>JAEEGL016860539.1_pt1 | contig 52728 bp, 50 predicted proteins | sample 9134231 | NCBI WGS metagenome assembly JAEEGL01 (sample SAMN16246548, study PRJNA631951) | gut metagenome | biome: gut microbiome; feature: rumen; material: fiber-attached | host: Bos | place: Iran: Karaj | collected 2018-10 | reverse complement strand
GAGCGACACCCTACGCCTTTGGCAACTAACGGGCGGCGTATCCCGATGAAGTATATCACGCAAATAAAATCTCGTCCGCCGGCGTTCGTAATCTTCTCCTCTAATCCCGATAAACTGCCCGAAAGCTACACTCGCTACCTCGTCAACGGTATTCGCGATACTTTCGACCTTGACGGCGTGCCCATAAGAATAACGGTTAGGAAGCAGAAAAATCCCTTCGAGAAAAAATCCAAATAAAAAAAATCCAAATAAAGCATCGTCAAATTAGCGCTATTGCGAGTCTCGCAAAATCCACGTACTTCTGTGTACGCTGGGATTTTGCTCGCTCTTATATCACTAATAGCACGACGCTTTCTTTGGATTTTTTGGGTTAAGGATTAAGAAAATATCAATCTTGTTTTTGCTACATGCAAAAACGCAATCATTTCTCATTCCTCATTTCTCATTTCTCATTCCTCATTTCCTTAACCCCCTTTTTAACCTTTACTTTTAGCGCGGTTAGCCTAGAATATCCGAAACAATTTAAAGGCAAAAAAGATGATAGATGTATCGACTCTCGATATCACTTTGTTTTTAAGGGATTATGCAATCACAACGGCAATTCTTATCGTCGTGATTTTGGCCGCATATTACTTTAAAAAGCAGCCCGACGCTCCGGACGGAATCAATTTGATGATAGGCGGGTTCTTCGCAATGATACTTTCCAAAAGCATCGTCTTTTTTGAGTATTTTATGACCGCGAAGTTCTTTACTTTCCTTGAGATTGCCTTTGTTTGCTTCGCTTCGGTTCTATTTATTACCGCGTCGCTGATGAACAAAAAAATACGCTTCGCCGGCGAAATGTTCGCCTATATCCTTTTGGCAATCTTCCTTAGTATTCCTTTGTATGCGGTGTATTTTACCGAGGCGCAATACCTGCTTTACCTTATCTATTACTTTGCCCTTGGTATCGGGTTTTCGTTCATGGCAGTGGGATTTTGCGGGCGCGGCGCGCAAAAGGAAACCTTTGGTTTTAACATAACCGCTATCGGTCTGTTCCTTTTGGCGGCGTTTAATTTCGTCCTTATTACCAAGTGGGGCAGAGATACTTTTGATTCCATAAACCTGTTCCTGCTGCTTAATTTCTTTGTCGCCATAGGTTTGGTGCTGGCGGGCAATAACTTGCTTTCGGACAAGATAGTTCAGCAGGCAAATGAAATTACCTCGGGGCAAGAGCGCTTGCGTTTGATTATTCAAGCATCGCCTTTCCCCATTGTTATATCAAGGCTTAGAGACGATCGCTTAATCTTGGTAAACCGTAAGGCAGAGGCCCTGCTCGGCATTGATATAACGCGGCTCAGCGAGTATAAGCTCGCGGACTTTTTTGAGGAAAGCGGCTTTAAAACAGAAATAATGATGCGGTTGGAGAAGTCTAATAAAATCGACTCTTTGGACTTCCTTTTGAATAAAAAGCAAAGCTCCGGAGTTGATGTATGGTTGCAGCTTTCGACGCATATTATTGATTTTGAATATGAAATCGCGCTTTATTCCTCTTTCCAAGACATAACCGAACGCAAGAAAAAAGAAATAGAGCTGTTTAAAGAAGCAACGCGCGATCCGCTTACCGGCGCTTATACTCGTCGCTTTTTTGAGGAAATGGCGGAAAAGGAAATCCAACGCTCGGTGCGCTATAATCGTCCTTTCTGCTTGGCAATGATTGATGCCGATCACTTTAAGAATGTAAACGATACTTACGGGCATGCGATAGGCGATAAAGTCTTAAAAGAGCTGGTGGCGACATGCGAAAAAGTCTTGCGCAAGACGGATATTATTTGTCGGTTCGGCGGGGAAGAGTTCCTTATCCTTTTGCTTGAAATAGACCTGTCCGTGGCACAAGTCGTAACCGACCGCCTGCGCGCGATTATATCTAACATCATCATAAATACCGACAGCGGACAGGAAGTGCGCTTTACCGTCAGTATCGGGCTGGTGCCGTCAACCTACTCAACCAATTATGACGAGCTTGTAAAGGCGGTGGACGAGGCCTTGTATGTGGCTAAGAACAGCGGCAGGAATCGCGTGGTGGCGCTTGCTCCGCAAGTAAGCTCGGGCGGGGCTAAAGCGGCGGCAAGCGGTAGCGAAGGTAACGCGTTGGTGCAAAGCGTGCCTTCCAAAAAAGATGCCGAGCCTAAGCCCGCGTTGGAAATGCTTTCTTAAAAAAGGACTTTAAAGCGCGAGCGAATCCTTCTAGGGCAGGGGCGCATTTACGGCGGGTTAGTTTTCCAAGCAACCCTTATATGCCGCGGCGGCGTCTTTCATCATTGTGAAGTAATAGGTGGCGGGAGTGCCGCCTTTTATATTTGCGCCCAAAGGGTCGGCTTCCTTTATAACTACGCCTAAATCGGCGGCGAGTTTTGCCGCTTTGTCATCGTTTAGCCAAGGGTCAACAAACAGGCACTTTATGCCCCTTTCCGCCACAAGATTTTTAAGATACAGCTTCTGCTTTATGCCGGGAAAGCTGTCTTCGTCCGGCAACACCGTGCCTGCCGCGGTCAAGCCGTTTTGCTTTACAAAATACTGCCAGGCGTTGTGGTAAACCAAAAAGGGAACGGTCTTTACCTTTTCCAAAAGCTTGGCGGTGGAAGCGGAAAGATTGCGGAGTCGTCCTATGGTTTCGTTTGCGTTCTTTATGTAAACGGGGGCGTTTTTCCAATCCTTTCCTGCCAGCGTCAAAGCCATCTTTTGCACCATTTTTGCCGCGTTTTCCGTGTCAAGCCAGATGTGCAAATCGGTAAGCTCGGGGTTATTTTCCGCAGGCAAAAGTTTGAGGCCTTCGGTCTCGGCAAGAAAGACGACTTTGCCTTTATTTTGCTCTTGCAAGGCGGGCTTTGCCATAAAAGTTTCAAACTCGTGGCTCAGCAGAAAAATAATGTCGGCGTCCTTTATCTTTTGCGCGTCCGAAGGTTTTAATGCGTAATCGTGCGGAGAAACCGCGCCGGTTATAAGCGCTTCGGGCGTGGCGCCCGTGCCTTTCATGACATTTGCCGCTAAAGACCTAACGGGGGCAATGCTCGTAAGCACTTTTACTTCTTCGCCTTTTGCCGCGGCGGGGATTTGCAGCGCTATTACAAGTGCGATTAAAAGAGCCTTTTCGAGAAATTTGTTTTTTGCAATTGCTAACATTTTTGCCTTATATACCTTTCATTGCCAAAGAAGTTTAATCGTCGTAGAGTATAGAGCAATGAAAACAATTTCAAGCGGGCAAACAGAACTATGAAAACAATGCCAAAGAATACGCTTATCGCCGTGGAAAATATGGGAAAACGTTTCGGCGAGAAAGTCGTTTTGAAAGATATTTCTTTTAGCATTGCCAAAGGCGAGATTGTGACAATACTCGGTCCCAACGGCGCGGGGAAAAGCACTTTACTAAAGGTGCTGGCGGGAGTCGTTCCTCCTTCCGTTGGCGAAGTCGTGCGCGCCGAGGGGCTTAAAATAGGCTACCTTTCGCAAGGCTCGGGGCGTAACGATGCCGTGCCCATGACGATTAAGAGGCTGTTGCTTTTAAGCGGTAATAAAAGCGAAAGTGATATGCAAAAAGCGCTTAAACTGCTTAAAATAGAGGGGCTTATAAACGAAGATTTTCACACCTTATCGGGCGGGCAGGTGCAGCGCGCTTTGCTGTGCAGGTGCATTTTGCGGGGGCCCGATCTGCTGATACTGGACGAGCCCACTTTAAACTTGGATTTTGAGGGCAGGATTGACTTTTATCGCTTGCTCGCGCGGATAAAAAAGATTTACGGGTGCGCGATTTTAATCGTGTCGCATGATTTGCATTTGGTGATGAGCAAGTCGGATAAAGTTCTGTGCCTCAACCACCATATTTGTTGTCAGGGCAAGCCCGAAAGCATTCAAAAGCACCCCTCGTATGCGAAGCTTTTCCCCTATGCCGCGGCAAAGGGCGAGCAAGATGTGGGCGTGTATATGCACCACCATAACCACAAGCACCCTTTGTGCGAAGGCGGAGGGAAATAACGATGACGGATTTATTTTCTTTTGAGCCTTTTATCGTAAACGCGCTTCTGGCGGGAGTGATGCTAAGCATTGTCGCGGCGGGAATAGGGTCGCTGGTGCTGTATCAGCGCTTGTCGTTCTTTGGCGATGCGATAAGCCATAATGCTTTGCTGGGGATAGCGCTGGGGCTTTTGTTCGGCATAGGGTCGGACTTTACGATTTTTATGGTGGCGCTGGGTGCGGCGCTGTTGTTCTTTTTCCTTTATGAGAAAAAAGTCGCAAAAAGCGATACGCTTCTGGTCATTATTGCGCAAGCAGGGCTTGCTTTGGGTATGATTATGGTGGCGGCGGGCGGCGCGGGAAGCGGGCGCTTGGTCGGGTTTTTGTTCGGCGATATTTTGTCCGTGACAAAAAGCGATATCTATGTCGTGGCAGGGTGCAGTGCGGTGCTCATAATTCTTTTAAAAATAATATGGAATAAGATGCTACTCTTTGCCTTTGACAGAGAGACTGCCGAGGCGGAAGAAGGGCGGCGCAAAATGCTGCTTTTGAACCTTTTGTTCATTCTGGCGCTGGCGGCGTTTATTGCCGTGGCGGTGAAAATAGTCGGCGTGCTGCTGGTGACGGCGCTGCTCATTATACCTGCGGCAACGGCAAGATTCTTTAGTCGCACGCCCGAGGCGATGGTGGCTCTGGCGGCACTGCTCGGTGCGCTTTCCGTCGTGGGAGGGGTCTTTGTTTCATGGCAATTCGACTTTGCCACCGCGCCGTCAATAGTTGTCACTTCCGCCTTTTTGGGCTTTTGCGGGTATTTGCTAAAAAACAGATGACGCCGTGAAAAAAACTATGCTATAAAGAGGAAAAAGTAAGCTTGTGAGTAAGGGATTTTATTATGGTTCGTGTTACAGAACTTGAGTTTTCGGATTTTTATTATACTCCTGAACATATTGCTTATATTCCCGATAAACGCGTGCATGGCGCTTTAATCGTGGTTGAGCCCGAGGATATCGCCGACTATGTAAAGGCTCTGGAAGAGAGCTACATCGGCAACCGCAGCTATTCCATGGTTTATGATAAAGTCATCTTTCGTATAGAGCGGGTGGAGACGCTTACGGGGCCTTTGTATTCCGCAAGGCGCATGCCCAGAAGGGTGCCCGATATTTCGCGCCTCGGTATTCCCGAGGGAATTACTAAGCACCTGTTGTCGCTGGTAAATGCCGGCGGGCTTATATTGTGGGGAGGTGCGACCGGTCAAGGTAAGACGACTTCCATATCCTGCCTTTTAAAAAAGTTTTTGGAGACGAACGGCGGCTTTGCCTATACGATTGAAGATCCTCCCGAAATGCCGCTCGATGGCGTGTATCAGGCAGTGAACGGCGGGCTCGGCCTCTGCAAGCAAACCGAAACTATCAGCGAAGAGGATTGGGGCGAGCAGCTTAAATCCGCTTTGCGTTCGCGCCCAAGGTATATTTTCGTCGGCGAAATCCGCACGCCCGAAACGGCGTCACAGGTGTTGCGCGCGGCGTCTTCGGGGCACTTGGTGCTGTCGACCATTCACGCTAATTCGGTCGAAGATGCCCTTAACTCCGTGATAAAGTATGCGACCGCGGCGGGCTTAAACGAGTCCTTGGCAGCGGATTTGCTGTCGCGCGGCTTGCTCGCATGCTTGCATCAGCGCTTGGCAAGCGGTATGAATGCGCGGCCCGAAGTCTCCTTTGTCTTTGCTAATCCGGACTCGCAGCAATCCGATCAAACCCGCGTCATTATTCGTTCGGGTCAGATCGTCTTGGGCACCGTCATGGAAGCGCAAACAGCAAAGATGTTCCAAAATAAGCCGTTGTTCCGCACCTTCTAAAAAAATCCAAATAAAACGCTGTCAAATTGTCGCTGCCGCGGGTCTCACAAAAAGCACCTACTTCTATGTAGGCTTACTTTTTGTTCGCCCTTGCATCGGCAATAGCACAGCATTTTCTTTGGCTTTTTGCGAAGCGTAGGCTGGAAAAATCCTTGCCCTTGTTTAACAAATAGCAAGCCCATTTCTTTGGATTTTTTGGTGGAGAACGCTAAAAAATTGCTCGTCCTTGTATCACGACCATCTATCTTTCTAAAATGGATTTTTGGTGGGGTGGACGCTGGGATTTTGCTCGCTCTTATATCACCAATAGCACAGCATTTTCTTTGGATTTTTTGGGTTAAGGTTTAAGGTTGCCTCCCCTTCGGGGAGGGTGGATTCCCGCGCTGCGCGCGAGAATGACGAGAAAATAATTAGAAATGAGTAATTAGTAATTAGGAATGATTGCGTTTTTGCTTCCCGCAAAAACAACTTTTATTTTTTATTCCTCATTTCTCATTCCTCATTTCTCATTCCTCATTTCTCATTCCTCATTCCTCATTCCTCATTAAACTCATCACCTTATAAGCTTATAAACTAATCTTAACCCTCTTTCCTACTTTCCCCTGTCGATAATGATTACTTCAAAGACCTTGCCCTTGATGCCGTCGGTCGAGTCGATAATCTTTGCTACTTTATCTCGCTCGCTTGCGCTGGTGGTCGAGCCCAAAACATAAGCTATGCGATCATAAACCTTTATCTTGTAGTTGGCAGAGGTTACGCCTTCTGTCGTTGCCAGCTTCGCCCAGAGCTTTTCGGTGTAATAGGTGTCTTGCACCGAATCAAGGACATTACCTTGCGGGCGCAGCGAAAGGTGATTGTAAATGCGCGTAATGTGCGGGTCTTGGCGAATAACCGCAAGCGCCGTGTCTATTTCCTTCTCGCTATCCACATAGCCGAAAGTCAGCGCGCGCCCGTCGGAAACCAGCACTCCGACATCAATCGGCAGGGAAACATCTTTTTGCAGCATGTCGCCTTTGAGAGTCAATTGGGATTTTGTGTCCTTGACCGAGCCGGAAAAGCCCCTGTCCTCGGTGACAAAACCCACCGCGCTCGCACATGCCGAAAGCATTAAAGTTGCCGCTAGGGCGAAAAGTAACTCTTTGTTTTTCATGGTTTATTTCTCCTTTCTTGTTTTATTTAAGGGGCGCCGGAATCGTCGCTCTCTATAATTACATAAGATATGATTTTTCTAAGTCCTGCAACCTTTTTAATTTCGGCGATGGCGCGCTCGGCCTCGGTCTTGCTTGCGGAAAGCCCCAGAACATAGGCGATATTGTCGAAAACCGCCGTTTTGTAGTTCGCCGAGGTCAAGCCCTCGCATAACAACAGGCGTGCGGTGATAAGTTTCGCCAGCACCATATCCGTGCCATCGTCAACAAGCGAATTTTTGGGAAGAACTTCAAGGTGGTTGTAAACCTTTGTTATATATGGATTTTCCCAAATCGTGGCGATGACGGCGTCAATTTCATCTTGGCTGTCCAGATAGCCTGCTACAAGCGCGCGGCTTTCGGAAACCAGCAGCACCAGCTCCAGGGGGTAAGTGTGGTAAAGCCTAAAAAGGTCGCTTTTAAGCGAGATTTCGGCTTGCGTGTCCTGCAAAGAATCGCCAAAGGGTCGGTCCTCGGTAGCAAAGGATACTACCGCCTTGGTCGCTTGAATCTCGGTGCAGGCGGAAAGTAATATCAGCCCTACAGTCGATGCCAAAAGCGGCGCGCATAACCTTTTGAAAAGGTTAGTTGTTTTTGGTTTTTTAGGGGAGGATTCGCGCATCTTTTTCACCACCAATCAGGGCGCCAAGCGTCTTTTTCGTGGCGGATAATGTCGTTCGCCACCAAGACGGCGTCAAAGCGCACGCTAAAGCCTGCGTATTCGGGGTGTTGCGCCAGGAAGCATTCGGCGGCGCGGGTCACTCTTTGTTTGTTTTTAAGGGTGATGGCGTCGGCGCAAAGCTCTATGTCTTGGCGCTTTTTTACTTCTATAAACACCAGCGTTTTGTCTTTTGCGGCGATGATGTCAATTTCGCCGCAACCCGTGCCTTTGTGCTTGGAAGCGGTGAAGTTACGCGCGAGGATTTCATAGCCTTGCAAGGAAAGATTCTCGGCCGTCAAGTCCTCGGTTTTATAGCCGCTGGCGCGGGATTTCCTTCCTTTTAGGGTTTTTAATAAGGACTTTAAGGCACTCATATAAAAATTATCCTTAACTTTTCGGGGCAATGGCTTATATATAAGGCATATTTCTTAAAAGTTGTTTAAGGGGATTTTTATGCAGACCTTTTTTAAAGTTTTGGTAGTGGTGGGATTGGTTTTTGTCGCTTCGTGCGAAAGTATGTCAAAGTTCAATCCTTTTAATTTCGGTTTCGGTGAAAGTGCTTATGACGAAAGCGCGGCAAGTGCAACGAGTGCAGGGGCAGAGGCAGATGCTGCGCCTTTGAAAATACAGCCGATAAAGGTCGCTATTCCTAAAGATTCCGAGCCGATAAAGCCCAAAGAAGTGACGCCCGCCATGAGCCATATCAAGGCGGAAAATACGCCGCCCGCGGCCGAGGCTTCCTTTACCGAAACGGCGCTTGCGGCAATTAACAAGTTCATTCCCAAGACTACTTCGGGGCAGGTGAAGGCCGGCGTGCTTTTGCCTCTTTCCGGCAAGTCAAAAAGCGTGGGCGAGGCGTTGCAAACCGCGGCGATGATGGCGCTTGCCGAAGGGAATAACAAAGATGTCGTCTTGCAATTTTATGATACTCGCGGCACGGGCGACGGCGCGTCCGAGGCGACAAAGAAAGCCTTGGCGGAAGGGGTTGATGTTATCCTTGGCCCCCTGTTCTCGGCCGAGACAAAAGAAGTCGCCGACACCGTGGGGTGGAGCGACATTAATGTCATCGGCTTTTCATCGGATCCCGGCGTCTTGAGCGACAAGGTGTTTTCCGTTGCGCCGCTGGTTGCGCAGCAGGTTGAGGAAATTGTCGGGTTCGCTTGCTCGCAAGGATATAAAAAGTTCGCCGTCTTGGCGCAAAATAATGAAATGGGCGAGGGTGCGCTTGCCGCCGCTAATAATGCCGCTTCGTCCGAAATGTGCGGCGGAGAGGTGACGGGGGTGGGGCTTTATGATCCCGAAACTACCGACTTTTCCATGGCAATAAAGGAGATTTTGCCCGAAGCGCTTTTGGCAAAACTGGAGCGCGAAAACTTAAGGGATCAGGGCTATGAAGTGTTGGAAGAACCTTTGTATGATTCCGAAGGCAACCTTATCGATGAGGATAATATCAAGTTTGATTTTGATGCCGTGCTGTTGGTGGACGAAGGGACAAGGCTCAGGTCGCTTGGCGCGCTTTTGGAATACTATGACATAAATCCTAAAGAAATCAAAGTGTTAGGTGTGTCAATGATGGACGATAGCAATGTGAAGCGCGAGGCGTCTTTAATCGGGGCGTGGTATTCCGTTGTGCCCAAAGAGGGCTTTGACAGGTTTGCGGTGAAGTATAAAAACCTTACCGGCGCACAGAAAAATCCGCCGCGGATTGCGTCGCTTGCTTATGATGCCGTGGCGCTTACCGTATTTTTGGCGGGCGGTGACGGGATAAGTTCCTATACCCTTACGAATCCTTCGGGATTTAAGGGCGTAAGCGGAGTTTTCCGTTTACTTGCTGACGGCAGAGCGGAGCGGGCGCTGGCGATAATGGAAGTTACCAAGTCCGGCAAGAACAAGGTTCTGCGCCCCGCGCGTAAGTCCTTCGCCGAACCCGCAAAAGAGTAGGGTTAGTTTATAAGCTTATAAGGTGATGAGTTTAATGAGGAATGAAAGGGACTTCGTCCTCGGGTGAAAGTTTAAGGTTTAAGGTTGAAGGTTACTTCTCCTTCGGGGAGGGTGGAAAGCTTTAAACCATGGCTCTTAGTCTCACTTAACTTTTTCCTTAACAAAAAAGCGCAAGGTTTATGTTCTGCTATTATTAACAGCATTTAAAAAGGGGAAAAACTATGAGCAGGAAAAGTTTTGGAGCTGTTGGTGTCGGAGTTGTCGGTTTAAGCGGAGCTATCGGTGCTTTCTGCTTAGGTTGGAGCTTTTTACGACAAGCGGGGCTTTCGGTTCCGGTCATGTTTGCCTTTGGGATATTGATTGCCGCGGCACCGGTTCTTTATATCGCCTCGCGTCAGCATGAATGAAAACCAAGTTAGTTTATAAGCTCATAAGCTCATAAGCTTATAAACTAACCTTAAACTTTAAACCCTAACCCTTAACCCTTTTTACGAATTGTGTTTTGGATTGGTGAGGAAGGCGACGATTTCTTCCCTTACCTTTGAGGCTTCGTCCAAATTAATCTGGCAAGTGCCCGCCGCCTTATGTCCGCCGCCGCCGTATTTCAGCATAAGCGCGCCGATGTTCACATTGTTGGTTTTGTTGAAAATGGACTTGCCCACGGCAAAAACCACGCGGCTACCGTTAATGCGCCACATCGCGTGCATAGAGACATTTATCTCCGGATAAAGGGCGTAAATCATAAAGCGGTTGCCCGGGTAGATAACCGGCTCGTTTAAAAGGTTGATAAAGGCGAGATTCTTGCGCACTTCGGTCACTTTTTTAAGCTGGGCTTTGAACTTGTCCTGCATGGCAAAGTATAAATCAACGCGCTCCTTTACATCGGGAAGGGCAAGTATCTCCTCGGGTTTTAACTTGCGACAATGGTCAACCAAATCCATCATCAGTTGGTAGTTCGATATCTTAAAATCTTGAAAGCGTCCGAGACCCGTGCGCGCGTCCATGATAAAGCTGAGCAGCGTCCAGCCCTTGGGATTAAGAATGTCGTCCATGGTATAGTTTGCCGAGTCCGCCTTATCCACGGCTGCCATCATATCCTCGGGGATGTTAGGAAAGCCGGCTTTGCCGCCGAAAGAGTCCCATACCACGCGCGCTGCCGAAGGGGCCGTCGGGTTTAGCATATAGTTGCTTTTGAGCCCTACGCGCGAAAGCTCGCTTATGTGGTGGTCAAAGGAATAGTGCGCCTGTTCGGCATAGGGAAGGTTGGTCGTGATGTCGTTCTTGGTCACTTCAATGACGCCGTCCTGCACATCTTTGGGGTGCACAAATTTGACACTGTCGATAAGGTCAAGCTCCCTTAATAAAATGGCACTGACAAGACCGTCAAAATCGCTTCGGGTTATCAAACGATATTTATCTTCAGCCATGAAAATCTCCCTTTAAAAAACTTAAGCGTCTTTGTTTATGGTGGCGATGATTTCCTTTTTAACCTTAACCGCGTCCTTGACAGGGATTTGGCAGGTGCCCGCCGCCTTATGTCCGCCGCCGCCGTATTTCAGCATCAAATCGCCGATGTTGGTTTTAGATGTGGGGTTAAGTATGGATTTGCCCAGCGCGTAAACTATAACCTCTTTATCCTTACCCCACATGACATACATGGATACCTGCGCCTCGGGGTAAAGAGCGTAAATCATAAAGCGGTTGCCCGCATACATGGTCGTTTCTTCCAAAAAGTTCACCTCAACCAAGTTGCCGTGCAAAGTTGAACAGCGCTTTAACTGATTGATAAAAGGAAGATAGTGCTCCATGTAAAGCTCTATTCTCTCGCGGACATCGGGGTCGCATAAAACTTCCTCGGCACTTTTGTCGCGGCACAACGAGATGAGCTTCATCATCAATTGATAGTTGGAGATCCGGAACTTGTGGTGATAGCCGAGCCCCGTGCGCGAATCCATGATAAAGCTGAGCAGCGTCCAGCCGACAGGGTTCAAAATGTCTTCGCGGTCGAACTTTGCCGAGTCCGCTTTATCCACGGCGGTAAGCAAGTCTTCGGGAATGTTCGGGAACTTTTCCTTGCCGCCAAAGTAGTTGTAAACAACACGAGCCGCCGATGGCATGTCGGGGTCGATAATCAAATTAGGGTGCTCGCCGGCCCTTTTCGTTTCGCTGTAATGGTGGTCAAAGCACATGTAGACCCCTGGGACATAGGGCAGGTTGGTCGTAATATCCCTGTTAGTGACAGCAATTTTACCATCTTGCATGTCTTTGGGGTGGACGAACAAAATGTCGTCTATCATATCCAATTCTTTAAGCAAAACCGCGCTGACAAGACCGTCAAAATCGCTTCTTGTTACTAGTCTGTATTTTGTATCTGCCATAAAAAATAACCTTATTTGAGGGTCCGCTTACTTATTTAATAGTATTTAAAGTAATTTTCCAGTATTGTGAATAGAATCTTTATAACATTTTAGGCAGGATTATGAAAAGAAGTTTATTCCTAAGTGTTCTTACGGGCGTTCTTATGGCGGCGGGCTTTTTAAGCGCGTGCAGTCCCTTTGCTCCTTATGTTGATGCTCGCAGAGAGGCGGGGACGCTTGCGATTGTGGGTAAGTCCACGCCGGAGAAGGTCTCTATTTGCTATAACTCCTCGGCGTCCAGTCCCGAGGAAGTTATGGGGCTTGCCGAAGCCGAGTGTGCCAAGACGGGCAAGAAGCCCAAGTTTTTGGGGCAAAATTATTGGGATTGCTCTTTGTTTGTGCCCACACGGGTTGAGTATAGGTGCGAGTAGGGTTTACCCTTTTGCCCTCTCTGATGCCGATGGGGCAGGGGCGGAGGTGTGGCGACGAGGTGCCGTGGCGGCGGGGTTATTTCCAGACAAAAGTAGATGAGGGGCGAGAAAATCTGGTGCCGACGAGTGGACTTGAACCACCGACCTACTGATTACGAATCAGTTGCTCTACCAACTGAGCTACGTCGGCATAAGTGAAAGGTGTTGATACTATTTTTAAGCGCAATTGGCAAGAAAATTAAAAAGCCCCCGCTTTTTTGTTTTTAAAAGCGGGGATTTTTTAAGGAGTAAGGTTAGAAAGTTATTCTTCAATCGAGGCAAGGTCTGCTTCGCCCGAGGCCTCCGAACCTTCCGCTATATCTGCGTCAGCCTCATCTTTTGCCGCCGAGCCGATCATGGTTTGGGAAATATCCTTGGCATGAGCGCGGATTGCAGCTTCCAATTCGGCGGCAAGTTTGGGATTGTCCTTCAAATAGCGCTTGGCGTTTTCACGGCCCTGACCGATTTTCTCGCCCTTATAAGCGAACCATGCGCCGGACTTTTCCACTATTCCCGCCTTTACACCAAGGTCAATAAGCTCGCCCGTTTTCGATACGCCTTCGCCATACATGATGTCAAAGTCAACGGTCTTGAACGGAGGAGATACTTTGTTCTTTACCACCTTTACACGAGTTTGATTGCCGATAGTTTCTTCGCGGTCCTTAATTGAGCCGATGCGACGAATATCAAGGCGAACCGAAGCATAAAACTTAAGCGCATTGCCGCCCGTCGTCGTTTCCGGAGAACCGAACATCACGCCGATTTTCATACGAATCTGGTTAATGAAAATCATTAAAGTGTTGGAGTGCGCGACCGACGCCGTCAATTTACGCAGCGCCTGGCTCATAAGGCGGGCTTGAAGTCCGACATGGGAATCGCCCATTTCTCCTTCCAGCTCGGCCTTCGGAACCAAAGCGGCAACCGAGTCAATCACCAGAACATCAATTGCCCCCGAGCGCACCAAAGTGTCGGCAATTTCCAATGCCTGCTCGCCCGTATCAGGCTGCGATATAAGCAAATCGCCGATGTTCACGCCGAGCTTGCCCGCATAAGAAGGGTCAAGCGCATGTTCGGCGTCAATGTAGGCGCACGAGCCGCCCTGCTTTTGAGACTCGGCAACAACTTGTAAAGCCATGGTAGTTTTGCCCGAGCTTTCGGGGCCGTAAATCTCGACAATGCGGCCTTTGGGCAAGCCGCCGATACCAAGTGCCAAATCCAAACCCAGCGAGCCGGTCGATATTGCGGGAACTTCAACCGCGTTGTCCGAGTCGCCAAGGCGCATAATAGAACCTTTACCAAAAGAGCGCTCAATTTGAGAGAGCGCAGCGTCAAGAGCTTTTCCTTTATCCATTTCCTTTTCCACTAATTTTAAAACTGTTGCTGACATTTGATTTCTCCTTATCTCATAAAACGGGGGTCACTTCAATAAGGACTTTTGTATCTTATTTGTTCTCATTAAGCAAGAACTTTTTGTGAAAAAAGAGAAAAAAGAGAGAACAAACGCTGTAACAGTAGTTTATAAGCTTATAAGATGATGAGTTTAATGAGAAATTAGGAATGAGGAATGAGAAATGAGAAATGAGAAAAAAAACAAAAGCTGTTTTTGCAGAATGCAAAAACGCAATCATTCCTAATTCCTAATTAGCTTTGGCCTGCTAACGCACCATAGCTGTTTCCGCAAGAGCCCAAGATATCCCGGCTACGGCACAGCAAGCTATGGTAGGGACGACAAACAGCGGCTGGACTACGGCATAGATGCTGAGAATGGCGGCGCTGACAGCTGCGACGACGGCGGTAGCTCCGCAACATCTTATTTTAAAATCTCTACTCATGATTCACCTCGCTTTTCATTTAACCTTAAACCTTATCCCGTAACTTGTAAGCCTTTTATCAGCGGGTTTGCACTCTGGTCATACAATCGCCAAAAGCAAGCGATACGCCGATGCAGGCTAATGAGGGGATAAGACTTAAAGGCTGATTAAATATTACCGCATGGGCGGCAAAGGCTGTAAAACCTATAAGCCCGAGAGAGGCGATGGCCCCGCAACATCTAACTTTAAAATTTTTAATCATGGCGTTCCTCGCTTTTCATTTAGCCTTAAACCTTAACCTTTAACCTTTAACTCTTAACTACTTATCCGTGAGACATTTCCTTGTCCATAAGATTACCGAATTGCAAAAATACTGCACTGTAAAGGACGGCAGGGATAATATACAAAGGTTGTTCCACTAAATGGATTGCAGAGATCGTAAAGCCGGCAAGTCCAAGGATGCCGATGGCTCCGCAGTAGGCTGCTTTAAGACGTTTACTCATGGCTCACCTCATCTTTCATTTAGCCACAACCTTAAGCCTTAAGCTTTAAACTTTAACCCTTAACCCTATATCAGCGAGACTGCGTCTTGAACATAAGGTTAATAAAGGCTAAAGAGGCAATCCCGCAAACCGCGGCGGGAATAAGACTTAAGGCTTGAGCATACACCGTAGCGTGAGCGCCAAAGACAATCAGACCGGTAAATCCGAGAGCCGCGGCAACTCCGCAAAATGTGGCTTTAAACTTGTTTTTAATGTCTTGATTCATAGTTACCTCGTTTAATTCGTGGAGGAAATGGTAGCACTTTGCGGCTTTTTGTCAAGAGAAAAGGTTAGGATAGGACTTCCTTGACCTTTTTAGTGATTTGGTCAAGGTTGAAGGGCTTGCCTAAAAAGTGGATTTCCTCATTGTCGGCAAGCGCGCCTTTGGCGATGTCTTCGGAAAAGCCGCTCATAATAATGACTTTGACGGACGGGATAAGAGCTTTTACTTCCTTTGCCAGCGTAGCGCCGTCCATGCCCGGCATGGTCATATCCGTAAGCAGAAGGTCAAAGTGGCGGTCTTTGCGGGCCTCTTCCAAAGCGGATTCGCCGCAGTCGCAGGCGGTCACGACAAAGCCTTTGTTCTTGAGCGCGCGGGCGGCGAAAAGGCGGACGGCGGATTCGTCCTCGGCAAGTAAAATCCTGGTGCCTTTTAAGTCTTTGCCGGAGCTTACGGGGGGCATGTTGGCGGAAATGGTGACTTGCTTCGGGGCCTCGGTCGGGATTGGGGCGGCCTCGCCTTTTGGCTTTTTAAAGCGGGGAAGGAGGACTTTGAAAGTCGTGCCGACGCCGATTTTGCTTTCTACCGAGATGAAGCCTTCGGTCTGGCGGATAATGCCGTAAACGGTCGCAAGGCCCAGCCCCGTGCCTTCGCCCTTATCGGACTTGGTTGAGAAGAAAGGCTCAAATATGCGCTTTAGGTTTTCCTTGGGAATGCCGCAGCCCGTGTCGCTGAACTCAAACAGCACAAAGTCGCCCGCGGGGATTATTTCCGAATCGTTTTGTTGCGGCTCGGTAAAGGTGCAGGGCGAGATGTTTATGGTAATAGTGCCTTTGTCGCCCATGGCGTGGCAGGCGTTCACCGCAAGGTTCATAAAGACTTGCTCAAACTGGCCTTTATCAATGCGGATATAGCCGAGGTCGCGGGCATAATCCACCTTTACTTCAAAGCGGGCGCTGATGAGCTGGCGCACCATGTCGACGATATCGGCAACCGCTTCCGAGGTGTCTATAATTTTAGGTGTCAAGGATTGCTTGCGCGAGAAGGCTAAAAGTTGGCGAACGAGATTTGCCGCTCGTGCCGCGTTTTGTTGGATTTGCATAATATCAGTGAAGGATGGATCGCCGACATTGTGCCTTGCCAAAAGGAAGTCGCAAAAGCCCAAAATGCCGGTCAAAATGTTGTTAAAGTCGTGAGCAATGCCGCCTGCCAATTGTCCCATCGCCTGCATCTTTTGCGCTTGCTCAAATTGCAGTTCCAAATTCTTCCACTCGGTAGTGTCAAAGAAGTGGAAAATCAGGCCGGAGATGTATTCGGTTTCCAAAGCCGAGTCGGAGGCAAGCGATTTCATCGGGCGAATGAAAATGGCGAAAATGCGCTCGGGCGAGGGTGAGGAGCCGCTTAAATCCACCTTGACTTCGCACCTTGCGCCGGCGGCAGAGCCTTGCAGCACCTTTGTCATTTTGTCCTGAAGCTCAAGGCAGTCCGCTTCGCCCAGCGTTTTGAAAATGCTTTCGCCGACAATGTCGGACTTTTTCCTTCCCAGCATTTTTATGAGCGCGGGGTTCACTTCCGAGATGATGCCGTCTTTGTCCGCAAGCGCAATGCCAAAGGGCGTGTCGCCGAAAAGCAGTGCTACCTGCCGCTTGGTCTGTTCAAGCTCGCCTTCAAGTTCGCGCTTTGAGGAGACATTGCGAATCACTGCCGCGCGGATAATGCTTGCGCCATCTTCAATGCTTAAAAATTGGCGAAAGTGCGCTTTGAAAAAATTGCCTTTTGCCGTTTTGAAAGTAACATCGCCTTGCCAGTCGGTCAGCGGGTCGGGCTTGTTATTGCCGACAATAAAGTCCGCGATGTTAAGCCCCACTATCATCGTGCTTGATATGTCCAGCCATTTGCAAAAAGTGCCGCCCGCAACCAAGATATTGCCCTTTGCGTCGGTGGCGAAAAGCCCTATCGGGATGTTATCCAAAAAGGCAGAAAGCTCCCTGCGCTCCTTTTGCAAAAAGGCGTTTATTTGTGTTTTGGCGGTAATGTCTTTTGCGGTGGCGAGCCACAAGGGGCGGGACTTTATCTTGCGCATTTCTACGAAAAAGCGCTTGTCGCCTTTCGCTCCGAAGGAAAGCGCCGCGCTCGTGTCCAGCCCTAAAGAAAGGCTTTGGGAAAGTTTGGCAAAGGCTTCTTTGGTGGCAGAGTCGGTGGGGCAAAGCTCGTTTGCGATTTTGGTGAAAATGCCATCGGTGCCGAAGAACTCTCCGCCCGGTATGTTATAGGAAATTATCCTTCCCAAGGGGTCACAAAGTGCCTTTGGAAAACGGGAGTCTTCCAGCAGCATGGTGTTTTCTATGGCGGCGATTTTGTCCTTTTTATCTTTCGCCAAGGGAATAAGAGACAAAAGTGAAGCGGCGGCAAAACCCATGGCCAGCGCAGGGCTTATGAAAGCGGCCGCGCCCGCAAGCGCGGTTAAAGATGCGGGGGCTATGTAAGTTATTTTGCTCATAAGTGCCAGCTTAACTTGCCGAGGTTAAAATGTTAATAGGGTTTAGGGTAATGAGGAATTATTTTAAACCTTACTGATACCTTAAGGCTTCGATGGGGTCTAAATGCATGGCTTTATAAGCGGGTAGGACGCCCGATAAAACGCCTACGACAATTGCAACCGCGCCCGCCAGTGCCAATGTCCACGCTGATATGGGCACTTCATAGCCCATAATGCTGCCCGCTATTTGTGATATGGCAAGACCCAGCGCCAGACCTATGGCACTGCCCATAAAGGAAATCATTACGGACTCGGTCAAAAATTGCAGCATTATCCAGCGGTTCGCCGCGCCCAATGCCTTTCTTATGCCTATTTCCCGCGTCCTTTCGGTTACGGATACCAGCATCATGTTCATAATGCCGATGCTGCCTACTACCAAAGAAATGGACGCAATTGAAGCAAGTAAAATTGAAAGCACAAGGCCTACGGTCTTTACCGTTTCAACCATCGCCGTCATGTTCCTTACTTCAAAATCGTCCTCTGCCCCAGCTTTAATATTATGGCGCGAGCGTATAAGCATCTTTATGCGGTTAATCGCTGCTTCCATGTCTTCGCTATCGGATATCTTTATAAAGCCGAAGTTCACACGGTTCGGTATGCGCGAGCCTTGGATGCGCTGGCGCAAAGTCGTGTAAGGTATGATGATGATATCGTCTTGGTCGTTACCCATCAAATCCTGCCCCTTGCTTTTTAGGACGCCTACGACTTTTAGCGGGACATTTTTAATGCGAATGGTTTGCCCCACGGGATCGTTAAAGCCGAAAAGCTCGTTCGCTACGGTTGCTCCGATAAGGACATAAGGCGCGGCGGCTTTTACATCTTTGCTCGTGAAAGGTTCGCCTTTTTCCACTTCCCATTTGTTCACGATTAAAAGGTCGGTGGTGGAACCTCTTAACGCCGCGGTCCAATTGTTCGCACCATATACCGCTTGCGCCGTGGCAAAGACCATGGGAGCGGCGGCCTCTATGCCTTTTAAGCCGCGGACGGCGTCAACATCTTGCGAAGTTATGCTGGGGCGCTGGCCGCTTTTTATGCCCGAAGTTACCACAAAGGAAGGGTGAAGCATTACCAACTGTCCGCCCATAGAGGCAAAGCTGTTGTTAATTACCAGCGTTACGGTCTGTCCCGCCGCTACCATTAACACAACCGCGCCTACGCCGATAATGATTCCGAGCGTGGTTAAAAAGCTGCGCAGTTTGTGCGAAGAAATTGATATCCAAGCTTCTTTGATGATTAGCCACAACATCTATGAGATTCCTTGTTTCACTGATAGCACGGCACTTTCTTTGGATTTTGCTTTTTCAGAAGTCATAATCATTTGGAAAGCTCCTTATAGTTTTTAACAAGGCCGTCATATTCCTTCCTGCCGTCGGTGATGCGGATAAGCCGAGTCGCATAACTCGCAACATCGGGTTCGTGCGTCACCAAAACAATCGTCTTTCCCGCTTTGTTAAGGTCGGTGAAAAGCTCCATAATCTCGTCCGAAGTGGTGCTGTCAAGATTGCCCGTGGGTTCGTCCGCAAGTATTATCGTGGGCTCGGTCGCAAGCGCACGGGCTATCGCCACGCGTTGCTGCATGCCGCCCGAAAGTTGATTCGGAATGCGGTCCTGATTACCCGCGAGCTTCATCATGTCAATGTATTTAAGTGCGGTTTCGCGGCGCGCCTTATCGCTCATGCCGCGATAAATAAGCGGCAGAGAAACATTGTCCGCTATGGTTCTGCGCATAAGTAAATTAAAGTTTTGGAATACGAATCCTATGGACTTATTCCTTACTTCGGCAAGCTGATTATCCGAAAGGTGCGATACTTCCTGCTCCGCTAAAATGTAAGAGCCAACAGTGGGGCGATCAAGGCAGCCCAAGATATTCATAAGCGTGGATTTACCCGAGCCGGAAGGGCCCATAATCGCCACGAACTCGCCTTTCGTAACGGTGAAGTTTATGTCCTTTAGCACTTCTTGGCTAAGCCCGCCTTCCATGAAGTAGGTCTTGCCGATGTGTTTTAATTCTATGACAGGTTCGTTGCTCAAAGTGTATGCCCCTTATTTTAACTTTACACCTACATCATGGGAGGTCTTTGCGAGGAGCCTTTTTTCTTGCCCGAGGCGACATACTCCGAAATAATCTCTTCGCCTTGTTCCAAGCCGCCCAGCACTTCAATCGTGCTGTCGTCGGAAAGCCCCGTGACGATAATTTTCGGCACAATCTTTTCGCCTTGAAGCTCGTAAACAACCGCCTCATCGTATTTAAGATTTTTCGGCGCATCGCCTTCAATAAGGTATCTTAAATCCAAAGGCAGCTTGAATTGCAAGGCGCTTTTCGGAATAACCAAAACGCCATCTTTTTTATCAACGCTGATGTTCACAAAGGCGGTCATACCGGGCAGGAGCTTTTTGTCTTCGTTATCTATCGTGATGATAACCGTGTAAACCACAACATTACTTTCGGTTGCGGGGTTTAAGCGGATTTGCCCTATCGTCCCTTTGAAAGTGTCGGAAGGGTAAGCGTCAACCGTAAAGGTCACCGGCATGCCGCTTTTTATCATTCCTATATCAGCTTCGGAGACGCTGGTTTCAATTTGCATCTTTGTCAGGTCCTCGGCGATTTTAAACAGCGTCGGAGTGGAAAAACTGGCGGCTACGGTCTGCCCGACTTCAACCTCTTTGGCAATGATGGTGCCGTGAACGGGGGAAGTAATTTTGGCATAGCCGAAGTTCCTTTTCGCTTTGTTATAAGAAGCTACCGCCGAGTCGTATGAGCTTTGGGCGGTCGCCAGGTTCAATTCGTATTCCTCAAGTTCGGTTTGCGAAATGTAGCCTTCTTTATGCAATTCTTTGTTGCGGTTGTAGTTAAGTTTCGCAATGCGAAGTTTCGCTTTTGCCGCTTCAACATTTGACTTGGTTTGCTTTACTTCCTCGTCCAGCAAATAAGTGTCAAGCGTGGCAATTAGCTGGCCTTCTTTTACTTCGTCGTTATAGTCCACAAAAATCTTTTCAATAATGCCCGAAACCTGCGTGCCGACATCAACAACATTTCGGGGATTAATCGTGCCCGATGAGGATATTTCTTTATGCACCGAGCCTTTTTCAACCGTTACCATTTCCAGCTTGTTCGCGATGTTATCGGCTTTGGGCTTAAAGTAGAAGTAGTAAGAGGCGGCTGCGCCTATAATGAATAACACCAGAATTATAACTATTTTTTTCATGACAATTTTCTTTCCTTTTTTCCTATATCTCCACCTTGCCGATAGCTCGCAAAAGGTCGTTTTTCGCCAGCAATAAATCATAAAGCGATGAGCTTTTTTCTTTGCGCGCTTCCGCCAGAGCAGATTGAGCGTTCAAAAGCTCTAAAATGTTGCCTTTGCCCGCTTTATATGCGCCGTCCGCGACTTTAAAACTTTCACTCGCCGAGATAAAAAGCTTTTGCGAAATGTCGTAGTTTTTAACCGAGGTTATGTAGTCTTGATACTTGTTCCAAACATCTTGGCGGATAGAGCTTTCCAAAGCGGCGAGCTTATCCATTTGTGCCTGATAGTCATAGCGCTTGGCAATCGTGTTATAGGTGTTGGCAAAGCCCGTAAATAGCGGAACAGAGATGCCGAGTCCGATGTTGCCGGAATAACTTTGTCCGCTGCCGCCGCTTAAATTATCGGTCGCGGTGGCGCTGCTTGAAAAAGATATGGAAGGGTAGTTCGCCGCTTCGGCTTTATCTATGGCAAGTTTTGCCGCGGCGGTTGCCGCTTCGCTTGCTTTTATGTCGGCGCGGCGGGCGAGAGCTTCGGCAATAAGCTCTTTGGGGTCGCCTTCAAATTTGCCGTCCTCGACGGTTAAAGTTACTTCGGCTAAATCAAGCTCGGTCGCGGCGGAAAGATTCAAAAGCTCCGCCAGTTTGCCGCGCGCTTTTGTTAAAGCGGCTTCGCTTTCGGCTACGGCGTATTGACTTTGCCCGAACGAAGTTTCCGCCTGAAGCTTATCGCTTAATTTCACCAGCCCCAAATCATACTTTTTAAGTGCAATTTGATAGGACTTTAAAGAGGTCTCCTCGTTGGTCTTGGCAACCGTTAAAGCCTCGCGCGCGGAAAGCAAAGAATAGTATGCCGAGATGACATTAAATACCGTGTCCTGCAAGGTTTGATTTTTGGTAAAGTTCGCCTGCTCAAGGGTCTTTTGCGCAATGTCCCTGTCCGCTTCGCGCGCGCCGAAGTCATATACCAGCCACGAAAGGGTGAGGCTTGCACCTACGGAGGAAGAGCTTTGCCAATCGTTATTATCGTTGTCGGCAGTGTTTTTATTTCTTGCGCCTTTGATGTTGGCGGAAGCGTTAAGGCTGGGAAGATAGGCGGAAAGCGCCTTGCCATATGAAGCGGCGGCGGATTTCGCCTGCATGTAACTTGTGGCGAGCGTGGGATTATTGCAAATCGCAATGTTCAGCAGGTCATTTAAAGAAAGCGCCTTATTGTCAAGGTCGGAATTAAGGCAACCCGTCGGAGTCGCCTGTGTGCCGAGAACGGAAAAAGGATCGGAAAAATCTTCTGCCTTAACGGGGGCGGCAAAGAAAATCGCGCTTACAAAAAATGCAAAAACAAGCGGATTTAAAATAATTCCTGTCCTTCTTCTTCCCATTCGATACCCCTGATTACCCATTCACTGATGCGTTCAATGGTTTCGTCGTCGATGCCTAATTTGTTGCCGACTTTGGAAAGAAAAATGACTTCGTTATCGGATAGGTTGCCGTCCGCGTAACCTAAAAAGAAAAGCTCGCGCAAAAGTTGCTTTTTGGTCTTTTCGTTCGTGATGTTCGGAAGCAGTGCTAAAACCGCTTCTTCGTCCCGATCTTTTTTGGCGGCGTCAAGCTCATCTTTGGAAGCTTGAAAATCCTCGGCGATTTCATCAATGAAATCAAGCTCGTCTTGTGTTACTCCGTCGAGGTTGGCGGCAAAACCAAGAGTGGCAAGAAAGGTTGCTTTTTCCCTTGATTCACCGGTTTTTAATCTGTCCATGGCATTCCCCTTTTCATCAAAAATTATGATGGGATTATAAAAGCCTTATATCCTTCTGCCAAGCTAAAACTAAAATAAAATATGCACCGTGCCTGAGGGGGCTTTGAGCATGGTTTTTACGCCCGCTTTTTTAAGCGCATCTTCGTCTATGATTGCGGTATTTTTTACTTTTATTGTGAACTTGTTTTGAGCTTCGGCAGTAACGGAGTCGATGTTTATCGCACCGCCTAAGGCATCTTTTATGTTCTCGGGGAGCATGGGCTTAGGAAGGATATATCCGTCTGCTTCGGGATTCTCCAAGCCGGATTTCTCTTTGGTAATGCGCAGGTATTCTTCCATGTTGGATTTAAGGTTTTCCGAAAGCGGACCGAAAACGGCTTGGATATTATTGCCGATTTCCATTACGCCCGAAGCACCCAGCTCTTTTAAGCGCGTCTTGTTTACTTTGTCCTTATCGTTCACTTCCAAGCGCAGGCGCGTGATGCAGGCGTCAAGGGTCTTAATATTTTTCCTGCCGCCGAATGCCTTTACAAGCTGTCTTGCCGTTTCAATCTTGTCGGTAAGAGTGTTTTGCGGAGTAATCTCTTCGGTAAGAGAGACAAGCACATCTTCGCGTCCTACGGTCTTTAGGTTCATAAGTTTTATCAGTCCCGTGAATATGCCGAAATACAAAACCGCGTAAACGGGTCCGAATATGAATACCAGCCAAGGCCGTGTGTCTATCGCATAGTAAAGGATAAAGTCAATCGTGCCTTGGGAAAAAGTATAGCCTATGTGTGCGCCGGCAAAGTTCATCAGCGCGAATGCCGTGCCGGTCAAAACCGCGTGGACAAAATACAAAAACGGAGCTGCGAATAAAAAGGCGAATTCCAGCGGTTCGGTTATGCCGGTTAAAAATGCCGTAAGTGCCGCCGATACCATGATGCCGCCTACCCTTATTTTGTTTTCGGGTCTGGCGCAAATGTAAATCGCGTAGGCGGCGGCGGGAAGGCCGAACATCTTTATCAAGAAGCCGCCGGATAAAATGCCTGCCGTCGGGTCGCCAGCGAAAAAGCGGTTAATGTCGCCGTTTACGATTTTGCCCGCTTCGGTCGTAAACTCTCCTATTTCAAAGAAGAAGGGAGCGTTCCAAATGTGGTGCAAGCCAAAGGGTAGCAGTAAGCGCTCGACAAAGCCGTAAACCGCGCCTGCCAAAGTCGGATTCGAGTATGCCGCCCAGTGCGAAAACCAGTCTATCTTTTCTTGAATCGGAGGCCAGATGAAGCTTAAAACCACGCCTATGCCGATGGCGGCAAAGCAGGTGACAATGGGGACGAACCTTTTGCCTGCAAAAAAGCCCAGGTAAGAAGGCAGGTTTATGCGGTAGTATTTGTTGAACATAATGCCGGCGATAACGCCTATAAAAAGCCCGCCGAACACGCCGGTGTCAATCGTCTTTATGTTGTCAACCTGACTGATGATTTTTTGAGCAAAAGTTAAATCGTAGCCGAGCCACTTTGCCATAAAACCAAGTTCAAAAGTGCCGGGCGCGGTCTCGGTTAACCATAAAATGTTTGCCATCGCGCCCATGGTCGCAAGCATTACCAAATAGCCGCAAACCGCCGCGAGCGCCGAAGCGCCGTCATTGTTTGACAGCCCCAATGCCGTGCCGATGGCGAAAATCAGCGGCATATTTTCAAAAATAACACTGCCCGATAAACGCATAACATTCGGGATTAAATTCGGGAGCCAAGAGATGTCCGCATTCAAAAGTCCCGTGCCTACGCCGAGCAAAATGCCTGCAACCGGTAAAACCGCAACCGGCAGCATCAGGGCTTTACCTATTTTTTGCAAAAAGGAAAAGGCGGATTTTAAAAGCTCAAAGGTCATTTCTTAACTCCTGTTTTTTGAGATTGCAAAAGGTCGTGAACGGCGGTGGCAGAGGGAAGTTCCAGAGCTTTATTTGCCAGTTGTTCGCACTTTTTCATGTCCAGTTCGCGCACCAGTTCTTTTATGGTCGGGATGGAAGGCGGCGCCATGGAAAGCTCGTCAACACCAAGCCCTAAAAGCAGAGGGACAGCGGCAGGATTGCTTGCCATATCGCCGCAGACGCCGACGAACTTTTTGTATTTATGCGCACCCGCGACGGTCATTTTTATCAGGCGCAAAACGGCGGGGTGAAGTCCGTCGGCAATCTTGTTTAAGTCGGAATTGCCGCGGTCCATTGCCAGCGTGTATTGCGTTAAGTCGTTCGTGCCGATTGAGAAAAAATCAGCTTCAGAGGCAAGGGAATCCGCGATTAAAGCGGCGCTCGGAACTTCTATCATCACGCCGATTTTGACTTTCGGTGCGTGTAATTTTTTCTGCTCGTCAAGGACGATTTGTTTAGCTTCAATCAGCTCTTTATAGCGGCTTATCATGGGGAACATGATGTGAATGTCCGAGTATTTCGCCGCCGCTAAAATCGCGCGGATTTGCGTGCGGAAAATATCTTGATGCGCAAGAGTCAGGCGAATGCCGCGCATGCCTAAAAACGGGTTCGCTTCGGCGGGCATGGGAAGATAGGAAAGGGGCTTGTCTCCGCCTATGTCAAGCGTCCTTATAATCAGCTTTTTATCTTTGCCCAAGAGCTTTGCAATTTTGATGTAAGTGTCGGCTTGCTCGTCCTCGGAAGGGGCGGCGGCGCGGTCTAAAAACAAAAACTCGGAGCGCAAAAGTCCTATGCTTTCGCCTCCTGCTTCAAGCACTTTCTCCGCATCAAAAACTGAGCCGACATTGCCGCCTATATCAATGTTTTTGCCGTCTTTGGTCGTGGCGGGAAGGGCGGCGTTTTTAAGCGCGGCGGCGTGTTTTTCTTGGCTTTGTTCTTCCTCTTTTAAGGCGGAGGCAAAGTCTTTTGCGGAAAGGTTTATTTGCAAAGTGCCTTTGCTCCCGTCAATGAAAGCAAGCGTGCCGTCGGGGATTTCAAGCGCGCGTTTTTCTATGCCCGCAATCGCCGGAATGCCCAGGGTCTTTGCCAATATCGCAGTGTGCGAAGTTGCCGAACCGCTTGTCATCGCAAGGCCTTTTATCTTGGCTTTATCCAAAGAAGCGACGGCGGACGGGGGCAATTCCTCGGCAATTAAAATCGTGTCGTCGGGATAGGAAAGGGGTGTTTCTTTTGCCTCTTTCGCGTTTGCATTTGAAAGAAGGGACAAGATGCGGTTTTTAATGTCGCGAATATCAGCAGCTCGGGCAGACAAAATCGGGCTACTTAAATGTGAAAGATTATTCGCTTCTTCCTCGCAAGTTTTATTCCAAGCAAACGCCGCCGACTTACCGCTGTTTATAAGGCCGAAAGCCTTATCGGTAAGGGCGGTATCGGAAAGCATTTCGGCGTGCGCTTTGAAAATGGCGGCTTGTTTTGCGTCGGGGATTTTTGTGCTTAATTCTTGTAAATCCGTGTGAGCTTCGGCAAGCGCATCTTCCAACTTTTTTACTTCGGCGGCGGGGTTTGCGGCCGTTTCCTCTACTTTAAAAACGGCAGGCGTGAAAAGGCGGATTTTGCCCGTGCCTTTACCTTCCGAAGCAGGTGTGCCGACAAGGGTGTTCGGGTCGGAAGAAAGCGGCGTTAAAGGAATGGCTATGGGGGTTGGTAAAGGCGCTTTTTCTCCCGCCTTACTCATTGCAAGTTCAAGCGCGGGGACAATGTCAAAAAGGGCGTCTGCGGCGTCACTTCCCTTGGCTTTAAGAGTTACCGAGTCGCCGCCTTTTATGTCCAGTCCCATAATCGCGGTTACGCTTTTGGCGTCGGCTTCCTTGTCGCCTTTTACGATTTTTACGGCGGAGGAAAACTTCTTTGCTTCGCTTGCCAAGACGGCGGCAGGGCGCGCGTGAAAGCCCGTGGGGTCGGTGATTTTTATCTGCCACGATGTCAGTTCTTCGTCGGTATCTAGGGCGGTATTTTCTTGCGGTTCTTTATCCTTTGCCGTGGCGGTTACGGCTAAAATAACATCGGTGCCGACAGTTACCTTTTTGCCGATTACGGGAGTGACTTTTAAGGCTTTATCGGACGAGGAAACAATGATTTCGGTCAGCATGCTTTTGGCATTTTTCTCTAAAAACGAAAAGTCAAAAGCGATAAGAGGGTCGCCGATTTCGACCTTTGCGCCGAGCGAGGTTTTAAGGTGAAAGCCTTTGCCTTTTAAGCTCACCGTATCCAGCCCTATGTGCAGCAAAACATCTATACCGTCCGCAGTGCGAAGGGATAGGGCGTGGTTCGAGAGGTGAATGTTTATCACTTCTCCCGCGCATGGGGCTTTTAGGACGGAAGACGCGGGGGCTATAGAGACGCCTTCGCCAACCATGCCGCCGGCAAAAACTTCGTCGGGGATTGTTTTTAAATCTACGGTCGTGCCGTCTAAAGGGGCGTAAATGTCAAGTTTCGTCATTGCTGGTTTTCCTTTGGTTTTTAAAGCATTAAAGCAGGTTTGGCGGCAGTGACAATATCGCAAATCGGCTAGGCTCCGGCGCGGGTAACTCGGTATTTTTTATTTCTAATTTCTGATTTCGTATTAGGAATTGATTAATAATGTTGGCTTAATATACGGACAAAATTGTATAAATAAGGATAAAAATGCACGATCTCCCGCAACTTTTTTTGGATTTAATGATCATTATGATTTATGCCGGTGCGACCACTTTGATTTTTAAGTGGTTAAAGCAGCCGCTGGTTTTGGGATATGTTATCGCGGGAATCTTCGCAGGACCTTATTTCACTTTACTGCCCTCGGTTACCGATAATGCAAATATCGCTATTTGGGCGGATATCGGAGTCGTGTTTTTATTGTTCGGCTTGGGCCTCGAGTTCAGTTTTAAAAAGCTGGTCAATGTCGGAAAGGCCGCCATGATTACGGCGACCGCAAATATCCTGTTCATGCTAATCATCGGATATAACTTCGGGTTGGTGTTGGGGTGGACGACTATCGACAGCTTGTTCTTGGGCGGAATGCTGGGTATGTCCTCTACCACCATTATCATCAAAGCCTTTAGTGATTTGGGGTTAAAAAAGCAACGCTTTACCGACTTGGTATTTGGTGTTTTGGTTATTGAAGATGTGGTCGGAATCTTACTTCTGGTGTTGCTGCCGACGGTCGCTTTGTCGCAAACCGTTGACGGGTTCGAGCTGGTGAAAAGCACCGCAAAACTGGCGTTTTTCTTGGTCCTTTGGTTCATTATCGGCATTTATCTCGTCCCTTCGTTTTTCAAAAAAGCGGGCAAGTATATCAATGATGAAATGCTGCTTATCGTAGCCGTGGCGCTGTGTTTCGGTATGGTGTATCTGGCGACGCAATCGGGCTTTTCGTCCGCCTTGGGCGCGTTCATCATGGGCTCTATTTTGGCCGAGACTTCCGTGGTTGAAAGGATTGAAAAAGTCGTCGCTCCCGTCAGAGATTTGTTCGGCGCGGTGTTCTTCGTGTCGGTCGGAATGATGGTCAATCCCGCAATGTTCGTCGAATACATTTGGCCGATTTTATTCATAACGGTGGTGCTGGTTATCTTTGCAAAAACCGCTTGTTACTGCTTCGGGTTTTTGCTTTCGGGGCAACAACTTAAGATGACTATTCAAAGCGGATTTTCGCTGGCGCAGGTGGGCGAGTTCGCCTTTATTATCGCCGCGCTGGGCATGAGTATCGGCGTATTGTCCGACTATGTTTATCCCATTATCGTGGCGGTGTCGGTGCTTACCACCTTCACTACTCCGCTGATGATAAAGGCCGCTATTCCCGTCTATAATATCATAAGCAAAACCATGCCCGTGAAGTGGCAGGAATACTTGGACAGGCACACCTCCTCCGAGGCCGAAACAAGCCAGGAAAAAAATCTGTGGAAAGAGATTTTTAAAGAATACTTTTCGCGGATGATTTTGTTCTCGGTCGTGATTGTCGGGGTGATGTATCTTTCCTTTTCCTTCGCCGCACCGTTTGTGAATATCAGCTTTCCGGGGCTTGAAGGAAAGATTCTGATTACTTTGGTTACGCTGGTGTTTATGGCGCCTTTCCTGCGCGCTTTGCTCCTTGCCAAAAGCAATACTCCCGAGCTTTACTATCAGTTATGGCTTGAGAAAAAATCTAATCGCTTGCCGCTGATTTTCCTTACTTCGTTAAGAATCGTTCTGGTCGGATTTTTCGTGATGATCGTGGTCAATCATCTGCTCACGAAAGACTCTTTTGTCATTATTGCAATGGTCGCGGTGATGATGCTTTTGCTGTTTAATTCTCGCTGGCTCTTTTCGCAATACATGAAAATAGAAACGCAATTCCTGGTTAACCTTAACCGTAAGCAAGTCGAGTATCAAAAGGATTCCATTACCTCCGGAAATGCCAGAATTACCGACGATGAGGCGTGGCTCGATTCTTCTTTGTCGGTGAAAGAGTTTACTATCGAGCGCGGGTCCGAGTTCGTGGGAAAGCCTTTGCACGAAACGGGTATGCGCGAGAATTACGCCGTAAATGTCCTGCGCATAATCAGGGGCAGGCAAACTATTGATGTGCCGCGCGGAGTGGAAAAATTGCACTCGGGTGATGCGTTGTTAATCGTAGCGACGGATAAGCAGTTGCGCCTTTTCAAAATCGCGATGAAAAGCAAGGGCGTCGTCGAGCGGACTTTGGCTGATACCGACGACAGAGTGCTTTCGCTTCGCGACTATATTCTTAATCAGGAAGTATATAGCGACAAGGGCACTCCGATACTTTTGTGTTGCGCCATTCCCGTTGAGAAAAAGTCGTCGCTGGCGGATAATACCATCGTCGCTTCGGATATTCGCGGCAAGACAAAATGCCTTGTCGTCGGAGTCGAGCGCAAGTCGTCTTTGTTCGTAAATCCCGATGTTGATTTTATCTTCAAAGTCGGCGACCTTGTCTGGATGGTCGGTGAGCAAAACCTCATCTCTAAAGAAGTATTTCGTCAGATGTTGTTGCAGACCGGTAAGGCCAGCGGCATCATCTAAAATCCAAATAAAACGCTGTCAAATTGTCGCTGCCGCGGGTCTCACAAAAAGCACCTACTTCTATGTAGGCTTACTTTTTGTTCGCCCTTGCATCGGCAATAGCACAGCATTTTCTTTGAATTTTTGCGAGGCGTAGGCTGGAAAAATCCTTGCCCTTGTTTCACAAATAGCACGACGCTTTCTTTGGATTTCTGCTTGTACGCTGGAAAATTGCTCGTCCTTGTATCACGACCATCTATCTTTCTAAAATGAATTTTTGGTGAAGGGCGCTAGGATTTTGCTCGCTCTTATATCACTAATAGCACGACGCTTTCTTTGGATTTCTGGGTTAAGGTTTACAGGTTAAGGGTTAAGGCAAATAAAAATCTTGTTTTTGCATTTTGCAAAAACGCAATCATTCCTCATTAAACTTATCACCTTATAAGCTTATAAACCACCCTTAACCTACTTTATCTTGTTCTTTTTAACCACATATTCGGCGTCGATGATGGTGGGGCCTTTGCCTATATATTTGCGCAGCTCCTTCGCTGTCCAAAAGCTCGCGGAAAAGCCAAGAGCAACCAAAAGCAAATACAAAACATACGGCCAGAAGAACAATAAAAGCGCCGACCATATCGACCAGCCCCATGCCGCTACCGCGCCGTAAACGCCCGCTATCGGACCTATTACCGGAATGAAAACCAGAACTACCGCCGCCAGCAAAGCGAATATCCAATGCAATCCGAAAAAGTATAAAATGCCGTCAATCGAGGCGAGGATTTGCATAATTCCCACTACGACATAGGAAAACAAAAACAATAAAATCATAAAAAAGCGCCAGTTCATTTTAACAATTCCTTTTAACAGTTTTTATCAGCGGTTAATTTGCCTTAAAAACTTATTCCTTTTTAGAGGCTTTGGCAATGCTTACCGCTTTAAAGTTTTCCCAAGGAATGTAGCGGTCGCTGTTTTCTTCTTTCAGCTTGCCGATGAAGTTTTCCAAGGTGGCGAGGTCTTGCTCTACTTCCCTTTTTAAATCGGCTGAGAAAGAGGTGATTTGCTCGTCTATGGTGTTGAGTGCGTCAGTGTCAAAGTCGTTCTGTGCGGCGGCGCGCTCGCTTTGCAAAAATTGCATGCGCGTGAAAAAGGTCGGATACTTTTCAAACTTGGCGTATAGCCCTTGCAAAGTCTTTACCTGCAGCGCCATTTCACTGTTTCTGAAAAACGGGGAAAAGGTTAAAAAGTTGATGCTCTTGGCGTCGTTTTTTATCGCTTCGCAGGGGGCCGAGATGGCTTCTAAATTAACAAGGTAAGGAGTTTTGCTTTCGCTTTTTTGCAGCTCGGAAACTATGTCCTCAAGGCTTACATAGATATAACGGCTTTGCTGGAAAAGTGCGGAAAGAAAGTTTTCGCGCGCGTAAAAATAGCTCGCCAGAGCGATGCTGAACGATACCATAAGCCCGCTGAAAAAGCCGACATTAAGGTTGTTTAGCATTTGCATGTAAAAGTTTTCGCGGTGGCGAAGGCGCGGGAAAACAATAAGCAAAACGCCGCTTATAAGCATCATGGCAAACATTACAAAGCACGATATGCGATAGATTTCCACCTTTGCGTTCCTTTCGTTTTTTAGCAAAGTGTGCCGAGATTTCGGTGCTTTGGGAATATGAACTTTAGGCGGGCAGGGTTATTTCTTTAGCATAATCGTGCGGGAAGGGCTTTTGAACTTTGCGTATTCGTCGGGGTGGTATTTTCTGAAAGTTTCAAACCAGGCGGCGTGAAAGTCCGAAAGCGTTCCCATGCTTATCGCCTCGCGTATGTCTTTCATCAAGTCCTCGTAAACTTGGATATTGTGCCAAGTGAGCAGCATCGATGCCAGCGGCTCGTTTTCTTTGAACAAAGCGTGAAGGTAGGCACGCGAGTATCTTTGGCAGGTGGGACAGGTGCAGAACTCGTCCACGGGGCGCATATCGTCCCGCATGTCGCCTTTTTTAAGATTCAAAGTGCCGCCCGTTTTCAAAAATCCCTGCGCCGTTCTGCCAAAGCGCGAAGGCAGGACGCAATCAAACATGTCTATGCCGCGCAAGGTGCAATCCACTATGTCCGCAGGTATGCCCACACCCATTACATAGCGGGGCTTTTCCTTGGGTATGCAGGGGATTATGACATCTATAGTCTCGGTTAAGACATTTAGCCAAACGCCGCCGAAGGCCAAGCCGTCAAACGGGATTTTATTCATCAGCTCGCAACACTTTTCGCGAAGGGACCAATCGTCACCGCCTTGCAAAATGCCGAAAATGCCGTAGCCTTTGCGGTCTTTGAAAGCGGCAAAAGAGCGCTCTGCCCATCTTACCGACAGCAGCATGGACTTTTCAATTACCTCTTTCGGGGCGGGAAGCTCCAAGCATTCGTCCAGCGCCATGGTGATGTTTGCATCAAGCGCGTGTTGTATCTCGACCGATTTTTCGGGCGTCAGGTCGTAAATCTTGTCGTTGTCAAGGTGAGAGCGGAACTTTACGCCTTGCTCGCTTATGGTGCGCAAAGGGCCGAGGCTCATCACCTGAAAGCCGCCCGAATCGGTTAAGATTGCCTTGTCCCAATTCATCATTTTGTGAAGGCCGCCAAGCTCTTTTACTCTGTCTATGCCGGGCCTTAGCATTAAATGATAAACATTGCCAAGGATAATTTTCGCGCCCGTGGCCGCTACATCTTCGGGCTTCATCGCCTTGACCGTGCCGTCCGTGCCGACGGGCATAAAAGTCGGGGTTTCTACGGTTCCGTGCGCGGTCCTTAGCTCGCCAAGCCTTGCGGCACCGTCCTTCTTTATGATTTTGAATTCAAGCAATTTTTTGTTCCTTAGCCTGCTGTCTTAAACTTTAGGTCTTAATTAAAGTGCTTGCAAATAATCGTCAAGTGGGATATAAAGCGAATCCCTTTTTATAAAGGGCGAACGGACAGGGCAAAGGGAAAACCCTTGGCATGCCTTGTAAGTTTTGAAGTTTAATGATTTAAAAAAGGAAATGAAAATGCCAAAATTAAAAAGCAAATCCGCTGCTAAAAAGCGCTTTACCGCTACCGGCACCGGAAAAATCAAAAGAAACCAAGCCTATAAAAGACATTGTCTTGCTTGTAAGTCCCAAAAGATGAAACGCAACGCTCGCGGCACTACTATCGTAGATGCGACTAATGTGCGCGAAATTACTCGTTTCTTACCGTATTTATAAGGAGATAATATCATGGCCAGAGTTAAAAGAGGCGTGACGGTTCGCGCCAGACACAATAAAGTTTTGAAACTTGCCAAAGGTTACAGAGGGCGTAACTCTACTAATGTTCGTCAAGCTCGCGAACGTGTTGAACACGGTTTGCAATATGCTTATCGCGACAGAAGAAAGAAAAAATCCGCTTTCCGTTCTTTGTGGATTCAACGCATTAACGCCGGTGTGCGCGAATACGGCCTTACCTATTCCAAGTTCATTAACGGCTTGACCAAAGCCGGTATTGCTATGGACAGAAAGGTTATCGCCGGACTTGCTTACAGCGATCCCAAGGCCTTTGCGCTTATCGTCGAAAAAGTCAAAAAAGCCGTATAAACGGTTTAAGGTTTACAGGTTAAGGTTTAAGGATTTTTCCTGTAATCTATAAAATTATAAGGTGATGGGTTAACCTCATCACCTTATAAACTAACTTTAAACCGTAACCCTTAACCCTAATATTTCATCGTCTCGTTATTGATAAAAGAAAGTTCAATGCCGGCGGCTTTGAACATGTCTTCGGTGTCTTTTCCCGCGTGGTATTTATACTCGGCAATCACTTTCTTTACGCCGATGGAAATCAGCATCATCGCGCAAGTGCGGCAAGGTGTCATTGTCACATAAACGGTTGAACCTTCCAACGCAACGCCTCTTTTTGCGGCTTGGCAAATGGCGTTTTGTTCGGCGTGAATCGTGCGGATGCAATGCTCTTTTATATTGCCGTCATCGTCCATCATCTTTTTAAGAAGATGGCCTTCCTCGTCGCAATGCGGAAAGCCCGGCGGGCTGCCGACATAGCCGGTTACCAAAATCTGGTGGTCTTTGGTGAAAATGCAAGCGGTTTTGCCGCGGTCGCACGAAGCCCGTTTTTGCAAGGCGTGCAAGACTTCAATAAAATACTCGTCCCAAGAAGGTCTCATGATAATCTCCCTTTAAGGACAATATAGGCGATAAAAAAAGGCGTGTAAACGGGGGGGGGGAATGAGGAATTAGGAATGAGGAATGAGGAAGGAGGGAAGGCAGGTAAGGGTAAAACAAAAGCCGCCTGACGGCAGCTTTGTTTTTGGAGCGGGCGAAGGGATTGCTCGTTGGCTTCGCCCCCTCGTCCTGCACTTCGTTTGGACCGCTCGGATAAATCCTCGCGTCATCTGCGCTGCGCTTGATAACGAACCCTCTTTTTCGAGGGTTCGCATCGTTCACCTACAATTCAATAACAAAAAAACCACCATAAAGGTGGTACTTTTGTTATTGGAGCGGGCGAAGGGATTCGAACCCTCGACATCAACCTTGGCAAGGTTGCGCTCTACCCCTGAGCTACACCCGCACTCCGTAAAGAAGAGTCGGTATATTACAAAAAAATAAACCTATTGCAAGAGTTTTTTTAAATCGATTTTCTTCTTCCCCTGATATTTTTTGCTTAAGTCCAAAATAGTCTTGAATAAATCGACCGTATAAGGCGCAAAAACTTCAGGCGAAAGCTCCGACACATTCCCCAGAATCTCTTGCTCGCGCGAAAGATCAAAAGTGGGAAGGTTATGCTCCTTTTTATACTTTGCGACAGCGGTGATCAGCTCCATTCTTTTTACAAAAAGAGTCGCGATTTTGGCATCTACAATGTCGATTTTTTTCCGAAGGTCGTTTAGCATCTTGCATTACTCCTTTCGTATAAAAAATGGTGCCCAGGGACAGAATCGAACTGCCGACACGGGGATTTTCAGTCCCCTGCTCTACCGACTGAGCTACCTGGGCACATCCTTAAAGGAGTTTGGGTTATAGAATATAATCCCCTCTTGTGCAAGTGTTTTTTGCTTTCTTAAGCGAATTATTCGTTTACGGACAAGAACTTTTCCGCTTCAAGCGCGGCAAGACAGCCCGAGCCCGCGGCAATGACAGCTTGGCGGTAAAGCGGATTTTTCACATCGCCTGCCGAAAAAACGCCGTCAATGTTCGTGGCGGTAGAGTTAGGCTTGGTAATGATAAAGCCCGCCTCGTCCGTATCAATTTGTCCGGCAAAAAGGCTTGTGTTCGGGCGGTAGCCGACAGCAATGAAAACGCCGTGCGCAGGAATGCTTCTTTCTTCCTCGGTCTTGACATTCTTAACCTTTACCGCGGTGAGCCCCAAAGGATTTTCGGTGCCCGTGAACTCGGTCGGGACAGAGTCCAACACCATCTCAATCTTGGGATTGGCAAACGCTTTTTCCTGCAGCACTTTTTCGGCACGGAAAGCATCGCGGCGGTGGATCAGATACACTTTGCTTGCAAGCCCCGAAAGATAAAGAGCTTCCTCAACCGCGGTGTTGCCGCCGCCGATAACGCACACTTCTTTGCCGCGATAGAAAAAGCCGTCGCAAGTGGCGCAATACGACACGCCGAAGCCGCGGTATTTGTCTTCGCCCGGAATGTCCATTTTACGAGGCGAGGCGCCGGTCGCGATAATCAAAGTGTCGGCAATGTAAGTGTCGCCGGAATCTCCTTTGCACACAAAAGGACGCACCTTTAAATCCGCTTCGGTAATAGTGTCGTAAAGGAGTTTAGAGCCAACGCGCTCGGCCTGCTTTTGCATTCTTTCCATAAGCTCCAAGCCGCCGATTTCTTCTTCAAAGCCGGGATAGTTTTCTATGCCTGAAGTAGTGGTCAATTGCCCCCCTAATTGCATGCCCGAAACAATTAAAGGCGCGCGGTTCGCTCTTGCGGCGTAGATGCCCGCGGTCAAGCCCGCAGGACCCGAGCCGATGATGAGAACCTGAGTTCTATGCTCTGTCATTTTGTCTTTCCGTTATTTGTATTCTATTGATATTACAGCATAATTCTTGATGCCCGAAGGAGCGTTTACTTCCACTTCGTCATCAACCTGCTTGCCTATCATTGCTTTGGCGATAGGGGATTCAATTGAGATAAGTCCCTTTTTAATATCGGCTTCGTGGCGGCCGACAATTTTATAGGTAATTTCTTTTTCGGTGTCCTCGTCCATCAAGGTCACGGTCGCACCGAAAAGAATCTTATCCGATTTGATTTCGGCAGGATCAATGATTTGGGCGCGAGCGGTTACATCTTCAAGCTCGGCAATCTTGCCTTCGGTAAAGGCTTGGCGCTCCTTGGCCGCGTGGTATTCCGCGTTTTCCGAAAGGTCGCCCTTTTCCCTTGCTTCTTCAATGGCGGCGACAATCTCGCGCCTGTCAACCGTGATGAGCTTGGTCAGCTCCTCGTGCAAAGCGGCAAAGCCTTCCTTGGTCATCAATACTTTCTCTTCCATTTTCCTTTTTCCTTTCTTCCCTTTTTTCTTTCTTTTTCCTTTATTTAGAAAGACTAAAAAAAATGCGCTTAAAAAATTAAGCTGCAAAGGTTGATCCTATGTCTTTATGTAAAACCAGCCTAGGGGATTTTAGCGCGCTTGTAAAGAGGTTTAAGGGGGTAGGTTGGTTTATAAGGTGATAAGGTTAATGAGGAATGAGGAATGAGAAAAGAGGAATGAGGAATTATTCAGCCCAAGAGTTCTTTAATTGCGGCTTCGTAAATGGGGCGTTTGAAAGGGGTGATGAGGGCAATGACTTCTTGCGGCTTCGCCCATTTAAAGGCGGAAAATTCCGGTTCGGCAGTGTCGGCAGCTATGTCTTTATCCTCGCCTTTGAACCTTAACAAAACCCAGATTTGTTTCTGTCCGCGATGCTTTTTATGAACCTCGGAGACGGTGTCCGGATAGTCGTAGTAAAGCCAGTCATCGGTCCTTTTTATAAAATCCGTAAGAGCGGGAGCGATGCCGGTTTCCTCGGCCAGCTCACGGCGAGCCGCGGCGACTATGTCCTCGCCTTCCTCAATGCCTCCTTGGGGCATTTGCCATGCGCCCGAGATGTCTATGCGTTCGCCGATGAGGATTTCGCCCTTGTCATTTATCAGCATTATGCCGACATTAGGGCGGTAAGGCTTGGAATTATTCGTATTTGTATTCGTATTTGTTAAAGAAGTCATTTTAAAGTTTCCTTATTTAGGCAGCAGAGCGGTTAAAGGTGTAAGAACAACGCCGGCAAAAAGTCCGTCTATCTCGCCTTCCAAAAGCGCGTTTAGGGTGGCTTTGGAAAGGGGCAGAATGATGATGTATTTACCTCTGTCAAGCGCTAAATCCGCCGCCTTTTTTATGAAGGAAAGAAGGTCTTTGGTGTTTAAATCTCCGCGATAAGTGGCGTTGGCGTTTAGGAAAAAGCCGCCCGTTACGGAGCCTGCCGCTTTGGGAAAGTCGGGGTCGTTTTCAAGATAGATAAGCCCCTTGTCCATGATGAACTTTTGCACGGCGGCAAGCGAGGCGGTGGGTGCGGATTTAAACGCCGAACCGCCCAGCGCGACTACGCCCGTCACCGCGCCTTTATTAAGCAAAGTGGCTCTGGCGCGGGCAAGGTTTTCATCGTAGGGAAGGTGGGTCAAAATGGTGGCGGGCGAGGAAAAAATCATGTCGCCGTTTGCGGTTTCTTCTTCCAGATATAAGTCGACCATGGTTTCGTGGCCTTTTTCTCTTGCCGAGATTACTTGGCTGACAAAGCCGGAGGCAAAGGGCGAAAAGGAAAGGGTGACGGCGGCGGGGAGCTTTTCTATGGCGATGTTGGTAGTGCTTTTGGCCAGCCCCAGCCCCGTTACGACAATGGCGAGTTTCGCTTCGCGGGCGTATTTCTTGTGGTCAAAAGGGGTCTTGTAAAAGTTGTAAGGCTCGGTGCCGTCCGCGGCTATGCGCGGCAGGTAATCGCCTTTGTCAATGTCCATGAGAGAAGGCGGCGGCGCCAGAACTTCCAGCGGCAGCGAAGGGGGCAGTAAAGGCGAAGAAGCCGAAGAGGACGAGCGCGAAGGTGTCTCTTTCGTCTTTAAAAGCGCGAAGTTCTCGGTCAAGCTTGAGGAGAAAACTTCGGCACTTTTGGCCGATTTGTCGGTGTCAAAAGTTGCCTCTTCTCCCACCGTCAGTGAGGAAAAATAAGCCGGCACCGAGGCCTGTTGCTTTGCAAAATACTGGAAGCAAAACCAAGCGAGAAAGGCAATTAAAGAAGCCCCCAAGATAATCAAAAACGCAAGGAGAAGCTTCTTTGCCATGGCTATTTCTTTGCCGCTTGTTTATCCGCTTCTGCACCGTCCTTTTTAAAAGCGGGTTCGGTTTGGCGGTAAACCGCGATGCCTTTTAAAATGTCAATCGCGCGCGCCAGTTGATAGTCGTCCGGCGTGCTTGCTTCTTTATCAAGCTTATCAAGGGCTTTAAACCTGTCTTTGTCCTTCCCTTTGGCTTTGTCCTTATCTTTTCCCTTTGCTTTGGCTTGCTTTTTCGCTTCGCTGGCCAAGGCTTTGGGAAGTTCGGATTCGCTGATGCCGCCTTCTACCTTTGCCACTTCTTCAATTTTGGCAGGGCGGATTTCAATGTCGGGCTCAATGCCCTCGGCTTGGATTGATACGCCCGAAGGGGTGTAGTAGCGCGCCGTGGTGATGCGAATCGCGCCGTGGTTCACAATGGGAATGACCGACTGCACCGAGCCTTTGCCGAAGGATTTAGTGCCCGCAATGACGGCGCGGCGGTGGTCTTGCAAGGCGCCCGCTACGATTTCGGACGCAGATGCCGAGCCCTCGTTAATCAAAACGACCAAAGGAAGTCCGCCGGTTAAGTCGCCTTTGGTAGCGTTAAAGCGAGTGGTGTCCTCGAGGTGGCGCGAGCGAGTCGATACGATTTCGCCGCCGTCCAAGAAAATGTCGGCAACGGAAATGGCTTGGTCAAGCAGACCGCCGGGGTTGTTGCGAACATCAATGACATAGCCGATGGGCTCGCCGCCAAGTTCCTTATTTATGGCTTTAAGCGCCTTTTTAAGCTCGTCGGTGGTCTTTTCGCTGAAAGAGTTAATGCGAATGTAGCCGACATTATCATCAACTTTCGCCTCAAAGCGGACGGGATTTATCTTTATAATGTCGCGGGTGAGCGTGAACTTTAAAGGCTCGGTAGTGCCTTCGCGGCGAATGATTAAGTCGATTTTGGTCTTGGGCTTGCCGCGCATTTTTTCTACCGCTTCGGTAAGTGTAAGCCCCAAAACCGCCGTGTCGTCAATGTGCGTGATGTAGTCGCCCGACTTTATTCCCGCTCTGAACGCCGGAGTGTCGTCTATCGGCGAGACAACCTTTACCCAGCCCGAGTCCATGGTTACTTCAATACCAAGGCCGCCGAACTCGCCCTTTGTCTGCACCTGCATGTCTTTGAAGCTTTCTTCGTTTAAATAGCCCGAGTGCGGGTCAAGCGAGGAAAGCATGCCGTTTATGGCGGATTCTATGACCTTTTTGTCGGTGACTTCTTCAACATAATCCTCTTTTATTTTATCAAAAACATCGCCAAAGAGAGCTAAAAGGCGATAGGTTTCGGCGGATTTATCCTCGGCAGGTTCGGCAGAGTTCGCCCTTTCAAAAGGAACAGAAAGCGCCAACGCTAAAAATAAAAATGCGGTTGCCAAGGAAAGAGTCTTTTTTATCATTTGTGTTTTCCCTTTAATTATAAAGTTTTGCCAAGGATACTCTGTTTAGGATTTTAACGCAAGCCACGGCAAAGGATTTATTGGCGTGTCGGCTTTGCGCAATTCCATGTAAAGGTCGGGAGTGCCCCTTTGCTCCATAGTGCCGACAGGCTCGCCCGCTAAAAGAGTTTGGCCTTCTTCGGCGTCAATTTGCCCTAATCCTGCCAGCGTGGTGAAGTAGTTGCCGTTGTGCTCGATAATCAAAATCTTGCCGTAGCCCTTTAAAAAGCCCGCAAAAATGACCGTGCCGTCATAGGGACTTATTACTTGTGCGCCCGCGCGCGTTCTTATCGTTATGCCCTTGTTGTGCATACCGTTTTGGTTAATCTCGTCAAAGCGTGAGCTGATACTGCCCGCCGCGGGCATGGAAAGAAAGCCTTTCGCTTTGGCAAAGTCACCCGACAAGGCGTTTTTATCCCCTTTTACGGGAGCAATGTATTTTCTTAAATCCATTTTTTCGGCGGCTTTAGCGGCTTCGGCGGCCTTGGCGGCGGCTTCGGCTTTTTCCCTTTCCTGCTTTTCTTTAAGTTTGCGGGCGGCATTGGCCTTTAAAATCTCTTCAATGTTCTTGGCTTTTTGGGAAAGTTCGGCAATACGGCCTTTCGCGGTCTCGGTAAGGTCAAGGAGCTTTTTCTCCTCGTCCTTTTTGGCGGCAAGTAAGGCGGCAAGGCGGCGGTGCCTTTCTCCCAAGCCCTTATATGCCATCTTAATCTGGGCGCGCTTTGCCTTTATGGCCATTTTAAGCGAGGAAAGGCGAATGAGTTCGGCACGAAGGTCTTTGGATACGCCTTCCAAAACGGGAATCGTGCCGCGCATTAAGACTGCGGATTTGGCCATATCTCGCGGGGGAAGAGGGGCGGAAAACATCGCTTCGGTCGGGCTTTTGGCAAGGATTTCAAGGCTGGCCGTTAAGGTTTGTAACTGCGTAAAGCGCTCGTCTAATTTTGCTTTTACCGCGGTTTGTTCGGTTTCAAGGGCGGCAAGTTCTCTTTCAAGATTGTTAAGCGAGGCTTCGTATTCCTGCACGGCGGCCGCGGCGGTAACGGACTTCTGCTTGGCCTCTGCAAGTTCGGCGGCGATTTTTTCGGCCTTGTTCTGTGCGGCGGCGGCGGTCTTTTTATACTTGGCAATTTGAGAGTTAAGAGCCCTTAAATCCGCTTCGGTTTCCGTGCCCGTGGCGGCAGTGGTCTTTTGTGCCAAAGAGATTTGGCAAAAGGCGATCCAAAAAGCAAATATAAAAAACCAAATGCGCAAGGGGTCTTTCCTTTATTTTTCCGTGGTTAAAATCAGGCGCGTGTCTTTGTTAAGCTTTAGTATATCCGTAAGTTCGCCGGCGGCAAGAGGGGAAAAATCCGCAAAGTAAAAGCCGTCTTTTTCGTGAACACCGCGAAAGTCGGCAATCACTCTTGGGGTCATGAAATTGTCGTAAACCCTGTCGTTATAAGACGAAATAAGTGCATTCTCGGCAGAAGAAAAGCGCGGTGCGTCGCCCGCTATAACAGCATTAAAAATCGCGGTATCGTGATGGTTATAATAATCTCCGCTTAAAGACGCGATGTAAATAAACGGGCGGAAAGAGGCAAGCTTCTGCTCTAACTCGCGGACAAAAGGAAATAATGCGTCGGGTTTGCAATTTTTGTTCTTTAGAAAAAGGTGAATGGCGACGCGAACGCCTTTTGATGAAAACGGCTCAAGCAACTTTAGAAGAAAAGAAGTGTCCTCTTCTCCGTTTTTCGCGGAAAGAATGTAAAAAAGGTGACAGGTGCCGTGCGTCTTTTTGAGCTTTTCCATAAAAGATTCAAGGGTGTTTGCCATTTTCTTTTTTCGGCTTGTTTCGCGCCTAGTCCCTAAAGTTTACGAATTGCAAAGGCTGGTCAATGCCGAGCGATTTTATAAAAGCTATCGTGTCTTGCAAGTCGTCGCGCTTTTTGCCCGATACGCGAAGTTCATCGCCTTGGATGGAGCATTGGACTTTGGCTTTGCTGTCTTTAATGCTTTTGCTGATTTTCTTTGCTACTTCCTGCGATATGCCTTGCTTAATCTTCACTGTTTGGCGAATGGTATTGCCCGACGCCTGTTCCTCGGCGCCGAAGTCAAGGCACGAGGTCTCAAGCTTCCGTCTGGTGATGTAGGTGAGCAAAAGGTCGTGAACCTGTTTCAACTTTAAAGCGTCGTCGGCGATGATGACAATTTCATTTTCTTTGGGCTTTAGTTCAAGCGAGCTTTTAGAGCCCTTAAAGTCAAAGCGAGTGCCGATTTCGCGCATTGCGCCGTCTATGGCATTTCTTACTTCTTCCATGTCGGTTTTGGAAACTACATCAAATGAGGGCATTTCGTTCTCCTTTAAATCGTTTTGTGTTTTATGCCACTATATACATCACGATGTTATTTAGCAAGTTTAAGGAGCCTCGGTCTTGTCCTTAAGCCACTTTTTTAAGGCGGGAGAAAGGTGCGGCGCAAGCGTTTCGTAGACGCGCTTGTGATACGCGGCGAGCCATTTCTTTTCGCTTTGGGTAAGTGCTGAAAAGTCTATCAACTCTTTGGCAAAGGGGACAAGCGTTAAAGGCTCAAAGCACAGCATTTCGGATTCGCCAGCTATGTCGGCTTTCTTTACCAACAAAACATTTTCAAGGCGGATGCCGAAGGAGCCGTCTTTATAGTAAGCTGGCTCGTCCGTGACGATCATTCCTTCGGCCAGCGGCAGGCTGTCGCGCCCCAGGGATATGGTCGGAGGCGCCTCGTGAACGGAAAGGAAAAAGCCGACGCCGTGGCCCGTGCCGTGCGCGTAGTTGTGTCCCGTCTGCCATAAAAACTGGCGCGCGAGAGAATCGAGCTCAAAGCCGTAAGTGCCCTTTGGGAAAAGAGCGCCGGCCAGCGCAATATGCCCTTTTAACACTTCGGTAAAGCGGGCAATGTGCTCGGGCGAGGGGGGCGCAAAGCACACGGTGCGCGTAACATCGGTGGTGCCGTCGAAATACTGCGAGCCGCAATCAATCATGTAAAGCTCGTCTTTCTTTAACTTGTGCGAGCCGGTTTTGGCGGGCGTGTAGTGTGCAAGAGAGGCATTTTCTCCCGTCGCCGAAATAGAGGGGAAGGAAGGATATTGGTATAGCTCGCCTTCGCTTTTAAACTCCTCTAATTTTTGCGCGGCCTCGTATTCGGTCTTACCTACGCCCTCGGTTTCCAGCCAGTAAAGGAACTTACAAAGGGCAATGCCGTCCTTTAAATGCGCGTTCTTTATGCAGGCGATTTCGGTGTCGTTCTTTATCGCTTTCAGATTCGAGCAGGGGTCGGGACCCAAAGATATTTTGCCGCCGTAAATGGCGATGATGTTCTCAAGCCAGCTTGAGCTTTGCTTGGGGTCAAGGCGAATGTTCTTGCGCTTTTTGGCAAGCCGTTCAATTTCCGGAACAAAAATTGCGGGCGGCAGAATGCGGACATTTTCACCCAGCGCCTTGCGCAAATCCGCGCCGACGCGGTCAGGCTCAATGAACCAATCCACCGAGCCGGCTGCATGCGCTATGGCGTAAGAACGGACAATCGGCAGGAAAGGGACATCACTGCCTCTGACATTCAAAAGCCAACAAATGCTTTGAGGAGAGGAAAGAACCACCGCATCTTCTTTCGCCTTTTTTAAAGCCGCGGCGATGAGAGCGATTTTGTCCGCGGCCTTCGTGCCGCAATACTTTTCTTCCAGCAAAAATACCGGCGAAGAAGGCTCGGCAGGGCGGTTTTCCCACAGCGAATCTATGGGATTGTGCTTGACCGAAAGTGGGAAAGCTCCCGCTTTTTCGCAGGCTTTGCGCAGCTCGGTCGTGCCCATGATAGAGTGCAGCTTGGGGTCATAACCCATTCTTGCCGCGATTTTCATCTCTTCGCAAATGATTTGCCCGGGGGTCTTGTGCGTGTATTCAAGGACGGTGAAGTCCTTTGAGTTTACTTCCTGCTTCGCTTGAGTCGTAAAGCGTCCGTCAACCAGCAAAAAGGCGTTGTCCGCAAAAATAAGCGCAAGCCCGCCTTCCCCCGTAAAGCCCGTCAACCATTTAAGCCGACGGTCGCGCTCGGCAATTATCTCCTCGCCGTATTCGTCCGCGTGCGGAACAATGAAACCATCTATCATATTGGATTTTAATAATTTTCTTAAGTCTTCAAGTTTTTTAGACATTCTTTAGTTCTCCATTCTTCGCGGAGTGTAGCGGGAATAAGTTAAAGGCGGGTTAAGGCTTCGCCCAATGAGGAATGAGAAATGAGGAATGAGGAATGAGGAATGAAAGGGACTTCGTCCCTAGGTTACAGGTTAAGGGTTAAGGTTTATTTGCGGCTTTCGCCGTTTGTGGCTCCGCCACTGGATTCCCAGCCTTCGGCTGAGAATGACAAATTTTAAACTTATAAACTAACCTTAAACCTTAACCCCATTTAAGCGGTGGTGACGAAAGAAGCCAAGATGTTTTTTTTGCCGCCGTTTTCAAACAAAACCGTGAGCTTTTCGCCGTCTATTTTCATGATTACGCCATAACCGAAAAGCGCGTGTTTAACCCTTATGCCCACGCGCAGCCCGCTTTTAGAGCCTTTTGCTTCCTGCTTTCTTGGAGGGGGCGGGGGGTCTGTCGGCTTATAAATCTTGGGTGTGTAATTCGAATAGCTTTTAAAAGAGGCGGGAAGACCCAAAATCTCTATATCCGCGGCGGGCAGTTCCTCCAGAAAACGAGAAGGAATGCCGGTTTGCCACTGTCCGAAAACCATGCGGTTGGCGGCGTAGGTAATGTAAACATTCTTCCTTGCGCGCGTGATGCCGACATAGGCAAGGCGGCGCTCTTCCTCAAGTCCGAAGTCGCCCGTTTCGTCAAGCGCGCGTTGGTGCGGGAAAAGGCCTTCTTCCCAGCCCGCCAGAATTACGGTGTCAAACTCAAGCCCCTTTGCCGAGTGCAAAGTCATAATGCTGACCTTGTCATCGCCGACAATCTCGTCCGTGTCGGAGATAAGGGCAATGTGCTCCAAAAAGGCGGGAATGCTGTCGAAGCGTTGCTTCAAAACCGATAAAAGCTCGGTTAGGTTTTCAAGCTTGCCCTCCGCCTTTATGTCGGTGCTTTCCTGCCACATGGCGATATAGCCGGCGTTATCAAGTATGTTCTTTAATGCTTCAAAAGGCGGGAGTTTTTGGGCGTATTCCGTCCACAAAGCATGGCTTTGTAAAAAGGCCGCCGCGGCTTTCTTTGCGGCAGGTTTAAGCTCAAAAGAATCGGAGCGGGTAAGGTCTTTTAAGGCGGTGAAAAAGGAAAGGTTTTCCTTTAGCGCTTTTTGCCGGATAAGATCGATGGTGGTATCGCCTATGCCGCGGCGAGGCTTGTTTATAATGCGCATTATCGCCATGTCGTCCGAAGGCAGGGCTACCGTGCGAAGGTAGGCGATGGCGTCGCGAATTTCCTCACGCTCGTAGAACTTGGCGCCGCCAATTACCTGATAGGGAATGGCGTTCGTGATAAAGGCTTCTTCAAACTCGCGAGTCTGGGCGGTCGTGCGCACCAAAATCGCCATTTGCTTATAGGGTGTGCCGTGACGATAGGCATTTTCAAGCGAATCTACGGCGGCAAGGGCTTCCTCTCTCCCGCTGTAAAGACCTTTTACTTTTACTTTTTCGCCGTCGGGGTCGCGGTTCGGGGCAACGCGCAATTCCTTGCCCAGACGCCCTTCGTTATGGCGAATTATGCTTGATGCCGCCGCTAAAATGTGGGCGGTCGAGCGATAGTTGCTTTCAAGGCGGATAATCTTGGCGTCTTTAAAGTCGTGGTCAAACTTTAAAATGTTATCTATTTGCGCGCCGCGCCATGAGTAAATGGATTGGTCGTCATCGCCTACGCAACACAGATTGCCCCACTTTTGCGCCAACAGGCGCAGCCAAAGGTATTGCGCGGTGTTCGTGTCTTGATACTCGTCCACCATGATGTAGCGAAATTGGTTTTGATACTTTGCCAAAATCTCGGGATTTTCAGTGAAAAGCTCAAGGCAGAGCAAGAGCAAATCGCCGAAATCCATGGCGTTCATTGATTTTAGGCGGTCTTGATACATGCGGTAGATGCCAAGGACTCGGCCGCTCATAAAGTCCGTGCGGTCGCCGGTCAGGACCTTGTCCGGAGTTATGCCTTTATCCTTCCAGCTTTGGATGGCGGCAAGCACTGCTTCGGGGGTGTATTTTTTAATGTCGTAGCCTTCGGATAGCATTATTTGCTTGATAAGGCGGGTTTGATCGTCCTCGCCCAAAATGACGAAGTTTTGCGCATAGCCCAGTTCGCTCGCAAAGCGGCGCAGGATTCTAAGTCCGATTCTATGAAAAGTGCCGAGCCATACTTGCCTTGCGTCTTCGCCTATCATATTTGCAAGCCGCTCTTCCATCTCGCTGGCGGCGCGGTTGGTGAAGGTCACCGCCAAGCATTCCCAAGGCCTTGCCAAGCCGCTTCCGATAATATGGGCAAGGCGGGCGGTCAAAACTCGGGTCTTGCCCGTGCCGGCGCCCGAAAGCACCAAAACCGCGCCTTCGGTTTGGTCCACCGCTTGTTGTTGCTCTGCATTCAAAGATATAGGCAAAGTTCGCTCTCCTTAAGATTAAGGCGGTCAATATAAGCTACTTTTTCGTCTTTTGCTAGTCTAAAAGCCAGCAAGACAATTTGGTGCGCGGCGGCTAATTTTAAAGGGTGTTTAACTTTTTGTAAGGAGGGAAAAATGCTTAAAAAATCAGGGAAAGTAAAGGATTTGGCGCTGGCGGCGGGCGAGGCATTGTCCGATGAAATAGTGCTGCACCTTTTTAAAAATGCCGCGCGGCTTAAAGCCGAAGCGGGGGCGTTTATGGCCGCTTTCGTTGCGGTGCTGGCAGTTATGCTTGCCTTTGCTTATGGGCTGTTCGTATATGAGCCGGCGGCGCTGGTGTGGAAAGACGGGTCAACCATGTGGGGCGTCGTGGCGACGCGGCTGGTTATTTTTATTCCGCTTATCATCTTAGCGTGGTTTTTTGCCGCCGAGGCCGTAAAAACCAAAAAGCGCTGCGAGGAGTTTTTTATTGCCGCTTTTCTGTTTAAAGAGCTGCAGGGCTTTGTTAAGGCCGAGGATAAAGGCGCCTTTATCATGGATTTACTTGAGGCGGCGCTGGTTAAAAAATAATTTGCCTTAAAGGAAAAATGTATTTACATTGTAATTACATTTTACTTTTGAAAGGGCAAAAAATGAGAATTGTCATAGCACAGGTGGGTAATTCCAAAGGGGTGCGCATTCCTAAGGCTATGCTTGAGGCGTGCGGATTCGGTGCCGAAGCGGAGATAGAAGTAAAGCGGGGGACAATAGTTTTGACTCCCGCCTCCGGCGTGCGTGAAGGGTGGCGGGAAGCCGCAAGCGAAAACAAAAAGGAGTTGGAGGCAAAATGGGAATGGTAAAGCCGGAGCGTTTCGGCCTTTATGATATCGCCGAGACCAAGGGGAAAATGCAGCTGGCAGCAATTATTTCTCCCGATGAGCTTAATGATGTCATGGATACGGTCGTCGCAGTGCCTTTGCTGCCGGTCGTGACAAATGTGCCTTTTCGCATTCTTATCCAATTTAAAGGTAAGGACGGCGAGATAGCTATGGATAAAATCATATCTGTCAAAAAATCCCTTTTAAAACAAAAGGTCGGCGTTCTGCCTCCGGATTTGTGCGAGGAAATGGTTTCGGTCCTTACCGAGATGTTTAAGATTTAGGACCTTAAAGAAAATAAATTATTTATGGCGGAAGGAGATGCGACCTTTCGTTAAGTCGTAAGGCGTCATTTCAATGTCGACCTTGTCACCGACCATAACCCTTATCCTGAACTTGCGCATTTTACCCGCCGTGTGTGCCAAAATCTCGTGCCCGTTCTCAAGCTGCACCCTGAACATCGCGTTAGGAAGCTTCTCTATAACCGTGCCCGAAAACTCAAGCAATTCTTCTTTTGACATAGTATCTCCAAAAATATGTGCGGGGGATTATATACGCTTGTTTAAAAAGAAAATCAAGGATTAAAAACGCTTTCTTCAAGTCGGCTGGCGGTGGCGGCAAGCTCGGTTTTAAAGGCGGCGATTTTTTGCATGTCCGCATCTAAAGTCTTATAGCTCTTTAAGCCGTCTTTGCCCGTGTAGATGGTGAGCGGTTTAAGCGCGAGTTCGGACGGGCGCGGCCTTTCGCTCAGTTTTTGTTTTACAAGGAGAAAAGTTCTGTCCTGCTTTTCGGGAGGCACGACGCTTAAAGCTTTTTTCGCCGCCGCAAAATCTCCCTTTATCCCGTGGATAACGGCAAGGCGCAGGTATAAGGCGGCGGGCGCCGCGTCGGGTGAGGCGTAGTTTTTAAGCTCGGCGGTAAGAGCTTCTTGCGCATCATCCAAAAGGTCAAGTGCGACCAGCCTGTCTATATAATCAAGGCGCATTTTCTGCCCGTCGGGGTTGTTTTCGTCCTTGGGCAGCAAGTAAGCAAAATCGGTGAAAAGCGCTACGGCGGCGACTTTGGAAAGCGAGCGCGCCTTACCGTTTAGGTATAAGTCGGCAAAAAGTTTTTGCGCTTTTTTAGAGGCGGTGCGGGCAAGGGCGGTGTTCGGATAGGCTTCCGCCACCGCCTTATAAATGCCGAACAAAGCGCGGATATCTGCGGCTGAGCCGAGGGCTATGTCGGCTTTCATATCAAGCTCGGCAAGGCGATAGGCGGCTTTGGTTTTAACTTTATCCGATGCGGTTAGAAGCGCCTCTTTATATTCATTTTTGGCAGCGTCATAGGCTTTTAAAAGCTCGTTTTGGCGGCCTTTGTAATATGCTTTGTCGCCTGTGGAAAGCATTTCCAAAAAGGTGGTAAGGGCAGCCTCATTTCCCTCGTCGTCCGCTAAATCAAGCGCTGTCAGGGCGAGCTTGTTTTTAAAGGGCTCGGGGTAGTTTTTGATGGCGAAAAAGGTCTTTTGCATGCCTTGTAAATCGCCCTTGGCGGCAGCTTGCCAAAACGCCAGATGGATATCGTTTTTAGCCGTCATTTCAGCGAAGGAAGCGCGAGCTTTTTCTTTTCGTCCCAGCATAAAATCAGCAGCTCCTTTTATGGCCAGAAGGGAGTCTTTATCCACGCTCGAATCTCCGGTTTTCTCTATTCTGGCGATGGCACCTAAGGCTTCGGGATAAAGCTCGTTTGCAAGGAAAAAATTAGCGGCGGCAAGGCGGGCTTCATTTATGTCCTCGGGGCTTGCCATGACGGGCAGCAACAACGCTTTTTTATACGCGGGGCGAAAGGCGTCGCCCGTCACATAGTCTTTGTTTTCCATGTCAAGCGGTGAGGAAGGAAGGGAAAAATCGTCCTTTATGGGCATGACGGCGTCGGCTAAAATATCTTGTCCGACTTTAAAAACTTCGGCTCCTTTCGCTGTGGTTGAGACTTCAATGTTGTCGGCAAATACCGCTACCGCCAGCCCCTTAGCCGAGGGTAAAAGGGCGAACTCGGGGAGGAAAAGCGGTTGCTTTATTCCCAATGTGTCAAGGGACATAACGACCTTTACCTCAAATCCCGAAGCCGGATCGGTAAAGGTAATCGGCTTGGCAAGGTTTTGCCCGCTTATGAAAAGGCGGCGCGGCAGATTTTCCTTTTTAACGATTTTGCTGATGTAGCCGCGGGGGCTTTTGGGCTTTTGCGCCGAAGCCTCAGCTATAAAAAGATTGCCGCTCGTGCGCGGGAGAAAGAAAGTATTCGCGGCGGGCTTTATGCGCAAAATGGTCGCGCTTTTGTGCGGGATTTCGGTGATTTGCCGTGCGCTTTTCCCTGCGGTTTTCTTTAGCAAATTAAGGTCAACGGGGACTTTGTCCTTTACGACAATCCAAGTATATCCGTTGAACTCAAAAAGTGCCGCGGGGGATTGTTTCGTCATCGGAACGCTGATGTCAGCGCTCCACGCGTCGGGGGCAAAAATGCCGCTAAACGCAAGTAAAACCGCCGTAAATATAAGTCCGTGCCGGGGCATAATAAATCCTTTTTAAAGGGCAGTATAAGCGGCCGGCGCAAAAGATGAAAGATTAAACTTGGGCTAAATCTCGGGAAGGTCTTCCGGTAAGATACTCATGTTAAAATCGTAGGATACTTCGCCTTCTTCAAAATCGCGGTAAATCACGCCGATAAACTCGTCGCCGACACTTACTTCAACGGGAGAATCCTTGCCTTGTCCCGCCTTAATGTTGATTCTGTCCGTGCCGAAAAGGTTGCGCAAGTATGCCTGCACCTGTTGCATTTCTTTGATGTTCAATGCCATTCTCCTTCTATGGTAAAAACTTTTGTGCCTACGGTATTAGCACAGTATTCAACCTTTCACAAGGGCATAACAGGGGCAGGAAGTGAGGCCTTTAACTTTTTTTGCTTGACAAAACAAGCGGGTTTGGTAGATTCCCCTCCCTACTTCCGAGAACGCGAACGAGGAAAGGGTTCCTTGTTCCACTTGCTCTTTTTAAAAAGGCAGGGATATCGGGACAAAAACAACTTTAAAAAAGGAAAATTTAAATGACTAAAAGATTACAAAGCAAACATAAGATAGATCGCCGCTTGGGCGTAAATTTGTGGGGCGTCGCCAAAAGCCCTTTTGAAAAAAGAAATTACGGCCCCGGTCAACACGGCCAGCATAAGGGAAAGCTTACCGACTACGGCGTGCAATTGCAGGCTAAGCAAAAGCTTAAAGGCTACTATGGCAATGTGTCGGAAAAGCAACTGCGCAAGTATTTCGAAGAGGCTAAAAGACGCACCGGTGATACTTCCGAAAACCTTATCGGTATTTTGGAAACCCGTCTTGATGCCGTCGTTTACAGGTTGAAGTTCACAAAGACCGTCTTTGCCGCTCGTCAGTTCATTAACCACGGACACATCAAAGTTAACGGTAAGCGCGTCAATATCGCTTCCTATATCGTTAAAGTCGGCGATGTTATCGAAGTTCGCGAGAAATCCAAAGATTTGGCGATTGTCGCCGAGGCCTTGGCAAATCAGGAAAGAACCGTGCCGGATTACTTAGAAGCAGATGAAAAAGCTTTAAAAGGCACCTTTATCCGTATTCCGAAGCTTGCTGATGTTCCTTATCCGGTGCAGATGGAGCCTAATCAGGTCGTCGAGCTCTACTCAAGATAGAAAAATCCATTTTATAAAGTATCTGCTCGCGATTCTGCGAGACTGCGCGCGCTTCACCTACTTTTATGTAGGCTGGAAGCGCGCTTGCTTTTGTATCGCGACCATCTATCTTTCTAAAATGGATTTTGTTAATGTACGCTGCGCTTTCCCAACTTTTGTATCACCAACAGCACGGCATTTTCTTTGAATTTTTGGTGGGCGTAGGCTTAAAGCACGCTTGTTAAAGTTGGTTTACGGGTTAAGGCTCCATTTCTCATTTCTCATTTCTCATTTCTCACTCCTCATTTCTCATTCCTCATTGAAAATCTAACTTTCTCTTGCCGTTCGGCTTTGTTTTGTGCTATACAATCTCTCCCCTTATCTTAAAGGGAGCCTTTTGCGGGTGTGGTGGAATTGGTAAACACGCCAGATTTAGGTTCTGGTGGCGAGAGCCTTGGGGGTTCGAGTCCCTTCACCCGTACCAAAAAGGGTTAGGGTTTACGGTTTAAAGTTTAAGGTTTAACAAAATGAAAATTACAGAAAAGAAAAATGAAAAATTAAAAAGAGAATATGACATTGTCGTCGAGGCGAAAAAAATCACCGAGCAATACGATGCTAAGCTTAGCGAGCTCGGCTCAAAGGTGAAAGTCGACGGCTTCCGTCCGGGGAAAGTCCCCGCCGCCGTGGTTAAAGCAAGATACGGCAAAAGCGCTTTGGCAGAAGTGCTGGACGAGGTTCTTAATGCTTCTATCAATGACTTGTATGCCGAAAAGAAAATATCGCCGGCAATGCGTCCCGAAGTGGATATAAAAGTCTTTGATGAAGGCAAGGACTTGGAGTTTTCTTTAAAGCTTGAAATTATGCCCGAGGTTCCCGCGGCCGATTTTGCTAAAATAAAGCTCAAAAAGCCCTTTGCAAAAGTTACCGATGCCGAAGTGGAAAAGGAAGTAAAGCGCCTTGCCGAAGGGCAGAGAAAGACCGTTAAAGTCGCTGAAAAGCGCGCGCTTAAAAAGGGCGATGTCGCTTTAATCGATTTTGAAGGCTTTATTGATGACAAAGCTTTCGCGGGCGGCAAGGGCAAGGATTATCCTTTGGAGCTTGGCTCTAATTCCTTTATCCCCGGATTTGAAGACCAGCTAATCGGTAAAAATGCCGGTGATGATGTCGATGTCAAGGTTGCTTTCCCCAAAGAATACGCCGCCAAAGACTTAGCCGGTAAGGACGCCGTTTTCAAAGTCAAGGTCAAAGAAATTCAAAAATATGAGAAGGCCGAGGTCGATGACGAGCTTGCGAAAAAGTTCGGAAAAAAGACTTTGAAAGAGCTTAAAGAGCTTATCAAAACCGAAATGGAAAGAGAGTTCGAATCCGCTACGCAAAGCCACTTAAAGCGCGGGCTTTTGGACGCTTTGGCCGATATGTATAAGTTCGAAGTTCCCGAGTCCATGGTGAAAAGGGAGTTTGACGCAATTTGGGCTTCTGCCGAAAAAGAGGCTAAGGCCAAAAAGGAAAAGCTTACCGATAAGGACAAAGCCGAATACGAGGATATTGCAAATCGCAGAGTGCGTCTTGGCCTTTTGCTTACCGAAATCGGTAAAAAGGAAAAGGTGCAGCCTAATGCCGCAGACATTAACCGCGCCCTTATTGCCGAGGCAAGAAACTTCCCCGGTCAGGAAAAAGCGTTGTTTGAATACTATCAGAAAAACGCCGGATTCCGCGAGTCGATTAATGCCGGTGTGTTTGAAGGTAAGGTCGTTGAGCATATCATCTCTAAGGTAACTTTGGAGCCCGAGGAAGTCTCGTCCGAAAAGTTGTGGACATGGTATGATGATATCGATGCCAAGAAGGAAAAATCTTCCAAAAAGTAGGAGACTGAAATGGAAAAAGTTGATGCTGTGATGAATAGTCTGGTTCCCATGGTGGTTGAACAAACCAGCAGAGGAGAGCGCTCGTTTGATATTTTCTCGCGCCTTTTGAAAGAGCGGATAGTGTTCTTGACCGGCGAAGTAAATGACGAGTCGGCGGCGCTTATCTGTGCACAACTTTTGTTTTTGGAATCCGAAAATCCCGATAAGGATATTTCCTTCTATATCAACTCTCCCGGCGGAGTCGTTTCTTCGGGGCTGGCAATCTTTGATACCATGAACTATATCAAGTGTGATGTGCAGACTTTGTGCATAGGGCAGGCGGCGTCCATGGGCTCGTTCCTTTTAATGGCGGGCGCAAAGGGCAAAAGGTTCGCTCTGCCTAATGCCAGAATCATGATACACCAGCCGTCCGGCGGCTTTAAAGGGCAGGCGGCGGATATTGAAATCCAAGCCAAGGAGATACT
>JAEEGL017039965.1_pt1 | contig 52732 bp, 62 predicted proteins | sample 9134231 | NCBI WGS metagenome assembly JAEEGL01 (sample SAMN16246548, study PRJNA631951) | gut metagenome | biome: gut microbiome; feature: rumen; material: fiber-attached | host: Bos | place: Iran: Karaj | collected 2018-10 | reverse complement strand
TCTTGCCTTGCCTGCTTGGCTTGGCCTGCTTGGCCTTGCCTTGCCTCTTGCCTCTTAAGATTTTTTCTGCTGGCTGCCTGCCTTGCCTTTCGCTTGGCTGGCTGCCTGCCTCTTGCCTCTTGTCGCTTGGCCTTTCGCCAAACAAGGCTTGATTTTGCAGATAGCAAGCAGGCCTTGGCCTGCTGCTTTCGTATTAATTTTCAAATACTCTTCAGTCTGCTTACAACAAGCAGGCCTTGGCCTTGTTGGCCTGCCTGCTTGCTGCCTCTCTGCTGCTGGCTGCTTAACTTGCTGCTGCCAACGGCTTGGCCTCTGCCTGCTGCTGCTTGGCCTCTGCTGCTGCCTCTGCTGCTGCCTGCTTGGCTGCCTTGGCTGCCTTGCTGGCTGCCTGCCTCTTGGCCTTGGCCTGCTGCTGCTTGGCCTTGGCTGCCTCTAAATCCTTAATGCTTATCTTTGGCGTCTGCTTGGCGTCTCTCTTGGCCTCTAATTCCTGCTTGGCCTCTGCCTCTGCCTGCTTGGCCTCTGCCTCTGCTGCTAAGGCTTGGCAAGCCAAATTAAGCCTCTTGGCCAAATGTGCCAAGTTGGCCTTGTTGCTCTCTGCCTGCTTGGCTAAATGATTAAGTATTAAGGCTTTAGCCAAGAGAGAGACAGACCAACGGGTAACAATACGGCCAAACAAGGCCAACTTGCAGCCGTTGGCCGTTGGCTGCTGCAAAAGCAAGTGGATATTATCCAAGGCCAAGAGCCTTGGAGATATTTCCGACTGCTTAAGAGAAATACCTGCCTTATCCAAAACCTTTGCCCACTGCTGCCAATCTGCTTGCATATTCTTGCATGCTCTTGAAAGGCTGAAGGCCTTGGCCTCTGCCTCTTTCCATGCTGCTTTCATTTCCTTGTTACCAAACAAGGCCTTGTTTGCTGCTGCCAACTTTTCAAGGCCTGCTTGGCCTGCCTGCTGGCAAAGAGAGAGAGCCAACAAGGCTTTATCGTTGGCTGTTGCTTGGCCTGCCTTGTCATTGGCTGCTGCCTCTGCCAGTCTGAAGGCCTTGGCTCTTGCCTCTGCTGCCTTGGCTGCCTCTCTTGCCTTGGCTGCTGCCTCTGCTGCCTTGGCTGCCTCTGCTGCTGCTGCCTTGCTGGCTGCTGCTGCTGCCTCTTTATCGTTGGCCAACTGCTTGGCCGTTATTCCTGCCTCTGCCTCTGCCTTGGCCTGCTGCTTGGCTGCTGCTGCTGCCTCTGCCTCTGCCTGCTTGGCTGCCTGCTTGGCTGCCTTGGCTGCTGCCTCTGCTGCCTTGGCCTCTGCCTTGGCCTTGGCTGCTGCCTTGGCCTGCTTGTCTGCTAACTGCTTGGAAATACTTATCTTATTGGCTGCCTGCTTGGCCTTGGCCTCTGCCTCTTTAATTTGCTTGGCTGGCTGCTTGGCCTTGGCTGCTGCCTTGGCTGCTGCTGCTAACTGCTTGGCCTCTGCCTCTTGCTGCTTGGCTGCTGCCTTGCTGGCTGCTGCCTTGCTGGCTGCCTGCTTGGCCTTGGCCTTGGCTGCCTCTGCCTTGTTGGCCTCTCTTGTTGCTAACTTGCTGGCTGCTGCTGCTGCCTGCTGCTTTTTGCTTGTCTCTGCCTTGGCTGCTGCTGCCTTGGCCTCTGCCTGCTTTTGCTGGCTTAAAATTTCCTTTGCTTTCATAACTTTAATTTTTTGAGTGAAACAATAAATTTTATAAATTTGCCACAAAGGTAATACGTTTTCTTTTTCCCACAAAATTTTCTAACATTTCTTAAGTTTTTTGTTTGTTTTTCTATTTCCTATTTACTTTTGTTTATATTTTAAGATGTTGAATTTACATTTATTTACATTTCAAACACTAAAAGGGCAATTTCTTTATTGCTTAAATAATGTACGCGCGAGATCCATGGCTTAACTGGCAGCACCCAACACCCAACACCAACACCCAACACCCAACACCAACACCAACACCCAACACAAAGGCATATTTGCAGAAGATGAAAGCAGGAAGCACCCACCACCGAGCTGAGCGAGGCGCGGGGTGTTCTTCGTAAAAACAAAAAAAAAGGAAAAAAAAAAGACTGTTAGAAACAGTTTATGAAAGAACAAATGCAATAAACAACTGCGGGCTTCCATCAAAAAAAGTCCGCAGTTGTTTCCTTTTAATTAATTATAATAAACTAAATAGTTGTATTTATGTTAATCTAAGGTTTTATTTTAACACTCTATACCTTTTATATTTAACAATTCAGAAATACATTATTTATTCTTTCGCATACATGTTCGTGAACATCACGTGGCGGTCTTGCGCTATCAGACGAGGCAGAATATTAGACATTTGCTCGCTATCCATATAGGCTGTAGTCATGCTGGAGGAGGCATCGGTATAAGGATGGATGCTGCTGTCTATTTCGCTCACAAGCCGGGCATCGTCGCCTTCAGCAGTGTAACCCCCATTGACCCGGAACAGCAGAACGCCCTGCGCGTATTGTTCACGGTACAGGCGGCTGCGCTCCTGCAGATGGAGCGTAGTGTCATCCCATGGATATGACGGTGACTCAAACGTCTGCTCTGTAGTTGCAGAACAACGGCGGCGACTGCCGTATGCTGCGGCATTCTGTCGCCCTTTCTCGCTGCGCGGGTGGTTGCGATGTGGAGGTGCTGTAGTTTCATTTTCTTCCGATGTGCCATCGACATCGTTTACGGCGGTACATACTATCTCGTGGCTCTCCAACATGCCGGCCACTGCAAGTATCTCCTTGTTGATCAGTTCTGCTTCCTGTGCAGTGATACAGCCGGAAACCTTTGAGTTTTCTTTGTTGGATTCCAGCACGTTACGCTTCTTCGTGCGGTTCCATCCCAGTACGCGAAAGGTCAGCGACACCAGATTGAAATATTGTCCAACGCCATCCTTCATCTGTTCGCGCAATGCAGGATAGTAAACCTTACCGAGGTTGCCTTTTTTCTGTTCGGTGCCTGCGTATCGCAACATACTCTGACGCATATTCTTCGCCAACTGTTGCAAAGCTTCGTTCAGTTTGACGGTCTGCTGATAGTTGAACGACCGGGGCTTACCATGTCGTGTAAGATGATGTTTGAAGTTAGAAGCAACCATTCCGATGGTCATGCCCATCAGGTCGCTCAGTCGTGAAATAGTCACGTCGTTGCTGGTCAGGAAATCATAAAGTTCGTCCTGCGTCCATTTCTCTTTCTGAATGATGTCTGTCATAATTCGTTGTAGCCTTAAAATTTTAATTTCGCTACAAAGTTATAACATTTATTCTATTTCCCAAAATTTAAGCGAACGATTTATATTCTTTTAACATTTTTACTATTTCCCTTATGCGAACATCATTATAGTTCTGTTATAAAAAAATTCAGCCTGCCGGACACAAATGCTGGGCGGGCTGAATGTTGTGTGTTTTGATCCGATGGGCTACGGTTCGGTGGTGCCGTTCTCGTTGTCAAAGGCTGGAATGAAGTTGCCGTTGCCGGCATACAGGTCGGCCTCCTTGAACTTACATTCGGCAAGGAGATTGCGGGCACGGAAGCGACTGCCTAAGTACAGGTTCATGTGTACTCCCTTGATGCTGTTGGCAGTGATCTTTTCCTGGCTACGCCACAAATGGTTGTCCCAAAGAAAACAGGCGGTAAATAATGTGGTTAATGATTACTAAATATTTGTTTCATTTTGTTCGGTTTTGCCCAAAATGGTAGTAGCACCCTTGGCCACTTCATGTTTTTTGGGCTGATATCTCATCTTGTTTCTCTTTCGGATGGGCGGATCTTGCAAGTTGCGCCTGAACGACTGGCGCGTAGGATCGAACTGTCCCTGCTCAATCTCCCTGCGCAGGTTGAGTGTCGGGTAGAACTTCAGGCGCTTCTTGGGCGGGAGCATGCGCATCTCGTCTTTACCGCAATAGGTGTAATGATACTGGCGCTCGGGTATGTCAACAACACCGAATGTTCCGAACGACTCGATAGGCACACAATGATATCTACCTTCAATAAGCTGATAACGGATCTCGTCGAACACTGCAGGAAGCACCTGCTCGACGGTTGCCTGACAAATGCCTGAACGCTTTGTCACTTCCTTTGCAAGCCGGGTTAAATATTCTTTGGGGAGCATGAGAGGCAAAATTGAAAATTGATAATTGAGAATTAAATACGAAGGATGAAATCGTTGGCACGGAGGATGCAGCAGTCGCGCAGTCGGCGTGTCTGGCCACTGGCGGTGAACTGAACAAGACGTGACGGATAAGCACCGGGACCGCCAGTAACATCAACAGACAAGGTGATGCACTCCTCACCATAAATACAGTCGCCGTTGGAGGCGGCCACATACCATACGCGCCAGGGTATTCTTTCGTGAACCATTACCCACTGGCTATTGATCTTCTGGCGCACCAAGCGAGAACGCTCGGCTATAAGGCGAAGTTCTGAGAGGGCGAGGGTTTTGAGTTTCATTTTCGTTATGTCGTTATTTCGTTATAACGTTATTACGCTATTTCCTGAAGAAGCGGATCCACCACATGCGCTTTCTGAAAGCCCATACACCTGCGGCAATGGCAAGTGCTATAAGAATGATGTTGGCCAGATGAAGTCTCATCTGCTGCCACCATGACAGCGGCTTCTCAACCTGCTTCTCGATGGTTTCCTGTCTGAGTTGCAGTAAGGAGTCGGAGTGTTGCAGCTGCTGGCGCATGACATTGAGTGTTGAATCCATGATCTCCAGGCGGCTGATCAGCACCTCACGTTCCTGACGGTCGGTCTCGCTGTTTGTTTCCTTCTCGATGCGGATGATCGTTGTTTCCTTGATCACCTTACCAGCAGAATCCACCACAAAGGTACGACTGGTGTCGTTCTTCTCACGGATGCTCTGGAACTGACTCATCACCAGCTCACGCCATGAACTGTCCTGCCGGATTACCTGGCGCGTGTTGATGACTGAATCCATGCGGTCCATCAGTGTCTGCACGCGGTGTTGCTCCACGGTGGATACGGTCTTCGTAGTCTTGCATGATGCAAGGATTGTGCAGGCTGCTACACAGATCACGATAAGAATAGAATTGTACTTGTTGTGCATAAACGTTTTTTCTTCAAAATAGCCGTTTGAAGTCGTTTCGTCAAGGTCAGAGCCATGAAAAAGCGCTAATTACCCCGTAAAAGCTACAACGAAGGTAATTAGCGCAAGAGCGTTTTAAACTCGATGTCATTAATTATCAAACTCCTATTGATGCTGCAAAATTACTCATTTTCTATGTAACTGCCAAAATAATAGACAGTTATCTTAAATGTCGCGGCAATAAACACACCTTATTTCCAGCGTTATCTGATAGTTATTAAATTGCGAAATAACCGCTAACTAACTGATTATCAGTTTATTATATTTATAAATTGCGGTTATTTATGAAAAATGTATCTATAAAAGTTATTCAAAAAAATATATAGTTGTATATATATATTATATAATTTATTGATAATGAGATATTTATCTTTATTTGAAATATTTTTTTCATTAATTGTGGGGTACGGGGAGTTTCGCGCGTGATGTGATGATATTTGAATAGAAGTAAAACAAGTGTTTTTATCTTTTATAAAATAGATGTGGCCGAAAACTCGATTTTCAGATAAATGCAACAATACATACACATAACTATTTGAGTATCAATTCATTTTGTGTTATCTGGCGGTTATGGAACAAACGTAAGTAAAAAGGGGGTGTTTTCATTCGCAACATATTGTATATCAGCGGTTTCATATATTTATCTGAATAGTTATCAGAAAATAGATTTTCCATGGAAAAACGGCAATTTTCATGGAAATGAAATGTGAACTCCTGTTAAAATCATGCTAAGAACCACCCCACCCTACCCTGTTTGGCAGATCTGTGACGGTCACGCAGATTCTTTTAACATGAATTGCTATTTTTCCACACGGGCATTTTGAAAAAAAAACGTATATTTGCAGCATGGAAAAGAGCTACAAGTTACCTGCTATAACATGGCTGAAAGTGACAGACTACCTGCACGGATGGCTGCAGTACGAACTGGGTGGCGGGGCCATGGTAAAGGGTTTGAAGGTGATATGTGTTCAGCATCTTCCCGGCGCAAGGCACGTGCTGAAGATGGAAACTGTGGATGATGTGACAGTAGCACCAGGCGAAACGGGTATCTCCATGTCGGACACGCGAAAGAACTGCATCGAGTACGGCCTGAAGTTAGATCCCGATGCGGTTGAAAAGCTCTATGGAATGACGAAGGAACGGCTGAAGATGTATGTGCCGATAGAGTGTCCGAAGCTGTGCCTTACAAAGAACGGTGTGCTCAGGCCATGGACGCTCGATGTATGCTTCAGTCAGAAGCAGGGTACCGCCCTCCACCGTCTGCTCCGTCAGGAGTTCTGGAAAGCCGTGGAGAAGTTCAACGAGGAGTATGCCCGCAGGATGGACGGGATGAAATACCCGGCTGTGGAGATGATCGAGGAGTTCTGCATGGAGACCGGCACGTCGGACATCCATGTCGATGCTCTGCGCAGGGAATGGCAGCGCAGGGTTAAAAGGAGCAAGGAAACAGCTAACGTCTCATGCTCTTCCCTGTGAAAAGTACAGCCTTTGTGATGACGGACAGGCGGTCAAGCACTTCGCGTCCGTAGCGTTCTTCGATGGAGCATGGGTAGTCCTGCCGCCACTGAGGGTTAACGGGTGTTGTTGACAGGTTGGTTGTGATGATAAGCAGGTTGCCTTTGCGTTCTGCATTGTTGCAAAGCTCGAAAAAAGTGTTGTCAATGTCGCCGAAGTGCTTGCGCGGTTCCTTGCCAAGATCGTCAATAATAAGTATGCGCTCTTTCATGAGTTCGGCGGCACGTGCTTTCAGCTCCGTGGCCAGCACGCTTGTGATGGGCCTGCCGCCATTTCCGAGAATAACTGGCAGCAGTTTCTGGCAGACAAGCGATTTTCCCAAACCTGTTGTACCCACACAGAGCAATCCCCTACCCTTGTTGTCAGTGAGCCATTCGGCCACCTGATCGTATGCAGCGATCCATGTGTAGCCCTCTGGAAGGAAATACTTCAGTCCGTCTTCAAGTCGGCGGCGGGCGTTAGCTATGCGGATGTTGCACGTGTCGCGGCGCGGGTCGTAACCCTGCTGCATGAGATAGTCGGCCACCTCGCCAAACGAAGGCTCCTGCCTCGCCAGACGGTACTGCAGCCGTATGCCTGGCTTGAATGCCTCATTAAGTACCTGCTGCATCATCGGTATGTGCAGCTGCTCAATGTATTCATACACGTAATGCGATGGAACGCATAGCGTCACGCAGTTCTCCGACTCATCGTAACCATCGAGCGTGATGCCGTTGAACCAGGTCTTATAGATATGGTCATCGTGCAATTGCTCGCGGATCATCCCAAGGCAACGATTCCATTGTAATATGTAAGCATCCATATTATACCAGGTTAGAATAGTTTCATGTCGGGTCCGGAAGCTGATTCCTCAACTGCTTCCTTCTGCACCGTATTCTTGTTGTATTTGCTTTCAAGTTTCTTCTGATTGATGCGCCTTCCAAGATCGGTCAGATGTATGTGGAACACGATAGCTTCGGGCGTACCACGTTTCTTTCCTGCCGGATATCTAAACTCGTAGTCGAAAGTACAGTCCACTCGGTCGGCTGCATCGGCAATCTCACGCCTGGCTGGTTCGAGAACCCGCTTCTTGAAATCGCTGATGTCGCGGTACTTATCGACAGTAGCCTTCTTCGTTGTCTCGTCGTAGGTTGTAAGCAGTATCTTGCGCAGTTTCTCATACTCCACTGTCCACGTTCCGAGCTGCTTGTTTGCATTAATGAGCAGGTATATGCGCCCTGCATAGTTGCTGGAGAAGAGGAAGATAGCATCCTTGAGATACATGTGGTAAGGTATCATCTTAAAGAGGTCTTCCGCAGTACTCTTAGTCATGTGCAGCTTGATGTCTGTGCGCCGCTCACCTTTCGACTTGTCGGGAATATCAACCACCGGGAACGCCACGATATTACGGGTGTAACCATCCACCTCCTTCTCATAGATGATGCGCATCATGGCCTTGGCAGCCACATCAACATCACTGTAGTGTGAAGGCTCTATACCCAGTTCTGAATATTCAACCTTGAACGTAAGGTACTTCGTGCGGTCGTTCTCATAGATTGGCTTGTAGTCGTCACTATCAAAGAGATCACCGAAATAGCCCTGTATGGCCTTACGGTCGAATGCCCTGCGTATCTTCACCTGCAGTTTCTCCATGATCATCGTCTGAATGCGAGTCTGCATCATCGTCATCTCTCCATTCAGGTAGGTAAACGTAATGGGCTGAGTAATCATCTTACGTTGTTCGGCAGGTACGCTGCTGATGATTTCCTGCCGAAGCTGCTCGGCCTTACGGGATTTTCTTGCCATAATCAAAAAGTTTAAATCGTTGTAGCGAGGGCAAAGTTACAAATTTGTCCGTAAACTTCCAAGCGATTTCGCTTTTATTTTCAGTAGGTTGCTAAATTTTATATTTTGTTAATAATTCAACATACTTACGGAAATGTCCGTGTTTTGATAAATACTTCCGGTTTTGTCCGTGTTCCGTTTTTGTCTGTAAAAAGCTACGGAATTGTCCGGTTTAGTTCCGGTTTTGTCCGCATCACCTTCCGGTTTTGTCCGAGAATACTCACGAAACTGTCTGAAAAAGCTACGGAACTGTCCGTAAATACATCCGTTATTGTCAGCAATATGTTACGTTATTGTCTGACTTGACAATCTTATTATACTGATTATCAAATAGTTACGGCATCGTATAAATAAATAACTTAAATAAAAAGTAAAAAAAGCGGATAAATTCTTATAATCCTTATTTTATCTTTTCTTCCGTATGTGGTTGTAAAGTGCTGGGTATAAGCCGTATATAAGCATAAATAAAACTCGGACAGATTAGTAACATACTGAAAACATAAATAATGAAAGATTATATATAATTCGGACAGATTAGTAACTTTGTATAATCATACGTGGGTGCACTATGTGCGTATGATGAATGTTATCATCAGGTAACAGTTCTTCTAAAATAAACCGCCAGACAAGAGAATATTGCCTGGCGGATACAACGTGTTACAAAATGTAACGGTTTAATTATTGCAATATTGCAGTAGTATGTTATTGCAATATAAGTTTATTATTTCCTTCCTTTCCATCCGTATTCGTTTGGCAGCGTCAATGCCTCTGTCCTTTGCTCAGGTGTAATGATTCCCTGTTGTTCAAGACTGTTGACTATTGTCTCAAAGAAGAAACGCTTGGCGGTGAGGTCGCGGTCCTCGGCGGCGCGGGTCGCCAGGCGATGAATGGATTTAGGAAGGTAGCATAGGGCACCAATGGCCTTTTCGGCGGCCAGACCTGTTGGTTCCGGACCGGCGGCGTTGTTTGATGAACTGGATGATGAATCCCCCACCCTACTCTCCAATGCACGTTTGCGCTGCAGAATTTCTTCTGGTGACTCGCTCATGATCTGCGGCGACTTCTCCTTTTTGTTCTTATTACTTATTGCTGACATAATGTTGTATTATTTTATTGCATTATTGAATTATTGCTGTGTAGCCTTATTGTATTATTGAACTATTGCAGTTTTTTAATACTACGTTATTGCGATATTCCGATATAGCGGTATTACATTATTGTTATATTACATTATTGCTATATTGCATTATTGCAATAATGTTTTAGTACGCTTGATGATTTCATTGGCGAGCTGTGTGAACTCGTCGCGTGAATTGCTGGCATTGGCTATTGAATAGATGCTTGTAAATTCGCGTTGGCTCTTGGCCACAGCTTCACGTTCGGAAATGGCTACAGGCAGGACTTGTTTTCCGTAGCGCTGTTTCAATTGTTCTTCGGCCTCCCGTTGTCCTCTAATATTGGCTTTCCGTCTTGAAACGAGGAATCCGAGGTTGGTGAGCTCGTCGTTTTCTGTTTCTCGTATTTCCTGGATGTATGCCAGATAGTTCTGCAGTCCGTTGAGTGCAAATCCCTCCAAGTTGATGGGGATGAGCACGGCGTTTACCGCGATCAGAATGTTGTCGATGAGCACCTGCGGGCCGACTGGAGAGTCGATCAGGATGAAGTCGAAGTCGGTTGTCCAGTCTGTTATACCTTCTCCTGTACGGTCGTCGGGTGCCTTCTGGAGTGCCCGTGTCAGTTTCATTGCAGGATTCCTCATGGTGGGAAGCTGCTGGTCAACCTTGTTCATGATGGAAGTTGACGGACAGTAGTAAATACCTGAATGGCTGCGATATACGGGAATAGGTGCATCCTCGCACAGCACATGGTAGATGGTAGGGTAGTGCTGCAGTTCAAGATCCGGGTCCCAGTCAGTACAGCTTGACAGATTAGCCTGTCGGTCCATGTCGATGACCATCACTCTGTAACCTTGCAAATGCAAGGCCATGGCGAGGTTAAGTGTGGTTGTTGTCTTACCTACGCCACCTTTGTAGTTGCCTATGCCGATGACGGCACGCAACTGTGTCTTGCGTTTCTTTTTCATACAAATAGGTTTTAAAAATGTTGTAGCTGCTGCAAATGTAAGAAATAATATTGAATTATTGCAATATTGCACTACTATTTTATTGCAATCATGCAATATTATAAGTTTTATTAACATTTTGGCCGGTTATTTATGCCCTTGACCGTTGAACATTATATATATATCTTGCACGAAAAAGACAAAATCAGAAGGTTTTATGATTCAGAAGATTTCAAGTAACGAGTACCTTAAAAGGTTCGACAACATGACTGCTGCTGAGAAGCGGTTGATGATTGACAGGGTAGGGCAGTGGCTGCGTGGTAACGGTAGGTTGCTGCTGGTTCGAGCTAATGATCCTATGGCAAGACTGCAGAATGTCATGCAGGTAAGCGTAGGGTGGAATGATGCTGAATGCCAAGCATGGATGGAAGGCGTGAAGTTGCTCACGGCATTTGTTGTTGGCAGAGACACATGGCTTCCTGACATGATCTATAGCAAGGCCGCAAAAAGAACCATCAAGAAAATTCACGATGTGTTGGCGGCAGTTATCAAAGACGGGAAACTTACATCTGATCCATTGCCAAAAGATGACGTGCATGTAGTTCCCGCAGTAACCCAAAAAGAGGATTCGGGTTATGTAACACATGCTCCATTTGTTGATTCCATCGAACAGGTTGCACCCAAGACTGAACCAAAGATAGAAACCATGGAGGACAGCAAGCCTGCTGTGGTAAGACCTAAGCACATAGATCAGTATGTGCATCTGCTACCCAAGAAGACACAGGAGAAAGCTGCTACCGTGAGGGGGTTGCTCAGGGATCTTGACACTGCAAGGGAGAACATGCGGAAACTGATGCAGGCGGGTGAACATTCGGATAAGATGGCACAATGGGCACGCACGGCGACTAATCTCGATGAAAAGGTCAAGAAGATATACCTGGAGCTGGATTCCGAATGGGAAAAACTGGTTAATACAGGAAAGGTTACTGTGGATGCCTTTGGCAATGTAAGTGTGACGGATTCGGCTGCTACTCAGTCGCAGCATACCGAACCGGAGAAACCGGAGCTTACTTCTGAACAGAAGCGCCGCAGGAGAGAGCTGCGGAAATGGCTCATCGACACCAGGCGCGGTGCGGAGGGTAAGGCACGTGAGAAGCGCATCGAACAGTGGAAGGTGAACATCCGTGAGTACCTGACACTGGAACCTGCGGAGGCCGCACTGAAGGATAAGAAGATTGTTGCTGCGGCAAAACACTATGGGGTTAAAATTGAAGAATTGAAAAACTGAAACAACTATGACTTTTCACTCGATAGTTAAGAAATGGTGCAGGACATACACGCCAATGCTGGATAACCTTGAAGGTGGTAACCGAAGGTTTTACCTGACGGATTCCACGGCTGGTGTGGTGGAACTGGCAAAGGGTATCTCCAACTCGTTTTCACCTTGTGTTGTGATGGAATCTAACGTGGAAGGATATATAGATGGTGGCCGCATCTACAGGAACTACCCCGTGTATTTCTTTGTCAGAGCCAGAGATATGGCCGACGGCGATGCTGCTGCAGAGGCGAAGGAGGAGGCATGGTGGCATGCACAGAACTTCCTGACATGGCTTAGGAAGCGTCATGATGAAGATTCTCCGAACGGGGAATACGGACGTATTGACCTGGAGGACAACCTTGACATGATGACTGTAGGTCCGATTGAGAACGGATGGTTTGCCGTGCTTATACAGATAACAAGGCTTGAACTGCTTGACCTCTGCGTGAACGAGGACCTCTATGTGGAAGAACTGGACGAATCAAGCATGTAGTTGAAACAATCATGGCAAAGAAAAAGGAAGATGACGAGCAGGACGATTTTCAGAGTGTGACTGATTTCGAAGCGCTTGCGGAAAATGCAACAGCCGCTGTAATGGCCTTTATGGAACGTTGGATGCCTATGCCAATGTTCAAGGAGAATGTTGAAGCAATGGACCAGGGAGATCTACGTGATGCAATGGGACTCAGGGCAACGTGGGCGGGCGATCCGTGGCCGGCTGCAGAGAAGTTGTTGCTTGCACAAGGTTTTCGATGGCAATGGCTGGGAACGTCGCGTGTGATGTTCCTTCGGGAACGGGACGGCTGGAGTGCCGATGACGGATGGGATGACGGCAAGGAATTAATTGATAATTGAAGGCTGCAAGGCCATAGTATTAACTTAAACAAAAACGACAATGAAAAAGAATTTTATTGCACAACTGTTAGGCGTGTTGCTGTTGGCAGTTACAGGACTGATGATCAGCAGCTGTAAGGGCTGCAAGGGTGACACACCAAAGAATGATGGTCAGGAGGCGTACCACGACTACGACGGCGTGGTGGAGGACTTCACGGCAGGCACGGCGCTGATCCAGGCGCTGCACCTCCAGACGATGTACAATCTCGCTGGAGGTGTTAAGTACGAGTGGCGCAACTCGCGTGTCATCCTGAACGACGTTATCACAATGGAGAACATCGACGAGCTGCATGTGACGGATGTCAACGACGTGTTCTGCTACTGGAATGAACGTGGTCCGTGGGTGCAGTATGTCAACTCAAACGTGAAGTACGGTATGCAGATTCCATGGCCCTTTAACGACGTATGGATTGAGGACAGCGACCTGAGCAATCTACAGATTCAACTGAGTGCCGAGGATGCGTTGCAGCGGTTGAAGGAATGGAACGGTATTATACCACCTGCTACTTTCCTTACTCTGCGCTGCCCTGTGGGACCGAAGGACTGTAATGCCCAATGGGTGATCGGCAATGTCAATGACGTACTCTTTATAGATGCGATGACGGGCGAGATTCGCGATTACGATCCGGCTTTCCCGCGAGAGTAACGGGGATGGGCTTTGTAGGCCCGAAGGGTCTATATCCCATCCCCATAAAGGCGAGACGGTCTCTAAAACCGTGACGGCCTTTTATCAGACTGATGGTGCGATGCAATCGCACCACGAAAGACAAAGACATTCACAAACTTGCAATTCACAATGCTGTGTAACTATGGCACGAGACTGGAAGGGCGGAAGCGCCAGCACTTTTAAGACGATTGGGGCATCGAACCACTGTGAGCACGAACGGGCTGACAAGGACTACTATGCCACGGAGCCGGCTGCTACTGACTGGCTCTGCCGGATAGAGCAGTTCCGTGGGCCGATACTGGAGCCGAGTTGTGGCGAGGGGCATATCTCGCGGCGGCTGATGGCGAACGGTTACGAGGTGGTGAGCCGTGACCTGGCCGACCGGGGGTTTGGCGAGGTGGCGGACTTCCTCTCGCCAGAGAATACGGCTTGGGATGGTGACATCGTTACCAACCCGCCGTATGCCTTTGCGCAGGAGTTCGTGGAAAAGGCGCTGGCGATTATCCCAGACGGAAGGAAGGTGGCGATGTTCCTGAAGCTGACATTCCTGGAAGGAAAGAAGCGGGCGGCGCTATTCCAAAATTACCCCCCCCGGAGGGTGTGGGTTTCCCGTGCGCGGTTGAAATGTGCCATGAACGGGGACTTTGAGCATTCACCAGGCTCAGCCACTGCATACGGCTGGTTTGTTTGGGAGAAGGGGTTTAATGGATCGCCGGAGATACGTTGGTTTAATTAGGAATGCAAGGACAATAACGACACAAACAAAATAACGACAATGATGACAATCTACAAATTTGGAAGCAGGGGAGAGGTTGTGAAGCAGATACAGAAGGCTTTGAACCTTTATCCCGATGGGATCTTTGGCATCCTTACCAAGGAAAGGGTAATGCAGTTCCAAAAAGAAAACGGGTTGACTGTTGACGGCCTGGTAGGACCAGCCACACTGGCAAAGCTGATACCGTTCCGTCTGAAAAAATCCAAGCGTGTGATTACGGATATTATCATCCATTGCACCGCAACACGAGAGGGGAATCCGGTTACCGTGGATTTCCTCCGTCGGGAGCACAGGAAACAGGGATGGAGCGACATCGGATATCACTACGTTGTGTATCTTGACGGAACGGTGCATGACGGGCGTAACGTTGACATCATCGGGGCACATTGCTCGGGCCATAATGCCAACAGCATCGGTGTGGCTTATGTAGGTGGATTGACACGTGACGGCAAGAAGGCGAAGGACACTCGCACTGACGAGCAGAAGGCGTCGCTGTTGTCGCTGCTGATGGATCTCCGTAAGCTCTATCCAAGAGCAAGGATTTCCGGTCATCGCGACTTCTCACCCGACAAGAACGGCAACGGCATCATAGAGCCAATAGAATGGATAAAAGACTGTCCCTGCTTCGATGCCAAATCAGAATACAGAAGGGTATGAACACAAGCAGTTTACCACAGGAACTGATGAGGAACTCGCTGCTGCTCTTTGAGAACGGCGTTCCCATTGACGATCTGCATCTTCGACCTGAACAGAAACGGAGGCTTGCCAGGGTGCAGCACGTTTACTGGCAATGGCTCCGAAACCCGTTCCTCGACGTGTTCTCCATGTTCAAGCAACTGGTGAAGGGGAAATATGCAGACACGCAGAGCGAATGGCGTGCTGCTCAAAAGGACAAGATGCTCTTTGACTTTATCGTAAGGAGCGTGACACCGGAGGACAGGAAGGTGAGCGAGGCGCAGGTGAGGGCGGTGAGCAAACGGCTCATGAAGAACGGCATGGCCACCGACAACGGACGTGACATGGCCGAGGGAGCAAAGATCCTGATGAAACTGGACCGTCTGGACCAGCCAGAGTCACAGCAGGGCGAACTGTCAAAGGCTGTATTCCTGCCTCCTGTGGTCACAACATCGGCACATGAGGTAGATGACACAAAGGAGGATATCCCTGATGAGCAGGCGCAGCTCATCATGAGGAAATACGGTGCGCATATCGACGAGAAAAGACAGGCTGTGGAGAATCGCGTAGAGGTAATGATGGCCAAGCGAGAGGCAGGCATCGAAGATGCTGAAATCGTTGCCAATACGGAAGAAAAGGAACCGGTAAACACTGACATGGAATGAGCAGGTTAGGAATTGATCCGAATGTGAGCAGTGACGCATTGGAAGCAAGGATGCTTCCTGATGTGGAGGAACCCAAGGCGGAGAAAGGTGGGGTAGTTGACCTGCTGGGCGACGGGGCGCACAAGATCTATATGCACCGTGGCCAGCTTGACATTTACAACTTCGGTTCCAAAAGCACGAAGGTGCGGGCAGCTCGCGGATTCGGGAAGACATCACTGCTGGGTATCTACAACATTAAGTGCGTAATGGGGATGCGCCGCATGATCGGTCTGTTCCTCGGCGCAAGCGCCAAGCAGCTCTACACTCGCACCATGCCTAATGTAATGAAGATCTTCAACCAGATGGGCTTTGAGGAAGGTATCTATTATTTCCGTGGACAAGCACCTGCCAAGTTGCGCTGGGAGTATCCATTAGCCAAGCCAAGAGTGTGGGAGAACTGCGTGCATTTCCAGAACGGTGCGGTCCTGATGGCGGCGAGTATGGCCGTGAAGGGTTCATGTAACGGTATCAATGCCGCTTGGTTGTGCGGTGACGAGACAAAATACCTGCCATGGTCGCGTGTAAAGGAAGAAGCCTTTCCAACACTACGAGGCGACTTCATGCCTACGGCAATGCGCAAGACGGAGAAGAAGCAGTGGGGTTATGGAACAGACCCGACAATCAACAATTTCTATTGCAGTTCCTTCTTCGTCTCGGATGCCGGCTTGACGCAGAAGCAATGCGAATGGGAGAAAGAGGAGGTGTATGAGACCAAGGATATCAACAATCAGATAGCAGACATGCTGGCTGAGCTGAAATACCTGGAGAAGACAAATCCACGCATGGCCGTTGAGCTTGCACAGAACGAAGTGTTTCTCAAACGACTGCATCTCCTGAGATCGCAGTCCGAAACGTTCTGGAACTTCTCTTCCGTAGAGAACGCTGCAATGTTAGGAGGTGAGGCATGGATCCGTCAGATGAAGCGCGAACTGCCCGACCTGATGTTCCGCATCCAGATTCTTGGTCAGAAAAAGGGAGCGGCAAAGGACGGGTTTTATTCTAATTTCGACATCGACGTACACGGCTACACCTGCGATGATATTGCCACCTACAATCTTATTGCCGACAAGTTTACCGTGAAGCAGAAGGGGAAAGCGCTTGACGCGCAGAAATGGCCGACAGCATACGAGACGGAGGTAATCGACATGGAGGGTTGCCAGACCGCAGCCGGGAACTGCTCACTTGACACGGATATAGATTACACCGAGCCGCTACGCATAACCATCGACTGCAACGCCAACCTGAACTGCGCCATAATCGGTCAGGAGCGCGTCTTTGAGGGACGTCAGTCGCTGATGATACTGAAGTCGATGTTCACCATGAACGAGCGTAAGCTGCGTGCCCTGTGTCGAGACGTTACTGATTACTATAAGCCTTTCTTGCGACGCAACGGGGAAATTATCTTCTACTTTACCGCCACCATCAAGCAGGGAGCCAGTACTGCCTATGCCGTGGAGGGAGCCGAAGACAACCGTTTCGACAAGGTGGTGGTGCAGGAACTGACTGATCTGGGGTGGAAGGTGACTGCCGTTGACATGGGTGGAGCGATGTTACGCGAGGACAAGTATATACTTATCAACGACATCCTTTCTTTCCAGCAAGGGCCTGCCCTTCGCATCAACAGCGAGCCGGGACGTAACGACTACCTTATCACCGCCATTGAGAACACGGGCATACTGCCGGGCACGTTCAAGAAGGACAAGAGCCGGGAGAAGCTGAAGAACACCGATCCTGATTCTCTCGGCGGCGATCCCCGCACACGCACGGATATTACCGACGCGCTCGATGATATTATTATCGGCGTGAAGTTCCACGGGACGGGGCACAAGAAGATAGGTGGCAGACTGAGGGGGCGGTTCTCGAATCTGATGATAACCAGGTAAGCGATGAACTGAAAGAATGTGATGTTGTACATGTTTTGTACAAAATCGCATGAATAAGAGAAAACAAGTAAATTTCACTGTGCATTTATGTACAAAAACAAACAAAAAAATTATGATGAACCATGACGAAATGGCCGAGGAGTACATCCAGGCCCGAGAGAAACAGAAGAGAGTTGATAACCCCGAATGGGACGGTACTACGTTCACACGCGGCGACATGGAGACATGTTATGTGTGTGGCGCGATGGATTCAGAGGTGCTGCGCGTGGGAGAGACAGGCACGTTCGGACAGGCCATTGCTGCACTGAAGCGCGGCTGGAAGGTGGCGCGTGAGGGATGGAACGGTAAGGGCATGTGGCTGTGGCTGAAACAAGAGACAATGGTCAAGAGCGAGTGGTGCCACGACCCGGCATTGAAGGAGATTGCCGATAAGAATGGCGGAGAGATTTATGCCGGCGGCTGCATCTGCTTGAAGACTGCACAGAACACCATTCAGAGCGGATGGAACCCGTCGCAGCAAGACGTACTGGCTAACGACTGGGTGTTGGTTGAGCCTTGATGCTTTTTGTTGCGATACTATCGCAACAGACGGAACAACAAAAAAAACGATGGGCAGGCCGTGCGGTCTGCCCATCTATCTGTGCTGCGAAATGGCTATTTACCTATTAGCTCCGATCCTGCAGGTGTTTGTTTTACGTGGGATGCGCAGGCGCTGTCTTCAGAGTCCCACATGAAGACCCAACCTTTAAGAACGTTCGGGAACACCATCACTCTGTTGTGGTTCCGTAATCACTCAGATATGGGGGCTACTGCTTCGCGCTTCTCGCAGGTCACTGCCCCGAATGCGTATCTCTGGCTTCAGTCCGATATCAGACCTACTATGCAAAGGGTTCGCATCATATCTGGTGGTGCAAAGATATAACATTTTCGGGAATTGGCAAAATAATTTCAAATAAAAATCCCTTGCCCTTGATTTTTGCCATTTGGAACTTTATCTTGGCGGTATAAAACAAAATATAGACTTATGGTAAAGAAAAACAGCATCCCCGTATATCGCCCGAAAAGTAAGGCCGAGTTTAGCAAGTTGAACAACGAACTGAACAAGCGTGGCTATGTGGCCATCGACGCGCTGAAGCGGGGGCTGGTGCGGTCGCTGACGTTGGGCGATAATGACCCGTCGAACGCGCAGGCGAAGGATCTGGCAACGTGTATCGGCAACGGTGCATGGTCGAACGGACCGTTGGCGAAGGTTGCATGGTCGTTTGATGAACGAAACAATTCGGTGGTGAGCGTCAAAGACAAAGACGGAAATACAATCGGACTGGGTTACGTAAAATGGGGAGCTGGCAACAGCATCCCGTCGGTCATACCGCCACTGGCATTGAGCAGTCCCTATACAGCTGCACCGCTGCGCTATATTGCCGACCTGACATCCGGATTAGGACCGCGTTTGATGTACCGTATGGGCAAAGATGACCTTGTGGAGTTCAAAGATGCCGGGGAGATCCTGATGGCCAAGATTGAAGAGCTGGAGGCAAAAAAAGATACAGTGGGTTATTTTGAGATAGAAGCGCCATTTACGGGAGAAGACGGAAGTACGAAGAACGCCTTGCGTCGTGCCAGGGATGCTTATTCCAACTGGGAGCGCACGTGGCTGGGATATGACATCGAGGAAGAAGACGGAACAAAGACTCATATTCCCGGTGCCAAGGAATTTTTGGCAGACAACAATCTGGACCTGCATTTCACTCAATGCGAGCAAGATGATGTAATGCTGGATATCTACTTCCCGACTGTCGGGTTCCAGCGCGGCAGGCGTGGTAAATGGAATCCGAAGATCGTGCAGGTTTCCATGCTTCCATGTCACTCGACTCGACTTGAAGCGATGAACGAGTACCGTCATATCAATCACTGCTATTTCAGCGATCAATGGAGGACTCTTGGCTCTACTACCACGACCACTATAGGAGCCGACAATGATAACATTGTAATGTACCCTTGTGCTATGCCACAGCATCTGCTCAGCGACCTGCGCTACATCGTGGAGTCGAACCGGCGAACACGCATCAAGGACCGTCCTGTGTGGGTGGTATGCCCGACGTTCTATCCAAGCGGGCAGAAACCCTATTACCCGCAGCCTGCATGGTGGAGTATCTTCACGAGCAAGGCTTTCGACTTCTCATCAACCATCCTGTATGACAAGGCCAAGGCCCGTGAGAACAACACGTCGTGGGGTAAGATTATCTATATATCTTTGGACTACCTTGAACAAGTATTTGCCGACGAGGGTTTTCAGGGCAAGAAAGAGGAACAGGATAAATTTGTTGAGGAGCTGGAACAGTCGATGGAGGACTTCCTGAAGCACAGAGAGAACCACGGAAAGATGATGCGCCAGTGGATGTGGTTAGATCAGAATGGAAAGGAACACCACAACGTAGAGATTGTGGATGTGGCAGAGACGACCAGTGATGTGACCAAGGCAGGAAAAGAGGAGCTGGAGCTTTCCACTTCGCCCATCTTCCTTGCGCTGCAGGTGGACCCCCGTCTGGTGGGTGTGCCGATGGTGGCAGCCTCGAACGGTGGCACAGCCCTACGTGAGATGCACCTGTTGAAGCAGCAGCAGCTGAACCCCAAGCAGCGCCTGTACTTGCAGTTCCTGAACACCGTGGCAAGGTTCAATGAGTGGGATGAACATGCGGAGTTCCACATCAAGCAGCAGACACTAACGACGCTCGACTACAACAAGACGGGCGTGGTAGAGACCATTGCGGGAGAAGGGGCTTAGGGATTCGTTCCTATAACTTTAATTATTATTCAATGCGTTTCGATAAATACCTTCCGTATAACACTGCCATGCGTTCCGCTGAATACTTTCTGTATTCATCCTCCGTCATATGTAATTCCAGCTCTTCTATCATACCTCTTCGTTTAATCTGTTTTAGTCGAGGATGATTATCTCTTCCTCACCTCGCCGGCTGATGTAGGCGAAGATGTCTTCGCGAGACACCTGTCGCTGCTTGATGACACGCCCTTGCGAGCGGGCATAGTTCTCGCACCATGCACGGTCGAGCGTCCAGGAGATACCGGGGTCGATGTCGGGGTAACGCACGGCATCGTAGGCTCTCCAGACTGTCAGCGGGAACGTCATTGCATCGAGAGCGGCAGCATCCTCTGGTGTCATAAACCAGCTCTTGCAGGGTCGGTTGGACTTCATCATCATGCGAAACAGCTGTGCCGTCTCGGTACTGCCGGCAGCCACCCATACCGTGCGCATTAGTTCCCAGTAGCGCGGATTGCTCAGCAGCTTCGCTTTGCGGAAGAAAATGTCGAGCACCGGGTGTTCAGCGCCTGCGTCCGTACCGCCACCGGCAGCACGGATAATCTGCAATGCAATCTTTGAGTCACGGTGCATCTGTTTGTCGGTCAGTCCCGTCGGTATGCGGCGGGTGAAGTCAGACCGCTCGTTGTATGCCCATGAGCTCGGGTTATACGTCGATACGTTGTATTTTGGCAGCTCTTTCATGGTCAGTCCTCATTAAGGTTTTGTATCAGTGCAAGGTCTGTGTCCTGCAGGATGATTTTCCCGATGGTTTCTGAGCGGTGGTTGGGATGGTCGTGGAACAGACGGATAGCCTGCTCTATGCCTTCTGCTGCCACAAGTCGGTTGTTCACGCGATAGACATAACCAAGGAAATGACTATCCTTGGCGCACTCCAGATGTACTTCTTCTGCTTTCATAGGTGCTCGTTCTACCAGTTCAAGCGGTTCTTCATCGCATACTATGCAGATGCCATCACAGCCGGTGTTGAGCACATAACAGCAGTCAATACCATTCCAATAGCAGTACATGACGGTCAGATTGTTATAATACGGACAGCCGTCGATAACAAGTGGCCTTCGGTTTTCTTTTGCCTGTACCACATCGCCAGGTTTAAATTTAAATACTCTTGCCATAGTTATTTCTTTTTTATTTCTTTTCTTTTATGCCAGCGTGTCAGTCTATCTTGATCTCTTTCTTGAAAGCATTAACAATAGTTGCAATGTTTGTCTTTGATGTTTCATATTTCTCCATTACCTTCTGCAACACTTCAATAGCTTGCGCTTTGGTTTCGGCTATTGTATCCTTTCGGTAGTATTCAAGTGCGCCTATCGGCATTTCATTTGTGATGTCGCGCTTCTTTACCAATCCGTTCCGAAACTCCAGACCATTGTCGTGTAAAGCCTTGGTGAAGCCAGCAATAAACGCAAAGCTGATTTCACAGAACTCTTTATTTAGATAGTTGGAAAAATATGTGTTCCAACCGTTCTTCTTGCAGACATACTTGGAATATACGTCAGCCATTTCTTTCAAGTCCATCATCTCATCAATGCGTACCATGCGGTCTTGCAACTCGCTCTCCAGTACGTTGACGGCTTTCTCTCGCTTACGTCTGTTGCTCCATTCCTTTAACTTTCCGATAATCTTCATAATTCGTAATTCGTTATTTAAATAGAATTGTTTACCTGTTCTGTTTGATGATTAATACTTCTTTCCGTGCATTTTTACACGTTGTCCGTTGTATTCCATCTTCTGTTCGATATGCCACTCCAAATCAATACCTTCGGACTTTGCCCAGCTTACGAGGTAAAAGATAGCTTGCTGGAAGCGAGTTTCAGTAGTGGTGTTGATCCGCGTCAATAGCCTACACAAGTCAAACGCCTTCTCTGTTACGGATTGATTCCTGAAAGTCTGGAGATAGTCATCAGGGAAGATTTCCTTATTATAGGGGTAATATTGATAGCCCAACACCCCGGCAAGGTCGAATAATCGTATGCAGACATCGGCCATTTCGTCCTCAAAGGTGTCCTTGATAAATAACTCAAAGCAGTATAGCCAATGTTTCATCCTGTTCTCTTTGGGCTGCTTGGAAAAAACCTCTTTCTTAAACATCGACACCATAGCATGCTTCTCTTTTCGGTCGGCTTCTACCATTTCGGCCACTTCCGTAATGACCATCATCAACCAGTGATTTTTCGGCTGACTCTTGTCGTGAAACCCATGCTTACATGCCATATCATAAGCTCGCCTGATATATTCGTTGTAGTTCATCAGTTATTCCTCCTTGGTTTTTTCCATCAACACCGAGCGGTCGTCGCGAATGTTGCCGACGTAGAGAAAGCCCTTTCCGGAGCCCTCCAGCATGTAATCGCTGTAGAAGGTTTTGTCGTCAATGAAGTCGAGCTTGCCGTCCTTTGTGACGTATCCACGTGTCGGCGTATAGAGCAGCTTGCGCCAACCTCTATTTGTGGCTACATACACACCCGCGTCATTGATGCGGTTGAAATCGTAGAACACGCGGTCTGTGGGGTTTGCGTAGAGTAGGTATATATCACCGTCGAAATACTGGAACTTCTCGCGGCTGTTGCCTCTTATCTCCCCTTCGAGATATCCGAGGTGCTCCGCAACGCCACGCAGTATCACTCCTTCCTTGCTCAACAGTTCAGAAAGCAACTTGATGTCTGAGCTTGAAGACAAGCATACATCAAGGAAGTTCTTTACACCACCCTCTTTATAGAAGTAACGGCGCTTGTCTTCCTTCCTGCTATCGTGTTCGACTGCTGGCACTTCGCTTCCCATACAATTCATTCTCAGACTGTAGGCGGACTCTGCTATCTCGATGGCTTGTGGAAGGTACTTGATACTCTTCGGATACCATCTCGATTTTCTGACCTCCTCATTGTCAAATTCGGCAATGTATCCCACCATCTTTCCTGTCATGTTCAGCATACCGTACATTACGTCCAGCATATATTTGTCTTCGATGCCGAAGAGTGTCTTCGCAACCATGTCAAAGCGTTCGCGTGTTACGTAGGTTCGTATCTCGTTGATGCGACAGAATACCTTTGCCGCTGATTTCAATTCTTCAAATGTCATAGTTCTATTCCTTCCTTTTTAGTGTCTCCTGCAAGGCGGCTTGTATCGCCTTGCATTTGGCATCGTTTGACAATTCTTTACAGTTTCACTCCATACAGATGTTCCATAAGTTCGGGGCCTGTGCAGTCGGTCACTTCCACGGGGCCGTCGTAGTAGGGGAACGGCACAAGCCAGTAGGGGCACTCCATCACCCACGTCTGGTGTTCGACTGTCCGTATAGCGAAATCAAGTTCATCGTATTTATTACCGACGATGACATACGGTTTGTTGTCTCTGGGCAAAAGTACAATGTATCTGATTTCGCAATTACCCATGATACGCGCCATGTAGTTGAAGTTTGGTTCGCTACCAGAGAATCGGCACATTAACGTCTGCCAACAACCCTTATAAGGCCCGTTGTTTTTCCAATTATATATGGCAGTAATGTCCTTGCATCTGAATCCGCGCAATATGCCTTCCTTGCCTGTGAGTTCGATGCGTCCCGAATCCTCGGGATCGGTAGCCGCTTCGGGGAATGTCTCAATATTCTCCAGCGGGATAAAGATTGGTTGTTGTTCCATAATGTTATTCATAATTCGTTTATTTCGTTTTCAAATTAGTCTTATCGTCGCTCATGTAGTGGAACTCCGAACATCTGACTAAGCCTTGTCAGGTAGTCGCGCTTCATCTGCTCGATTAGTTCGCGTGAAGGGTAGATGACGCTGTTGCACATCGAGTCTTCCCACGCCCGGCCAGCCGTAGAGAGAGGTGCTTCCCATGGTGTGGGCTGACGGAGCGCATCGGCCTTGGCGGTTAAGAAGCGACCATTGCCCATGATTTCGGCCTGCAGCCCGTCCACCTCTACGAACTTGGTGACGGCGTAGCCCATCTGCGACACCTTCATCAGCGCCTTCTCGCGGTCTTCCTTGCGGGCATACACCACGACCTTGGTGTTTCGCGGCCAGTCAGGATGTCCGAATGCCTTGCGCACCGCTTCCTCATTGAAGAACCTTGCTGTATCGTCGTGGTTGGTCATTGTTTAGTCCTCCTTATCTTTCTTTGGTACAAGGTCGCCGATATACGCCCAGCTGTCCATTTGCCATTCCTCCCAGTCAGCGGCGATGCCTCCGGCGTCAGCAGCGAAGTAGTCGCCATCCTCGCTGTACTTGCCCGCTGTTCCGCAGCCGTAGTCATTGACAATCAGTACATGACTTTCATCCTCGGGTCGCTCAGGCTTCGGGTGCCAGACGCGCAACTGTTGAAACGCTGCACCTACTTCCAGGTATTCCTTCACGGCCTCCTTGGGGATGGGGTGATCTCGGTCGTCGTTGTGATGGGCGTAATAGCCAAAGCCGCAAATCAATGTCGCCAGGTGGTCAAGCGACTTTGCCCTCTGTAACGAGTGTTTGTTTGCATTGTTCATTGGTTAGTCCTCCTTTCTTGATTTAACACACTGACGCACTATCTGCTCGGTGATGATATTGTTGTTTGCTTCTGCCATGTCTGACAGACGCTCCACGTCAAACTCCTCGGCAGAGAACTTGAACTGAATCCAGTTTGGCTCAAACTCACGGTAGTCGAGCCACGTCTTCGGTTCGTCGGTGTCGAGCACGTAACGCACCATGCGCAGCAGGCGCAGTCCTGCTGCACGGCTCGACACAAAACCGCTCACATCGAAACTTGAAGCGCCACGGCTCTTCCAGTATTCACCGCCACCTTCGGGGCGCTCGTCCTTGGGGTCGTAGCGCACAATGTCGCTGTCGAAATACTCAATGGCAACCGTAACGCCATTGCTGCCGAAACCGAGTTTACCTGCGAATGGACGGTATTTGCGATTGTTGCTCTCAATAAGGAAGGGCACGTCGCTGGGGTTTACATTGTTCTTGTGACAGGTTATCTCCCAATCCTCCACCCACTTTATCAGGTGGCTCAGCGTGATAATTTTTTGTTCGTCCATAATTCGTCTTGTTTTAATGTTTACGATTCTTCTTTCTTGACTGCTTCTGCGCCTTGGCCTTTGCTTTGCGCTTCTTCTTGTTGACGGGGCTGGGCGGCGTGTAGTTAGTGTGCCGCCCGAAGCGCTCGTAGTCCTCGCGGCTCATGCGACCGATCTTTCCCACCATTTCGGGGCTGGCGTTTGCGCCGATATCGGCTCGTCGCCCTGCCTCATGCTGTAGCGCCTCGAACTGCTCGCGGCTCAGGTAGTCAACAAAGTGCCGCTCGTGCTGGCGGTCCATGTAAGTAATCTGATAGCCCGTCAGGTCGTGATGCTCGCCCGACTTGTCGCACACGCGGCCCAGGATTTCGAGCAGATGCCAGCCGTCCATGTAGATAGCGTCCTCGATGTGCTTCGGAAAACCGAAGTCCGAGCTGCTGTCGTAGAGTGTCACCATCCGCTTCTCGCCGTCCACGCCCCAGAAGCCGCCGCCGTCGCACCGTCCGTGGCGAATCTCGTCAGAGGAGAGTAACGTGCGGTGCATATCGACGTAGCGGGCCCGGAACTCAAAGAGCGCCCCGTGCCTCACGATGACGTACTTCGGCTGCAGATCCTCGAACAGATGCTCACGCTCCATCAGTTCCTCTAACTTATCGCTGTCGTTTCGCATCAGTTCCTTAACTCTCTCGTCAATGCCTTTCTCGGCATCCGCCCCGAGCATCTGCCGGAGCTCGTCGTACCTTAGGTCTTGCATAATCTTATTTGTTGTTTTGTTACAGTTGTTTCACGAACTCGTCGATGTTCTTTATCTCCTTCTCCACGAGGGCGGCCATGAGGGCGTTGAAGGTGTCGCTCTGAATGGTGGCCTTCTTCTGCTGATGCACACCCGGCGACAGGCAGTCGGGCATCGAGACGGTGACGCTGGCCGACGTGACGTAGCTGCTCAGGATTTCGTGGATGGCCTGCAGCTCGCGGCGCTTCTGTGCGAAGCGTGCGGCGGTCTCTAAGTTCTCCGGTTTCATATCGCTTCTTTGTCTTTATCCAGCACAGCCAAATACGGCATACCGCCAGGCAGAATGTTCCACATTGATCTCGGCAGCAGATACTTCATCTTGCCAGCACCGATACCGATGCACACCAGTTGCTCCATCGTAGCGTGGCTGCCCGTCCACAGCACCCCGTCCTCGCGGGTGCAAAGATTCAGGAACGACCATCCGCCACCGTCAGTCTCGCGGAACTTTCGGGGCAGTTGCATGAGCATACCCTGTATTTCCTCCTGATAGAATTTCAATTTGTCACGACGCATGGCCATCTTTACATTGGCACGCACGGCTTCTACGAGGCGCACATTGTCGCCCTCCTTCTCGTCGGACTGGCATTCTCTGAATACCCGTTCCACATTTTCTGATGTCAGTTCCATATTGATTTCGTTAAAGCAGTCTTCAAAACATATTTTGCCGTATAGTTCAGCATAGTCGCGGTCATAGAAATCGAAAGAGAAATGACCGCGCTTGTTCACATAGTGGAGGTGGTCACATAACGGTAGAAATATCGGTCGTGAACATTGGAAATCTGTCACTTCAAACTGATACACTTCTCCGCTATAGAACAGCAAGATGTCTTCTGCATATAACTTCCGCGTGCATCGGGCTTTTATGGTTTTCTTCATTGCTTAGTCCTCCTTTGCATCAACGATATACGGGTACATACCGAACAGCGGGAATGAGAAGCCGCGAGTGTGCAGGCGGTAGGTCTTGCCCTCCTTGAGCTGACCGAAAGCCGTTGACGACATGATGCCGTCGGGCTGTATCTTCATCGTACCCTTGTCGGTGCCTACGAGGTAGGTGTACGACGTGCTGACGTTGCCGTCAGTACCGCTGACACTCTGTTGGGTGGTTATCGACTGCACCTTGGCTGTCACGGTGTTCTCCTTCGTGTACTGGACGTATGTACTGACACCCACAAGTACAATGAACACAAGCAGACAGAACCCGTTGAATCCTATCATGCCAAAGAAACTCCTTCTTCTGTTAATCATATTTGCCATATCGCTCTTATTCTAATGCTTTTAATAATTTCTCTGCGCTCTCTCTGTCGCCGAAGCCTTTGACGTCAACCCACTTGTCGGTGAAGAATCCCTCCTGCAGCACCTGCACGAAATAGCCGTCGTAGGGTATGCAACCGCCGCCGGGGTAGCAAGGGTATCTGTGTTCAATTCGGTATCGGGGCATAGTTATTTTAATTTATTTATAACTTGCTCTGTTTTCTCCTTCAATGCTTCAAGACACCCAAGCAATTCGGAAACTGCGCTGTCTTTGTCTTTATATGGAACAGTCTCGTAATACATCTCACCTATAGAAATAGAGCCTATCCACCTGCCACTATGCTCATTCCTTTCTACGGCGTAAGTCACAAAAGGATAACAGTGTATGCCTAAATTATATGCTTTTTCGTTCATATCGTTATGGTCTTCCTTGTTTCTTCTTTTGTCATAATCTATAAGCCTATTTAAATTCTTCCGACCCTTCCCCGAACCTGTGCTTCGGGAACTTGCCTTCCGTAATCCATTCTTGTATATAATCCGTCAGTCTGGATGTTATGAACTTCAAGCAATCTACGAAGTATTCTGCCACTTCTTTGGCGCAGCCTGACAGGTACTTCATTCTGTCACAAGAATACGCCATCGTGTAATGTCGTTCCTGGTATCTCAGATGGATGTATATCATCGGGTACGGCTCTTTGTCCTGAGAGCCGATGAGGATTACGTAGAACCCATCGACCAGGGAATCTCCCTGTCCAACGGTGAAGATGATGTTTTTTATGGCGGCCATGTGGTAGTGCTCCTGCAGATACTCCACATACTTGGTGCGTTCCTCGACACCTTGTATCAAGCAGATGCCGATGCAGTGCTCCGGTGCAAAGTCCGTCACAATGAAAAAACCGCGCTTGCTCAGCTCCTCCCTGATCTTCTCATCATAAAAAAGCCGTATGTTCATATTCAGTCCTGTTACTTTTTATACATAAAAAATCACACCGCACTTAGAGCTGTCAGGATCAGTGTGCTGAGTCCCGGAGGCATTGCTGCTACTCCACTCGTCGGTGCGGTGTGTATTGGGTTAATATGTTGACATGAAAAAAGCCGCTGGCTCGGCGGCATCTATTCCGCACAACTGATTTGACGTTGCAAATATACAACTTTTTCGTAAACCAACAAACGTAAACGGGTAATTTTAACATCATTTTCAAAAAATGGGTGCTAAGGTTTTGTTTGATTGTGATTCTTTTTTTTCTGCCCTTGATTTTAGTTTTTGTGGGATATATCTTGCAGACAAAAATATATGCGATAATGGGCTGGTTCAAGATAAAATTACAACGGAAAAGAATGGTGCAGCCAGAGGCAAATCCACTCGTAATTGATGGTATTGACCATGCACCTGTAACTGCAGAACCTGACGATGCGGAACTGGCGGCACAGGCGTTGTTTGAATCGCTTTCAGGTAATGAGTTCTTTAAAAACGGTAGTGACGAGCAAAAAGAAACGGATGAAGAACCAAAGGGAACGCCGGCGTATTACAGGAAGTTGGCAAAGCGCATAGAGAAGGCGTACATGGATGCCGTACAGCGCACCACCCGTTTTGTCGCATTTTGCGAACAGGAACTAAAAAATCCCAATCTCCCCATGGAGGGTCCCGGATCACTGTCGCTCCTGGAAACAGAACTCTACAAGCGTATCGACACCGTGGACCGCGAGGGCGGGGAACTGAAACTGCGGTGGCAGCACTGTCTTGCTGAGGTGACGGTTAGGCTGGTTGGGAAAGTTAAGAGTGAAGAATTTACTGCAGCCGAATCACGGCTTACGGAGAAATAACAAGGATGATCGGTTATGGCTTCACATAAATTTGTACCTGAGAATATTCCACCTGAGCAACTGCTGACACAGTTCTCGTGGAATGACCCGATGGTGGCAGGGTATGTTAACAACTTCTTTATCCTGCTGACCCGCGACGCCTTGCGCAACCTGGACCGACTGGACGTGAAGAACCACAGCGGCCGGTTGCGGCGCGACATCTATTGGAAGACATGGCGGGCAGCCGGCGGTGATGTTCAGATGTTCACACTCATGTATCAGCGCTATGCAAAGTTTGTGGAGCTGGCCCTGGGAAAGAATCACGAGCTTGTACAGATTGCTGCGATTGGAGGTCCGAGATGGCGACCTATACCACGTCCTGACAACAAGCCCCGTAAGGCAAAGCCGTTTATCACCTCCGAGATGCGCATGCAGGTCCGCAAGTTTGAGAACATGCTTGTGTCACAGTTCGCCTTCCGTGGCACGGCCTATATACTTTGGGGATTGCAGGACAAAGACGCAGAAGTGACTCACGAGTTGAGACGCCTACAAAAACAACACATCCGATTTGAACGAAGATAACACAAAAACTACATATATATGGCACGTAATAACGTACAGACAACTGTTACCGTCGGCATGGACGTGCAGCTTGCCAAGCGCAACGCCGAAGCGCTTAAAGATGTCATCGCAACTTTAAAAAGAGAGTTAAAGGAAACGCGGACAGTTCTGGAAAACCCAGGTTCCTACGGCACAGCGGAAATAGACCGCGCAACGGAAGCTGTGAAGCGGTTGACTTTACAGATACAGACCTTGCAGAAAGTGCAGCGGTCGGCCACTCCTGCTGCTGCCTACGAGGCGTATATCAGTGGTGACGTGATGAACAGCAACAAGCTCCGTCAGGCACAACGCGGAGCCAAGAACCGACTAAACACAGTCCCCAGCGGCGCAAGTGACCAGACGGCACGAACTCTCATCAACGACATTAACCGCGTACAGGTTGAACTCAATCGTTTGCAGGCAGGTTTCCAAAAGCCGTTACAGTCTGTCAAGAAGGAATTGCGTGACCTTAGCGGCAACGAACTCCAACGCTTGCTCCAGCTCCTGAAACAAGAACAGACACTTGTGCAGGGTAACGACAAGGCGTGGGCTGCATACGCAGCCGCAATCGGCAAGGTCGAAGAGCGCATGCGTGAGTACGATACGTTGGCTCGTCAGCAGATGGGCGCATCTACGCTCTCACGTTCACAGAAGGGCGGTTTTGCACAGGCCAACGAGCGCGACATCCAGCGTGCCATTGACAAGCTGAAGGAATACCGTGCAGTTATCAACGACCCCAAAGGCAGCGGAAAAGCAACATTTGAAGCAACCAATGCCGAGATACAAAAATTGCAAGCCAATCTCGATGCCCTGAAACAGAAGGAGCTGGAGGCGAGCGGACAGGCTGTTTCTCTCGTCACTGCCCTTCGTACAGGTGTGCAGTCGATGCGTGGTACATTCCAAGGAGATACTCAGCAACTTATGCTCGCCAAGAAAGCCCTTGAAGAAAACTTGCTGACAGCCACAAAGGGCTCTGCTGCATATAATGGCATGAAACGCGCACTTAATGCCATCAACCTTGAATTACAACGGACAGGGGTTCTCACCAAGGAAGTGCAGGCCGTGCTTGATGCGCCAAAGGGAAAATCGTTTAATGAACTGAAGATTGCCGTGGAGCAGGGTAGGGCAGCGCTGCAAAATATGCGGCGCACTACCGAACAAGAGAAAAAAGACTTTGACGAACTGGCTGCTAAGGTGAAGGCTGCAGACATCGAGATGAAGAGTCTCGGTGCCAGCAGCAAGGGAACGGCATCGGCGTTTGACAAGGCATGGTCGCGACTGAAGACCTACATCGGTCTGTATATGGGTGCCGCCGTGGCCATACAGAGACTGACGGCAACAATGGGTGACCTGATGGACCTGTCGGACAAGATGGGTGAGGTTCGCAAGACCACGGACTTCACTGCCGCCGAGGTTGGCCGTCTGAGCAATGAGCTGAAGAAGATGGACACCCGTACTGCTTTGACAGGACTTATGGACCTGAGTGTGGCAGCCGGACAGTTGGGCTTGAAGACGCAGGAAGACGTGCTGGGCTTTACAGAGGCAGCCAACAAACTGATGGTGGCCTTGCCTGAAATGGGTAAGGAGGGTGCCACGGAGATGTTGAAGGTTGCTTTGGCAACTGGAGAGATAGAAAAGATACGCAGGCAGATGGAGCAAGGACTGATTGACGGTTCTTCGGCAACGGCTGTAGCCATGGAGAAGGTAGGTTCCACGATTGACCGTCTGCGTGCCACGAGTGCGGCTACGGCTCCTGCCATCACCGACTTTGTGAAACGTGTAGGTGCCGTAGGTGCCCAAAGTGGTATCAGTATCGACCAGGTGGCTGCGCTTGGTTCAACCGTTGATGCCCTGGGTATGCGCGTGGAGATGTCGGCCACGGCACTATCCCGTATGATGCCTGCCATCAGGAACAATGCCTTTGACATTGCAAAGATACTCGGTATTACACCGAATACTATCCGTGAGCTCTACGATACCGGACAGGGTATGGAGGTAATCCTGATGATCCTGCAGCGCATGAAGGACAGCAACATGGATGCCGACAGCATTGAGCAGATGCTGGGTATGGGCGGCATGAAGGAGATAATGAAGGAGCTCAACCAGCAGGGTGCCAGAGCAGGCATTGTGTTCGGTGGCTTGTCACAGAACGTGGATGAGCTGCGCCGACAGTTGGGTGTTGCCAAACAAGCCTACGAAGAGAACATTGCCATCCAAAAGGAGTATGAGAAGATGAACGAGACCACTGCTGCGAAGTGGGAGCGGCTAAAGAACGAGATAGAGGAAGCCTTTGTAGGAGATACGGCGCAACGTTTACTTGGAGGACTTATTGATGTGCTGCGCGGGCTGGTGAATTTACTTACCGGCAACGTAGGACCTGCACTTGGATGGATTACCGTACTTTTGAAGACATTCATTGCCTATTGGGCTGCACTGAAAATAGGTCTTGGCGAAGCATTATTTGTCAAGACAGGCGAGGGCCTTGTGGCAATGGGAAATGGGCTGAGAAATCTCATATCTCATACGCAACAATACATTGTACTGAGCAGAGCCCTTCGCAACGCCAAACTGGCAGAGGCGGCTGCCTCGACAGCGGCAGAGAAGGCCATAGCGGCACAAAGTGTTGCGACCATCAAAGCAAAGATGGCGCAAGAGGGATTGAACAAAGCCATGATTGCGAATATATGGACGGCTGTTCTTACTGCTGTCGTTGCTCTTGGATTTGCACTATATAGATATATAGACTCTATGAAAGAGGCTGGCAGGGAGGCAGCGAAGTTCCAGGCCGAGTTGGATAAGGAGCAACGCAAGGTGAACGATTTGACCAATTCTATCGGTGCAGCAAGGGTCAAGATAGAGGATGCCAACAAAGAAGTGGCGAAGGCACGTGCGGAACTTGATGCCGCCAAGAAAGCCAATGACGGCACAACCGAATCTGTGAATCGTCTGGCCAAGGCTGAGTCCGAATTGTTGGTTAAGGAAGAAGCGAAGAAAAATGCGATGGCTGCCGAAAAGCAACTGATCACAGAGTTTAACAACCAGTATGGAAAGTATCTTGGATTCATGCTCTCCGAGGTATCTTCTAATCTTGAACTGGCTCGCGCCCGTGAGCTGGTGAACAGTAAGTTACGTGAGACGCTTACGCTGAAACGCCAGGAGGCAGCCATCGAGCGAGTGGAGAAAGACATGGGAGGAGACAGGGATAAAGCGTATGGTAAGTTGTATGACAGTATTGCCGGCGAGAATGGTCTTGTGGTTGTAAACGGCCGCAAGATGTCTCCAGATCCCACGCAAAGACCTCGCATTATGGCTGCTCTTGCAAAAGCCGCTAACAGTGCCAAAGACCGAAATGCCTTTATTGCACAGACAAAGAAGATTTTCAAGGACAACAAATATCCACTTATCGAAGATATCCTTAATCGAGCAGTTTCTTATTACGACCAGGTTAAAAACGTCCGTGATGCCACAGACCGAGTAATAGAGCAGAATAGGGGAGAAAATGCGGCAAACCGGCAGATATCGCAAGGTGATTTAATCCTTGAAACCAATGCCAGTTTCTCCAATTACAACCGCCTGTTGAGAAGATACAGAGGTTCAAAGGGGGATAACAGGGCGCGTAACGCTGCTGCCGTGTTGCAGCAGATGGACATGCTGGAGGATATAAGAACCAATGCCAGCACTTACTATGACATGACAAATCCTAAAGAAGCAGCGCTATACCGCAAGCAGTTCGGGGCAGTCAACGCTTGGAAGGGTTATGACCGCAATACACTGTTAAAGGAGGCTGGCCGTTACTATACACCTCGTAAGAAGATGCAGCCCGGCGGTGGCAACGGCAGTGGTGGCAGTTTCACCACGAGCAACCAATACACCAGCGGCTATTCCGGTGATGGCATCTGGGGCCAATCTCTTGGAGCCGACTCTACCGATTGGAAGAATATGACAGCCGAGCAGTTGGTGGCCCGTCGTGACCAGATGAACAAATTTGTGAATGCCATACAGACTGACACAGATATTAAGGCTGTACTGGAGGAAGACACTGCCCTGAAGAAGGCTATCGAGAATGGTATGTCGAGTGACATGCGCACCGTTATCGAGTGGTATAACACCGAGCGTCTGAAGATTCAGGACGAACTTCACGCCCGCCACCTGACAAACACAGGCGCCTGGATGGACCCAAAAAAGCAGAAGGCAGCTCGCAAGCAGTTCAGGGACGGGATAAGCACCTATCTGCATGAACTGGATGCCTACTACACTGAGCGCAAGACACGCATAGAAGAAGCAGGCACCGATGAAGGGCTGACAGAGGCCGAGATAAAGAACCGCACGCTGGCCAACGAGATGGAGTGGCACCAGCGGCGTGCCGAACTGCAGAAGCTCTACGCCCGTAAAAGCAGCGAGGTGACGCAGGAAGAGCAAGATGCCATCTATCATATCATCAGCGAGCGCACGGGCGACTCGGAAAAGTTTGTCAAGCAGATGATCGGCAAGACCAACCAGTTTGTCAACACTATTGAGAAGAGCGGCGAGAAGGGTGCCGCGATGGTGCATGACTGGCTGTCGAAACTGAGCCTCGATGTGGAGCGTGACTACCTGAAACAGCAGCAGGCACTGACCAAGCAGATGCGGGCCATAGAGGCTATTATCGACAAGGAAAGGCCCTTCAACGGCATTACGAGAAACCTGCGCGAGAACTTGGTAACGATGGACATTCTGACGGGTGACATGAGGAAAGAATACAACGACCTGATGAAGAAGGATGCCGACATGACGAAGTTCAACGAGCGGCAGGCCGCCGAGGAACTGAAGCGCACCACCTTCATGTTGGGCGAGGCTGAGAATGCCTATTCCACGACCATTGAGAAACTGATGGAGAAGATGCGCCAGCAGGGCTTCACGTCGTGGGCCGACTGGCTGCAGGTGCAGCCCAAACAGCAGGAGGCTATAATGGCACAACTGCGCTCTACCTACGACGATATACAGGATGCCATCAAGAAAGAGGCCAGTCAGTTGAAGAAGCAGGCTGAAATTATGTGGAACAATATTCTGCTGCCCGGCGGCGACGGCAAGACCACGCTGAAGCAAATGCTTGACCGAACGGTGGCCCAACTGGGCATCGACGAGGGGCGCGTCTCTCGCGCCAACAGTCTGATAGGTGCCGGGCAGGCCAGCGAGCGTGTTTCCGACCGGCTTGCCATCAAACAGATGCAGTTGCAACTCGACATGCAGGAACACTACTATGCACTGATGAAGAAGCAAGGACAGGCCCATGTGGATATGCTTAACCAGCAGGCCGACGCGGCCGAACGACGCGGCGACGCAGAGGAAGCCACCCGCAAGCGTCTCGACGCCCAGCACGCTGCCATGAGTCTGAACCTGGCCACGTCAAAGGAGGAGACCGAACTGGCCAAGCAGCGCGAAGAAATCATTGCCCGCACAGAAGAATCGCAGAACCGGCTCTATAAGTCGCTGCGCGAGTGGGCTGACTTGTTAGGAAGTTCGCTGCAATCGCTGTTCGAGGCATCGCATGCCGGAGATCCTGAATATTACAACGAACGGGCAAAACTGAACCTTACAGGAAAGGGAGGTCCGGGTGCTGGTACCTACGTGATAACAGACAGGGCGGGCACAAGCGGTGCCAAAGCACATTACGAATACCTCGATGATCGGGCTGCTCTTGAACGGCAGCGCGAAATAGAACGGCAGAACGCTCTTGCAGATGCTTGGCGAAAGGTGATGGACGACATCAATATGAAGATGAACGACATGATCACCGACCAGATCAATGCGATGTTACAGAATGAAAGCATTGACGCGAATACGCGGGCTGTTTTGGCTAACACGGAAGCGCTGTATAAAACAGCAGGCATGCAAAATGATGGACTGAAAGTGAGCATGCCAGAGATTGACCCTGCCAATGCAGGAAGTCTTCAGCCATATTACGAGCAGGCTGCAGGTTATGCAGAGGCTTCAGCAGAAAGACAGGTTGCCGCAATAGATAAAGTCGGCACTGCTATAAAAGACCATTTCCATAAGCAAGTAAGCACATCGAAAAAAGCCAACGAGGAGACGCAAGCCAGCACTCAAAGCATGTATGCAAAGATGACGCAAGCTGCAAACCTGTATGGTATAACATATCAGGCAATGAGTAACGACAACCTCTCAGCTACGCAGAAGTTTGAAATGATGGCCGTGCAGGCTGCTGGACAGGCTGCCATAACCATGCTGACAGCAGATCTTGCAGCTGGTGAAGCCAAGAATGCGGTGCAGTTGCCAGGCATACTCGGTAAACTGCTGGGAGAAATGCCTTACCCTGTCGCAATGGCTACATTTGCCATCATAACAGGATTGCTCGGAGGGTTGATGGGAGTAGCAGTAAGTAAAATTACAAAGTCAAAGTCGCAGATAGCACAGGCTACTGGCAGCAGCGTAGGTACAGGTCGTCTGACCACAGGTATGCTTCAGTACGCTGAGGGTAACGTGAACGAGTTCACTGATCCGTCAACACTCACCCCAGGGCGGCAGTACAATGTGGATGCCGCCGACGGTCGCACCTACCGGGCGAGATATATGGGCAGTAATCCCCAAACACACATCACCAACGGTCCGGAGTTCCATCTTGTCGGTGAACGTGGCCGCGAGGCTATCATTGACGCGCAAACCACGCGCCAGTTGCAGATGGATGACAACGGAATATGGAAGGCGATACAAACACTATATAACGGAGGGTCGATAGGTTCACGCAGGCGGAGAACAGTCCGTAGAGGAGTTCACGCATTCGCAGAGGGAAACATGGACCAATTCGTTGACATGGACGATATGGTGTCAGCAGACAACGGCGGGTCAATGGAGCAGATGCTCTCGCTGCAGGCCAGCATCGACCGCCAGAGCGCTCTGCTTGAACACCTCCGCACATACGGCATCAAGGCTTATTTCGACACTTACGGCAAGGGCGGCCTGATAGACAGCTATGACACAGGAAAGAAAATAGTGAGCAGCCATGGAGAGAAATATTGATCTTGTCATCCCAATGGTGTTTCCCGAAGACACTCAGTGGCAGGAGGAGTACTCCCGTCATAAGGGCAACGGTCCTGGTGCCGTAAAGCACGTCAGATACCGATCTTGGGGTACTGAGGAACTGCTTGTGAGGTGCTGCATGAAATACATGCCATGGCTGCGCTGCATCCATCTGCTGCTGGCTTCGCCATCACAGGTGCGTGAGTGGATGGTTACGATGGAATCGGAACATACAGGACAGACAGAAATACGGATGGTTTTTCATAGGGATTTCATGCCTGATGGGTATCTTCCTTGTTTCTCCTCTCCATGTTTCGAGATGTTCCTGCACAAGATACCTGACCTTTCAGAGTTCTTCATCTATGCTAACGATGATATGTTCCCGTTATCGCCGCTGGATCCCGAAGACTTCTTCCGTGACGGAAGGCCGTGCCAGCGTTTCGTGGAGAAACCATTCCCGGCCAGACCGAACATCTTCCAGAGAAAGTGCCTGTACCAGCAGAACATGATAGCGGAACCGTTCGGGAAGCACTACAGGAAGACGTGGCTGAGGAACGGGCACAGCATGGCACCCATCCTGAAAAGCGCGTGCGAGGAGGTATGGAAAAGGCACGGACAGGAAATCACATACCATCTATCGCCACTGAAGCGCACCGATCACAGCTGCAACCACTATATATATTCGCTCTACCAGTACTTTGCCGGACTTGACATTACGCACGTGCCGAGGTTGCAGTATGCGGGCAAGGGAACGGCGACATCGCGGATAGCCGGTATCATCCGTGATGCGCAGGCCGGTATCGTGTGCTTGAACGACAACGAAGGACTTGACGACTGGAAGAAAAGGGCGGCTGTAGTAAGGAAAGAGATAGCCGCCAAGCTCGCGGACACCTAAAAGCAATTCACAGATGGAAACAACAGTAATGACCATACACTTCAACACGCCTGAGCTGCTGGATGCCTGTCTAAGGTCGGTCAGGAAACAGATGGGCGAGCATCAGCGCGTCGTCGTCGTGGAGAACAGTACCGTGCGGCCATATACCTGCGACATGCCGAATGTGGAGATCATCGACAACAGGAAGGGTCAGGTGGTTGACTTGGACAAACGTATCGGGGAATGGCCAGACAGATGGGAGAACAAGATGTGCAACAACTGGGCGAGTGCCAGGCACACGCTCACCATCGACGCGATGACGGACGTGCTCACGGACGGGTTCATCCTCATCGACAGCGATACGCTCCTGCTGCGCGACCTCTCTCCGATAGCCGACCCCACGAAGGCATGTGTTGCCGACATCCAGACGCAGAAGGAGCGGAAAGGCTTTGTACAGCGCCTCTGCCCCTATGTGCAATGGGTGAACGTGCCGATGCTGAAGGAGCACGATATCCGCTACTTCAACGGCAACTACATGTGGCTTCTCACCAAGCAATGGCCCAACTGCTGGTACGACACCGGCGCATGGCTCTTCAAGGCCATACGCGATCGGTCATTGCCCTACGGTAGGATAGACTACAACGACTACGTGCTGCACCTGGACCACGGAAGCCACCCGTTAGCAACCGGAAAGTCTGGTGGCTGGCTGGAGGCAAACAAAAAACTGTATATATGATAGATGTGATATATAGAAGCTATGACGAGATGGCCAACTGCATACGGCGGAACCTGTGGAAGGTGCCGTCGGACGCTGATGTGATCGTCGGCATACCCCGTTCAGGGATGATCCCTGCACTGATGCTGGCCGAACTGCTGAACAAACGGTGCGCAGACCTCGATTCCTTCGTTGACGGAAGGGAGATGTCATGCGGCACGCGCGGCGGTATGATGCGCAGGGGCAAGACCGGCAAGGTCGTCGTCATCGACGACTGCGTGAACTCGGGACTCTCCCTTAAGAAGGTGCGCGAGCTGCTTGCGCTTCGGGCCGACAGGTGCGAGGTCATATACGGCTGCGTATATGTCGAAAGCGAGAAGGCCAAGCAGATGGTGGATTTCTGGTTCGAGGATATCAGCAGACCGGGAAAGGTAACGCACCTGAAGGAGTGGAACATCCTGCATCTGTACAGGAAGAGGATGAACAGGAGTATGTGGGACATTGACGGGCTGCTGTGCAAGGATCCGCCTGACGACCGGGACACGTCAGCATACGAGGCTTATCTGCCCGATGCCGTACCTATGGTGATCCCTACCAACCGCATCGGCGCTTTCGTAACATACCGGCTGGAGAAATACCGTGATATCACCGAGGCATGGCTGGCGAGATATGGCATCGACTACGGCAGTCTGGAGATGTTCGACGCACCTGACAGGGAGACGCGCAACGGCAGCATAAGCTCTGCAATGTACAAGGCGCGACTGTACAGCGCCGCATCCTGGGCTGAACTGTTCGTCGAGAGCGACGTGCGCCAGGCGGAGAGGATCTTCCGGTATTCTGGAAAGCCCGTTTACTGCTATGAGAACGGAAAACTTTACAACACATAGTAACATGCTCGCAGCAATAGTACATTACAACACGCCCAAGCTGACACGTTCCGCAGTGCTCTCACTGTGGAAGCACACGCCGGGATGCAGGGTGACGGTCTTCGACAACAGCGACCGTCTGCCGATAGCCATGAGCGGGGCATGGGCCGAACTGCTCAGGAACCCGCTTGTCACGGTCATAGACAACACAAGGGGGCAGATCATAGACTGGCCGTCATGGCTCGGCACGTTTCCCGACAGGGAACCGTCGCCTGGCAACAACTACGGGAGTGCAAAGCACTGCCGTTCGGTGCAGTGGCTGTGTGACTTCCTTGATGAGCCGTTTATGCTCATGGACTCAGACGTGCTGGTAAAAAAGGACATCTCCCCGTTTTGGAAGCATCCGGACTGTGCATGGGTGGGTGAACTGGGTGAGAACGTAAGGCGGCGCTTCGGATACAGCATCATGAAAGTACAGCCATTCCTATGCTGGCTGAACGTTCCGTTGATGCGCCAGAACGGCATCAGGTACTTCAACGCTGAATGGATGTGGAACCTGACGACAAGAAAGCCTAACCACAGATACGACACTGGTGCATGGTTCTGCAAGGCCGTAAAGGAAGCCGGGCTCCCCATCTTTGAGATTCCGCTGCATGACTACATCATCCACCTCGGTCACGGATCCTGGAAAGACAGGAATCCGATGGAATGGATGATGCGTCACAGCGAGTTGTGGAAATAAATATGCCCTTGATTTTTTCTTCTTGAATTACGATATTGCGGTATAACGGAATAACGACATACGATCATGCTTATCACAACACAAAACGAAATCATATCCCTGATGCCTACGGCACGGTGGGACAGGCCACAGCAACTCTTCGGGTATCTTGAAGAGGAAGAATCAGTGGCATTGGAACCGCTCCTTGGTACAACCCTATATAACCATTTGATTGAGGAGTATGACCGACTTCGGCAGCAATATACAGACATTACGGCCACGACCGTTCGTCCGACAGCAAAGGCAAAGCAGGACGCACGGCTTGCTCATGCAGATGTGACAGAAAGACTGGAGCAGATACAGCAGGGGAAATACAGAGAGACCTATACAACGGCAGGATCAGGTGAAGGTGACGTTTCGGATAAAGACCTTGCCACCATTCGGCTCATCCGCATCTGCCAGCAGATAGAATGGTACAGGATGCTTGCTCATAAGGCAGGGTTGCTTACAGTATCGTTCAATGAGGGAGGAGGCATGAACATGGTGAGTGCCGACGGTTACGAACCTGCCGACGAGAAACGCATGGAGCGTGTGGTGAAGGATGCCTGGATGAGTGCAGGAAGGGCCACAGATTCGCTGTTGCTGTTCCTGGAATCCGATGCGAAAAGTAAGAAAGTATTTACTGAGAAATGGAAAGATGCCGATGCGTTCTACCTGCACAAGGACCTGTTGTTCCAGACGGCACGTGTGCTGAACGAATACCTTGACATCAAGGGTGAGCGTATGGCGTATGTCGCGCTGGTGCGTGATATACGCTTCTGTCAGAACACCTATCTGAAACCGCGTATCGGTGCTAAGCTGCTCAAGGCCGTCGTTGAATACGGGAATGTCGGCATACAGGAATTACACGGCGATGACAGCTCATCGTCAAGCAGTAGTGATGACAACAGCGAGAAAACAGTCAAAAACGAGATATTCGATGAGCTTCTGTCTATGCTTCGCACTGCTCTTTCCTTCTTTGTTGAAGGGAGGCGCATCGACCTTGAACCCGTAAGGAATAAACTGTCTCGGCGCGACAGCATGACCGATGCACAGCAGGCACTGGCTATGGCCTGTGAGTTCGTAGAACAGAACCTGAATGAACTCGGAGAAGCTGCAAAAGACACACCCATCTTCATAAAGGTCATGGAGAAAAAGGCGAGAGAAAAGCAGGACGCTGCCACAGCAGCAGCAAGACGGTGCCGCTGTAAGAAGGAGAGCGAAAATAGCAGCAGGAATATTTATACAGGTTTCCCGGCAACGCACAGGGTGCCTGAAAGAAAATAACACCACCTTTTCACCTCCAAAACAAAGGGCGATATGACTTGCCCTTGATTGCTGAGCGCCAACTTATTACATTTGTGATAAACAACGGACTTCGGTCCCACAAAAACAAAACGAATATGTTAAGAACCTATTTTGAACAGACCTTCTACGACATGCCCGTAGAGATCGCCCAGAAATACGCGGAAAGTATCCGTGTGGCTATTCTGGCGGGGAAAGACTTCGACGGCGAGAAGCAGGAAGGGTTTTTCCTGTCAAAGAAACGCGGATTTGAAGACAAACTGTATGTCGGCAATATCCATCGCATAGAGAATCATCTGTACTGGAAGGACGAAGAACTTGCTGACGATGACCAGATTGTGAACGTGGTGGTTATTGACGGACCCGTGACACGCGACGGGGATGGCTGTTCGTATGGCTCGAAAGACCATCGCGACCAGATCATGTATGCCAATACCATTCCGCAGGTTGTCGGCCACATCTTCATCCTTAATACGCCTGGCGGTGCTGCCAGTGCGCGTATTGACTATGAACAGGCATTTGCCGACTGCCGTGAGAAAGGGAAGCCCACTGTGGCATGGGTTGACGGATTGTGCTGCTCTGCAGGTCAGTTGGTTGCTTCTCTGTGCGACCGCACGATTGTGATGAACGGCAGGGATACAATGGGCTGTATCGGTACGATGTGTGCCTTCTGGGGCGTTGCCAACGGTACGGTTGACAAGGACGGCTACCGCTACATTGAGCTGGTCAGCGTGACAAGCCCAGACAAAAATGCAGAGTATCGCGAAGCGGTAGATGGCAAGACAGAAAAACTGCAAGCCGAATTAGACAAGATGGGTGAGGAGTTCCGTGAGACCGTCAGGCAGAACCGTCCGCTGGTGAAGGAAGAGCACCTGACCGGCAAGACCTTCGACGCAAAGGACGTGATGGGTGCTTTGGTGGATGAGATCGGTGACTACAACCGCGCCATCGAGGCTGTGTTTGAACTGGCCGACCAGAAGATTCCAGCAGCACGGTTTGCCACTAACGAGTCCAACGAAGAAAAGACAGGCACAGAGGATCAGGAACAGCAGAAAGACATGGCCGCGCTGAATGATCAGCAGAAAGCTGCCATTGCTGCAAATCCAGGCGTTATGGTCAAAGTTGAGGACGGTCGTGTAAAGACTTCTGTAAATACACCGTTCGGACCAAAAGAAGTAGAGATTGCTAAACCCCAAAACGATAAAGAAATGACAGAAGAAGAGAAGAAGGCCGCAGAGGTTGCCGAGCAGCCCGCAGCCACGCAGGAGGAACAAGCCCCTGCTACCGAACAGCCTGCAGAGGAAGCACCAGCGACCGATGCACCCGCTGTCAATGAAGAGAACCCTTCCGGAGAGGAATCTCCTGCCACCGAGGAACCCGCCAACGGGAATGAATCAGACGGCAAGGAAGAGACTTCCGTTGAAGAGCAACCTGCCACCGAGCAAGAGCCAGCCTCTGAGGAAACTATCGCGGAGGCACAGGATGAGATCGACCGCATCACCGCTACACTGCACAACGCAGAGCAGATGGTGGAGCAGAAGGACAAGGAGATTGCCGAGCTGCGGGAATCGTTGTCAACACTGGAAGGCATTGCAGAGGAACGCGACCGGAATCACGAAGACCTGGTGAAAGCCTATGCAAGCATTGATGAAAAGGACAAGGAGATTGCCGACCTTCAGGCTTCTGTTCAAAAGCTGAAGAAACAGGTTGACGACCTGAATGCTGAGGTGAAGGAACTTTCCGAGAAACCTGCACCAATGGTATCTGCGGCCAGCGGAATACCGGCAGATAACGGAACTGGCGGAGCTCCAAAGGTAAACGAGCGTCCCATCCGTAGCGGCATGACCTATAAGGAGATCCGTGAAGCACAGCGACGCAAGTAGGCTTGCCCTTGACTTTTTACATTCCACTAAGTAAATTAGCAACAACACAAACACAATTATTATTCACCCTTTAACACAAGAACAACTATGGCATACGCATTTAGCATCGCCCAGATCAATTCCGTTAAGGAAAAGATCCACGCAGAGCTGGTAGCAAAAGCATACCTGCTCACCGATTCCATGTTTGAGGACCTGGGTATGAAGGTGACAACGGATGTCGAGAACATCGACACCTGCTACATCTTCAGTCGTCAGGGCCTTCAGGCAAGACCTTATGTAGTGGGGAATGTCAAGAGCTCCCAGCTTGGGAAGTTCGTTGACAACCCGGCCAAGGTGGAAAGCATCGTGCTTCACACCTCCGACAGTATCGAGCGCTACAAGGAGAAGGGTCCATTCGACGAGACCAATGTAGCAGAAAGCGCCGAGCACACCATCTTCCTCCTGAACGAGCTGAGTGGTCGTATTGCTGAGGATACACGTGCAAACGTGTTCTTCGGTAACAAGGCCAACCGTTCTCTCGTGGAGAACGCAGACAACCAGGTGAAGCTGGGCCTCTCCCTCTTTGACGGTTTCTATACCATCATCGCCAAGCGTCGCACAGACGGCACTATCAGCAAGGCCAACGGCAACCTGATTGAGACCGGCGACATCAGCGGCAAGACCGCTGAGGAGGTATATGAGATCCTCACCACTTTCTACGGTGGCCTTTCGGCTGCCATGAAGAAGCCCGAGCAGACGGTGTATATCTACGCCTCTGACGAGTTCTGCCGTAAGGCCGTGAAGGGCTACATGAAGGTATATCCTCAGATTGCCCCAACTGTGCTGCAGGCAGGATGGAAGTTCGCTGAGATGCCGAACATCAAGCTCGTCACCTCTTCGGCCATGGGTACCGGCGGTCAGCTCATTGCATCCGTCGAAGGCAACCTTGAGTTCGCGTGCGGCAACCGCGAGGGCGATGCCATCATCAGCATCGGTCAGGTTAATACCGACCTTCGCGTGTTTGACTATCAGGCAAACGGACGTGCCTGCGTGCGCATCCGTGATTTCGGCCCGGAGGTGTTCGCCACCAACGACGCCGTGAACGAGTACACCACGCTGCCAGGCGACTATATCGCCGACATCTTCACTGTATCAAGCAGTGATGCAAACGAGGGAACCGTGGCCATCACTTCTGGTCAGAAGGATCTCTATGCAGAGGGCGACATCATCACTGTCACAGCTACTCCGAAGAGCGGATTCGTATTCGCAGGATGGAGCGACGGTGCAACGGCAAATCCATACAACTACACCTTCACAGGTGGTGTGGAAGACCTTGTTGCACAGTTTGAGGAGGAAACCGCATCCAGCGATTCTGCTTCAAGCGACTAATACCCATCGGAGGTGAGCGGCGCAATTAGGCTTGCCGAAAGCGCCGCCCTCTGATTCCCTCTGAAACGCAATCCCATATCAACACAAAACACAAAATAGTAATCATTATGGCATGCAATCTTAAAAACGTACTCTCCAGCGGCTCAGGCTGCAAGGAGAATCCCGCCGGTTTGAGCAACCATGTATATGTGGTTCCTCTCGACAGCGACCATATCTCTAAGATCGGCATCCACGACGGCAAGAACCAGTACGTCATCACGCCGAAGACAGGTAGTGCCCTTAAAGGCTTCCGCATCGACTTCAAGGCGCAGACGGGTCAGGTAACATCCGAGGACAACGGCCTTGGCAAGGGCTGGACCCATACCGGCACTGGCCGCGTGGAGCTGAACGAGGATGACATGGCCTACACCAGCCGTATTCTTGGCAACACCAACAAGAACCTGTATTTCTTCCCGACGGGTGTCGTCACCAACGAAGGTGCTGAATACAAGGTGATCGGAAACCAGTTCGGCGAGGCCGAGTGGCAAGTTGCAGGCGACAGCGGCCAGGCCCGATCAGATGACCACGGACAGACCTTTACTGTTACCTGCGGTTATCAGGTTTATCCAGTGATGAAGTGGTACGGTACAATCACCCAGGAGGACGATCCGACATCGTCTGAGCTGGCTGATGACTCCGACGACAACATCACCATCGTGGACTAATCTCTCTTTGTCTAACATCATCAAAGCCCAGGCCATGACAGTCTGGGCTTTGTTGTAAAGGTTATATGAGAATCATGAAACAGCGAAAGAAACATGTTTGTAATTGAACCTTGCTGCACTCAGAAGCAGCTGCTTGCATTGCGTAGCAAACTTGGTGAAGACGGCACAACCTTATTCCATGGATACGGCGATCTGTCACTGGCCGAACTGCTGCCAGTTTTGCTGACACGATATAGTGAGGCAGATGTGATGATTGTTGCACCTTCGCTTCCGAACGGGGCGGCAAAGGTGCTGAAACAGATGATGGATAAGCAGTGGTCAGACGGGAAGGGTATGGTGAACGCCATCGGTCATCTTACGCTTGTCGCCGACCTGCGCAAGTCAAAATCACCTGCGGCGTCCTTATGGCTACAGGAGAACCCGTTTGCCGGACGGCTCACGCTTCATGACGTGCAGCAGAACGACACGGCGATCATCCTACCTGACATTGCCTTATACGGCAGCATCAACCTTACCTATGGAGGTCATTTCTCAGGAATAGCGACAAAGCGGGCAAGAACCATTGAGTCCCTGCGGTCGATGTACGGATCCCTGGCACCGCGATAAGATCTGGTCACTTAGGATGTGATCAGCTGAATGCCCATCAGGTTATGGATGTTGAACGTTACCGATGTCTTTGCACCGTCTCGCTCAACTTCGCAGAGATACGTATCCTTTGTCGCCATGACAAATGCACGTGTGCCATCCCTGAAGTACAGCAGCAGATGAGCAGGCGTTCGCTCCAATGTAAGGAGATGGTCCCATGATTCGCTGTCTCGGTCATCCACCTCACATGTGACATTGACCGTATGCTGTCTTCCGGCAACGTTGTCCGACTCCTGGTCTTTTGCCTTTCCCGTGAATCGTATGATCGGTATGAGTATGCCGCCGGAATTGGCAGGCTGGAGTCCGATTGTTATGGAATGGGTGAGGGTAGGGGAGAAGGCAGAAGCATCAATGGTCGGTGTGATCTGCCATGTGGACACTCCGGCATTGAAGTCGGTAACCGGTATGGTCGTAATGGCCATCACGTCGTCCAGAACAAATTCCTTGCAACTGTTCATATCGTTCCGTTTTTGCTACTAATATCGCAAAATGCCGGACAGAAATCAAGGGCAGACGGAGCAGAGCAGAGGCATGATACCCTCGTATGCCATCTGTCCGAGATAACCCTGAAGGTACGCTGCATCCTCGGTGCCTTGCGGCACATCGTAGTATTGCAGGATAGTGTCCTGAAGATGGTCGAACTCATGGAGCAGGGAGTTGATGAACTGCGAGGGATGTGTGACGCGGCCAACGACCATGACGGACATACGCGCCCATGGTGCGGAAAACACGAATGCCTTGTTAGCCTGGTGGATGGTGCGCCAGGCTTTTTCTATCTCCTGTTCCGGGCATCCGAACTCACGGAGGATAGGACCGAGCTGGGAGAAGTCGGAAGGGAGCACATCGTAGTATGCGAGGATACCCCAGTGACGGTCGATGTCTAAATAATCGCGTATCATAGGCAATGGGGCTGCAATACATTTGCAGCGTACAGAATTGTTAGATCATGTCTTCCCAGTATGGGATATAGTGAGGGCCGAGACCGCAGATGTCAGAGAACCAGCGGTCGAACAGATAGCCTTCGGCCTTGTCGATGTCGTCTATGTAGTCGCGTATGGCAAGCGCATGATGCTTCGCATCGGCTACGCTGGATCCGAGCTGGTCAGAAGCAACCATATTGGCAACGAACACGTGGTCGTAGAGAACGTTGTTCTTCAGTTCCACACCGTTGGCCTTCAGCAGCGCGTCCACCTCTTCGCGCGTCATGGGCTTGATGCGCTGCGGCTTGCCGTCTGGACCCGCCTTCATCATCAGCGATACGGCGTAGTCGCATAGCTTCTTGTTGAAGTGCTTGCCGAAGTTGGCAAGATACTTACGTAGATCTTCGGGGATGATATCGTATTGGTGCATGATAGTTTACAGTTTAGGGTTTAGAGGGAAGGGCGACGGCGTTTGTGCCGCCGCCCTCTTGGGTGTGAAGGGGATTAGTAACCACGACGGTCACCGGCGCCTGTATAGGCGGGGTTCTCGCGGTACATTCCATAGCCACCCATAGCTGGGCCGTAGCCCATTGAGGGACCGTAGCCACCCTCGCGGTAGTTGGTACCGCCGCCGTAGTTACGGTAGCCTACGTTGCCGTTCCAGCCCATGCCATAGCCGCCGCGATAGCGACCGTTGCGCTCCTGGATCTGGTGGAGTTCTGGCATGTGCTCGGCCATCTTCTCCCAGAGGTCACATACAGCTTCCTTGGCAGTTTGTGCCTTTTCGACGAGTTCCTGCTTGTCGTGCTCGTCACGAAATTCAATACCGAATAACATAGTCGTAATGGTGTTAAAGGATTTCTACTTGCTCTTTGACGAGGAGATGCTCTTTTTAAGGTCCTGCATCATTGACATCATAGCACCCATCGTGTTCTCGATGTTGCCCATCTGAGACTTCAGGTTGGCGATGTCCTGTTTCTGCTCCTTCTCTTCCCGATAGCGCGGGTTGAGCGTTTCCAGCATTTTCTCGCCCTCAACAAGTACCGCCTTATGGTAGTCCACCCGCTCAATGGCCTTACGGCTTTCTTGAATCATTGCGTCAACGGCAGGCAACATCGCATCAGGCGTTGTAGTGATGAATGTCTGGCCGTTGTTATAGGTGGCCGATGTGTCGGTAGGTGTGAGGTTGCTGAAAGGCACATCCTCTTTGCCGCATTTTGCCACAATCTCCACGACGGGCTGCATCATATTTGTTCCGGTATAGACGTTAGGCGTTGCGCCTGGTGCCTGTGCCATATAGCGGGGCTTTGGCTCCGGCTTGTTCTGAACTGTTCCGATGATGAGTCTTGGAGTGTTGTCATCGCGGTGCAGGATATAGATTGCACTGCCTGGTCTTAAACTTTGGAAATCCATGTGTTAATACTTTTTTGTTGGTTAAAAATAAGGGCAGCGGCAGAACCGCTGCCTTTTGTGAACGGTCAGACGACGGTGCGACTCATCAGTTGGAGTATGCCGTTTTCATCGTCGTTGAAGACAGTGAACACGCCGGTCCCGCCGATGAGCTCGGCCACTGTTACTGGGGTTCCGTCGAAAAGAGTGAGCGCACGGGTCACACCATTCCGCGTCAGAGTGACGGGCAGCGTGGCTGTTGTTCCCGTCGGGATGGCGTCGGTGATGCGCACCGTGAAATAACCAACGGACGGCAACGGACGGCGGTAAGAACCGAGTGCGAGGTCCACCGTGGCGGTACCAACGGTCGTGTTCGTCGTGCGCAAGTACGGAATCCCGTTGATATTAGTCGGATAATTGATATAGCATCCCATAGCTCACCTCCTTTCTTAGAAACCGAAGTTACCGTAGTTGTAACCGCCTCCGAACATGCCGTTGGGGTAGATGCCGCCGCTCACATAGGGAGTAGCGTTCACGGCCACAAGGTTCGGGTACTGCACGTTCACAGTGTTTGGCAGTTTGCACTTGATGTCATCCACCTCCTTGTTCAGGGCGGCGAGGGCACCGTTAACCGGGGCAAGGCTCTGACCCACCACGCCAGCGATGTACTGGTTCTGGTTGAGCTGAGAGATCTCGCCCTTCAGGGCGGTGTTCTTGTCGCGCTCTGCCTCCAGCTTGTCCTGCAAGGTCTGGGTCTGCATCTCGCCCAGCTTGTTCAGGATAGCCTGAGTGCTGGTGTTCTGACCGTCACGCAGCGTATAGGTCTGCTGACATACGTTCAGGTCGTCGCGGCCCTGGTTGATGGCCATCTGCGTCTGGATGCCGCTGATGCCGCGCTCCACGCCGTTGAAGCCCTGGTTCAGGCCCATCTGCACACCGTTGAAGCCCGCGTTCATGCCCTGCTGGAGCTGGCTGGTCTGTTCTGCGATAGCAAACTTGTTGTCGCAGCAGCACTGACACAGCTGCTGGCTCAGAGAAGCGTTTCCGGCCTGGATGCTGTTGATGATCTGCAGCGGGGTCGTTCCTTGCTGTGCAGCAATCTGTGCAAGCGAGCTCTGGATGAGCTGGATGCCGCTGTTGACGAGGTTGAAGTCCTGACCGAGCATAGTGGAGAGCGTCTGCGTTGCGGTACGGCTCTGTTCTCCCTGTGCAGTCACGGCCTGCATGATGAGGTCACGGCCATTTTCGTTGTTCAGCTGGTTAGCCAGGAATCCGACACCGTTGGCTCCGTTGCCTCCGAAACCGCCTCCGTTGTTCCATCCGAACATTGAAGCGAGAATGCCCATGGCAAAGAGCTCCGTGATGTTACTCATGTTCATCATGTTCCAGCCGCCATAGCCGCCGCCGAATCCGAATCCGCCCATGCCGCCGCTCATTCCTGCCCCGAGGATGAACGGAACGATGCCATTGCCGAGGACGTTGTTTCCATTACCGCCATTTCCGTCGGGAATGGAAAATACTTTCATGTCACTCATAATTGTAATGTGTTTGTGTTGTGAATAAATTGGGTTACCTGTGGAAGTCGTTGTGATTTCCACTACAAAGATAAGTGATTGTAAAGATCATCCATAAGGATTTAGCGAAAACAGGGGTTCACAAATTGACCCATGTCGAGAACCTTGATTCCATGCGTTTTAGCGTGCTTTCGCTTACTGAGTGTTTCTTTGAGAGATATTGCCGGATGCGTTCCTTCGGCACGCCTTCTTTCAGCAGGGAAAGGTATTCCTCAAAGATCGGCACGTTCTTCCAATCGGAAGTCATTATTCCAATCTTTGACATCTCGCGTAATTGATTTAGATTAAGTTTTACCCAATTATAGGCACAATATCCTTGTATTTTGTCAGGATCTGTGATTTTATTTTTGTATCTTTGCATTTGATTCGCAGTCATTAATTTAAAAAATCCATGTTACTTGATAGGGAAAATACCAATATTGCCCCTTGTCAGGCAAAGTAACATGGACTTTGACCGCGAATCAATTCCACGCCTGACATGGGCTATTTCTTTTGCATCACATACAAAAGCGAGAGAGGAGAAAAAGCCCAATGCCCATTACGGCACCGATCAGGTCGGCCTTGAAATCGTCATAGTCGAAAAAGTCGTCCTTGATCTCCTTAAAGAAACCTATGGCAACTGCCGCCGGAAAGGCAATGAGCACAGCGTACATGCCGAAGAACGGTGATAACGCACATGATATTACAAACGCTATTACCTGGCAAATAATCACATGAACGTACTTGTCGCCCTCAAAGCCGCACAGCCAGTTTGTAAATGCGTTATACATAGGTTGTAGCTATTGCGGCGAATAAAGCCATGACCACACCAGCGATGGCGCCGATGATCACGTCTTTCCAACTCCATTCGCGCTTGACAACAATCATTTTTACCACCTCGGCAGCCCATGAGAAGCATACACCGACGCAGATACCATAGGCAAATGCGTTAAGGAACGGGATGTGGTTCTCGGTCCAGTACTCCTGGAAAGCTGCACAGAACGCTGCCACTATCGCGGCCAGTACGTTCCAGATCCATTGTTCTTTCTTCATAATCATTTTTCATTTAAGTTAAACATTCTTTTTGTTTCCTCTTCCGAGACATCCTCTTTGGGATCGAATCGGAATACCATGTAGTCCTTACTCGTACAACACATACTATATCCTTTTAAGTTAAACATTAAAGTGCAACATCTCAGGGTAGCCTTCCGTGAAATCGTAGGCCGCCAATGCGCTGTAGGTCGTCATTGCCTTCGCCTCGGCCAAGTGGCTCTGCGTGACGTTGTAGCAGGTCTTGGCATAGAGTTCAAGCGCGGACAACATCTGCTCGAACAAGGCAATGGGAATGGTGTACGACACCGCATCCCACCACATCGTTGTAACCTCGTACCCTGCCCTCTCCTCGATTTGCAGGGTGTTCATTAGTGACGTGCGCGTATTCTTGTCGAACCACATCTTCTTCTCACCAACAAAGAACCCGTTCACGTTGTCCGATGTGTCGTAAGCCGTGATGTTCGCCTCCAGCATCTTCCGTGCCGCCTCGATGACCGTTGTGGAGGTCTTCTCCACACCGAACAAATCGGCTATCTCACCGACCACCTTTACAGGCAGAACGCTCGGCTCCTTTAGCAGTTCATCCACTACCATCCCCACCACATCGAAGTTCTCCTTCGTGAAGGGAATCTCCGTTGTCATGGTCACACTGTCGTACTCCCAATAGTCCTCAACCGCAACTACGTTGAAGTTGACGGAGGTGTAGTAGTTCTTTAAGCCCCGTGTCACCACCACACCGCTTTGTTCCTCGGTATATGTTCTTTGTTTCATATTCTATTCGTTAATTAAATATGTTATAGTAGTCATCGCGCGATGTTTATAAGATGCGTCAGTGTTATTCTTATATATACTTCTCACTTCTTCCTGTAAGTTACCAAAACTTAATATATATATAGAATAATTATAAAAACCTTTGTTTGTACTGAAATGATATGAGTTGTCGAACTGTTCAAAGATTGTGGTCGAAACACCAGCATCTTCCAATCTTTTCAACATATTTGCAAACAACGGATAGTCTTCATCAGCAACCGTATTGTCCTCATTTGCATATTGCGATGATATAATCGCACCATTTACCTTATTTCGGGATGCGTGATTAAATCTCGAAGTTAACTTCAAATGCCCCATAGCCATCATATACCAAGAACCCGACCTGTAAGCCTGATGCAATGTCTCTCCTTCGTTGACAATAGGCTCGTAAACGCTACAAGCGTAGATTCGAGGGAAGAAGAACTGTTGGAATCTATTAGGTTCACTATTCCCGTCAACCCTCATCTTTACTGCGAACGCCTCCATCATATCTCCAAGCTCGCTCGGTGTGGTGGGTAGTTTCCCAGCGTTCGCAAGCATCTTTGTCCTAAGCATTGCGGAATATTCCGATTGTGTTACCGAACCTTGGTAGTTTGACAAGTCCGTATTTCTCCACATAGTTTCAAGATACCCGTTTATCACAGCATTTGCCAATGCCATAATATTATTATGATTTAGCTTAGAGTTTAAGTCAGACGCTGAGTACGGAGTAGGTGTTGTGACCAAATCAACGTTCCCAGATGCAGCCGCGACTTCTTGAACAAACGCCTGCGGTATTTGTGATGTTCCCGTACCTTGATAAACGCCCCAATATGTGCTTATCGTATCTATCGTACCATCGGTACTTGTGATGCGTGGGTATTTCATAGAGCATACCTCAACGCTTTTCCCTATCACGTTTAGTTCCGAATCGTAAATGCTTGAGGTTGTCAGAGCCATTCCTACTATGGTCTTGCCGCCGACAACCTCATCATCGAACGTTCCGTCAGCATAGGCAAAATCGCCTCGCTCTGGTAACCGCATAAACGCACCGATATGCCATGTAGCCGATACCGTGTTTCCGTCGATAAGTTCCACCGTTACAGTTAAGGCATAGCGTGTAGTGTCACCGCTATCGTTTAATTGGTTACACTGGACTTCGCCCGTATGTGGTTGAG
>JAEEGL012450427.1_pt1 | contig 52740 bp, 50 predicted proteins | sample 9134231 | NCBI WGS metagenome assembly JAEEGL01 (sample SAMN16246548, study PRJNA631951) | gut metagenome | biome: gut microbiome; feature: rumen; material: fiber-attached | host: Bos | place: Iran: Karaj | collected 2018-10 | reverse complement strand
TGCCGCGCTCCGATATTCACGTACGATTTCGACCGCTTCAAAGCGGAAGACATACTGCCGCTGTTTGCGAAATATCATATAACCACGTTCTGCGCGCCGCCGACGATGTTCAGGTTCTTCATAAAAGAAGATCTGTGGAAATACGATCTGTCGTCGCTCGAATATACGACGACCGCGGGCGAGGCTCTCAACCCCGAGGTCTTCGAACAATGGAAGAAAGCGACCGGCTTGTCCATAATGGAAGGCTTCGGTCAGACCGAAACGACGCTTTCCGTAGGCAATCTCGTCGGAACGTCGCCTAAGGTCGGCGCCATGGGACGCCCGAGTCCGTTGTACGACGTCGATATCGTCGACGATGAAGGCCGCAGTCTGCCCGCCGGCGAAACCGGCGAGATAATCATCCGCTACGATCACGGCAGACCCTGCGGACTGTTCAAGGAATATTACAAAGACAAAGAAAAGACCGATTACGCGTTCCACGGCGGCATTTATCACACGGGCGACACCGCGTGGCGCGACGAAGACGGTTATTATAACTACGTCGGCAGGACCGACGACGTGATCAAATCGTCCGGCTACCGCATAGGTCCGTTCGAGATAGAGAGCGTTATAATGGAGCTGCCGTACGTGCTCGAATGCGGCGTTACCGCCGTGCCCGATCCGATAAGAGGTCAGATAATCAAAGCCGTCGTCGTAACGGTCAAGGGCGTGGAGCATACGGAAGAGCTTAAAAAAGAGATCCAGAAATACGTCAAAGAGCATACCGCGCCGTATAAATATCCGAGAGTGGTCGAATTCCGCGACGCGCTTCCTAAGACGATAAGCGGCAAAATAATCAGAAATCTTCTCAAATAGAGGTTGAAATGGCATACGAAGACAAAACGAAAAAGCCGGGCGAAGAAAGCATGGTTTACGGCAGAAACGCCGTAAGCGAGCTTTTGAAAAGCGGCAGGGACGTCGATAAGATATTCGTGCATAAAGGCGAGCGCGAGGGTTCGATATCGGTGATAGTCGCCGAAGCGATCAGACGGAAAATCCCCGTGACCGAGGTCGAAAAGCAAAAGCTCGACCGGATCTGCAGCGGCAATCATCAGGGCGTATGCGCCTTTGCCGCCGCGGTGGAATATTCGACCGTTGAGCGGATACTGCGGATCGCGGAGGAGAAGAACGAGAAACCCTTCATCTGCATCGCCGACGGCGTAGAAGATCCGCACAATCTCGGCGCGCTTCTGAGGTGCTGCGAATGTGCGGGCGTTCACGGACTGATAATCCCGAAGCGTCACAGCGTAACGGTGAATTCCACGGTCGAAAAAGCGTCCGCGGGCGCCGTCTCACACGTACCCGTTGCAAAGGTGCCTAACGTCGCCGCGTGTATCGACGAGCTCAAGAAGCTCGGCGTCTGGTGCTACGCCGCCGAGGCCGGAGGGCGGAGCGTTTACGAGACCGATCTCGACCGCGCCGCAGCGTTCGTATTCGGAAGCGAAGGCCGGGGCGTTTCGAGACTCGTAAAAGAAAAATGCGACGGTATCGTGAGCATCCCGATGTTCGGAGTCATCAATTCACTCAACGTATCATGCGCCGCGTCGGTCGTTCTTTCATACGCGGCGAATTCGAGACACAGATCGGTCTGAAACGAAAGGAAGGTCATTTTATGGAAGGCAGAAATAAAAAAGATATGTCGGTCGACGAGCTGGTGAAGCAGCTCAAGCTCGTGCTCGATATAGACGAAACCGAGGATGACGTTAAGCCGCCCGTAAAGACGGCGGATACCGATGCCGAAGAGGAGACAGCTGCTCCCAAAAGCGTCGGAGAAAGCAGCGGTACAGATATAGGAGAAGAGCTTGAAAAGCTTTTCGAAGAGGAAGAATCGAAAAAGAAAAAGAAGAAAAAACGCCTGTTCGGCAAAGCCAAGAAAGAAAAAGAAGAGCAAACCGAAACGTATACGGAGCCGGAACCCGAAAAAACAAAAGAAGAGCCGCCCGTAACTATGTCGGAACCTGAACCGGAAGAAAAAGACGAAAAGCCGAAAGAAACGGAAAACGGCGAAACGGACGGATGGATCACAGACGCTCTGACGGGACTGTTTTCCGAAGACGGAGAAAGAACGGACGGTCTTTCTCCGGAAACGGAGGCGACGGCGCCCGCGCCTGAAGAAGAAAAAGCGTACGAACCGGAAACGGAGACCGCAAAAGAAGAGCTTCCCGAAGAAGAGCCCTCCGCGATCTCCGCATCAGACGCGGAAGATATTGCCGACGAAGCCGAAGAGGAAAACGCGCCCCACGTCTTACAACAGCCCGAAGAAGAACCGGAAAAAACGGAAGAGTCGACCGTTATTCCGGAAGGATCAACGTACGATCCCGAAGAAGAGCATGAAGACGACGCCGTAATTGTAAAAACAGACGAAGTCGAAGACGAGCCCAAAGAAACGGATGAAGACGTAAAAACTTATGAAGCCGACGCCGAGCCTTTCGTATCGGACGTTTTCGGAAAAGCGAAAGAAAACGCCGACGACGAAAAAACGATAGCTATCTGCCCGCCGGAAGAAGCTGATAAAACGATAGCGATCTGCCCGTCCGGAGAAGACGGTGATAAGACGATAGCGATCTGTCCGAAGGAAGAAGCGGACGAGACGAAACGCCTTGATCTGCAGGACGGCGACGAAACGAAAAAAATCGTAAAACCGGGAGAAAAAGAAGCGGCGGATACGATAGACGAGGATCTCATTTCGGATATCGAAAGATTTGACGCAATATTCTCGGATAAGGACGACGAAGACGGTTATTCCACGGCGGACGAAGCCATAATGGACGCCTTTGCGGAAAAGCCGAAGCAGAAGAAAAAGAGCAGAAAGATCTATACCGAGGAAAACGACGAAATATTCACGACGATGACGGAAACGCCCGTCGGCGGCAGAACGTCGGACGACGGCGAAGAAGAGCAGACCGCTTACACGGACGAATTCACCTCGTACGATCAGAGAAAGATATTCCTTGAGGATTTCAAAAAGAAATACGCTTCTTATAAGAAATCTCTCATTTTCTCATCGTTTTTCGCTCTTTTGCTCTTCATATACGAGCTTTTGCCGCTGTTTGTCAAAGAGCTGCCTTATGCGTTCAACAGAACGGAAAATCCCGCGGTGTTCACGCTTGTCGGGCTCGTGCTGTTCTCGCTTTGCGCGGCGTTCTCGGCTAAATACACTTTCGAAGGGTTCAGATCCGTGTTCAAAGGAAACACGACCCTGTCTTCGATGGTGTTCCTCGTAGTTCTGTTCACGTATATATACGGCGTGATCATCGCCGTAAAGGGCGACGTTATACTTTACCCGATGATGAGCGTATCGGCTCTCTCGGTAATATCGATGCTTGCAGCGGAGATGCACATAATAAAAAGGCGCACGCTCGCTTTCCGCATAATTTCCGGATCTCCGGTCAAGAACAAATACGTTCTCGAAAGATATCAGCTCGGCGAAGACAGATCGCAGGGAAGCGCGATCGGCGTTTCGAAGGCGGCGTTCATAAGCAGATTCAATTCGTCCGGCATGAAAAAGTCGAACGCCGACGGTTATCTCAATCTGCTTTTCCCTGCGACGGCTTTGATCTTCATACTGTTCTTCGCGGGCGGTCTGCTTATAAAGAAAGACGTTTCGTACGCGGCTTCGTACGGATTTGCCGCCGGCATATTCTGTATGCCCGCCGCTATATTCACGGCGCTTTCGTTCCCGTCTTATATCTGCTCGAAGAAAGCCTACGGCGACGGCAGCTGCGTCATAAGCGACGCGGAAGCGGAAAAATACACCTCGGCGTCGGCGGTGCTCTTTGAAGACAGCGACGTGTTCCCCCCGTCTCACGACAAGATAACGTCCGTGCGGCTTTACAACGACAGCCGTATGGATCACATCATGTATATAATGATGAGCGTGTTCGGCAAGCTCGGCGGACCTCTGTACACGATCTGCGAAAACGCCGCGAAGGAATACGGCTCCAGTCCCGACGTCGAGATAGTCAATACGGCTGAAAACGGCGTCGAAGCGAGAGTCGATTCGCTGGCGGTCCGTATCGGATCCGCGGATTATCTGGGAGCGGCTCTCGACCGTTCGTACAGAGAAGACGACGGAATGTATGAAACGAACGGCGCGGAACGCATAATGTATATGACCGTAAACGGCACGGTATCGGCGAAATTCTATATCGAATACGGTATGGACCCCGAATTCAGAAAGATAATCAAGCAGCTTTCCGGCGCAACGCGCACGGTGGCTATACGGACGCTTGACCCGAATATAGACAACGATCTGCTCGCGGCTTTCATAGATCCCGAAATATACAACTGCCGCGTAGTCGCAGGCAAGGCAAAAAATAACGAGGTAAGAGAAGAATCGTGCGGATCCATAGTCTCGAAGAGCTCGGTAAAATCGCTTATGAGAACGCTCCTGCTCTGCGATAAGACCGTATATACGTCGAAAATAAACATTCTGATATGCTTTTTGTCGATGATAATCGGGCTTCTGATAACCGTTTTCCTGATAATTACCGGATCGTTGAACGTTATAAACGTCCTTTACGCGGCGGCTTATCAGCTGATAATCACCGCGGTGGTCAGAATAATCACGAGATTACATATATGAATCGCAGCGGATCCGGCGTTTTTACGCCGGATCCGCTCGAAAAAGAGGATAAAATGATAAAACTTGCTGTATTCGATCTTGACGGAACGCTTTTATATACGATACCGGATCTGACTTCGGCTATGAGCAGCGCGATGGTACGTATGGGCAGACCACCGATAACGGAGGATCAGACTAAGGAATATATCGGCAACGGTATAAGAAAATTCGCGGAGAGAGCGCTCGGCGGCGCGGCCGCGGAGGAAGAGATCGACCGTGCCGTGGCTTATTTCAAGGAGTATTACGCAGAACATCTTACGGACGGGACCGTGCCTTACGAAGGCATACGCGAAGCCGTGCGCGAGATCAAAAACGCCGGTATAAAATGCGCCGTGCTGTCAAATAAATACGACTCGGCGACTAAATATATAATCGACGTGTTTTTCCCCGACACGTTTGACTTCGTATACGGCGAAGGGGAGTTTTGCAAAAGAAAACCCGATCCGGAATGCTTTCTCAGAATGTGCTCCGACCTCGGTATCGAAAGCGAAGAGGCGGTAATGATCGGCGATTCGCCCGCGGATCTGCTCGTTTCCGAAAATTCGGGCGCAAAGCATATAATCGTGACGTGGGGATACAGAACGAGAGAATTGATGACGGAACGCGGAGCGACCGTTTTTGCCGATTCGCCTTCAGAGCTTTTAACGATCATCCAAGCATTATGAAAAAAGAAAGAACGCAGAAAAGCGCGGAAAGAGATCCGTGCGCCGAGAATATCAGAAGAAGCGGTACCGCGCTGAACCGCTGTATCGAAATACGCTGCGCGCATATATTCGAAAAAATACGCGATCTGCTTTACAATACCGATAAAGCGCGGCTTTTTGAACGGCTGCCGGAAACTTTTCCCGGGATGATCGCGTCTTTTTCATGCGACGCCGGAAGCGGCTCGCCTTTTGACAGGGAGCTTTCGTGCTTCCGGTCCGCTTCGAACCGCTTCGACGGGGTGACCGCCGCGGCGTTTTTAAGAAAGGCGGCGGGATATCCCGACACACCGTTTTCATATTTCAATATCGAAGCCGAAGAGGTGAGCGGCGAGAGGGTATCGTATTTCAGAAATCCGCTTACGGACGAGGCTTTTTCGAAGTTTTCAAAGAAAATGACGTCTCCGCTCCTTTCATACGCTTCCGATCTGCATTCCGTATGCGAGGCGGTGTACGACGAAAAATCGCATTACGGCATACTGCCTCTATATAATTCGCGCGAAGGCAGATTATCCGGATTTTACGGACTCGTCGACAAATACGAGCTGTACGTAACGAGCGAGTGCGCCGTTTATTCGGCGGATAACGAGACGGTAACGAGATTCGCGCTTTTATCGAAGCATCCGCGGGGCGAAACTCCCGTTACGGGAAAAGAACTGTTTTTCGAATTCAGAATACCTCACGACGGGGAAACGCTTCAGACGCTGTTGTTTTCCGCGGAATATTACGGATTGCAAAACGTTATGTCGGACAGTCTGCCTTCTGAGAGCAAAAACGCCGACGTGCTGATGTTCAAAGGCAAAGGCGAAAACGTGTGCGATATGCTTTTTTATATGTACTGCACGGATATTCAGTATACGCTCATAGGAGTTTACGAAGAATGAGATTATGCGATAAAAGCCCCGCCGATCTGATCGGCAAAGAATTCGGATGCGCCTGCGGCAAGATACACAAAACGCCGCTTTCATACGTCGATATTTCGTCGGGCGCGATCAAAAAACTGCCGGACGTAATAAAAACGCTCGGAGGACGTAACGCGTACGTCATCGCCGACGAAAACACGCTCAAAGCCGCCGGAGAATACGCGGTATCGCTTCTTGACGGGGGCGGTATCTGCTCGGTCGTACATCTGCTCGGCGTCGAAGAAGGGTTCGAGCGCCCCGAACCGACGGAACAGACGCTCGGCAACCTCGTTATGGGGTACGATAAAAAGTGCGATATAATAGTCGGCGTCGGCGGAGGCGTCGTCAACGATATGGGCAAGCTTTTGTCCAAGCTCGGTCACATACCGTACGTTTACGTACCGACGGCTCCTTCGATGGACGGTTACGTTTCCGATTCGTCGTCGGTCATATATAACGGCGTAAAAAGCTCCGTGCCGTCGAAGTGTCCCGACGCTCTCGTATGCGATACGGATATACTGGCAAAGGCTCCGAAAAAACTGATACTCGCCGGTATAGGCGATATGGCGGCGAAACTGATCTCGATCTGCGAGTGGCGCATCGGCGCGCTCGTAACGGGCGAGTATTACTGCGAAGAGGTCGCGGAAATAATGAGAAAATACCGCCGTCTCGTATTAGATAACGCCGGGGCGGCGGTAAACGGAGATAAAGAGGCGATAAAAAGCATAGCCGAGGGACTGACGCTCGCCGGTACGGCTATGACGTTCGCCGGCGTGTCGAGACCGGCGTCGGGCGTCGAGCATTATTACTCTCATCTTTGGGATATGAGATGCCTTTGCGAAAAACGTCAGTGCGAGCTTCACGGCATACAGGTCGGTATAGGCACGCTTCTCGCGCTTGAAAAATATGAAAAATTAAAGTATATAAAGCCGGATAAAAAGAAAGCCGAAAAAGCGGCTTTGTCGTTTGACCGCGCAGAATGGGAGCGCAGTGTAAGAGCGTATTTCGGCTCATCAGCCGACTCGATAATCAAAATCGAGCAAAGAGAGGGCAAATATTCGCCGGAAAAAGTGCTTGCGCGTCAAAAAATAATATTCGATAATTGGGATAAGATACTGCAGATCGTCGAAGAAGAACTCATCCCTGCGAGGGAGCTTTGCGATCTGTTCATAAAGATCGGTCACCCGACGAGCGCGGAAGAGATCGGCGAAGACGCCGAAACGGCATTTTGCCATACGGGAGATATAAGGGATAAGTACATATTATCGAGATTGCTGTACGATATAGGGGAAAAATAGAAATTGCAAATTGAAAATTGCAGGTTGCAAATTAAGGAGTCGCCGTAAACGGCGACGGTTCGGAGCGGCTTCGCCGCCCTTGGGGCGCACCCACCCTTACAACCCCCAAACCGTGAACCCCCGTTGCGAACAAGTTCACAACGGGGAACCCCGGTAACCCCCTTAACCCCTCCCAAGCGATCAAAGATCTCTTGGGGTGCGGCGGGCTGACGCGAAGTAAGAGGTAAAAGTGAACAGTGAATATGTGAAAGTTGTATAAAGAAAGCGGACAAAACGAATCACGTCATTCAAACGGCGGTTCAAGCCGCTTTCTTCCGGTGATCCCGCGCGCGGCGCCCCCCTTTACCGCGCGCGACCATTCGGCAAAACCGAATGGTCCGGCCCTCTCGTTTTATACGTATCACTTTCGTTTCGCCGCCCCCGTATGAGTAATACGGGGAGGAGGGGGAGTGCGGGGGATTAAGGGGGTGGGTGGGGGTCCCCCGCAAAAAGAATATTCCTATTTCACCCGGTTCGCAAGGACCGGATTTCATCACCGAAGGCGATTTCGCCGTGAAAGCGATTTCACTCGTCGGCATTGCCGACGAATTTCACTGCGGCGCATGCCGCCCTGTTTCCTCGCAAGCGGCGTTTCCCGCCGCTTCGCTATGTGCGTTTCGCGCACACCGAAGATATCGATCTGTCAAATGATAAGATGAATCGCCCCTCGGGGATGAAGCTCGTTTAGCGCATTACAAAGTATATGCGGTTTATTCCGGAAAATACGCGTATGCGCCGCGGTCACGGCAGGACCGCGAGTATCGTCTGAGCGTAGACCGCGGCAAGAAAATCGTTCGGGTGGTTCACGTTGTTGCCGGTCATATCGAAATAACGTTTCTTCCTAAGCAGGGCTTTATGGACCTCGGTCATCGGCACAAGCTCGGCTTTGTCGCCGTATTCGCCGCATATTTTTTCAAGTATCTTCTGCTGGTCGACCTGTTCTCTCCAGAACCCGGCGGCGAGCTTGTGCGGCAGCATCGTCGAAACGAGCAGGAATTCGCAGTCGGGGTTGATCTTCAGCGCCGACTCGATCATTTTCACGTTATTGTCGTAAAAATGCGAATTCTCACCGTCGTTCATGCCGAAAGCGATAAGAAACAGATCGAATTTATCATGAGCGAAAAGCTCTGCGCACTTCTCCGCTCCCCAGCGCGAATCCATACCGCCGACGGCGCGGTTGACGTACGAGACGTCTATACCTCTGTTTTGAAGCGCTTCGACCGTCATTCTCGGCCAGATCGGCGCGTAAGGCGGCACGTTTATCTCGGGCATGCCGGAAGAATTGCAGCCGTAGGTTATGCTGTCGCCGAAAAACGCGAAACCGAACGGAGTTTTATTTTTTATTTTTTCTCTTGTCTTCGGCAGTTTCGCCGTCTTTTCCGGTCTGAAGCCCGACCATTCGTCCGAATGTTTATACGTCACCGCGTACTGTTTTTTCGTTATCTGATCGCCCTCGGCGAAAAACAGCCACCCGCCCTCGCTGCAGCCTATTTTGAACGGACTTCCCTCCTGTATGTGATCGAGAAAGAAATCGCTTTTTCGGGTAAAACTCATTTCTCCGCCGCGTTTTACGGTTAATCTGCCGTCTTTCAGGTCATAATCTCTGCCGGGTTCGAAAACGCGTTCGAGCCTCGTATCGGTGACCGAGATTATCTCGTCTGCGCGGTATAAAAGCGGTATCTCTATATCGCCCTCTCCGGACAGGTCGAGCGGCCACACCGTCTCGTTATACACCGTGTTTCCCGTCCAAACGGGAGTCGTTGATATTCTGTTATCGTATTTCATTTTACCGACCTTCGTTTTTTTTCTTTATTGTACCGAAAACGCAGGATCGATGCAAGCGGTTATATTTTGTAAAATATGAATTTTCATTTAATTTATAAAAAGACACCAAAACGCCTTGTATAATTAAAAATTTCGGAATATAATAGGATTGATAACGCAAAAATACTGTAAAAAACGGGAGAATCGGAGTAATAATGAGAAAAAAGGCTGTTCAGGAGAGCGTACTCAAAACCGCATACGGGCAAAGCGGCGACGTGCTGGCCGCTTCGCTTGACCGCGCCCGCCCGGCGGATATGTCGAAAACGCCGGTCGATACGAAAAGCGGCATACTGAAAAAGGCGGCGAGAGGCGGCGTCAGATATATGATAATGATAGCGTGCTTTCTCATATTTCTCGGCACCTGCATCTATCTGCTCGTCTACGCGATACAGTATTTTCAGAAGCAGGAGGAAAACAGGTTCCTTCAGAATTTCACCGGCGCCACGGATTACACGATGGCTTCCATTGCTTCGAAAGACACGCAGAACGTTTACACGCTGACGGTCGATCAGTCCATGGTCGGACAGACCATCGGCGATCATACGGTAGAAAAGAAAGTATATAACGAAAAACTCGAGCAGATGAGAACGAGGCTGACGGGTCTGCGCCGCATAAACTCTGACGTTTGGGGCTGGATCACCGTGGACGGGACCTCGATAGACTACCCGATCATGCGCGGGCAGGATAACGACGTCTACCTGTACCGTTCTTTCACGAAAGAATATAACAGAAGCGGTTCGATCTTCGCGGATTACAGAACGAGAACGAAACTCGAAGACAATAAAAACCTTATAATTTACGGTCACAACATGAACACGACGAAGACGATGTTCTATCCTCTTCTCGAGTATGCGACGAATGAAGACGCGTTCAAAAACCGCTATATCACCGTCACAACGCTCGACGGTATATATACCTATTCGGTTTTCGCCGTGTACGATACGAACGTACATTTCAACTATATCAGAACGTACTTCTCTACCGACGCGGATTTCGCCGATTTTGTCAAGACGCTTGAGAGAAAATCCATATATCACAGAAAAGACGTTGAACTCAACGCCGATTCGAAGATCCTCACCCTCTCGACCTGCACGGTAAGGCAGGACAACAGACGCTGGGCGATACACGCGGTGCTCGTCGGCGTATCAAAATAAAGGATAATGTAATGAAACTGTCAGTCATAATACCGATGTATAACGAATCGAGCATAATCGGATCGTCGGTTCAGCAATTCAACGATTATTTGAGTTCGAATTACGAAGATTACGAACTGATCTTCTCAAACGACGGCTCGAAGGACGACTGCGGCGATACCGTCGCCGCTTACGCAGAAAAAGATCCCCGCGTAAAGCTCGTCGGCTATGAACAAAACCGCGGCAAGGGCTGCGCGGTGCGCACGGGAGTGCTCGCTTCGACCGGCGACGTCGTCGTTTTCACCGACTGCGATATAGCTTTCGGCGTCGACGCTGTCGGCAGAGCGGTCGAGCATCTCAGCGCCGATCCCGACGAGGATATGGTCGTCGGTTCGAGAAACCTGTCCGGCGACGGATACGAGGGTTATACCTTTATAAGAAAACTCGCGTCGAAAACCTATATAAAAATACTCGGCCTGATCGGCGGTTTTAAACTTTCCGACTCGCAGTGCGGCATAAAAGGCTTTCGGGGAGAGGCGGCGCGGAACATCTTTTCAGAGTGCGAGACCGACGGTTTCGCTTTCGACTTTGAGGTTATAATGCTCGCGCAGGCGTTCGGTTATAAAATAGGCGAGATGCCCGTCAAGATCATAAATCACCGCGAATCGAAGGTACACGTCATGTCCGACGCCGTAAAAATGATCCGCGACGTGATAAAGATCAAAAAACGCGTAAAAGCGAAACGTTTGAAGCTCAGGTGAGGCGCGGAATGGAAAATTTCACATACTGTTCTCCCGAAAAACTCGGTCGGATACTGCAGAAAGAACAGAACGTATATTTTATAGGTATAGGCGGGGTGAGCATGTCGAGCCTCGCCGAGATATCGTATAAGGCAGGATATAAGACTGCGGGCAGCGACAGAACGCTTTCCGCGATAACCGACACCCTTCAGGCGGAGGGCATAACGGTCTACGAGGGGCATGACGCGAAAAACTGCGCCGGCTTCACGGTCTTCGTCTATAACGCCGCGATACATGAAGACAATCCGGAATACAAATACGCGCAGGATAACGGTTTTTATCTTATCCGCCGCGCCGATTATCTCGGTTACGCCGCGACGTTTTACAAAGTCTCGATAGGCGTCGCCGGCACGCACGGCAAATCCACCTCGACGGCGATGCTCGGCGAAGCGCTGACCTCGGCGGGCCTCGATCCGGCGGTGCTCAACGGCGCCGTCATGCCGAAATACGGCTCGCCTTACAAACGCGGCAAAAAGGACTGCATATGCTTTGAAGCGTGCGAATATACGGATTCTTTTCTCTCGTTTTTCCCGTCGGTCGCGGTAGTGCTGAACGCCGAATTCGACCACGCGGACTATTTCAAGACTAAAGAAAGATATATAGAATCATTTAAAAAATACATTTCGCAGTCTCCCTCTGCCGTCGTAAATATCGACTCGCCCGGGGCGGAAAAAGCCGCGGAGGGTTATACGGGCAGGCTGATCACCTGCGCCGTCAGGCACCCTGCCGACGTAACGGCGGCGAACCTCGTATTCAAAGATTCATACGCTGAATTTGACGTGATATACAAAGGCTCGCCGTATATGCATCTGTCTTTATCCGTCGGCGGTATGCATAACGTCTGCAACGCCCTGTGCTGCGCGGCGGTCTGCGTCATGATCGGCGCCGACCCCGAAAAAGCCGCCGAGGGCATTTCGTCGTTTACCGGAGTATCCCGCAGATTCGAGTATAAACTCACATATAACGGCGCGGATATTTTCGACGACTACGCACATCACCCCGACGAGATAAAAGCGACTCTTTCCGTCGCAAGACAGCGCGTGAAAGGCAGATTGTACGTCGCTTATCAGCCGCACACCTATTCGAGAACGCGCGATTTTTACGGTGAATTCCTCACTTCTTTCAAAGACTGCGACGAGGTGATATTCTGCGATATCTACGCCGCGCGCGAGACCGATACGCTCGGTATGTCCGCGCAGAAGCTCGCGGTTGACGTACCGAACGGCACGTACAAAGGCGGCCTCGATGAGGTCGCGGCTTACCTTAAAAGCGTGCTCAGAAAAGACGACGGCGCCGTTATAATGGGCGCCGGAGATATAGTGAAAATATTTTCGCGTTTTTAATCCTCGAATATCTCTTTTATTACTCTGCTCATAAGCTCTCTTACGCCGTCGAAGTCGACGGCGTTTTTGTATATCGCCTCGATCTTATCGTGCAGCTCGCCCGCGGCTCTCATTGCCGCCGCCGCTTCGCAGTAAAACGAAATTTCGAGCTTTTTCAACATTCCGAGCTTGGTTTTTGATTCCGCCAGTCGCTTTTTGTCGGTGAAGCGGCCGGCGTTGATCATCTTATCGTACTTCTGTTTCGTTATTTTGTCCGGCTTGCCGGCAAGTTCGATAAGCGTTTTCGTCCCCGGAACGTATACCGCGTCGTACCGCTCAGGCATGACGTTCATTACGTTATATTCGTACGATACGCCTTTTAAAGCAAGCTCCGCGCAGACGGCGCCGATAAACGACGCGCCTTCATACCGGCTTTCGCATACGGCTATGCGCTTTTCGGCTTCTCTTTCAAACGTATCGAGCCGCACCGCGCCGCGGGTCGAAAACGCCGTGATCTGTCTGTGTTTCGCGGCGCCGGCGCCGTACGCGATCCTGTCGGCCGTTCTTTTCGCCGTTTTGCTCAGTTTTTCAAAATCGACGCAGGCGGCGCATATCTCCGCCGCTTCGCGTGCGGCGGCCGCGGCGTGAGAATAATACGCCATCGCTTTTTTATACTGTTCCGAATTCTTTCTGCAGAGGCTTATTATCTCTTCTCTTCGCTCCCGCAGTTTCCGCCGGTCGAAATACGCGCCGAAATCGAGTATCACGTCGACCGCGCCCGGATACTTCGGGTCGGTCAAGTGAGGCGCCGTTCCGTCGACGATAGCCGCCGAAAGTTCCGGTATCAGCACGCCGTCGAGCGAATCGGGATCGGACGAGCAGTAATATAGCTCGGGAGCGTATCCGCGTTTTACCGCTTCGTCGGCGACCTGTTTCATCATCGTCGATTTGCCAGTGCCCGGACCGCCCTTGATTATATAGAGCCGCGACAGCTTTTCGGGTGCGAAAATATCCGGAAAATAACTCTCGAAGCCGTCCGCGGTATTCGCGGCGGCGAAATACTTTTTACCGTACGCCATAAAAAATCCCCCGTATCATACTGATGTATGATATGAGGGACTTTATTTTTTTGTTACGGTTTATTTTCTCGCTTCTTTTGCAAGACGTTCGGTATCCTGAGCGATGACCTTCTCTTCATTCGTCGGGATAAGGTAAACGAGAACTTTCGAATCGTCTGTCGACAGTTTTACGATATTCGGCTGGTGATGCGATACGGCGTTCAGCTCTTTGTCGATCTTTATGCCGAGGTACGTCAGCCCTTCGCATACGCGCTCGCGCAGGTCGGGGTTGTTCTCGCCGAGGCCGGCGGTGAAGACGAGAGCGTCGATGCCGTCCATAGCGGCAGTGTAAGCGCCGATGAACTTCTTGATCTGGTAAGCGGTGATCTTCGTTACGAGCTGAGCTCTCGGGTTGCCTTCCGCGGCGGCTTTTTCAATGTCGCGGCTGTCGGACGAGATGCCCGATACGCCGAGGAAGCCGCTCTTTTTATTCATTATCTCGTTCATTTCGGCGGGGGTGTAGCCCTCTCTCTCCATGACGAACGGAACGATCGCGGGGTCGATCGCGCCGCAGCGCGTGCCCATCATAAGGCCGTCGAGCGGGGTGAGGCCCATGCTCGTGTCGAGGATCTTGCCGTCTTTTACTGCGGATATCGAAGAACCGTTGCCGAGGTGACAGGTGACGATCTTCGTGCCTTCGGCTTTGCCGCCCATTATTTTTATCATCTCGCCGGAGACGAAGCGGTGCGAGGTGCCGTGCGCGCCGTAGCGGCGGATCTTGTATTTTTCACAAAGCTCATAAGGAAGCGGATAGGTATAGGCCTCTTCGGGCATGGTCTGATGGAAAGCGGTGTCGAATACGAGTACCTGAGGCACGTTCGGCATGACTTCGGTACAGCCTTTGATACCCATAAGGTGAGGTACGGTGTGGAGCGGCGCGAAGTCTACGCATTTTTCGAGTTTCGCAAGAGCGTCGGGCGTGATAAGCACGCTCTCGAAGAAGTACGGACCGCCGTGAACTATGCGGTGACCGACGGCTTCGATCTCACTCATGTCTTTGATGACGCCGAGCTCGGGGTCGGTGAGCGTGTCGACGAGTATCTGCGTGGCGACCGCGTGGTTGGGCATCGGAATATCTTTGACTACCTTCGGGCTGTCGCCTTTGCGATGTTCTATTCTGCCTTCGGCGCCGATGCCTTTCGGCGTGTGAGTGCCTATGCGTTCGCAGATGCCTTTTGCCAAAACTTTGTCTGCTTCGGTATCGAAAAGCTGATATTTAAGGCTTGACGAACCGGCGTTTACAACGAGTACGTTCATTATTATCTCCTGTCCGGCAGATTTACTGCCCGTAAATTTATCAATCTATAATAATATACATCAAGAATCAACGTTAATCAAGTATTTTTTTTGAATAATTTTGTATTTGCCCGTAATAAACGCGTATCACGCGCGTTTTCTGCTTCTTATCACGAGTACGACTCCCGCCGACACGGCGGCGGATACGGCGATTATCACGATGATGAGAACGATATTTACGCCGTTTTCGTCTTCATCTGAAGGCTCCGTCACGGCTTCGGTCTGCGTGACGGGCGGTTTTGTCTGCATCTCCGTTTGCGGTTCGGTTTGTTTCGCCGTTACGGGCTCCGTCTGCTTTTCGGTCTCTGCCTGTGTTGCCGCCGGTTCGGTCTCGGCGCCCTCTTCCCATACGGCGTAGAGCTTCGCGTTCTTATCTAATGTAAATTTGTCTCCCGGCAGATACTCAGGCTCGGCGGCGTTTTTATCTTCCGACCAGCCTTTGAAATCATAGCCCTGACGCTTCGGTACAGTCCGGCTTATTATATAGTCGGTACCGTATTTTTTCTTCGCCGACCACGGCGCGCCGCTGCCTCCGTTCGCGTCGTATTCGATATCGTACGTCGTCGTTACGTTCAGCGTTATTTCGCATTGAGCCTTGTTTCCGCTCTCGTCTTCGGCGGTAACGGTTATTTTATGAGCGCCGAGACTTAATTTCGCGGCTTCAAAACCGTTGATCTGCCCCTTCGACGCGTCGCCCATATCGAGCGTTTTCGAATTCGGTTTAATATCCGCGTAAAGTTCGCCGTCAAGCGAAGCCGTAACGCGCGTGAGCCTGTAATTTGACGACACGGCGCCCGCGATATCGCACGCTTTACCGAGACTTACCGTATACGCCGTGTTTTTCGGTTTTATCTGTAGTTCCGATTCCGCGGCAGCTTCGAATCGCAGCCCGTCCGTTTTGATATATCCGTCCGCCGTTTTGTACCACGTCTGACCGAGACCGTTTACGACCGCGCCGGTCACCTCGACCGTGCCGTCCGCCGTTTTGACTTCTTCGGATATATCGTACGGGTAAGATCTGATAACTGCCGCGCCGGATACCGAGTACGCGCCTATCCTGCAGTCCGCGTCGTTATCTTTATTGCGCAGATAACCGCCGCATTTGCCGCATCTGCCTTCGGTTTTATACGCTTCGTCGTGATCGCAGACGGGGTATGCGTCGGAGCCGGCGAGCAGAGCGTTCACGGCGTCGTCGCATTTGTAAAGTTTATATAACTGTTCGCGGTAGAGCTGTCTGTTGACGACGACGCAGCCGACGGAAACGCCGGTGCTTACGAATTTATTGTCGCGGATCTGAACGTCCGTAACGCTTTTTGCGAAATTATTATATGTGTTTCTGTCGGAGGTGAAGACGGTCAGGCATCCCGTCGACCACGGACTGCCGCCCGTCGTCGTATGGTTCGACGTTTTGATATGTATGAATATACCTGACGACGCGCCGATTACGTATTTACCGCCGCTTCGCAGATATACCGATCTTACCGGATCGTAACCCGAACCGCCCATCGTATCGAACGAACAGCCGAGAGAGCTGTGATTGACAGTTTTCAGTCCGTATATACCGTCGAGCAGAGCCGCGGGTCCGGTCGTGTACGAACCGCCCGAAACGGCGGTCGTGGTTTTGTAGGAATAATTCAGAAAATCGTCCGGCAAAGTGGAGCACGAGCCGTAACCGTATACGACCTGAGGCGCGCCGCCGACGTTTTTGACCGTGAGTATGACCGCGTGATCTCTTCTCGTCTTGGCGTAATCGGGCGTTTCGACCGTGTTGTCGCTGCCGCCTTCAAATAAGAATACGACCGCCTTGCCGCTTTTGAGCACGCTCTGCAGCTTCGCGCTGTCTTCTATATACTGCCTCATCGTCGCGTCTACGTAAGTCCGCCGGCTCTCGGTTCTGACGTATTTCGCGGCGGTGAGCGCTCCGTAATCAAACGCCGCGGCGTTCGCCTTCGTACCGAACACCGACGGCAGAAGCGCGCAAAGCGCTGTATACGCCAGTATTTTTATGATTTTTTCGTTTTTCATCGTCGTCACCCGAAAAGAATTTGCTGTATTATATTTATCACAAAATCTCTTTTTTGTCAAGATAAACGCGAAATTTGTCGTTTATTTGAAGCTTTGCCGTATTGACTTTTGACTTTGCGTGTTATATAATTATAAAAAAGTCAGCGGAGTCATTATGGATAAAGTAAATATATATACAGACGGTTCGTGCCTCGGCAATCCGGGACCCGGCGGCTGGGCGGCGATACTCGTATGCCGCGGCAAAGAGAAGGTGCTGTCGGGCGGCGAGGCTGAAACGACGAACAACAGAATGGAACTGCTCGGCGCGATAAGCGCGTTCGAGGCGCTCAAACGTCCGTGCGAGGTGTATTTCTGCTCGGATTCGAAATACGTCATCGACGGTCTGTCAAAAGGCTGGGCTCTGTCGTGGCGGCAGAACGGTTGGAAAAGAGCCGACAGATCGCCGGCGCTTAACCCCGAGCTCTGGGAAAGACTGCTCGAAGCGATAAAGGATCATAAGATAACGTACGACTGGATAAAGGGCCACGCAGGTCACGAATATAACGAAAGATGCGACGCGCTTGCAAAAGAGCAGGCCGAAAAATACGCGGTGTAAGGAGAACGGCATGAAAATATTCAAAAAGCTTTTCGGCAGAAAATATCCGAAAAACAAAATAGACACCGAAGACGATCCGATAGACGTTTACGCGGGTCCCGAGCCCGACGAACCGGACGAGCCCGTCAAAGCGGCTCCGCGCGTTTCGGAAAGCAAGTTAAAAAAACCGGCGTTCAAGTGTGTTTACGCCGGTCCCGGACGTATGAAAAAGAATAAGAGGCAGGTCTTTGAAGCCGTTTACGCCGGTCCCGATCAGATGGACAGGCGCCCGGAGCGACCGATAAAACTCGTTTACGCCGCTCCCGAAAAGACCGGAAACGATGATGACGTAAAGCCTCTCGTCATGTGCGATCATTGCGGAGAGGATAACGATACGGACGCCGAAGTCTGCAAAAAATGCGGAGCAAAGCTGAAATGATAAAGAAAAAATGTCCGTACCGCTTAAGAAGCGCCGTATGGGAGATAACGCTCGCCTGCTGTTTTCGCTGCGCGTACTGCGGCTCGTGCGGAGGCAAAGCGAGAGAAAACGAGCTCTCGACCGAGGAATGTATAAGCGCGGCAGAACAGCTGCGTGAGCTCGGGTGCCGCCGCGTTTCGCTTATCGGCGGCGAGGTGTTCATGCGTAAGGACTGGGAGACCGTAGTCCGCGCGCTGACCGACCGCGGCATAGCGGTCTGCATAATAACAAACGGCTTTACGCTTACCGATGAAATAATGAGCGCGCTGAAGTCGTGCCGAATCGAATCGGTAGCCGTGTCGATCGACGGGCCGGAGAGTATACACGACGCGTTCCGTCAAAAGGGCAGTTATAAACGCGCTTTCGCGGCGCTGCAGACGGTGCTCGACAACGGTATACCGGCTTCGGTAATAAGCGCCTTGAGAGCCGACAATTACAAGACCCTGCCGGAATTCTATGAAACGCTCAAAAACTACGGCATTTTCGCCTGGCAGATACAGGCGTGCTCGCCCATGGGCAACGCGAAAAAGAACGCGCTCGACGTTAAAATAGACGCAAATTACGTGATAAAATTTGTCGAAAGCGTACTTCCGACGGCGCCTTTCGCGGTCGGTATCGCCGACAACATCGGATATTTTACCGAAAACGAGCCGTATCTGCGCGGCAGAGCCGGCGCTTACTTCGACGGATGCTCGGCGGGGCTGACGACGGTAGGCATAGACAGCGTCGGCAACGTCAGAGGGTGCGAATCGATGTACGACGAACGGTTCATCGAAGGGAATTTGAGACAGCGTTCCCTGCGGGATATCTGGGAAGACGAAAACTCGTTTGCGTACAACAGAAAATTCAAGCCGTCGATGCTGACCGGCAAATGCGCCGGATGCGAATACGGCGACATATGCGCCGGCGGCTGCCGGTCATACAACTACTTTACGAACGACGGCAAACTCTATGAAAATATTCTCTGCGCGAGACTGAAAGGAAACTGATATGGAAAAGATCAAAGTCGGACTTATCGGGCTCGGAGCGCGCGGCTATTATATGGTCGAACAGCTCTGCGGCATGGACAATTATGAAATGATCGCCGTATGCGACAAATACGAAGACAGGACCGACGCGGCGGCGGAACTGATAAAGAAACTGACCGGTAAAGACGTTCTGCGTTTTACGGATTATCGCGCCCTGCTCGATACGCCGGGGCTTGACGCCGTGATGATAATAACCGGCTGGGAAGAGCACTTCCCCGCTTCGATAGAAGCGATGAAGCGCGGTATCGCCGTGGGCTGCGAGGTCGGCGGCGCGTATTCGGTCGAAGACTGCTTCGAACTTGTAAAAGTTCAGAGAGAGACGAAAACTCCGTTCATGCTTCTCGAGAACTGCTGTTACGGCAGATACGAGATGCTCGTGATGAACATGGTGAAGCTCGGACTTTTCGGAGAGGTGATAAGCTGCGAGGGCGGCTACCGCCACGATCTGCGCACCGAAGTGCTTTTCGGAGCCGAGAACCGCCATTACCGGCTCGAAAACTACAAGCACAGAAACTGCGAGAATTACCCGACGCACGATCTCGGACCGATAGCGCAGGTGCTTGACATAAACCGCTCGAACAGATTCGTTTCGCTCTGCTCGTTTTCAAGCAAAGCCGCGGGGCTGAACGATTACGCGGCGCTGCACGAAGACGTCAACAGAGAATTTATAACGTATCCGTTTTCGCAGGGCGACGTCGTCAAAACGGTCATCAAATGCTCGCAGGGTCAGCTCGTCACGCTGACGCTCGACACAACTCTGCCTCGCCCGTACAGCCGCAATTTCGTCGTACAGGGCACGCGCGGAATGTACTGCGAGGACGGCAACTACGTTTATCTCGACACAGATTTTACGATATACGATCACTTCGACTGGATAAAGCACTACAACAACGCAGAGGAATATCTGAAAAAATACGAGCATCCCGTATGGGAGAAGTTTTTGAACGACGGCGTTCGCGGCGGTCACGGCGGCATGGACTTTCTCGTCTACGACGAATTCGCCCGCTGTCTGCTCGAAGGCAGACCTTTCCCGATCACGGTCGAAGACGCCGCGGCGTGGATGGCTGTCACTCCCCTCTCCGCTCAATCGATAAAAGAAGGCAAAACGGTCGATTTCCCGGATTTCACAAAATAACGGACAAATGCTCCGACTTTTCATATAAACGAAATCATTTATTATTAACGGCGCGAGGCGGGGAGTGATCCCCGCCTAAATTATGTTTTACTTAATTCCTACAAGCAAATCCTTTGAATTTCCTCAAACCAAAACCGAAACTCATTGTTTTGGAGCAGTGCGTGGTCAAAACCCAGTTCATCGTACCTTTTCACACACCGGTAGAGCGTGCGCAGATAGATTTCGGAGCAAACGTAAAGCTGTCTCTGCAATTCTTCTCCGTCAAGCAGAAAGGTGAGCATAAAATCTTTGGTGCCGGTCGCGTCGGGCAGTGAGCGGGCAAGAGCAAGCGCGTCCTCCTGCTTTCCCTGCTCGTGCAATACAAGACAAAGGATCTCATTCGCGCAATGGCGATAGCGGTCTTCCTTGCAGTTTTGCAGGATCAAGCGGCAGAGCGTTTCCGCTTCGGAAAGGACGGCAGTCTTTTCGCCGTCCCCAAGTTTTGTCGCATACTGCCACAAATCCGACGCAAGAAGTTGACAAAAGAACCAGCAGTCAGGCAGTTCGCGCACAGCGGCGCGCAGAAAATTAATGCCTTCGACAAGATGATAATCGACGTCAGGCAGTCCGTCGGGCGTCGGTCGTTCTCTGATTTTTCCGTATTCCTCGGTGATCTGCCGTATGCGCTCTGCGCGCACTACCTCATCAACGCCAAGCAGGCTATCGACAGTCACGCCGTAGAAGATTGCGATCCTCGGCAAAAGTGTGATGTCGGGCATTCCGTCACAGCACTCCCATTTGCTGATTGACTGTACCGAGATCCCCAAGTACCTCGCAAGTTCCTCCTGCGTATTTCCCCGCGCTTTGCGCAGTTTTTTCAAATTGTTTCCAAGACAGATATCCATGCTCGCACCTCGCTTTCTGAAAGTATTATACCACACCGAAAAGCGTTTGTAAATAACCGCGAAGTGGTATGTCAGTAGAAAAATTCCACGAATAGTGGACTTTGATGTTTTTACGCAAAGCTGTAAAGGGGTTGTTTAAAAATCTCGCCGATATTATAGGCGATTAAACAACCTCTTTTTTGTGTTTTTAACTGAAAAAACGTAAAAAAATCAAATTATAAATACCTTTATTTTTTAGTCGCGTCGGTTTTCTTCACCTCCGTTGCGCGCAGCGCCGCGGGCGGCGGGGGGCGGGGGATCCGCCCGCGGGATTTTTCTATTGATATCGGTGAAGAAAACCTTTGCGAATCAGCGTTTACAAATATATTTCAATATATAAATTCTTTTGCTCACAGACAGTTACGATATGTATCTTTTTTATATAAACGTTTTTTATCGGTCATCTGCCGACCGAAAAGACCTTTACTTTTCATCTCTGCTGAATAAAAATCTCATTTTGCGCCGACAATATGAAAAAAAGAAAGGAAGAAAAAATCATGAAAATGAAAGGTCTTGTTATTTTTACGTCTCTCGTTTTACTTACGGCGATATTGAGCGGCGCGGCGCCGGTCAACGGCGAGGTGGGACTGTACGACAAGATAATCCGCCTGCACGTCATCGCAAATTCAGACAGCGAGGAAGATCAGGCGCTGAAGCTAAAGGTGCGCGACGCGGCGCTTGAATGCATGGACGGTTTCATCTCCGCCGACGCGACGCTCGAACAGTCTAAGCAGATTCTGCAGGCAAACGAAACGGCTCTTACGGACGCGTGTAAAGCGGTGATCGAAGAAGCCGGAAAAGAATATGAGATCACCGTTGTCTATGGCGTCGAAACGTATCCGGAAAAGTGTTACGACGGAATAACTCTGCCCGCCGGCGACTATTATTCAGTCCGCATCGTCATAGGAGAAGGCGCCGGGCAGAACTGGTGGTGCGTACTTTTCCCTCCCCTCTGCATCGGCGCGGCTAAAGACCGCGGGCAGAAACTCGTCTCAGCAGGGCTCACTAAGGACGAAATAGACATTATAAGCGATTCCGAATCGGAAAAATATGTCATAAAATTCAAAATATTGGAGTTTTTGCGCGAAACATTTAAGCGAAAATGATAAAATTTTTTTAAATTGTTGTAAACCGTATTGCATTCGACGAAATATGTGATAAAATATCATATATTAAATCATATCCAAGGGTGCAATAATATGGCAAATAATAACGTTAAAAAATTCAAACGCATAGGCGTACTTACGTCCGGAGGCGACGCTCCGGGCATGAACGCGGCGGTCCGCGCCGTTACCCGCGCGGCTCTTGCGCGCGGCGTAAAAGTCATGGGCATATACAACGGCTACGACGGACTCATGTACGACGATATGAAGCTGTTCCATATGCGCGACGTTTCAAACATCATTTCGCGCGGCGGCACGGTGCTTTATTCGGCGCGCGCGGTCGAATTCAAGACCGAAGAAGGTATGGCGAAAGCCATTGCGGTCTGCAAAAAGAACAAGATCGACGGTATCGTGGCGATAGGCGGCGACGGCACGTTCCGCGGCGCGACCGATCTCACGATCCGCGGCATACCGTGCATCGGCATACCCGGCACGATAGACAACGATATTTCGTCGACCGACTATACGATAGGCTTCGACACGGCGATGAACACGGTTCTCCAGCTCATCGACAAGCTCCGCGATACGTGCGAATCGCACGCGCGCTGCAACGTCGTTGAAGTTATGGGACGCGCCGCGGGCGATATAGCCCTGCAGACAGGTCTCGCCACGGGCGCGATAGCGATAGTCGTGCGCGAGATACCGTTTGACGAAGAAGACGCGATACAGAGAATGCTCAAAGCGCGTAAGAACGGCAAACGCAATTTCATCGTCATCGTCGCCGAGGGCAAAGAGAATTTCGCCGAAGATTTTGCAAAGCGCATCGAAGCGCGCACCGGCATCGAAACGCGTTTCACACGGTTCGGTCACGTACAGCGCGGCGGATGCCCGACGCTCAAAGACAGATTGACGGCTTCGCTGATGGGCAAATTCGCCGTTGACGAACTGCTCGCCGGCAAGAGCAACCTCGTCGTCTGCGAGAGAAACGGCTCGATAGTATCGATGGACATCGGTTTTGCCCTGACGGTCGACAAGATGTTCAAAGGCAACCTCTCCGAAGAAGAACTTTCAAAGATACCGCCCGAAGAATATGCAAAGATGAAAGCGATCTGCGACGAACGCGCGGAGCGCAAGATGCTCATATACGAAGCGGCGAGAGAAATAGGCAACTGAGAATACGAACGGGGAGCTGATACTCAACAGCTCCCCGGTTTTATGATCCGATGAAAAAAACAAGACTTGACTGCATAGTTTCACTGATAAGAGACGGCGCGAGGATAGCCGATATCGGCTGCGATCACGCATACATAACGACCGAGGCTCTCCGCCTCGGCAAAGCGGTATTCGCCGTCGCGTCCGACGTGCGCCCGGGGCCTTTGTCAAAAGCGCGCGACAACATAGAGGCGGCGGGACTTACCGGCAAAGTGAAGCTCGTTCTTACCGACGGTCTCGACGGTATAGAACAATACGCGCCCGACGATATAATAATCGCCGGCATGGGAGGTGAGCTGATCGCCGACATTATCGAACGCGCGCCGTTTGTAAAAAACGGCGGCGTGCATCTGATACTTCAGCCGATGACCTCGCAGGATAAGCTCAGGGAGTATCTCTGCTCGTCCGGTTTTCAGATCGAGCGCGAAGCGGTGCCGGTCGAGAGCGGCCGCGTTTATCAGGTGATCTCGGCGTATTATACCGGCGTGCCGTACGTTCTTTCCGCGGCGGAACTCGCCGTAGGGCGGGCGTCGGTTAAAAGCGCGGAATATACCGAAGCTTTCAGGACCCTCTTGAAGCGCAGTATATCGAAATACGAAAAAATATTCAAAGCGAAGACATCGGACGTCTCTAAAGAGACGCAGATCATAAACGAACTGAAAGAAATGTTAAGGGAGACAGAATATGAAAACGTCTGAACTTTACGATAAAATATCGGCAGCGATACCGAAACAGCTCTGCTGCAGCTGGGATAACGACGGGTTATCCGTTCTGCCGTCGCCCTGCCACGAGAGCAAACGCGTGCTTTTCGCGCTCGATCCGACGCTTTCCTGCATAGAATACGCAAAAGATAACGGATTCGATACGGTGATAACGCATCATCCGCTGCTTTTCCGTCCTCTCGGTGAACTTAACGGCTCGGGAGCCGTTTCGCGCCGCGCGCTTAAACTGATCTCTTACGGCATCGCTCACATGAGTTTTCACACGAGGTTCGACGCCGTTGACGGCGGCACCAATTCCGTATTATGCGAACTTTTCGGTATAAAAGACGCGGTGAGGTTCGGTCCTGCCGGCGAAGAGGTCGGCATATGCGGCAGAATAAGAGAGACGTCTTTTGACAGATTCGCCGCAAAAGTCAGAAAAACGCTCGGTCCGGATCATTTATCGGCCTCGAAAGCGAAAGAAAAGATCGGTACAATAGCCGTCTGCACCGGCTCAGGCTCGGGTATGACCGCTCCGGCGATCGCCGCGGGCGCGGATCTGCTTTTGTGCGGCGAGCTCGGCTACCACGAAACGCTCGACGCAAAGGAACTCGGTCTGTCGGTCATCTGCGCAGGCCACTATGAAACGGAATTCCCCGCGATGAGCGCGCTTGCGGACCTCGTATCAAAGATCGGCTCGTTCGATACGGAGATATATAAGGAGACGGATAATGCCCTATGACGGATTCACCGCCGCGGCGGTCGCGCATCAGCTGAATAACAAGCTCTCGGGCGGCAGAGTCGAGCGCGTGCTCGCGCCGTCGCAGGACGAGATCGTTCTTTTGATACGTACGGCGGACAGGGACAACGTAAGGCTGTGCCTCTCCGCTTCTTCGAACATCCCGAAAGTACATCTGACCGCCACGGTCAAAGACAATCCCGCCGATCCCGGAGCGCTGTGTATGCACCTGCGCAAGCATCTGACGTCTGCGAGGATAACCGGCGTCACACAGCCCGATTTCGAGCGCGTGATAAAGATCGGCTTCGATACGACAGACGAGCTCGGCTACGTCAAAAAAGAATATCTCTACGCCGAGATAATGGGCAAATACAGCAACGTGATACTCACCGAAGAATCCGGCAGGATAATCAACGCGGTGAAGCCGGTCGACATGACGACTTCGTCGAAACGGCAGGTATTGCCGGGTATGAAATACGAAGCGCCGCCGCCTCAGGATAAACTGATACCGACGGAAGTTTCAAAAGAAGATTTTTATGCCGCGGCTGAAAAGTTCGGCGGAGCCGACGCAGATTCGTTTTTCTTAAAAGCGTTCCGCGGCTTCTCTCCTCTGCTCTCGCGCGAGGCGGCTCATACCGCGCGCTGTTCGGGCAAGCCCGTGGCAGAGCACGTATCGGCTCTGTACGCGGTATTCGGCAAGATCGTTTCAGACACGAAGAACGGCGATTTTCACCCGTGCATAATTTATGAAGGCAAAAAACCGGTCGAGTTTTCGGCTTTTGAGATAAAGCAGTACGGAGCCGGTTTCGACGCCGCGTTTTTCGACGATATATCGACGTGTATAGACGCGTTTTACCGTCAGCGCGAAGAAAACGAGCGGATAAAACAGCGCGGCGCCGACATAATGCGGATAATAAGCACGTCGGAGGCGAGGATCAAAAAGAAGATAGCGAATCAACATACGGATCTGCAGGCCTGCGGCGACGCGGAAACTTTCCGTCTGTACGGCGACCTCATAACCGCGAATATCGGGCGGATCGCCCGCGGCGCGTCGTCCGCCTCGCTCGACGACTATTATTCGGAGGAGCCGAAAAAGGTCGACGTACCGCTCGACGTACGCCTTTCGCCGTCGCAGAACGCGCAGAAATACTATAAAAAATATTCGAAGCTGAAGACCGCGAAAGAAGAGCTGACAAAACGCGTCGCAATGTCCGAAAAAGAGCTTGAATACATAAAGACAGTTGAAGATGCGCTCATGCGGTCGGAGACGGAAGAAGACCTCTCGCAGATCCGCGCCGAGCTATATGAAACGGGCTACGCTTCGAGAATGAAGTCCGATCAGAGGAAAAAGCCCGCAAAGCCGAAGCCGGCTCATTTCGTGACGGATAACGGTTACGACGTTTACGCAGGCAAAAACAACACGCAGAACGAATATCTGACGCTGAAGACCGCCGGCAGATACGACTGGTTCTTCCACGTCAAAAACGCGCCGGGCAGTCACGTCATACTCGTGCAGAGAGACGAAGAACCGCCCGCGGAGGATTTCACCGCCGCGGCGGAGATAGCCGCGTATTACTCGTCAAAACGAGGCGGCGAGAACGTCGAGGTCGACTATACCCAGGTAAAATACGTAAAAAAACCGCCGAACTCCGCTCCGGGCTTCGTCACGTACTCGCGCAATTATTCAGCCGTGGTGACGCCCGATGAGGAGAAAATCGAACGCATGAGAGCAAAACAATGATAACGACAGAAAAGACCGCCGCGATATACACGCTCGGCTGCCGCGTCAATCAGTATGAAAGCGACGCGATGGCAAACGAGCTTTTCATGCGCGGCTGGGATATAAGAAAACCGACGGAGATCTGCTCCGTCTATATAATCAACACCTGTACCGTGACCGCCGAAAGTGACAGAAAATCGCGGCAGATAATACGCAGGCTAAAAGCGCAGAATCCCGACGCGTTCATCGCCGTCTGCGGCTGTTACAGTCAGGTCAGACCCGAAGAGGTCGCCGGATACGTCGATTTCGTCGCCGGCACGAGAAACAAAACCGAAGTCATCGCCGCCGCCGAGGCGTTCGCGTCGGGCAAAACCGTCGGAAAGATATGCGTATCAGACCCGTCTGAGCTGCCGTACGAGCCGCTTTACGCGCCGCATACCGACAGAACGCGGGCGTTTGTAAAGATCGAAGACGGTTGCGACGGCAGATGCGCTTACTGCCTTATAAGAAAAGCCCGCGGCGGCGTGGTGTCGCGCGGGGAGGAAGACATACTGGCCGAGCTGGCGAAGCTTTACGACGCCGGTTACCCCGAAGCGGTGCTGACCGGTATCGAAACGGCGGCGTACGGCAGAGACACGGGCACGGATCTTTTGTCGCTTTTGATGAAGACCAACGGCTGCAAAACTCCCGGCAGACTGCGCCTCGGCTCGGTCGATCCGGCGTGGCTTAAGCCCGATGTGTCAGCGGCTCTTTCAAGGGTTGAAAAATTCATGCCGCATATTCACCTGTCCGTACAGAGCGGCAGCTCAAAAATACTCGCCGCGATGAAGCGCAGATACACGGCCGAGACGCTTTATAAAAACGTAGAAGCGTGCAGAAAAAACATTCAGGGCGTGCGCTTTTCGGCGGATATCATCGTCGGTTTTCCCGGCGAGACCGAAGAAGATTTCAACAAAACGAAAGAATTTCTGTGCTTTGCAAATCTCATACACGCCCATATTTTTCCGTTTTCGGCGCGCGAGGGAACGGAAGCCGCCGCTATGAAGGGTCAGATACCGCCGGACGTAAAATCGCGCCGCGCCGCCGAGCTTGCGGATCTGCAGCGCGAAATAAACGAAAAAGACGCCGCTTCGCGTATCGGCGGTACCGTAAACGTGCTGTTTGAAACGTACGACGGAAAATACGCGTACGGCCACGCCGACGATTTTTCGTCGGTAAAAGCAAAAAGCGCCTCAGCTCTGCACGGCAAAGTCAAATCGGTGACGCTTACAGATTATTCCGATGAAGAATTCATCGCTCTGCTTGATAACTGAGGCAGATATAAATTAAGACCATAACTCCGAACCCGTTCGATCCGCGAGCCCGGAGTTTTCAGTTATACGGTTAATATCGTCGCCGGTGAAGACTCCGCTCGAACTTGCGCCGCGCCCCCTCGACGAAGTCGTGGGAGGGGAAAGGGGGTTTGGGGGTTGGCGAGCGTATGCGAGCGGAGGGGTGGGAAACCCCCAAGAATGATCGGGTTAGATGGGCGATCAGTTTACGCGCCGTAGGGGAGCGGTCTCCGCTCCCGTTTCGAACGGTTACATAAAATCTTTATTCTCTGTACGTTTTTTATAACGGGCGATTCGTGAATCGCCCCTACGACCTCCGTATAACGTCCGTGCTGATTTTTCGTTTCGGGGGATTCCCCCTTCCCCCCTAAATCCCCCGTACCCCCTTCCCCCCGCGATTTGAGAAATTCTTCAGGGGGCGCCGCGTGGCCCCCTCGACGAAGTCGTGGGAGGGGAAAGGGGGCTTGGGGGTTGGCGCGATTTATCGCGCCGGAGGGGTGGGCTAACCCCCAAGGGCGGCGAAGCCGCAAAGAACGTCGCAAAGCGACTCCTTAATACCGCTTGCGGTATATCATCGGGCTTTGCCCGATATCATGCGGCTTAAGCCGTATATCATACAGCCTCAGGCTGTATATCATTTTGACCGGCAGAAACATCTCCGAACAGCCCCGGCGCGCTTCCACTGACAGAAAACGGTCTGATGCGAATGCGTCAGACCGTTATACATTATTCAGTTGATTTTACTCTTCGACGGGTCTTGCGTTTATGACCGAGATCATTCTCTGTAAAACGTACATGGCGACGCCGACTTGCAGTACCGAAAAGACTGTATCCGACGAGAACGGCAGAAGCCAGAACGCCGTGAGAAGAAAGTTCGGAACGCACGCGGTGATTATAACCACCACCGCCACGGCGGACAGGGCGACGTGGAGCCTCGGTCTGGCTATACCGAAATGAAAACGTCCCTCCGATACCGTGTAGAGCATTATCATTATTACGGACAGCTGTATTATCATCCTCTCGGGACTGTTGATGACGGTATTCTTGCTGAAATATATCGTCACCGCGTAGCACGCCGCCCACAGCGGAGGCATTATGCAGAACACGCGGTAATTGAGCTTTTTCATAAACGTCGTCGACGCCGCGCGGAAATAGTAAAGGCTCGACAGCGCCGCAAATATGAGTGAAAGGATAAAGAGAACGAACACCGCCCTGCCCGACGACTTTTTCACGTCGGCAAAGAAATACACCGTTTCGAGCACGACCGACGAGATGAACATAAAACCGCAGAGCGAACCGGTGAACACGACGCCGTGCGAAGCCTCCGGCAGTTCGTCGAATTTTCTTTTAGGCGTAAGAACGAACGCCATGACGCCGAGCGCGGCGAGACTGCAGATGAAAACGGCTCTCACTATGCCGACTACGTTTTTCGCGTCTGCGGTATAAAGCGATTCCGACACGTCGTAATAATTGACCGCAATGACTATACGCAAAACGGCGAACGCCAGAGCGAGAATGACGATCGCAGCCGTTATTATTATACATCTGCTTTTATCGGTACTCATAAAAGCATACCCTTTCTTCTAATGATCAATAGTATTTTACCATATCATTATTAACAAAAAATCACGCCTGCGGATAATTTAAGTTAAATTATAATAAATTCTTCATCCGTTTTCGTTCAAAAATCCGATGATCTTCTCGAAATAATCGGGTCTGCCGCCGTCAAATTCCATAAACTCGCCCGTTACGGGATGCGTAAAGCCGATATACCTCGCGTGTAGACACTGCCCCTGCAGTACGTCGGCGTGTTTTTTTTCAAAAGCGGTGTTCCCCGCTCCGTATACCGTATCTCCCATCAGCGGATGGCCGATCGAGCTCATATGGACTCTTATCTGATGCGTTCTGCCCGTGTAAAGCGTAAAACGCAGAAGCGAAAAGCCGCGGTAAGCCTCGATCAGCTCATAGTCGGTACGCGCTTCTCTGCCGTTCGACACGCCCGCCGCCATTTTCTTTCTGTCTTTCGGATTTCTGCCGACGGATTTGCAGACCGAACCCGAATCTTCTTTCGGTCTGCCGACGACGATGCCCTCGTATATGCGCGTGAAAGTATGCTCTTTTATCTGTTCGGCAAGCTTTAAATGCGCCTCGTCGTTTTTTGCAATGATCAGAAGGCCGCTCGTATCTTTGTCGATACGGTGGACTATACCCGGCCGCTCGACTCCGTTTATGCCCGAAAGCCGCCCCTGCATCTGATAAAGCAAAGCGGATACGAGCGTGCCGGTATAGTTGCCCGGCGCGGGATGAACGACCATGCCTTTCGGTTTGTCTACGACTGCGAGATACTCGTCCTCATAAACTATCTTCACCGGTATGTCCTCCGGTTCGGCGTCGGGTTTGACCGGATCGGGCCGGTCGAACGTTATGACGTCGCCTTCTTTGAGCGGCGTGTTCTTTTTCGCCGGTTTGCCGTTAAGCGACAAAGCGCCGCTCCCTATATAGGTGATTGCGGCGCTTCTTGTTATGTTGAATATTTCAGCCGCCGCCTGATCGAACCGTTTTCCGGCTTGTTCCGGCGCGACAGCTGCCGTTTGTTCAGCTTTCATTATCTTTTTTCTTGTTTTTATCGTTTCTGAAAAACACGTTGTCTTTCGTGAACAGGATATAGCATATCATCATTACGCCGCCGACCGTGACGAACGAATCAGCGCCGTTGAATACCGGGAAAGACGTAAAGAACGCGAACTGTATGAAATCGACCACGTAACCGAGGCTCACCCTGTCGATCATATTGCCGAAGCCGCCGGCGAATATCAGAGCGAGGCTGACGCAGAACACCGGTTTTTCTTTCGCCCAGACAAGCAGCGCGAAAGCTATCAGTATAACGGCGACGGTCGACACGGTTATGAATATCCATCTCTGATCGGCGAGCATGCCCCACGCCGCGCCTCTGTTCTCGGTATAGACGAGATTGAAGACGTACGGTATGAAGTTGTTTATCGGGCTTTGTTTAAGATAATTCACCGCGAGCGTTTTCGTCACCTGATCTATCGCGACGAGCGCCGCAGATACGAGCATCCACAGTGCAAAGCGCGGCAGGTTTTCTTTTATCTTCAGCTTCATTCGTCGCCCTCTGTATCGAATATGTCGTTGCGCTTCGGCTTTTTGCGCTTATGCAGTTCGCGCTTGGGCTGACGTATGTCGGCGTCTTTTGAAACTATCTCGTCGCCGTCTATCAGTTTGCCCGATTCGTCAGGCGGCAGACCGTCCGAAAGTATCTGTTTGTTGAGTTCTTTGATCGTATCGCGTACCGACGCCACCCTGTACTTCTTCGCGCCGGTCCTGCCCGCGGTGCGCGTTATGGTATACGCGTCTTCCGCCGGTTCTTCCTGTTTGGACGGTTCTTCGGGCTTGTAAGTCTCGACGTCGTTCTTCATGCCCTCGACCACGGCGCGTATGTAATCGGCGGTTTTGACCTCGAGCAGATCTTCTTCGTATTTGCTTTTCGGCGCGAGCTCTTCAAGCTGTTCGATGTTTTTCAGATACTGCCTGTAGATGATCTCACGCATATCGGCGACGGCGCGCTTCAGCTTTTCGAGCACGACCGCTTCCTGCGCGACAGACTGACGGAACGAGCGAAGAACTCTGTCCGTATTCTCCTTCGCGGTCGAGAACAGAAGATCGGCCTGAGTCTGAGCGTCGGAAACGATCTTGTCAGCGGCACGCTTGGCGAGCAGCAGAGTGTTTTTTATTTCGTTTTCTTCGGCGCTCGATTCCTTGTTTTTGTCGAGCGCGGCTTTCAGCTTGTTTTCGAGCTCGAAGTTCTCGCGCCTCTGCTCTTCAAGCCTCTCCGAGAGATATTCGATATATTCGTCCACCTCTTCGGTATTGTAACCGCGCATCGCGCGGTTGAAGGTTTTCTTTCTGTAATCGTTCGTTGCCATATAAAACTCCGCGTTATGGAAGTATGATCGTGACCAGCGTGATCAGCAGGGTCGCCAGAACGGGCGAGAAATCGAACATCCCGCCTCCGACGTTGAATCTGTCGAGCAGCATTCTGCAGGGGAGCAGAAAAGGCTCTGTGATAAACCAGAGCACGCTCGTAACGGCGGAGTCATCCTCGGGCATGATGAACCCGAGGATGACGCGCGCCATAATGGCTATTTCTATCGCCCAGAGAAAAAAGTATACTGCTCTTGACAGAATCGCGATAACCAGATCCATGAGAACCGCCAGCCTCTGTCGGATCAGTCTTCGGGATAATCAAACGATTCCGCTTCGGTGTCCTTTTTTGCGGAGAGATCTTCGCCGGTGACCGATACGTGCGAAGGCGTGATCAGGTATGTATTCACGGCGACGTTCGAGAGCTTGCCGTCGATGGCGTAAGCCACGCCGGAAAGAAAGTCGATTATTCTCTTCGACATCTCTTTATTGCTCGACTCGAGATTCAGCACCACCGTGCGGCGGTTGAGAAGATGATCGGCGATCTGCGGTACGTCCTCGTATCTTTCGGGTTTTACGACCTTCAGTTCGAGAGCGGCGCCGTCGATCTTAACGGCGGGCGTTGCCGCCGGAGCGCTCTTCGGGGCGGGCGTTTCCTTAACCGCGGGCTCGGCTTTTCTCGCAGGAGCGGCGGTCACGACCTCCTCTTCCTCTTCTTCGGCTTCTTCGTATTCTTCATCCTCGTCGTCGAATACTCCGTCTTTGAATTTGTCTTTGAGCTTATCCAAGAATCCCATTTCAGTATATCCTTTCTGAAAATTATTTTTTTATTCTTTGTCCGAATATCGCCGAGCCTATCCTCACCATGCCTGATCCGCAGCGCGCCGCGGCTTCAAAACTGTCGGACATTCCCATCGATAATATCGGTTCATATCTATTATCTATCTTTTTTACCGAATTGTCAATAAACAAACGGTAAGTTTTATTAAAAAATTCAGAATAATCTTCTTTATTTTCACAAATCGGCGCCATGGTCATCAGTCCGAGCGGTCTTATGCCGTCTATCTGCAGCATTTTGTCGAACGCCGCCGGCACTTCCTCGGGCAGAAAGCCCGATTTGCTCGGCTCGTATCCGATGTTGACCTCGCACAGAACGTTCATCACAAGCCCGCGTTTTACCGCTTCGCGCCCTATCTGTTCGGCGAGCGATATGCTGTCGACCGAATGTATCAGAGACACCTTGTCGATGATGTATTTCACCTTGTTTTTCTGAAGAGTGCCGATGAAATGTATCTCGCAGGGCAGATCTTTTATCCGGTCGTATTTTTCAAGCAGCTCCTGCACTCTGTTCTCGCCGATATATTTGACGCCGCATTCGTTCACCGCGTACGCTATTCTGTCGGGATCGACCGTTTTCGTCGCGGCGAGCAGTTTGGTCCTGCCGCCGGATATGTGTTCGAGCCTCTGCCGGATCTCTTCTATATTCGCTTTTATGTCGGGGTATTCCATATCATTCTCCGGCTATCGACATAGGCGCCGAAAGCAGAACGGAAGGCGATGAAACGGCTCTGCCGAACATATTGACGTAGACGTCGCATCCGACTTCTTCGACGTTTTTGAGAAGCTCGTAAAAGTTGCCCGAAACCGTCACGCCTTTGACCGGCTTTTTGTCTTTGCCGCCGTTTTCGAATCTGTAGCCCTTCGCCATGAGCGAGAAATCGCCCGTCATGGCGTTCGCGCCCGCGTGCAGACCGGATACTTCGGTGATAATGAAGCCCTCGCCCGCTTTTTCGCAGAGTTCTCCGAGAGTCGGCTCGCCGGGGCGCAGACTGAAATTCGTGACCGACACGCCGCCGCCCGACGCGTTGCCGGTAGACTTCACGCCGGCTTTGTTTGCGGTCTTGAGGTTGTATAAAAGGGTTTTGAGAACGCCGTTTTCGACGACCTCGGTCCTCTGACCCGGAACTCCCTCGGAGTCGAACGATCTTGAACCGAACGCGAAATCCAGCGTGCTGTCGTCGGTAAACGACACGCATTCGGCGGCGATCTTCTCACCCTCTCTGCCGGCGAGCAGAGACAGACCCTTCTGTGCGTTTTCAGATGAGAAAATGCCCGAAAACGTGCTGATCATATCGCAGAAAGCGCTGTTTCTGAAGATCACGCGCTGCGCGGAGCTCTTCATCGAGCCGGCTCCGCAAAAGTCGACCGCTTCCTTAACGCCGTCTGCGACCGCTTTATCAACGTCTATCGCGGCGCGGTCGAAACCGCCGCAGATACCGATGCCGCTGTTCATATTGCCTTCTTCCTCGGCTATCGGCACGACGACCGCGTAGATGAAATTCGACGTCTCGGAAAGATCGAGCCCGTGGGAATTTCTTATCACGACGGTACCGCTGCCGGAAACGACTTCGCTCTCTTCGACCTTTTTGATCCTCGGATCCGCCTGTTTCGCTTTTATTTCAAGTTTTTTTGCGATCTCTATTTTTTCTTCCGCGGTGATACCGTCGAGCTCTTCGCCGTACACCTTCGGATGCGGGTAGCTTTCCGCTCCCTTGAAGATGAACTGCTCGTCGGGGTTTTCGTTTATCGAGGCGTTTTCAAGCGCCGCGGAGACGAGCGCGGGGATGCCGTCTTCTTCAAGCGCTGTCGTGGACGAATAACCCATTTTGCCGTTCTTTTTGACCTTGAAGGAGACGCTCGTATAATCGTTGACGCTGTACGAGATTATCTCGCCCTCGAGTACTTTGACTTCAAAACTGTCGCCGGACGAGGCGCTTATCTCGTATTCGCAGCCGCAGTGTTTTTCGGCGTACTGACCGAGCGTGCGGCAGAATTCGTTGAGTTTGCTCATTTGACTTCACCTCCGACCGTTATTTCAGAGATCCTGATCGTCGGCTGGCCGACGTTTACGGGTATCGAACCTGATACTGAACCGCACATGCCCTGACCGAGCTGCAGATCCGATCCGACTCTGTCGATATTGAAAAGTATCTCGTGTCCCTTGCCTATCAGCGTCGCGCCGCGCACCGGCTCGGCTATTTGACCGTTTCTTATCATATAACCCTCGTTCACGCTGAAATTGAATTCGCCCGTGACCGGGTTGACAGAGCCGCCGCCCATGCTCGCGGCGTAAAGTCCGAGGTCGACGCCGCCGATCATTTCTTCAATATTATCCTTGCCGGGGCATATGAATGTGTTCGACATACGCGACGTCGGAGCCAGCGCATAGCTCTGTCTCCTGCCGCTGCCGGTCGATCTCATATTCATACGGCGCGAACCGAGCTTGTCTATCATGTAGTTTTTGAGGATCCCGTTTTCGATAAGAACTATACGCTCCGTTTTCTCACCCTCGTCGCTCATTGCGAGAGAACCCCATTCGCCGGCTATCGTCGCGTCGTCGCACGCGCTGACGCAGTCTGCGGCTATCTTCTGACCGAGTTTGCCGCAGAAAACGGAGTTTCCGAGGCCGACCGAAGTCGCTTCGAGCGAGTGGCCGCACGCCTCGTGGAATATGACGCCGCCGAAGCCGCCCGCCATAACGACCGGCATCCTGCCCGCCGGGCACTTTTCGGCGTCGAGCATTTTCAGCGCCGTGTCGGAAGCTTTTTTGCCGATCGCTTTGAGATCGAGCCCCTGAATGAACTCGAAACCGGCTCCGGCTCCCGGTCCGACGGTGCCGACCTGGTTTTCCGTTCCGTCCGACGCGACGGATACGATGAACATTCTTATATAAGGTCTCTCGTCCGTACCGATCACACCCTCGCTGTTCGCGACGTAAACGTGCTTGACGTACGAATTGAGTATGCCTCTCACCTGGACTATTCTCGGGCTTTGCTCTTTTGCGGAGAAATAAGCTTCTTTCAAAGCCTTCACCCGGTCCGCCTTGGCCACTTCGGAGACGGGTAACGTCTGACGGCAGACCTTGCCGAAATCGCGCTCGGCGAGAGTAACGTCTCTGTTCTCTCCCTTTACGCCCGAGACGGCCGCCGCAGCTTTCGACGCGAGAGACATAAGCGATTCTTCATCCGTGCCGTTGCCGTACGCGTACACCGAATTCGTGCCGGAAAATACGCGTACGCCCGCGCCTTTGTCGCGGCTCGTGTTGACTGCTTCAACGCAGTCGGCTACCATGGATACCGAGTCGTACGTCGTATCTTCGGCGTAGATCTCGGCGTAGTCGGCGCCGGTGCTCATTGCGAGCTCCAGCACCGCCTGCGAAACTCTTTTTTCGATCATGTGTACGCTCCTTTTCAGTCAAATATCCTAATTCTGTATTCCGTGGATTCCTCTTCGGGAAGATTTATCTGTTCTTTGAGGTTCTTGCCGCGCACTATCATTACGTCGTTTCTGTGCAGATACTGCGCGTAGTTTTCATCCTCCGGATGAAGCTCTCTTACTATGTAGTATCCCTCGATACTGTCGAGCACGTCGATGTACCGGAACGTGGTGCGGTTATTTTTGAGTATGAACACGCCCTGCCTGCCGTTCTCGTCCACTCTTACCGCGCTGACGGGAACGCGAAGCCCCGTAACGGACTCGGATCTGATCTGAACGGTCTGTTTTCTGCTGCTGTTGAAATCGGCGGGCATCACGGTCGACGACATCACTATAACGGCGCCGTCGGCTCCCGTAAGGATCTTGTCGAGCGTCAGTTTTATCTCCCGGTCGGGAGAGAGCGAAAACGTGACGCCGTATTCTCTGCCCTCTTCGAGGTCCATCGCGGTCTTGAGATCGAGCCCGGCGCATAAGAACCATTCCGCCGAAGGAGCGATCTTGCCCACGGCGTAGCCGTAAGATGTCGCCTCGTTCTGCTCGGCTTTGGCGTCGAGCAGTTCCTTAACCTCTGCGTAAGACGCGTTTTTGAGCGCGTCCGCGGTCAGTATGCGTTCGTAACCGTCGACGTCATACATAAAGTAACCCGATATAGGCGTATATACCGTCTCGATCGGCGCGCCGCCGCTCCTTACGATGCCGTCTCGCCGTTCTTTTAACGCTGCGATCTCGGAATTGAAGTTGACGCGGTTGTTCGTTATTATTTCTCTGCGGTTCATGTTTATCAGCAGCCGTTTGAGCTTTGCCGTTATACCGCCGTAATCGCCGTCTTCCGCCTTCTGTCTGACCGCATAATAGAGCCTGTTTATCTCCGCGTCGACGGCTTTGGTCGAATTGTCCGATACGGATCCGCTTTCCGCGAGTATCGAGAGCTGACGGTCGATCAAAGCCAGCTCCGCGTCGGAATCGCCGGTCTTTTCGTATATCCGCACGACCTCCGAATCTTTAGCCGTGCGTTCTCCGTCAGACAAAAGTCTGTCGAGCGAGCCGTAGCGCGTGCCGTACAACACGGTCTCGTTGCGGAATATGACTCCCGTCGCCGTGACCGCGTCGGCAAGCTCCGCCGCCTCGACGGTCTCGACCGCCATATCGGTATTGAACAGCTTGACTATGTGATAGATCAGATAGACCGATACGGCGACCGCAAGCGCGCCGGACAGTATGTATATGATTATTCTTTTGACAAGTCCGTTTCCCATGCCGCTCACTTTCCGAGAAACGCCCTGACGGCGTTTTCCGCATCCTCATAACCGTTTATTTTTATCCCGCCGTAAGACGAAAACCACGTAAGCTGTCTTTTGGCGTAATTTCTCGTCGCCTGTTTGAGCCCGGCCTTTGCTTCTTCAAGCGTCTGCTCTCCCTTCAGGGCGCCGAACATTTCTTTATATCCTATCGCCTGATACGCCGTCGTGCCGGGGCGCAGATCGCCGTTATCAAGCAGTTTTTCCGTCTCTTCGACAAGTCCGGCAGCGATCATTTCGTCGACTCTGCGGTCGATCCCCGCGTAAAGCTCCGCCCTATCGCCGAAGCCTGTCAGAAGCAGCAGAAAGTCGTATTCGGGATCGTATTTTTTCTGCTCTGCATCAAGTTCGGTCTTCGTTTTGCCGGTCGTACAGTATATCTCAAGCGCGCGTACGACGCGCTTTTTATTGTTTTCGTGCGTTTTTTTTGCCGCCGCGGGGTCGATCTTTTCGAGGTCCAGCCACAGTTCGTGCGCGTCTTTGCTCATAAGCTTCGCCCGCAGCGCCGGGTCAGCCGACGAACCTTCCGTATAATCGGTCGGATGCAAAAGCGACTCGATATAGAGCCCCGTGCCGCCGCATATAATGGGCAGCCTGCCGCGCGAAAGCGCGTCTTCGATCGCGGCCTTCGCGTCCGCGTTGAATTCAGCGACCGAATAGTTCTCATACGGCTCGCGTATATCTATAAGATGATGCGGCACAAGCGCCTGCTCTTCTTTGCTCGGTTTCGCCGTGCCGATATCCATGCGCCTGTAGATCTGCATACTGTCGGCTGAGATTATCTCGCCGCCGAACCTGAGAGCGAGCCTGAGCGCAACGCCCGACTTTCCGCTCGCGGTAGGACCGCCTATTATGACGGCTTTTTTTCTTTTGAGACCGTTTTCTTTGTTTGTTTCTGACATAATTATACTTATCTTTTATTCCGTGTCAATAGTATTGATAAAATCACCGGTAATTTTTTGACCGTCCTGCACATAATTCCCGAAAGCGAATTCAACACGGCGCAGCCGTATATCGCTGCGACACGTCGCTTGCGGGGAAACCCCCACCCCCGAGCGGCTGACGCCGCAGTGAAATTCGTCGGCAGAGCCGACGAGTGAAATCGCTTTCGCGGCAAAATCGCCTTTGGCGGTGAAATCCGGTTCTTGCGAACCGGGTGAAATAGGAATATTTCTTTTTACGGGGGATTCCCCACCCCCCCCGGCGCCAGGCGCCGCAGTGAAATTCGTCGGCAACGCCGACGAGTGAAATCGCTTTCGCGGCGAAATCGCCTTTGGCGGTGAAATCCGGTTCTTGCGAACCGGGTGAAATAGGAATATTTCTTTTTACGGGGGATCCCCCACCACCCCCTTAATCCCCCGTACCCCCTTCCCCCCGCAATTTTTTCTCAGGGGGGGCGGCGATCCGTTTAGGGATACGTACGAAACGTAAGGGTCGGATCATTCGGCGCAGCCGAATGATCGCGCGCGGTAAAGGGGGGCGCCGCGCGCGTGATCACCGTAAGAAAGCGGCTTGAAACGTCGTTTGAATGACGTGATTATGTTTGTGCAAAAGCCGATAAACATATTCACTATTCACTTTTACCTCTTACTTCGCGCCAGCCTGCCGCGCCCCAAAGGAAGTGTAACGACTTTGGGAGGGAGTAGGGGGCTTGGGGGCAAAGCGGCTTACGCCGCAATGATATACGGCTTCGCCGTGTGATATTCGATCCTTGCGGATCGAGTGAATAAGGAGAATTCTTATTGTTTTGGGTGGGAATCCCCAAGGGTGGCGCGGTACGCGTCACACGGATCGTCAGCTTTGCCGACACCTTAAGTTTGACGAAGGTGAATTCAGCACGGCAACGCCTTGACCGTCAGTTTTCAATTATTTACGCCGGATCATTCATATTATCATCATCGCGTCCCCTATGTTCACGGGACGCAGGATATTCATACGCTCTGTGCTCATCGTCAAGCACCTCCGTCTTCACTCTTCGGTGTATTATAGCACAAATTTTTGAACTTTTCAATACTTATCTGATCGCGTAGTCCGTTCCGATCTCAAAGCCAGTCATCTCGCAGAAGCGGTTGAGGGCTTCCTGCATATACGCCGTGTAGATGTTGACCTTCTCTTCCGCGTCTACCCAGATGTGCGTGTCTATGTAGTTATGGAACGACGCCATATCCTCGAACGGCTCCAGAGTTTCCAGCGCGTCTCGCTCTTCGATCTCTGCTTTCGACAACCTGCCTTTCTCTTCCACGATGTCATCAAACTCTGCGAGTCTGGTCTTGATCGCATCTTCGATGTCACGCAGTCCGAAGTCGAACATCGTCCGCACGAGGTTGTTGATCTTCAGGTTGCCGAACGTCGTCTGGCACTCTTCGACTATCTCACCGAGATCGTACTCGCAGTCTTCAAGCAGGTACAGGTCTCCGTAGCCACAGTCGCAAATCTCTGTCAGCAAGTCTTCTCTCCAGTCAGACATCTTCTTTCACCTCCTCGAACAGTCTCCACATAGCCGCATTAGTCAGCCTCAACCTCAAGCCAGTACCTTTTCTTGAAAGCCACCAATATCCAGCAGATTTCTTCGCCTTCCACTTCTGACCGTCTTGCAGGTGCAGTTCGACTGACATTCCGAAGAAATCTCCAAACATTTGGTGCAGCTCTTTTGCTTCTTTTTTCGGCTTAACTATCATTCTGATCCCTCCTCACACTAAATACTTGCTCATCGCATTGTAGAAGCGCCCGAACTCCAACGACGAGTACGGGGCGCTTTCGTTTTCCTGCATAACCTGCCACATCTCGTCCATCTTGACGTCATACTCGTGCGTATCAACATCGAGGTTGTGGTGGAGACAGAACGCCGTCCACAGGCAACGGAGCTGCTGCATCACGAGCATCTCATCGAGGTCTTCGCTGCCTTCGATGCACTCCAGAATGTACTCGTACTCTTGCTTTTTGTCCATTTCGCACCTCCTCAAATGATGCTGTTCAGAATATCGTCGTACTCGTCTCTCGTCAGGTCTATATCCACCGAATTGCTATCGAGAAGCTCAAGCACGTACACAAGTGCGTCTTCTTTAACGTAGCCAGTCGCCTTGATATGCTTCAACCACGCCCACCGTGCCTGTGCAAGCGGGAGCACGTCTTCTTTCGTTGAGTAGCAGTTTGCAAGACGACTGTACACCGCGCTGCTCAACAGGTCAGTCCATTTCTTTGCTTCCATCTCAATCCTTCTTTCCGACCTTGTAGGTCTTGTCTTTCTTCTTGCCGCAGCCTTTTGTGTACTCTGTGATCCAGATGACCTTGCCGCTCTTGTAATGGCGGTAGTGTCCACGGACGGAGAACATACCACTGGGACTGCTGTGTGAGCCTTTTACCATCAAATGAGGCTCTTTTCCGCTTCTGCCGAGTATGTAAGTGTAGCCATTTCGTTTGCTCTTTTTTGACGTCTTTTTGGGCTTGTGAGGGACTACTTCGCGTACATCGCTTTCATCCTGCTGGATCGTTGCTCTTCCGAACACGAGCAGAGCCATCGCTGACGAGTACACTGTCAGTACCGCCTGACTATCCTCATTCTGGAGCTTCGTCGTATTCTTTACCAGCTCGCACATTCCGTTGCCGAGCGTTTCAAACACGAGCTTGCCGAGGCTCTTGCCGTTCTGATTGATCCCGAAGTTCAGCAGCTTGCCTTCTCTGACTGCCGTGATCGTGTAGCCGCTCTCGAAGCAGATGATCTTGACAGCCTTCAGAGGACTCATACCGAGCCGAACGAGGTCTTTGTGTTCATCGCGCCACTGGAGGATGAACTCAATGTCTGCTGTCGAAAGCCTGATCTTATCCATTCACTGCCTCCTTCCTGACGCGACGATGCACGATCCTCGCGCAGCCACCGTAATGCGCCGTGTATTCTCTGTACCCAGCTATGTCTCTTTTCGCCTCTTTGTACGTGTCATAGCTGCTTTCTGCCTCCCAGCCGTAGCCGCAGTTTGTCTCGATGTCATATCGGTCAACTGTCTTCCTGACGTATGCCATCATCTCACCTCCTCGTAATATGACAGAGAACGAGGTTACGGCTCTCGTCAAATACATCACCGAGAAGTACGCAGCTTCTCATAAGATGAACGCCATCGCAGTCTACCTGTTCTTCACAGGCGATGACGTCAGCAACGGCGACTTCATCATCGCACAAAGCACCTACGCGCCAGAGGGCGACATAGCGAAGGCTCCAGACGCAGCCGCTGGCGACTACTCGACCTTCGATTACGACATCACAATATACTCCGAAGCAGAACGAACGGCGCGGAGAGGGTAAAACAAAAACAATCCCGTCGAAAGACGGGCTGTTCTTTTCGGAGGCTCTATGAAACAAAAATCAATCACGGACAAGCTGTCCGATCAAAAAGCGGCTCTTTATGTGCGTGTTTCCACGGTTTATCAGGTCGATAAGGATAGTTTACCTGTACAGCGCGAAGAGCTGATAAATTACGCAAAATATGCTCTTGGGATCGACAAGTACGAGGTCTTTGAAGATGCAGGGTACTCAGCGAAGAACACAGACCGCCCTGCCTTTCAGCAGATGATGGCAAGGCTACGTACTGGCGAGTTCTCGCACCTCTGTGTCTGGAAGATCGACCGCATCAGCAGAAACCTGCTCGACTTTGCCGAGATGTACGCAGAGATCAAACAGCTCGGTATCACCTTCGTGTCGAAGAACGAGCAGTTCGATACTTCGAGCGCGATGGGCGAGGCTATGCTGAAGATCATCCTCGTCTTCGCCGAGCTGGAGCGGAATATGACTTCCGAGCGCGTCACCGCCGTAATGCTGGCTCGTGCAACAAACGGGCAGTGGAACGGCGGCAGAGTGCCATACGGCTACGACTACGACAAGGACACAACGACGTTCTCGATCAACGAGACCGAAGCTGCTGTCATCAATCTGATCTACGACACCTACGAGGCAAACCAGTCTCTGCTCTTCGTCGCCAGAACGCTCAACGAGAAGGGCATACTGCCTCGCAGCGGATCACCGTGGAACCCGACGACGATCTCCATAATACTGAAAAATCCGTTCTACACTGGCGTCTATCGGTACAACTACCACGACGAGGCTAAGAGCGGCGGCAATTCCAGCAACCAGCATCTCAAGAGCGAAGCTGACTGGGTGCTCGTCGAGGATCATCACCCTGCGATCATCACTCCAGAGCGTCAAGCCGTCGTTCTGGATATTCTCGAAAACAACCGTAGAAGCAACAGGCGAAGCGCAAAGAAGTACGTCCGCAAGAACGTCCACATCTTCGCTGGACTTCTGTACTGCGGTTACTGCGGCAGTCAGATGCAGAGCACCATTGACAGGGAGCGATCCGATGGCTACCGTCCGTCGATCTACGCCTGTTCTCGGAAGCGGCGCTACGACGACTGCGAGAACAAGTACATCTCAGACGTCGTTCTGGCTCCGTTCGTCCTCAACTACATATCGAACATACTGAAGGCTCAAAACAACTTCGGCAGATCGACACCTATCGAGACCTTCGAGCGTAAACTGTTACGGGGCGATATGTTCTCTGACGTCGATCACATCGAGCAGGTCGGACTGACCGAGATGTACGAGATGCTGCATCGCGGTGTTTCCGATGCCGTCTACACGTCGCAGAGGATCAGATCAATGGAGGCAGACAAAGAAACGGCAGACGAGCGTGATCTGCTCGCTGCCGAGAAGCGGAAGAAGGAACGAGCGCTGGCTCGTCTCAAATCTCTGTACCTGTACAACGACGAGGCGATCTCCGAGCGAGACTACCTGCTGGAGAAGAAGGCGCTGGAGGACTCTATCTCTACAATCGACAAACGTCTGGAGGAAATCGAACGCGCCAGCTCAGAGCACTTCACGCTGACCGACGACGAGTTTATGACGAAGGCTTCGATATTCATTATGACGCATCAGCTCCAGAACAAACGGTACATCGAGTTCGACAAATTGATCCGAAAAATCGACGCAAACGTCATCAAAGAGTTTATCAATTCGGTAATTCAAAAAATTGTCATAAAAAACGGCAAAGTCGTCTCGATCCGCTTCAAAAACGGTCTGGAACACAAATTTTTGTACAAAGCGCAGGAATAGAGAAAAGCCGAAAACCGCGTAAAATCAAGGGTTTTCGGCTCTCTTTTTATTCATCGTTCATCCTGTCGAGGATCAACATTGCATCGCCGAACGAGAAAAATCTGTATCTTTCTCTTATCGCTTCTTCGTACGCCTGCATCATGAATTCTCTTGACGAGAACGCCGATATGAGCATGAGGAGCGTGCTTTCGGGCAGATGGAAATTCGTTATCAGCGCGTCGACGGCCTTGAATTTATACGGCGGGTAGATAAATATATCCGTGTCGCGGCTCATGGGACGAACGACGCCCTGTTCGTCCGAGGCGCTCTCGAGCGTTCTCGCCGAGGTCGTACCGACGGCGACGATCCTTTTGCCTCTGTCTCTTGCGGCGTTTATCCTTTCCGCCGCGTCTTTCGTAACGGTGAAGAATTCCGAGTGCATGACGTGTTCTTCTATATACTCCGCTTTGACGGGGCGGAACGTGCCGAGCCCGACGTGGAGCATGACACGTACGATATCGACGCCTTTATCGCTTATCTTCTGCAGAAGCTCTTCGGTGAAATGCAGTCCCGCCGTCGGCGCGGCTGCCGAGCCCGGTTCGTTCGCGTAGACGGTCTGATACTTTTCGTTATCGTCGAGCGACTCGGTTATGTAAGGCGGCAGAGGCATCTTTCCGATGCGGTCGAGCACGGAATACACCGTCTGCCCGTCGGAGCGGTCGTAGTCGAAGCGGATCAGACGGTTGCCGCCCTCTTCGACGTCCGTCACGGTCCCCGTGAGAATGCCCGAAAAATCTATCTTCGCGCCGGTTTTGAGCCTTCTGCCCGGCCTGACTATACATTCCCAGAGATCGAGTTCTCTCTGCTTCAGAAGCAGACATTCTACGTTCGACGGCGGATCGGGAGAATCGGTCTCTCGTATTTTTACGCCGTAAAGGCGCGCCGGTATCACGCGGCTGTCGTTTATGACGAGGCAGTCGCCGGGTTCGAGATAATCGACGACGTCGCTGAAAATTTTATGTGATATCTCTCCCGTTTTTCTGTCCGCGACGAGCAGACGGCAGGCGTCGCGCACGTCGCACGGGCTCTGCGCTATGAGTTCTTTCGGGAGATCGTAATAATAATCGTGTACCGAGTGCATTTCATACTTCCGTTTTCTATTTATTCTTGACAAGCGCCGATATTTGTGATAGAATCGTTGCGGTGACCTGTCGCCGTCTCCGTTCATATTATATTACCGACGGTATATTTCATTATACAGCGGTCAAATGAATTTTTCAATACCTTTAATATAAATTTTACGGAGATTATATATGCCCGATAATAAGATAAAGCGGATGCCCGGCGGCGTGCATACCGCGATCGTAACGCCGTTCGATTACGGCGGTATCGACGCCGGCGGATTCGAGCGTCTGCTCGGAATACAGAAAGGAAGCCGCGTGTCAGGCGTCGTCGTGCTCGGTACGACGGGCGAAGCCCCGACGGTCACCGAATACGAGCGCGATACGCTTATTTCGCTCGCGGTCAGAGCTCTCGGCAACAGCAAAACGGTGACCGTCGGCTGCGGCAGCAACGATACCGGTAAAACGGTCGGTCTGTGCAAACGCGCTGCCGCTCTCGGCGCCGATCTCGTTTTAACGGTCACGCCGTATTATAACAGGCCGTCGCAGCGCGGTCTTTTGCGCCATTATCTCACCGTCGCCGAGGCTTCGCCCCTGCCCGTGGTGATATACAACGTCCCTTCGCGTACGGGAGTCGATATTTCCGCCGACACGCTCGCAGTTCTCTCAGAGCACGAAAACGTCGCCGGATACAAAGAGGCGTCGACGGATCTGAATTCCGTCACCGCAAAAATGCAGGCGGCGCCTTCGCTGCCGTTCTTCTGCGGAAGCGATACGCTTTTATACCATTTTCTCTGTCTCGGCGCTTCCGGCGCGGTATCGGTATCGTCGAATATCGAGCCCGACCTGACTTGCGAGATAACGGAGCGTTTTGAAAAAGGCGACGCGGAGGGAGCGAAAAACGCTTTTTTCCGTCTCTACCCGTTTTTGCAGGCGCTCGCCCTTGACACCAACCCCGTGCCGGTAAAGACCGTAATGGAAGCGGCGGGGCTGATATCCGCCGCGGTGCGGCCGCCTCTCTGCTCAATGAGTTCAGGTCTGCGGTCAAAGCTGCTTTACGCCGCCGCCGATCTCGGAATAGACATAAAATAAAGGATGAAGATATGAAATTCAAAGGAAAAGTCATAATAACGGACGTTGACGGAACGTACACCGGTTCCGATGAAGGCGTGCGGAAAAACAACGAAGCGATAGAATATTTCAAATCCGAGGGCGGGCTTTTCACGTTCGCCTCCGGACGCGTCGAATATGCAGTGAAAGCCGTCGTGCCGGACTTCTTCGAGCTGATAAACGCGCCGGCGGTGCTCGCGAACGGCAGTTATCTCTACGATAAAGATACCGATGCGAGAATAAACGAGATATGTATCGACACGTCGTTCGCTCTGCCGTTTTTAGCCGAATTCCGCCGCCGGTTCCCCACGATGGGTATAAGGATAAACAGAAAAAAAGGTTTTCTCACTCCGGAGATGAATCCGCCCGTATATAACGATCTGAAAAATTACTTTTCTAACGTTCAGACTCTGCCGTTCGATCGGATGCCGGGCGACGGCTGGAACAAGATCGTGCTTATCGGTACGAACGAAGAAGTGCTTGCGGCGCACGAATACGTTAAAGAGAACTATCCCGGCAGATTCGCTTCGTCGATGTCGTGCAGAACGCTGCTCGAGCTGCTCGATCCGCAGGCGACGAAAGGCAATCAGGTCAGATACCTCAAAAAATTCCTCGGCGACTGCACGACCTACTGCTGCGGCGACTACGAAAACGATATCGATATGCTGAAAAAAGCCGACGTCGCCGTCGTGCCGTCTTCCGGTATGCCGAAGGTGGTCGAAATGGCGGATATAGTGACCTGCCACTGCAAGGACGGCACGCTCGCGTATCTTATCGATCTGCTCGACCGGGAGTGCAAAGCATGAAAATTAAGTTTATATTGCCGTTGTTCGCCGTACTGCTCTGCCTTTCGCTGTCGTCCTGTCAGCTGATCCCCGTCTTCGGCGGCATGATATCCGTATCTTTTGAGACGGAAACCGGGACGGAACCGTTCGACCGCAGCGAGGCATATGAACTGATACCGCGGCTCGACATGAAATACTACCTTTCGGATCTGTCTGATATTTATCTGCAGAACGCATGCGGCATATACCGCGCCGTGACGGATTTCGAAGAGGAATACGCGGTTAAGGGCGATATCTCGCGCGACGAGGCGATCGCGCTTTTCCGCCTTATCGAGCTCGAGTGCCCGGAGCTTTTTCAGCTTGACGGTTCGAAAAGTCTGCGCATCGAGTATACGACCGGAAACAACGCCGCAAAACGCGTTTTCTTCGATTACCGCATGACGAAGGACGAGTATACGGAAGCGCTGAGCCGGCTGGAAGAGGCGACCGGGAGTTTTCTTTCAAAAGTCGGGAAGCTCTCCGATTACGATAAGGAAGTCAGCGCTTTTGATTATATCGCAAAGCGCTGTACTTATGACGAAAACGCCGGTTTTGCCGATTCTGCGTACGGTTCGCTCGTGCTCGGCGCGGCAAAATGCGACGGCATAAGCCGGGGATTTCAGATGCTGTGCGAGGCGGCGGGGCTTCCCTGCCTGATGATCACGGCGGAGGCGAAGGACGGCGGCGTCGGCCACGCTTGGAACATGGTAAAGCTCGGCGGCGGTTATTATAACGTTGACCTTACGCAAAGCGTCCGCTCGGAAGAAAATTCGGAAAGCAGCGAGATCATATACTACTATTTCAACGTCGCGGACAAATGGATGAGTGAGAATTACGAAAGATACAACAGCGCGGAGATATTCGGTCCTTTGCCGGTCTGCGATACGTTCGATCAGAGTTATTACGCGCAGCTCGGCGGCTTCGTCCGCGAAGGCGGCGAAAGCTGGAGCGTCTTTACAAAAGGTATGCACAACGCGGTAACGGCGAAAAAGAACAGACCGTTCTATATGCAGTTCGAGTCGGCGAAAGACGCGGCGGATTTTTCAAAGGACCTGAAGACCAAAGTCGCTTTATGGGCTGCCGAACACGGCGGAGTTTCGTCCGTTGAGATAACGGCTTGCGGCGACAGGATGTATAAATTCAAGATCAAAAGAGGCTGAGGATGATGAATTACGATATTTTGCTTAAATTCGGCGAGATCGCGCTCAAAGGCGCGAACAGAGCGTACTTTGAAAACACTCTCGCAAGACAGATAAGATACAGAATAAAGCCGTACGGCAGATTCGAAGTCTTCAAATCGCAGAGCACGATCTGCGTGAGACCGTTATCGGACGGCTGCGATTTTGACGGCGCGTACGAGGTCTGCAAAAAGACGTTCGGCGTGATCGCGCTCGCCCGCGCTTACGAATGCGAAAAAGATATGGAAAAAATAAAAGCGCTCGCCGTAACGCTCGCGCCGGAGCTTTTGTCAGGCGCGAAGACGTTCAAGGTCGAGGCGAAGCGGAGCGACAAGCGGTTCCCGTACGACTCTCCGGCGATCTGCGCAGAGGTCGGCGCGGCGGTGCTCGGATCGTACCGCAATATCACCGTAGACGTACACGAGCCGGACGTCGTCGTAAGAGTCGAGATAAGGGACGAGAAAGCGTACGTCACCGGCAGGCAGGAAAAAGGCGCCGGCGGCATGCCGGTATGGACTAACGGCAAAGCCCTGCTTCTGCTGTCGGGCGGTATCGACAGTCCCGTCGCAGGGCACATGATCTGCCGCCGTGGGGTAAAGCTCGAGGTCGTGCATTTCGAATCGTTCCCGTACACGAGCGAGAGGGCGCTCGAAAAAGTAAAGGACCTTGCGAAGATACTCGCGGAATATAACGGCGAGGTATGCTTCCACACCGTATCGGTGACGAAGATACAGGAGGCGATAATGAAAAACTGCGACGAGGATTATTTCACGCTGATCCTTCGCCGCTTCATGATGAGGATAGCCGAGCGCATAGCGAACGAGCGCAGCTGCAAGGCGCTCGTCACCGGCGAGAGCGTCGGTCAGGTCGCCTCGCAGACGATAGACGCGCTGAACGTCACAAACAGCGCCGTGAGCATCCCCGTATTCCGCCCGTGCATCGGTATGGATAAGGAGGAGATAGTGCAGAGATCGCGTCAGATCGGCGCGTACGATCTTTCGATACTGCCCTTTGAAGACTGCTGTACCGTGTTCACGCCGCGCCACCCGAAGACGAAGCCGGTCCTGGAAAACGTACTGAAAGAAGAATCGCGCATAGATATCGCGGCTCTTACCGAGCAAGCCTTCGCAGAGCGCAAAACGGAATGGATCAAAGCGTACTGAAAACAAAGCCGTCCGACCCGAAACGGGAGTCGGACGGTTCTTTTTTTTGTGTTGTTACAGAGCGTTCGCCAGCTGTTCGGCGCTTTGGTATCTCTGCTCGGGATTTATCTGCGTACATTTCGTTATTATCCTGCCGGCTTTGCCCGGCGCGAGCTTTTCCGACGGGTGCGCCCCGGTGAGCATAACGTTGAACAGAACGCCGGCGGCGTAGATATCGCTTCTGCCGTCGCTTTGAGTTATGCCGTACTGCTCGGGCGGCGCGTAGCCGACGGTGCCGAGTATATGCGTATCGGCGTATTTGCTGCGGCTGAATCTGCGGCAGGCGTCGAAGTCTATCAGCTTGACCGGACCTTTGTCGGAGATGATCACGTTCTCCGGCTTTATGTCTCTGTGGACGAATCCGTTTTCGTGCAGTACCGACAAAGCGGCGCAGAGCTGCCGCATGACTTCGCCCGCCGTTTTATATTTGAAAAGCCCGGCTTCGAGCATCTCGCCCACGTTCATGCCGCTGACGTATTCTTCGATCTCGGCAAAGCCGTCGTCGAGATCGTACACGTCGTAAATTTCCGGCAGGTTCTCGTGGATTATTCCCGAGAGGAATCTGCACGCCGGCACGTCTTCGTTAAAAAGCTTTACGACGATATCGCGGTGCAGCTGCCTGTGACGGAAGCGCACGATCTCTTTTTCGGGTTTGACGCTCATCACGCATACGCGGTCGTACGATTTTTTTATTACGCCGTTTAAAAATTCTTCTTTATTCATATCAGTCAACATATTCGATGAGTATGCAGGCGTCGTAGTAACTGTCGTCGCTGAATTCGTCGAGCCATTCTCTCAGCTGAAACGTCACCCTTATATCTCTCGGTCCCTCCGTTATATCGAACGTCCAGTCATAATATACCGGATACATCATGTCGGGCAGCATATCTTCGTACGCTCTGTCCGGCAGACCGTTACGCCCTAAAATGCCGACCCAGCCGTCCTCGTCGTGTATTTGCGCTTTGAAGCCCGGCAGATCGCGCGTCTGCTCCCACGTATGCGTGACCGTACCGGCTTCAAGCATTTCGTTATAAAAACGCTTCATTTCTTCGGTCGCCTCTTTGTATTCGCCGTCGTACGCGCACAGGCCCAGAGCGTTACAAAGTCTGCCGAACATATCGCAAAAAGCCCGGTATGAGTACTTTAACGCATATCCTTCCGGATCTATCCCGGAATTATACCAAACCGGATCGTACGGAATAACGATCTGTTCGCTGCCGTTGTGGAAAAAATAAATCGAATCGACAGGCTGGGCGCCGCTCCATATCGGTTCGCCGTTTACCACGGTATCGAAGTCGTAACCGTACCAGCCGTTGCTTTTGTATCTGAATATCGGTATGGTGCTCAGACGCGGCAGCGTACAGTCGGGATCGTTACGGTAAAGCGGCATTTCGTAGATCATAAGCTCCCGTAACTGATCCGCCGACTGGATGGTATACATACTTCTGACGAATCCGTCTCCGGGATCGTCTGTCACGGCTTCGGTATCTGTACTTACCGGCGCGTCCGTAACCGCCTCGGTCGTCTGCGGCGCTTCGGTCCCGGGAGCCTGCGTCGTAACGGGCTCGGTCTCGGAAGCTTTAGTCGTTGCCGGTTCGGTTGCGGGCGCGGCTGTCGACGCCGGTTCGGTCATTACGGGTCTCGTCACTTTTTCGGTCACCGGAGCCGAGGTCGAAGCGGGTACTGTATCGGGAGCTTTTTCCGTCACGGTTTGCGCCGCGGTCGCGCTGTCAATATTGCCCGCCGTATCGGGTTTTTCCGCCTGATCCTGCCCGGTCGTCGAAACTGACGTCCGCGGCGAGGTATCTGACGAGGCGGCGCCGGTCGAGCCGGCGATATGCGCCGCCGTTTCCGACCGCCCGTCCGTTTCGGTCTCGCGGGGTTCCGTATCGTTTTCGACGGTGATATCCGGTGCGGAAGTTTCCGGCGCCGCCGGTCCGAATCCGCGCGTACAGGCGATCATGAACGCCGAAAACAGTATGGCCGCCGCAAGCGCCGCTGATATGATTATTACCGGCGTCAGGCGTCGTTTGTTTTTTGTCTCGATGTGTGTTTTTTCTTCAAGCGGACGCATGCACTCGAGACAGAATTTAGCGCTGTCTTCAAGCTCGGCTCCGCAAAAGCGGCATTTTTTCATAGTATCGGTCTTATCACGCTCTTCTCCGTTAATATCAATCGGCGTATTCGATGAGAATGCAGGCGTCGTAATATCCGCCGCCGGATTCGTCTTTCCATTCCCTCAGTTCAAGCGTCACCCGTATATCTCTCGGACCTTCAGTTATATCGAGCGTCCAGTAATAATATTCCGGATGAAACGTTTCGGGCAGCGGGTTTATGACCGCTCTGTCCGGTAAACCGTAGCGCCCTAAAATTCCGGCACGGACGTCCCCGGCGTATTTTTGCGCTTTGAAGCCCGGCAGATCGTGAGTCTGATACCACGTATGCGCGACCTTGCCGGCTTCTTCGAATTCTCTGTACATACGCAGCATTTTTTCGGTCGCCTCGGCGTATGCGCCGTCGTACGCGCACAGCCCCAGGGCGTTGCACAGTTTGCCGAACATATCGCCGAAAGCCCGGTATGAGTTCTTTAACGTATATAATTCCGGGTCGTCTGCCGGCTCCCACCAATTATAGTACCCAAAATCGTACGGAATAACGGTCTTTTCGTTACCGGGGCAGAAAAAATAGATACTCTCGTAGGGATCGCCGCCGCTAATCATCGACCACTCGCCTTCCGGGTAATCGTAGTTGTAACCGTACCAGCCGTCCGTCTTATTTTTGAATACAGGCTCGGCACTCAGACGCGGGCTGAAACATTTCGGATCGTTGCGGTAACGCTGCATTTCGTAGATCATGAGTTCCCGTATCTGATCCGCCGACTGTATCGTATACATACTTCTGACGAATCCGTCGCCGGGATCGTCCGTCACGGCTTCGGTATCTGTACTTACCGGCGCGTCCGTAACCGCCTCGGTCGTCTGCGGCGCTTCGGTCTCGGGAGCTTTAGTCGTTGCGGGTTCGGTCGCGGGCGCGGCTGTCGACGCCGGTTCCGTTACCGCAGGTCTCGTCACTTTTTCGGTCACCGGAGCCGCGGTCGAAGCGGGTACTGTATCGGGCACTTTTTCCGTCACGGTGTGCGCCGCCGTCACGCTGTCAATATTGCCCGCCGTATCGGGTTTTTCCGTCTGATCCTGCCCGGCCGTCGAAGCTGACGTCCGCGGCGAGGTATCTGACGAGGCGGCGCCGGTCGAGCCGGCGATATGCTCCGCCGTTTCAAAACGGCCGTTCGTCTCCGTCTCGCGGGGTTCCGTATCGTTTTCGACGGTGATATCCGGCGCGGAAGTTTCCGGCGCCGCCGGTCCGAATCCGCGCGTACAGGCGATCATGAACGCCGAAAACAGTATGGCCGCCGCGAGTATCGCCGATATTATTATCACCGGCGTCAGGCGGCTTTTGGCCTTTGTTTCGATATGAGTTTTTTCTTCGAGCGGACGCATGCACTCAAGGCAGAATCTCGCTCCGTCTTCAAGCTCCGCGCCGCAGTAGCGGCATTTTTTCATAGTATCGGTACCATACCGCCGCGATCAAGCAGTTCGTTGGTATCGACCACGGTAAGTCTGTGCGTAAGGGCGTATATGAGCGCGGC
>JAEEGL012362336.1_pt1 | contig 52740 bp, 44 predicted proteins | sample 9134231 | NCBI WGS metagenome assembly JAEEGL01 (sample SAMN16246548, study PRJNA631951) | gut metagenome | biome: gut microbiome; feature: rumen; material: fiber-attached | host: Bos | place: Iran: Karaj | collected 2018-10 | reverse complement strand
TATGTCGATAGAAGAAATTCTGAAAGGATTCCCCACTACTCCTCTGCCAAAAGGAGCAGATGACCCTCGGGGGCGGCAGTCTTTTTCAGGACTTGTCGAACGCGGTCCAACGCGAGCGGACGGGGGGATGAAAGGTAAGCGGACCGTCTGAGACAGGACTGAAAAAGCGGCGCCCTTTGGTTACTTTCCGCCGCTGGAGGGGGAAAGTGACTCGCCTCGCGGAACGAAACTCCGACATAAAATTAAAATTAACGCGCGGGCGAAAAGAAACGTATTACGAGACTACCGGCTGCGAGGCAGAGAAAAAAGTAGTTTTCTATTCAGACATTCATGTACTTTGCAAGGAACTTTACCGACAGGTCTATCCATGACTTTACATTGTCAAGACAGAAGCAGTCGTTCCAGCCGGTCACCTTGTCACAGGTCGAAAGTCCGTGAGGACCCGCGTCAAACATATGCAGCTCTACCGGAACTTTGTTGGAAACACAGGCCTTCGCCATTACAAGACTGTTGTGCGCAGGAACACAGTCGTCGTCGGCAGTACACCAGATGAAAACCGGCGGAGTCTTCGGCGTAACGCGGTTTTCCAGCGAGAGCCGCGAAAGCTGGCTGTGAGTAGCGTCCTTGCCGAGAAGCACTTCAAAGGAACCCTTGTGCGGATTCGTGATGCCGCTGATAACAGGATAGGACAGTACCGCCGCGTTCGGACGCACGTCCTCGGCATTCGCGCCTATGGCAGCAAGCATCTCCTCATCGCCCCACATAGTCGCAAGACAGCCCGCCAGATGCCCGCCGGAGCTCGCTCCCCAGACCGCTATCTTGTCAGGGTCTATGCCGAACTCGTCCGCTCTCATGCGTATCTTGTAGAGCGCGTAAGCAGCATTGTGGAACGCTGCCGGGAACCGGGCGTTGCAGGTGTAGTAAAGCACGAAGGTATTGTAGCCCTCGGCTGCATAGCGCATCGCAATAGGCTCGGCCTCGCGCTCGGAGGTGTATTCATACCCTCCGCCCGGGAGTATAAGTATCGCGGGGCGCTTCCTGCACCACTGGAGGCTCTCCACCTGATCCAGCAGGTAGGCCTTCATTATCACGGTTTTTTCGGCATTCAGATAAAACTTTTTGATGTTCATTTGGCTCTTTCCTCCGCTTTTATGAAAAATTTATCACAGTCAACTATAAAACGCTCATGTGTGCCGCTGCCTATCTCCCCCGCTCCGTCGTATGCGGTGACGCGGAAAACAAGCCTGCGGCGGTCGATCTCTGTCAGTTCACTCTCGCAGGTGATCTCGCTGCCGACAGGAGAAGGTGCGGTATGCTTTATATTCAGCGATGTTCCGACCGTGGTCATGCCGTCTTCAAGATACGGCGCCACGGACAGCAGAGCAGTATGCTCCATAAGCGCGATCATCGCCGGAGTAGCGTAGACACGCAGTATCCCGCTGCCGTAAGCTCCCGCGGTCTTTTCCTCGGTCACAGTCTCTGTCAGCCTGCCCTTTATACCGATCTCAAGCATAGGCACATCTCCTTTTCGGGAACAAAATACGGATATGCGGCCGGAACGAACCTGCTTTTCGCACTCCGTTTTTTATTATACTATATTTTTCCGAAGATTTCAACAAATTTTTAAAAATATGAAAAAAATTTGAAAAACCCCTTTTCTTTTTTGGAAATATGTTGTATAATATATCTGTATATTGAGAAAATATGCGCATCGTGCGCTTTACGAAAGGGACTGACAGCTCATGGAAAAGATCAGAGTCAAGGTAAACGGCAGAGGCTACTTCCTTAAGACCGACCACCCGGAGGAATTACAGAAGTTCGCGGCGGATCTCACCGAGCAGATCGAATATGTGGAAAAGAAACTCGGAGTGACCGTTGAAGCCGAGGCTACGGCGCTTTCGGCACTGCTGCTGCTGGGAGACTCTTTCAAGGAAAAGCGCAGCGACGCGGATCAGGCTCTTATCGACGGTCTCGAAGAGCGTATAGAGCACCTGACGAACAAGATAGACAAGCAGACCGAAGCCGAAAATGCAGCGCGTGAGGAGATACAGAGCCTCCGCGAGCGCGAGAACGAGCTTACCGGCAAGCTCGAGACCCTCGCTGAGCGCAGCAGGGACGACGGTGCGAAAGTCGATGACCTCAGCAACTCCCTCGGTGATACACAGAAGGCTCTCGAATCGGCAAAGAAACTGATAGACAAGCTCAACTCCGAAAAGTTCACCGAAGTGGCGGCAAACGAAGCTCTGCGCGCAGAGATCGACACACTCCGCGAGAAGCTCGACGGCTCGAACAAGCAGATAGCCGAACTCAACGGCAAGATCACCAAAATGGAGATCAACTCGATCTCCGTCAACGCCGACGGAAGCGTTGCAGCGAACGAGGAAGAGATAAAGCGCCTCAAAGCGCAGAAGGAAGACCTTGAGATCGACCTCGAGATCGCCCGTGAAGAGATACAGAAGCTCAAAAACGGCGAGGGCAGCGAAAACGCCCGCAAGCTCGCCGAGTACGAACAGATGGCCAGACAGTACCGCAGCCGCGCCGCGGAGCTGGACAAGCTGCGCAGCCTGCTGGCAGAGACCGAGGCTTCTGTGCGTGCAAAGCTCGAGGCAAAGGAAGAAGAATGCGACAAGCTGCGCAATATCCTCTCGAACTACGAAAGCTCCTACGCCCTCAGCATCGCGAAGAAGGAAGAGGAGATACTTGAGCTCCAGCAGCGCGTTGAGCGTCTGAAGACCATACTCAATATGCGCTCGGAGGAAAAGCTCGGCGGCAAGTACGTCCAGACGACCTTCGACGGCACCGAGGAAGCGGGAACTCCCGCGCCGGCAGTAAACGACGAGGAAACGACGGAATGATAGAGATACTTGCTCCCTGCGGCGGTGAGGATTCTCTCCCCGCGGCTCTGAATACAGGTGCAGATGCGGTCTACCTCGGGGTGACCGCATTTTCTGCGCGCAAAAATGCCAGGAATTTCACTTACGAACAGCTTGCCCGCGCAGTCCGCGAGTGCAGGATATCCGGCGTAAAGGTCTATGTCACCATGAACACGCTGGTGTTCGACGACGAGCTCGCGGAGCTTGCGAGAACCGCCGAAAGGATAGCGGAAGCCGGTGCCGACGGCGTGATAGTACAGGATCCCGGCGCCGCGAAGATCATACATGAAGCAGCTCCTTCCCTGCGGCTCCACGCTTCGACGCAGATGACGGTAACCTCCCCTGCCGGAGCCGAGTTTGCGAAGAAGCACGGCTTCTCCCGCGTAGTCCTTGCCCGGGAGCTGTCCCGGGAAGAGATAGCGGACATCGTGAACAGAGTGGATATAGAAACGGAAGTTTTCGTTCACGGGGCTTTGTGCGTATGCACAAGCGGCCAGTGCCTGATGAGCGCGGTCTACGGCGGCAGAAGCGGCAACAGAGGGCTCTGCGCCCAGCCCTGCCGTCTGGACTTTACCTATGGCGGCAGGCAGAACGTGCTGTCGCTGAAAGACCTGTCCCTGGTTGACGATCTGCCGGAGCTGGACAGGCTCGGCGTGACCTCGGCGAAGATTGAAGGCAGGATGAAGCGGCCGGAGTATGTCGCGGCGGCTGTGGCAGCCTGCCGTGCGAAGCTGGACGGCAGAGAACCGGATCTCGACACCCTGCGTGCCGTGTTCTCCCGGAGCGGCTTCACCCGCGCGTACTACGACGGCTCCATGCGCGGCATGGGCGGAATACGCACAAAGGACGACGTGGAAGCCTCGGCCGCGGCTCTTACGAAGCTGCGGAAGCTGTACGAAAAGCCGTACAAGCGCCGCTCTTTCGGCGTTTCGCTCACCGTGCGGGCGGGTCAGCCTGTCACGGCAGAAGTGACCTGCGGAGAATTGAGCTTCCGCTATGCCACGGAGATCATACCCGAGCCTGCCATAAACCGCAGCATAACCGCCGAAGAGATCGCCGAGCGCCTCGGTAAGACCGGCGGCACGGTGTTCACTGCGGAAAGGATAGATGTACGTTCCGACGAGGGCCTGATGCTGACGGCATCGGCCATAAACTCCGTCCGCCGCGGTATCATCGAAGAACTCACAAAACGCCTTGTCAAGTTGCACTAATATTTCTACCAAGCGCAGGATGTGTTGTAAAAAGCGCAGAAAATGGAAAATACCCTTGAAAAAAGTCGCGGAAACAGATATAATAGTAGTGTAGAAGTATGAAAAGAGACAATTCGGAGAATTATTATGACTATCTTTGATGTTTTCTCATTGCTCGGCGGCGTTGCCCTCCTGCTCTACGGAGTGAAGCTGCTCGGACAGGGTCTTGAGAAAAAGGCCGGCGGCAAGCTGAAAAGTCTGCTTGCGGCTTGTACCTCGACCAAGTTCAAGGGTTTTCTGCTCGGCGTAGGCATCACCGCACTGATTCAGTCCTCGGCTACCACGACAGTTATGGTCGTCGGCTTTGTCAATTCCGGAATTTTAACACTCGGACAGGCTATCGGCATTATCATGGGCGCGAACCTCGGTACCTCGGTCACATCGTGGATCATGTCCCTTATCGGCGTTGACAGCGACGTTATGTGGGTACAGTTCCTGAAACCCCAGAGCTTCACGCCGCTTATCGCGTTTGCTGCGATAATCCTTCTGCTGATGTTCAAGAAGGACGCCAAGAAAGCGGATACCGCGTCGATACTTTTCGGCCTCGCTTTCCTCATGTACGGTATGCAGAACATCACAGCAGCCGTTTCGGGACTTAAAGATGTCCCCGAATTCGCGCAGCTCATGGGAATGTTCTCGAATCCTCTGCTCGGCGTTCTCGCAGGTGCGGTCATCACCGCGATAATCCAGTCCTCGGCGGCATCCGTCGGTATCTTACAGGCAATTTCGCTGAACGGACAGCTCACCTACTCCAGCGCAATCCCGATCATCATGGGACAGAACATCGGTACCTGCGTTACCGCGATGCTCTCGTCCCTGGGCGCTAACAAGAACGCCAAACGCGCGGCGTTCATACACCTGAGCTTCAACACTATCGGTACTCTCGTATGGCTGACGATCTACTCCATACTCAACGCGGTGCTGAGACCCGCGATATCCGATGAAGCTGTCACGCCGCTGGGCATAGCGATATGCCACTCGGCCTTCAATGTTCTGACTATTGTTACTCTCGCACCGTTCAACAAGCTGCTGGAAAAGCTCGCCTGCGCGGTGATAAAGGAAGGTTCGGACAAGGGCGAGTTCGCCCTGCTGGACGAGCGTCTGCTCTCCACACCGTCCGTAGCCATCGAGCGCAGCCGCACCGTTGCTATCAGCATGGCGCATGAAGCTGTACGCTCCCTGGAGCTTTCATTCGAGATACTGTTCGACTATAATGAGAAGAAAGCCAAGAAAGTGCGCGAACTCGAGGACTCCGTCGATAAGTACGAAGACAGCCTCGGCACCTATCTTGTCAAGATAACCGACCACAACATCACCGAACAGGGCAGCCAGGAAGTCACCAAGCTCCTGCATACCATAGGCGACCTTGAGCGTCTGTCCGACCACGCGGTCAACATCGTGGAATCGGCGGAGGAGATAAACGACAAGGAACTGCACTTCTCCGACAAGGCGCAGAAAGAGATCAGGGTCATGCTGGACGCCGTTACCGAGATACTTCATCTGTCCGTGTCGGCATTCGAGACCAACGACCTCAAGAAGGCCGTCAGCGTCGAGCCTCTGGAATCCGTCGTCGATCTTCTGAAAGTCCAGATAAAGACCGCTCACATCGAGCGTCTGCGCAAGCAGGAATGTACCATGGAAATGGGCTTCGTGCTTTCCGATATGCTCACCAACCTTGAGCGTATCTCCGACCACTGCTCGAATATCGCTGTCTGTATGATCGAGGTATCGCACCACAGCTTCGAGATGCACGAATATATCAGTACCCTGAAGCGCGACAGCTCCATCGAATATGACAAGCTCTATGAATTCTACGAAAACAAGTATTCCATCGAGTCCATCGAAGCCGTTGAGGCCTGACCGGTGCCTGACGGTAATGACCGGCATCGCACAGGCATAACATTTAGAAGCAGGCTGCCCTTTCCCGCACGGAGAGGGCAGCAAAATAAATTATAAGGAAGAAAGGACAAAACAGCTATGGGCAAGAAAGTACCGTTCGTGACAAAGGAAAAGATCGAGGAGATTAAAAAGGAGATACCCACACCCTTCCATATCTACGACGAAAAAGGCATCAGAGCCACCGCAAGAGCGCTCAACGAAGCTTTCGCATGGAACAAGGGCTTCAAGGAGTACTTCGCCGTGAAGGCTACCCCGAACCCGTTCGTTATGAAGATACTCACCGAGGAAGGCTGCGGCTTCGACTGCGCTTCATACACCGAGCTGCTTCTGTCCGACAAGGTAGGCGCAAAGGGGCACGATATAATGTTCAGCTCCAACGAGACTCCGGATCAGGATTTCAGGCTCGCCTACGACCTCGGCGCTATAATCAACCTTGACGACTTCACGCATATAGAGATACTCGACAAGCTGACAGGCATACCGGAAACTATATGCTGCCGCTATAATCCCGGCGGAGAGTTCAAGACCAGCGAAAAAGGCAATGTAATGGACACCCCGCAGGACGCCAAGTACGGCTTCACACACGATCAGCTTATTGAAGGCTATAAGATACTCCGCGACAAGGGCGCAAAGGAATTCGGAATGCATTCCTTCCTCGCCAGCAACACGCTTACGAACGACTACTACCCCGTTCTCGCGGGCATTCTCTTCCGCACCGCTGTGGAGATCAAGGAAAAGACCGGCATTGAGCTCAGCTTCATCGACCTTTCCGGCGGTGTCGGCATAGCTTACCGCCCCGAGCAGACCGAGAATGACATCAGGGTCATCGGCGAAGGTGTAAGAAAGGCATACGAAGAGATACTCGTACCTGCCGGACTCGGAAATATCAGGCTCTGCACCGAGCTTGGCCGCTTCATGCTCGCGCCCAACGGTATGCTCATCACCACCGCGATACGCGAGAAGCACATCTACAAGGAATACATCGGCGTGGACGCCTGCGCCGCTAACCTTATGAGACCCGCTATCTACGGAGCTTACCACCACATCACCGTTCTCGGCAAGGAGAACGAGCCCTGCGACCACGTTTATGACATTGTAGGCGGTCTCTGTGAGAACTGCGACAAGTTTGCAAAGGACAGAGAGCTGCCGGAGATCGACATGGGCGATATCCTCGCAATACACGATGCCGGAGCCCACGGCTTCTCCATGGGCTACAACTACAACGGCAAGCTGCGTTCTGCGGAAGTCCTGCTGCACGAGGACGGTTCGTGGCAGATGATACGCCGCGCCGAAACCCCGAAGGACTATTTCGCGACCTTCGATTTCAGCGAATACGGTGACAAGCAGTGAAATTTGATTACTGCCCGGTATGCGGCGATAAACTGATTCCGAAACAGATAGGCGATGAGGGCGACGTTCCGTTCTGCGAAAAGTGCGGACGCCCCTTCTTCCCTTTCTCCTATCCCTGCGTGATATGCCTCTGCATAGCGGAGGACGGCGATGTCCTGCTGATAAAGCAGAGCTACGGCATAAGCCGTTATGTATGCGTTGCGGGCTACATAAAGGCCGGCGAGAACGCCGAGGACTGCGCACGCCGCGAGATCGCGGAGGAAACGGGGCTGGAAATGCTTTCGGCAACGTTCCTGTACAGCAGATACTACGAAAAGCACGACAACCTGATGCTGGCATTTGCCTGCCGGGTGCGCAAGGCTGAAACGAAGCTGTCGGGAGAAGTCAGCGAGGCTGCATGGTTCACTCCCGAGGCCGCAGAAAAGGCGCTGTTCCAGGGCGCCTACGGCATTGATATGCTCCATAAGTGGCAGGAAATAAAGGGTAACGCACTATGAGAATGAGAAAAAAGAAGCACCTTGACGAACGTCTTGCGGCAAGCAGCGGAGTCTGCCTCGGGTGGCTGCCCGACGGCATACACGAAGGCGGGACCGGAATGCTCGACCCGGCAGAGGTGTTCGGGAACGACAAGCCGCTCCGGCTGGAGATAGGCTGCGGAAAGGGAAAATTCGCAAACACCATAGCCGCGCGGGATACGGAAGCGAACTTCATAGCTGTCGAACAGTCTCCGAACGTTGTGGTAATGGCGATGGAGCAGACTGTGGCCGCTGGGCTCACAAACCTGCGCTATCTTATGGGCAACGCCGAATATCTGCTTAAAGTGCTGCCGCCCCGCTCCGTGGAGCGCATATATCTGAATTTCAGCTGTCCGTACCCGAAAAGCCGCTACGCCAAGCACCGCCTTACAAGCCCGCTGTTCCTCGGAATATACAAAGAACTGCTGACTCCCGGCGGAGTTATCATACAGAAAACGGACAACGAGGGCTTCTTTGACTATTCGCTGGAGCAGTATGCCGAAAACGGCTGCACTGTGCGCTTCGTTACCCGTGATCTGCATAACAGCGGAATAACCGGGAATATTATTACCGAATATGAACAGCGGTTCCTCGATCTGGGACAGCCCATATTCTACGCCGAAGCTGTCCTGACGGAAGAATAATATATAAAAAATTAACAAAAAGGCTTTACAAAACAAAAATAATATTGTATAATAAATTATATGAAAAATACGGACGGCTGTGTCGTTTTCAGCCCGTCTGAAAATTTATGACCGAAAGGAATGGAAACAAAATGGGCAAATTAACAGCACTCATCAGCATCGCGGCTCTGGCAGGACTCGGTTACTACATCGGCAAGAGAGTCATCGAAAAGCGCAACGCTGAAGAGGAAGAAAGAGCGGCACGCGTTTATGAGGACGATTCCGAATTCTACGCGGAAGAGCATCACAGCACTCCCAAGGAGAAGCTCCAGAAGGCTTCCCTGTTCGCTGTCGGCGCGATCAAGACAGGTACCGAGAAGTTCAAGGAAGGCATAGACGACATAATCAACAACGATATGATCTCCAAGGGAGAAAAGACCCTTGAAGAAACAAAGACCTTTGCGGCAGAAAAGAAGGAACAGGCCGTTGAATTCGCAAAGAATACCGCCGAGAATGTCAAGGGCGGCTTCGAAAATCTGAAGAATAAAGTTACAGGCAAGACCGACGAAGCAGCAGAAGAAGTCTCCGACCTGGCGGAAGCTATCGAAGAGAACGTTGACGAGCTGGTTGACAAGGCAGTTGACAGCGCAGATATCGAAGCGGCAGAGCCCGAGGCTATCGTTGAGCACGTTGAGGAAGCGGCTTCGGCAGCAGCCGACGCAGTTGAGGAAGCTGTGGAAGCAGTAGCTGACAAGGCAGAAGAAGCTGCCGACGATCTTGACAGCCTTACTATCGGTTCGGACGATACCGACTCCGTTGAGACTTTCGATTTCAGCAAGCCCGAACAGCTCTGATCCCGATTTAAGACAGAACAAGAACTGCCCTTCCGGAAAACTTCCGGAAGAGCAGTTTTTATTATGCATTGTTGATGCCGTTCTCCAGCAGATCCTCGAAATCTCCGGAAGGCACGGGCTTCGCGTAATAGAAGCCCTGCGCGGTGTCGCACTTGCTGTGTCTGAGGAAATCCACCTGATCCTCGGTCTCTATGCCCTCGCAGATTATCTCGATGTTCATCTTGTCCGCCATGTCCATGACGCTGGAAAGAACTATGCCGTCCTTGCTCTCCACATGGTCGCCGGAGAAGAAGCCCTTGTCTATCTTAAGCACATCGACCGGCATATCCTTGAGAAGCGACAGCGAAGAATATCCGGTTCCGAAATCGTCTATGGATACCCGGAAGCCCATTTCCTTCAGCTTCATCATCGTTAACCGGGTGTCGTTCTCGTTTACTACGAAGGCGCTCTCGGTGAGCTCCATTTCTATGAGCGCCGGATCTATGCGATACCTGCGCACTATCTCGCTGACACGCTTTGTGAACTCGTTCGACAGCATGTGTATGCGGGAAACATTGACAGAGATCGGTACTATGCGCCTGCCCTCGTCTATGCGGCGGCGCATATAGCGGCAGACCTCTTCGTAGACGAAGTAGTCCAGCTTCACTATGAAACCGTTCTTCTCAAGGAACGGGACGAACTTATCCGGAGGCAGCACGGTGCCGTCGGGCTTCACCCAGCGCACAAGAGCTTCCGCGCCTACTATCTCGCTCTTGGAGACAGAGACCTTCGGCTGGAAATATACCTTGAACTCGTTGTTTCGCAGCGCGGTCCTCGCGTCCGCCGCGATCTCGAACGACCGGTTCAGCTCCTCGCGCATCACCATGTGGTAGATGCTGCACTTGGAGATATTGTGCTGTTTGGAATAGCGCAGAGCAAGATTCACGTTGCTGTAAGCCGTGTCGAAATCGAATGCCGCGCCTGTTTCGGGGATATAGGCACCGGAAACTATGCCGAAGCTCATTTCCCCGCCGATAAGATCCTCATTCTCCGAAAAACGGCTGGTGAAGCTCTCGAACTGCGAAATAAGGCCGCTGTCATATTCCGCCAGCGCACAGAAACTGTCCGCGCCGGAGCGGCATACATATCTTATCTTGTCGGAAAAGTAAGAGAACGCCGCGGCAAAGTTCCTCAGCATCTCATTTCCGCTTCCGTGTCCGAAGCGGCTGTTTATATAGCTGAAATTGGTGAAATCCGCCATTATGAACACGAACTTGTCGTTTTCAAAGGCTGTCTCCATATATCTGTTGACGTGTTCCTTGAAGCAGCGGTAATTCATGAGTCCCGTAAGCTCATCGTAATTCGCGTCATACTCCGCCTTGTCGAGAGATTTCTCCACTTCGCGGATCCTGATGAGGTACGCGAAGATTATGCGGGTCATTTCCTTGAGGACTTTCGCTTCATCTATCGAGCACTGGTATGAGCCGGCGCTGTCCTGGAAGCTCACCATTCCCGCGAGCCTGCCGGAGCGGAAGAATCCGCATACCGTTGCCGAGCCTATGCGGTTGGCTTTCAGATATGTGACATAGGCGTTGTCTTTCAGTATCTTCTCTTCTTCTGTGATTATGCTGAGTATAAAATTCTTGTCGAAGCGGGCGCAGAACTCGTTAAGCTCCTTGTTCGAGAACAGCACTCTGTCGTTCCTGCCGGCCTCGGCGTTCTTCGAGCGCCAGATGTAGGTGTCCCTGAATCCGCCGATAGTCCCGGTCTGCTCGGAAACCACTATCCTGCCGAAATGGAAGTGCTTGCCGACTTTTTCAAGCACGCGCTCCACGGCTTCGTTCATATCGAATCCGGCTTCGGACATATCGAACGCGCTGGCAAGTATCTCACTGCCGAACCCCGAACCGCCGTTGAAGAAATCCATTCCCTTCTGGTAACGTTCAACTCGTGATGCGGGCTTTTCCTCCACAGGAACGGAGGCATCGCCGGAGTAGAAATTGAAGCAGCTCTTGCCGGTGCGCTTCGAGGTGTACAGCGCCTGATCCGCTTTCCTGTACAGCTCGTCGAAAGTTTCGCCGTCCGCCGGGAACAGCGCTATGCCCAGGCTTCCGGAGACCTTCATGCCCTCGTCGTCGCTGTATATCAGGTTGAATATCTTGCAGATATCCTCGGCCTTGTTTGCTATATGGGATTTATGGTTCATACCGCGCAGGAAGACGATGAACTCATCTCCGCCTATACGTCCTATCACGTCGTTGGAACGGAAGAGGTCCTGCATCTCCTGGGCTATGTCCACGAGGACGCTGTCGCCGAAAAGGTGTCCGAGGGTATCGTTTATCTGCTTGAAATTGTCCACATCCACGATTATGAACGCGTCGAAGGTGTCACGGCTGTCGGTGCGCAGGTAGTTCTGGATAAGCGTCTTGGTGGCGGCCTTGTTGTAGAGCTTGGTCAGCGGATCGCGCTCGGCTTTTTCGATAAGGCGCTGATTCGCGAGCTTTATGGTGCTGATGTCCTCGATCTTGCCCACAGCGCCCTTGTATTCGCCGTCGGAGCTGCTGCGGCCTGTCTTTATCGTAAATCTGTACCAGCGGAAGTCCGTGTTGTCCGGGAACCGCAGGCGCAGCTCAAACACACCGCTGTCTATGCCGGTCTTCAGGTTGTTGCAGAGGACACCGAAGGTCTCTTCGTCCTCGTCACAGACCATATTGCCGGAGATGAAGGCAGTTTCAAAATCCACGGCCGAGAAGCTGTTCACGAATGTGCCGCCCACGTTCTTGTAGAGTTCGAGCTTGTCTGTGCGGTTGTCGTATCTGAATATGTAGTCGGCGGATATAGCCATAACGGAGAACATCATATCCACAATTTCCGAGTTTCTGGAAGATACTTCGGAAAGCTCCGACATATCATGCAGGAGCACGTTAAGGCGTTTTCCGTTGCGTATGTCATCGACAGCTATCTCCGCGTGCAGGGTTATATGCGTTCCGTCAACGCGGTTGGTATCGATATCCAGCTCAAACACCCTCAGATTTCTGCTGAGAGCTTCTATCTGACCCGTGACCGCCGCCGAGTATTCCCTGCCGAGCACTCTGAAACCGTACTCATTGGGTTCAAGGTTGAGATATTCGGCCTTCGAGCAGCCGAATAACGCAAAGAAGCGTTCATTCGCCCACTTGAGCCGCATAAAGCTGCCCTCGCAGATAAATGTCGCGGCAGCGCAGGGTATCTCACCGAATATCTGGTTCTTTTCCGCCAGTTCAACAGCAGTTTCCATAATGACCTCCGTTATCTGAGTCTTAATGAGATGTAGCTCTCGGGATAGGTGACATCGTACCTGTATGCCAGCCGCAGCATATCTGACGAGGTGAACATACAGCCGAATATCTGCTGATCGCCCTTTGACAGCGTGTAGAGCTTCTTTGTCTTCTTCGTGGCAGGATCATAGGAATATATGTTCTTGCTGGTATTGAAATAGAGCTTTCCGTTGCGCACGCCCAGGGACATCCATATCTGATTGTAGAAATACTTCCCGTAGGGATAGGTCTCCGTGCCGTTTGTATTTCTTCTCGAATACCACTTGGTGCGTATCCTTATCAGCGGCTTGGCAGTGTCGGTCCTGAAATTGTACGAGCATATATCCGCGGCGGCTTCCGAGTCGTTCTTCACCGCGTAATACCCGATCCTGCCGTCAAGGATTATCGGAGAAGTTACTTCGTGCCAGAAGGCATTGTCGTAGGTCTTATCCTTTGCCGCGGGATAACTGCCCACGATCTCCCAGTTCCTGTGCGGCATTGTGGTATTGCGGCAGAGCTCGTCGCTCATAAGGAAATTCTCGTGCGAAACATATCCGAGATTGTCATAGGAGTTGTTCTTGTACACCGTGGCGGCATCGTCCTTGGTTATATCAACATGATACCAGTTATTTCCGAGTTTTACATAGTTCCACGCGTGTCCCATATAGTCCGAGATCACTATCGTGCAGTCTATGTTCAGATAATTATTCAGTATGTACATATATGCCAGCGAATAGCCCTGACACACGGTGGAACGGGTTATCAGACAATCGTACATATCATAGTTGGTCTTGCCGTAATCGTACTTGCAGTTGAGTATCAGCCAGTCATGCACATACAGCAGCTTCTGCACGTCGTTCATCTCCGGAGTAATACCGGAAACTATCTTCTCACACAGCGCGTCGATCTTCTTCTTCGCGGCTCTCTGCTCTTCGGGAGTCATGGTATAGTCGAATTTCACGAAGAAGTCCCTGCCGATGCTGTTCACGGTGATGGAGTTGCTTACGAAGAACAGCTCCGGGGCAGCAAGGTATGCTCTGCCCATCATACGGGTCGCTTCGTCCAGGCTCCAGCCGTTCTGTCTGACTATATCCGAGACCTCTATGCTGCTTTCATGCCGGAACGCTCCTTCGATCAGCACGGGAGCCAGCTCGTCGGTGACTGCGTCCGCGGAAGCCGCTGCCGTAAGGCAGGACAGCAGCAGAACAAGTGCTGCGATAAGAGATATCAGGGTTCTGAAACTTTTCTTCATCGGTTTATCTTTCCTTTGTTCGCTATTTATAGTAAAAGCAAATACATAGATATTATACTATAATAAAAGCTATAAATCAAGTAGGTATCGTCATATTTGTGCATTTTTACGGTTTTTAAAGCTGTTCATATTACAGTTGCTGCCGGAACGCAAAATTATCGCCGTAAAAATCAAAAAATATATTGACATAAAACACAAGATATGCTATAATAATTTCTTGCAAGGTACAATATGTTGATTGATTCCATGGGAACTATTTTGCAAGGAAGGGACAGAAATGAAGATCATAAAAAGAAACGGCTCGGAAGTGCCGTTCGATGCCGAAAAGATAAAGGCGGCCGTCACAAAAGCGAACGAAGCGGTGGGCGAGAATGCCCGCATGACATCGCTCCAGATTGACCGCATCACCGAAAGCGTCGTCATAGCCTGCGGCGAGCTGGGACATTCGCCCAGCGTGGAGGAAGTGCAGGATATGGTGGAGCACCAGATAATGGCGCACGGAGCCTTCGAGGCGGCAAAGGCCTATATCACCTACCGCTATACAAGGCAGCTCATCCGTCAGTCCAACACCACGGATGACAAGATACTCTCGCTCATAGAGTGCAGCAACGAGGAAGCAAAGCAGGAGAACTCCAACAAGAACCCCATTGTGAACTCCACACAGCGCGACTATATGGCCGGCGAAGTCTCCCGCGACATCACCAGCCGCATCCTGCTGCCCCGTGATATAGTCGAAGCGCACAACGAAGGCATCATACACTTCCATGACTCCGATTACTACGCACAGCATATGCATAACTGCGACCTCGTGAACCTCGAGGATATGCTCCAGAACGGCACAGTCATCACAGGCACGCTCATCGAGCGTCCCCACAGCTTCTCCACAGCCTGCAACATCGCAACACAGATAATCGCGCAGGTAGCCTCAAACCAGTACGGCGGCCAGTCCATCTCCCTGACCCACCTGGCGCCCTTCGTACAGGTCAGCCGCGAGAAGCTCCGCAAGGATATACGCGACGAAGCCGAGGAGTTCGGCGTGACCATAGACGACGAGACTGTCGCGAAAATGGCGGAGAACAGACTGCTGGAAGAAATACAGCGCGGCGTTCAGACCATACAGTATCAGGTGGTCACACTGCTCACAACCAACGGACAGGCGCCCTTCGTCACCGTTTTCATGTACCTCAACGAAGCGAAGAACGAGCAGGAGAAGAAGGACCTCGCCCTCATCATTGAGGAAGTCCTCCGCCAGCGCATCGAGGGCGTCAAGAACGAGCAGGGCGTATGGGTCACCCCCGCGTTCCCGAAGCTCATATACGTTCTCGAAGAGGACAACATCACAGACGACAGCGAATACTACTACCTCACCCGCCTCGCGGCGAAATGCACCGCCAAGCGTATGGTTCCCGACTATATCAGTGAGAAGAAGATGCTGGAGCTCAAAGGCGATGTCTATACCTGCATGGGCTGCCGCTCATTCCTCACCCCCGACCGCTTCACCGAAGCCGGTGTCGGCAACATCGCCAACGCGAAGAACTACGAACCCGGAAAGCACAAGTATTACGGACGCTTTAATCAGGGCGTAGTTACCATAAATCTGCCGGATGTCGCGCTTTCTTCCGGCGGCAATATGGAAAAGTTCTGGAAGATATTCGATGAAAGGCTTGACCTCTGCTACCGCGCCCTCATGTGCAGGCACAAGAGACTGCTCGGTACGCCCTCCGACGTGGCGCCGATACTCTGGCAGTACGGAGCTCTCGCAAGACTCGAAAAGGGCGAGCCTATCGACAAACTGCTCTACAACGGGTACTCCACCATATCCCTCGGATTCGCGGGACTTTACGAGTGCGTGAAATATATGACCGGCAAGTCCCATACCGACCCGGAGGCAAAGCCCTTCGCGCTCGATGTCATGAACTACCTGAACGCTGCCTGCAAAAAGTGGAAGGCAGAGACCAACATAGACTTCTCGCTTTACGGCACACCGCTGGAATCCACCACCTACAAATTCGCAAAGTGCCTCCAGAAGCGCTTCGGCGTCATCGAGGGCATTACGGACAAGGGCTATATCACCAACAGCTACCATGTCCATGTCACCGAGAAGATAGACGCGTTCTCGAAGCTGCGCTTTGAAGCGGAGTTTCAGGCCCTCTCCCCCGGCGGAGCTATCAGCTACGTCGAGGTTCCGGATATGCAGAACAACATCGAGGCTGTGCTCCAGGTGATGAAGTTTATCTACCTCAACATCATCTACGCCGAGCTCAATACCAAAAGCGACTACTGCCAGAAATGCGGCTGGGACGGCGAGATAGAGATAGTCGAGGAGGACGGCAAGCTGATCTGGAAATGCCCCAACTGCGGCAACACCGATCAGAACACCATGAATGTCGCCCGCCGTACCTGCGGCTACATCGGCACACAGTTCTGGAATCAGGGCAGGACACAGGAGATAAAGGAAAGAGTCCTGCATCTGTAAAAAACACGTTTCCCCGCTGTCAGTCAGCTGACGGCGGGGATTTTGAACGAGGTACATCATGTATTACGGAGAGATCAAGAATTACGATATCGCCAACGGCCTCGGAGTACGGGTGACGCTGTTCGTTTCGGGATGCCGCAATCACTGTGAAGGCTGCTTTCAGCCGCAGACATGGGATTTCGGCTACGGCAGGCCCTTCACCGCGGACACCGTGAACGAGATCATTGAAATGCTGGCGCCCGATTACATCAACGGGCTGACAGTGCTGGGCGGAGAGCCTATGGAGCCGGAAAACCAGCGGGAGCTTCTGCCCTTTTTCAGACGAGTGAAAGAGACTTATCCCGGTAAGGATATCTGGCTGTTCTCGGGATTTACTTTTGAGGAGCTGACCTCCGGGAACAGCAGATGCCGCACCGAAGTGACCGACGGACTGCTCGCGCTTGCCGATGTGCTTGTTGACGGACGGTTCGTACTTGCGCAGAAGAGCCTCGCGCTCACATTCCGGGGCTCGTCTAACCAGAGAGTCCTTGATCTGAAAAAGTCCTTCGCCGCCGGCAGTCCCGTTCTTCTCGAGGGGATTAAATAACGCCTGCCGCTTATTTCTTCACAGCATTCCCGAAAAGATATGTCCCCGAGAACGGGTCATAGCCCACGTTCTCAACGCCCTGCGCCCGGAACACATACTCCTTCCCGAAGCACAGCGGCGCGAACCACCCGCTGTCCATGATGAGCCGTTCGGCTTCAAGGCAGTATCCCGCGGCAGTCTTATCGTCCGGCGCAGTAAGGACTCCGGAGATCAGATCGTCCAGCCTGCGGCTCGATACTCCGGCATAATTGAGCACGGACGAGGACGAGAACACAGCGGGATAAGACACCGCCCCGCCGGCTCCGCCGCTGAGACGCACAAGCGCTATCTCAAAATCTCCGGAAGAGAGCGCCGCTATGTATTCGCTGTAAGGCAGCTCGGATATCATGCAGTATATGCCGAATTCATGCTGCCATTCCTGTATGAAGCTACCGACGCTCTGCCGCAGGGATGTCCCCTCGGGCATGAGTATATGCACTCCGGACAGCCTGCCGCTCTGTACTTCACGCAAGGCGTTCTCCCTCCGGGCTGTCAGCTCGCTCTCCGTGCAGGCTTCTGCTTCCGGAACTCCCGCAAGAGTGCGGTAATCCCCTCCGCCGCCCAGCTTTATACCGTCGGGAATCACGCGGTCCGCGGCCGTATATATATCACCGGAAAAGTCCGCTCTCACGCAGCCGGCCAGCGCTTTCCGCAGGTCGGAGGACTCAAACACGCCGTGGGTATTGAATATGACTCCCCACACAGCCGTCGAGTATGTATTGTAACCGTATCTTCCGGTGTATCTCATTATCTTCTCCGCGTCAGATGTGCGGCAGACCTGAACGTCACCGGCTTCAAACCACCCGCAGGCATCGGCGTTTATATTGCAGGTGACCATGGAAGGCGCTGTCCCGAGAGCTCCGGCGTTCAGCGGATTGCGTTTAAGCTCTATGAAATTGCCGTTCTTCGTCCATTTGTCATAGTGCCAGCGGCTCACATAAAATGCGCCGTTTGAGCCTGTCAGGTCTCCGACAAGGCCGTACTGCCCTTCCGTCAGCTCATAATATTCACGGTTGCAGGGCATGGCAGGCGGCGCCGCAAGCATTGCCTGCAAATCCGAGCGCCGCTCATTCAGTGTTATTTTCAGTTTATACTTATCCGTTGCCTCCACACCGAGCTGTGAGAGGTCTTTTATTTTGCCGGTGTTTATGGCCTCGGCATTCTTTATGAAGTAATATTCCTTCGCACGCGCCGATTCCAGCTCCGGGGACATAAGGCGCTGAAACGCGAACACGAAATCGTCGGCAGTACATCCGGCGGTGAAACTCCCGCGGCCGTACCACTGTATATCCTCCCGCAGGGTGAATTCCCATATCAGCCCGTCATCGCTGACCGTACAGTCCTGCGCCATTCCCGGGACTGTAACGCCGCCGTCCGCCACACGGTACAGCCCGAGGAACACGTTCGCTATCACTTCGGCGGAGCTGTCGTTCTCACACAGCTGCGGGTCAAGCGTGGCAGGGTTCCCGTCGATCACCGAAGCAAAGGAATGTCCGAAGCCCGCCTTCGGGTCTTCTGACTTGTCACCGTCGCAGGAAGATACAGCAAAAACAGCTGCCGCGGCAAACACGGCAGCAGTTATGTATGCGGCTGTTCTCTTCTTAAAACTCAACCGTGACGACCTCCCCGGTTTCAAGGCTCTCCGGTACGTTTATAATGCGCTGGTTGCGGCTGCCGCGGAAAGGCAGTTCCAGCGTGCGTTCCTCAAGCACGAATCTGCCATCAACGAGCAGGTCGAGCTGTCCCAGCAGCTTCCCGACGAACTCCTCGGTCTCGCTCTTTTTCAGGAGCTGCTCATAAGTCCAGCCCGTGTAGCTCATAAGGTGGTAGCCGTCGGCTTTCAGCTTCACGGACAGGTCGTAAAGGGGCTCCGGCTGGCAGAACGGATCTCCGCCGGAGTAGGTCACGCCCCTGACCAGCGGGTACTGCTTTATCTTGTTGTATATCCTGTCGGTATCGGCAAGACGGCCGCCCTTAGGATCATGGGTCTCGGGGTTGTGACAGCCCTTGCAGTTGTGCGGGCAGCCCTGTGTGAATATCGCAAAGCGTATGCCCGGGCCGTCAACGTAGGATTCCGGAACAAGTCCGGCAAGCTTTATCAGCATCTCAATCGTACTCCCTGTTGTTAGAAATATACGCGCGCACACGAAGCGGAACGCCTATGTCCGCGGCACGCCGGCGGCACTTCTCCACTTCTTCCTCGCCGATGACGTCAACGACGGTCAGCTTCACGTCCGGAATGAACGAGTGCGTGATTATCGCAAAGTTAAGCATCGAATTGTAGGACGGCAGACCGAACCTCGACTTCGTGATCTCCAGGTATTTCTCGGGGTCGGAGGCGTTGAGGCTTATGGAAACACTGTCTATGACGCCGCGCATGGAGTACAGGTCAAATGTCGGGTGCATCAGCGACACAAGGCCGTTGGTATTTATGCGTATCTTCATACCTGTCCTGCGCTTGATGTATTCGGCGGCTTCTATAAGCTCCCATGGGCGCTCCATAGGCTCGCCGAAGCCGCAGAACACCACTTCATCGTACTTTGAAGCATCGACCTCATCGAAGGCGTCCATGATCTCCTCGACTGTGGGCTCATGCTCCAGCCACAGGCTGTCATTCTCGCCTACGGTCTCGTCATTGTGACGGATGCAGAACGTGCAGTTGCAGGGGCATTTGTTGGTAATGTTCGCGTACAGCGCCCCGTTCAGATCGTAGAAAATCTTCATAGCTTTCATAGTAATTTCCCCTTTCACATTCAGTCTGCGCACATAATGCGGCCTGTCTCTGTATCTATCTTCGCCCTGCCGCTGCGGACGGAGTGAGCAATTCCCATGGATACCGCAAGCTCCCCGGCTTCTGTGGTGCGTGACGCGCCGAAGGTCTGTACGGTGTTCTTCACAAGCTCCGCGCGTTCAAGGCTTATGGAGCTGCGCAGGATATCGGTCACTGCCGCGCCGATCTCCTCGGTGGATACGTCGTCCAGCTTCCGCTTCTCGCCGCCCGGGGCGGTTGCGCGGAACTCTGTGTACTCCGACGGTTCCTGATCGCTGCGCCATACGAACACAAGCTCGCCGCGCATGGTCTTTTTAAGCTCCATACCGTCGAACACTTCCGCAAAACGGCTCTCCGCTTTTGCGCTCATTTTCGCTATGCCGAACGCACCGAGTACGCGGTGCAGGAGAACTCCCCTGCCCACAGGAGCCTCGGCGTTCACGATATCCGTGATGATGCGCCTTATCTGCGTATTTGAACTCTTATCGTAGTAGTATTCGGGATCGCCGGCAGTTTCGGGAATAAAGGGCGTGTAGTACACCGGACCCGCGTCTGCGGCAGCTTCTTCCCGCTCGAAGGTTATCTCACGCTTTGCGGGGGCAGCTTCTTCAACTACCGGCACACCGCTGCGGAATGCTTCAAGCGCCTTTTCTATTTCTTCGGTGAGATTAGCCAGCACCTTGCGGTCATTATCCAGCCAGTCAAGTATATGCACGCTGAGTATCTTCCAGCCCAGTCCCGCCAGCACCGACGGCTGAACGATGCAGCGGTCGCGTGCGTTGGTCAGCTCGAAGTTGCTGCGGCTCTCGCACATTATGCCCAGCAGGTATGTGCCTTCGCAGTCGGGGTTCACTATGCCTATGTCTATCTTGTAGTCCGACTGGCCTATATTGCGCTTGACTTCATAGCCCGCGCCGCGCAGAGCCTCCGCCACGGTTTCCGCGAATGCAGCGTTGTCTTTTTTACCGTTTCCGGAAGTCTTTCTCACCGGCAGGGCGGAATTGCCCTTTGCGGCAAATTCAAGGAATCCGCGCAGTCCGGCGACGCCCTCGGAACGTGTACGCGCAGTGTCTATCTGTTCGGGACGGATAGTCGAGAACACTATCATTTCCTTTCTTGCGCGGGAAATTGCGACATTGAGTCTGCGCCAGCCGCCGTCCTGATTCACGGGGCCGAAATTCATGGAGACTTTGCCGTCCTTGTCCGGGCCGTAGCCTATGGAGAACAGTATCACGTCGCGCTCGTCGCCCTGAACGTTTTCGAGGTTCTTGACGAGAATGGGCTCATACATCTCGTTGGCTGCCTGCTCCAGTGCGGGATCCTTGCGGAGCTCGTCGGCTATCATATCGTCAATGAGTATCTGCTGGATTATATTGAATGTTACAACGCCTATGCTGTCCTTGCGCAGTTCGGGGTCTGACAGGCGGCGGACGATCTCCGCGGTGACTGCCTCGGCCTCGGCGCGGTTCTGCTTTGAGCCTCCCTTGTCGTAGAAGCCCTCGACGTGTACCCAGTTGACCTTGGAAACAAGATCATCGGGTGACGGGAAAGTGCGCAGGCTGTTGTCATAGAAGCGGCTGTTGCTGTAAGAGATAAGACTCTCGTGGCGCGAACGGTAGTGCCAGAGCAGATGTCTCTGGGGCATCGCCAGCGCGAGACAGTCGTCGAGGACGCTTTCCAGGTCTTCCTTCTCGATATTCTCCTCGTCGGTATGGTCCGTTGTGAAGAATGATGTGGGCGGGAGCTGTCTCGGGTCACCGACTACCACCACATTCTCGCCGCGCGCTATGGCACCGACTGCTTCACTGGTGGGGAGCTGCGAGGCCTCATCAAACACCACGAGATCGAACTTCGGGTAAGACGGATCTATGTACTGCGCGGCGGATATCGGGCTCATGAGCATACACGGGCAGAGCCTTCCGAGCAGGTTCGGTATGCTGTCGAACAGCTTGCGTATGGACATTCCCCTGCCGCCGCTCTTTATCGCTTTCTGTAATATCGCCAGCTCCGAGGAATTGGCGGTCTTTCCTGTAGAGATATCCGGCACTCTTGAGGACAGTCTCGCTGCCAGCTCTTCTATGGTCAGCTCCTCGAAACGTGCCGAGAAGTTGCGGTATTTTTCAATCGTGCGCTCAAATTCCGCGCCCTGGAATGACTTTAACAGCGGCTCGGAGCTTACGGCGCGGGAGATCACGGACTTGCAGACCGCGGCGGTCAGTGCGGGTCTCAGGCTGCTCTCGTCGAGAACGCCGCTCCTGTAAGCGTCGGCGGCGGGTTTAAGACCCAGCATATTCATCTTCCTTATGCTGTTCTCAAGCACTGCCCTGTCGCGCAGGCTCTCTGCCGCGCCGCAGTAACCGCGGTTCTCTGCGGCAATGCTGCCGAAGAAGTCCGCACCGCCGCATACGCCTGCCACATCGGCGGAGAACTCGTTCTTCATGCGGCCGCAGTCAGCCAGCATATCCGCGTAGCGGGCCTGTGCGTCACCGAGAGCCGCCCTTGCGGCAGGGTCGGCGGCATGGGCTATGACTGCGCTCCGGAATTCCGGCTGCGCGTCCAGCATCATATTGCGTATGTCAAAGGATACCGGAAGAGCTGTTTTCAGCTTCGGGAACACGGTATTGATGCCGCGCCAGTATTCGCCAAAATACTTCGTCACCATTGGGTCGGCGGCGTTTACCGCGGCAGCGAGCTGACGGTATTCCGACAGCGTGCCGAGTATCTGCACTATGTTGTCCTTCGTGACGGAATTCGGGTCCTTGGCGTAGACGGCAAGCTCCTTGACCTGCTTGCCGGAACCCAGAGCCTTGCTTATGAAGTTGCTCTGCTGTGTCTTTTTCCAGTTGAGCAGAGCCGTGTCGGGGTCGTAGTTCCAGATGCTGGGCTCGAATTTCGCGGAATATTCGCCGTATATCGCGATCATCCGCAGTCCGGTGTCGATGAGCTTTTCCATTTCGCCGCGCACCGAAGCCGGGTCTTCGCCGTTCACGATGCCGCCGAGGATAAGCTCCTGCCCCGTGACCGCGTTCAGCAGTCCGAAAGCACTGTCTATGCCTTTCTTATCCGAGGGCATCGGACAGCCGAGAGCCGTTCCGAGCTTCGCGTAAGCTCCCGCGGCAGCGGCTGCCTTGCCGCAGAGCTGCTCCGCCAGCGCCGCGAACGCGCTTCTTATCTCGATCGTGTATTCGGTTATGCAGACATTTTTCAGCGGGGAGCCCTGAAGGCCGCCCAGATCCCTGCCGGCCGCGGCAGTATCGGCGGCGGCTTCCGCCCACGCGGCGAAGTCTGCCGCAGACGAGGAAGCCACGAAGTCTCCGTCCAGCGTCAGGCGGCCGTCGTAGTCCTTTACGGCTTCGTACTGCGCCACCGCGTCATAGACGGACATTCCCGCCGAGCGCTCCTTGTACAGCGCCGACATGGTGTCGTTGAGCTCCACGCGCAGGGAGTGGAGCTTGTCGGCTGTGCGTGCGTATTCCTCCGGCGGCTTTATGCGGCTCATTCCCAGCGCTTCCTCAAGCTGCGAAAGTACAGCGCGCTTCTGTGCCTTGTTGGAATGGAGCTCCAGGCAGAACGGATCGAGGCCTATCTTTTTCAGTCTCTTCTGGACTACCGACAGAGCCGCCATTTTTTCTGCCACGAACAGCACCGATTTCCCCTGGAACAGCGCGTTCGCTATCATATTCGTTATGGTCTGGGATTTACCCGTTCCGGGCGGGCCGTGCAGCACGAAACTGCGCCCGAGGGACGCTTCATATACCGCCGCCAGCTGCGAGGAGTCGGCGCTCATCGGCACCGCCATATCCGCAGGCAGCAGCTTTTCGTCAAGAACATTGGGCGAAAGTGCGATGTCCTCTTCCTCCCACTCGGTCTTTCCGGACATAAGGCTCGCGACGACCTTGTTCTTTGCGAGATCCTCGGAGCGGTTGCGTATGTCGTTCCACATGATGAAGCGGCTGAACGAGAACTGACCGAGGAAAGCTATCTCCTCGATATCCCAGCGCTTCTTCGACATCACCGCCTGCCGCACAGTGCTGAACACCAGCGGCAGATCCACGCCCTTTTCGTCCGCCGGCAGCGGGTCAAGGCCGTTTATCGCGATGCCCTGATCCTGCCGCAGAAGCTCGAGCAGCGTTATATTCATCTGAGTCTCCTCTCCGCGCACACGCAGAGAGTAGGATTTGTCCTGTATCTTTCTGACCAGCTCCACCGGCACCAGCACAAGGGGCGCGTAACGGGGCTTCACCGCCTTGTCGGTCTCATACCAGCGCAGGAATCCCAGAGCCAGGTACAGCGTATTGGCGCCGTTTTCCTCAAGGCTGACTTTCGCGTCGCGGTGCAGCTTTTTCAGCGTCTTTTCAAGCTCCGTCTCGCTTATGAATGTGCGCAGGCGGTGATTCCTGAATTCCGACTCGGCAATTGCCGATATCTGATCCTTGTCGTTCTCGGTCTCATATATGCGGCTGTCGGACAGCACAAACGAACGCTCTGACGGAGCGGGCATTATCCTGAAGCTCTCGCCGTCGGATATCTCGTCCTCCAGCTTGCTCACATCAGCGACCATGAGCTGGACATTTGAGGAAGCCGGGCGGAAGTTGAGCAGACTGTTGCGCAGGCTCAGGTCCAGCAGCTTCCGCTCCCAGACCATCAGCTTCGTCAGCTCTCTTTCACCGGCGGTCTCGCCCCGGCGTGATGTGTCTATCATTCTCGGTTCAGAAGTGATCTCGTCGCTGTCGCGCCTGCCGTAATCCACAGCCTTGTAGACACCGTCCTCCGCAACACGGGCGGGTATGGGTCTGATGCCGCTCCCGCGGCAGCGCTTTATGTCCACTGCGTACTGGAACTCGCCGGGCTGCCCCAGCTTCGTGAGCGCGTGGCTCTCGGCATGGGCGAAATCCGTGCTGCTGCCCGCAACAAAGTCTGTACACTCGACTACGCATATCTTGTCTATGCCCTCGGCTGCGCGCTTCGTAAGAGCCGAAGCATCGTCCTCCGCGCAGTCGGCAAAGGTCTCGTCCTCCAGCCAGAATCCCGCGAAACAATGCCCCTTCACAAGTATCACCAGCGGATTGAGGCCTGTCTGCTCAAGGCAGGAAGCGAAGAGCAGGGTGAGATCGAGGCAGGTGCCGCGCTTCTCGGCAAGCACGGTGTACGGCAGACGCACACGCTGTCCGGACTGCTCGAAGCTGGCAGGCGGCACGGTATAGGCGATGTTCTCCTCCTGCAAAGCCGCGTAGACTGCGGCTGCCTGCTGCTTTGCCACATTGGGGTCCCCGGTCATGTAGCCTGTGAATGACGGCGAACCCGTCCATTTCTGCATATATACCGACGCGCGGGATACCACTTCACCGACCCTCGGGTGGTTCGGAGCCGTGAACGCCGCCACAAGCTCGGGCATTATAAGAGCGCCGCTCCACTCATCGTAAGCGAGGATATCCACGGGAATGTCCGTCTCCGCAAGAGTCTCTTCTCCCGAAACAGCGGAGATATGGATATTGCCGGCGGTCTTTTCGGTCAGCGAAAACAGCAGTTCCGTCGAGACAGTGAGCTTCACCGGAGATATCTCGGTGCTCCTGCCTGCCTCGGCAGTCCCGAGCTCGTATTCAAACGGCTTCGCGAATTCCGGCTCGAACTCCGCCCTTACCGTCACGTTCTCCGCGGCGGCTGTGCTGTCGTTCACAAGCGTTATACTGCGGATAAGCGGTATATAGTTCTGCTGCATCGCGAAATTGAAGGTATTTGTGACACGCGCTTCAATTCTGAAATTATCATTCATATCCGGTGTTTCCTTTCGCCAAGATTCTTATGTTCGGGTAACTCTATATGCTGCTGTATCTCTGGAGGAACTGTTTCGTGCGCTCAGAGGCGTTTTCTCCGAAGAGCTGCTCCGGATCGCCCTGTTCGACTATGTAGCCGCCCTCCATGAAGATTATCTTATCCGCCACACCCCGTGCGAAGTTCATTTCGTGGGTCACGATAACCATGGTCATACCGTCGGCGGCAAGCTCCTTGATGACTTTCAGTATCTCTCCCGTCAGCTCCGGGTCGAGAGCCGAGGTGGGTTCGTCGAAGAACAGTATCTCCGGGTTCATAGCAAGAGCGCGGGCTATTGAAACACGCTGCTGCTGGCCGCCGGAAAGCTCGCAGGGATAGGACTTTGCTTTGGTTTCGAGACCCATTTTCTTCAGAAGCTCCATCGCGATCTCCTGCGCTTCCTGCTTGCTCTTTTTCAGCACGCAGACCGGAGCCTCGGTGATATTCCGCAGTACGGTCATGTGCGGGAACAGGTTGAAATTCTGGAACACGAGCCCCGTTTTCTCCTGTACTTTGCGAAGTGTCTGCTTGTCTGCGTAGACGCTCTTTCCGCCCGGACCGGGGACGAACATATCCATTCCGCAGAAGCGTATCGTTCCTCCGCTCGCCTTTTCAAGCTGGTTCACGCAGCGCAGCAGCGTGGACTTGCCGCTGCCGGAGGGGCCTATCACTGCCACGGCCTCGCCCTTTTCAACATCGAAGCTGATATCGTTCAGCACGTTAAGAGTGCCGAAGCTCTTGGACAGATTCCTTACTTCAAGTATAGCCAAACCGCGTCCCTCCTTACCTGTAATAATCCAGCTTCTTCTCGACTGCCGAGAAAAGCACTGTAAGCACCGTTGCGAACACGAAGTAGAACACGCCCGCCATGAACAGCGGCATAAGCGACGCGTACAGCGGCACCTGCTTCTTCGCTATGTACATGATCTCCATGTACGGTATCGCGGAGGCAAGCGATGTATCCTTGACCAGCGTGATTATCTCGTTGGAGCTTGCAGGTACGACGCGCTTTATCACCTGCGGGAGTATTATGCGGAAGAAGGTCTGGAACTTACCGAAACCGAGGCACCGCGAGGCTTCGTACTGCCCCTTCGGTATCGACTCGAGACCGCCGCGGAATATCTCCGCGAAGTAAGCCGCGTAGTTGAGCACAAAGGCAAAAAGCATCATATTGAACGTGTAGCTCTCGCTTCTGATGTCCACGTTTTCGAGCAGGCTCTTTATGAAATCCGGGCAGATATCGCTGCGCACGATGTACGGCACCGAGTACTGCGCCACGATGAGCTGGAGCAGCAGCGGAGTTCCGCGCATTATCAGTATGTAGATGTTCGTCAGCCATGAAATGGGCTTGAACCTGCACATTTTCAGCAGCGCCACCACCATTCCGAGCGGTATGGAATAAAGCAGCGTGAACGCGAATATTTTCAGCGTCGGGACAGCGTATTCGAGCATCAGCCCGAACAGCGTCGATAACTGTTCTCCTGTCATCGGGAAATCTTCTCCTTGTTTCGTTATGCTATCATAAAAGCGTGTTAATACGGTAAATCACACCGCAGTTTATATTATATCATAAATATGTAATAAATTCAATAGCAAATAACAAAAAACAGCCGCGGCTTCTGCCGCGACTGTCGTATCTGTCCGTGTATTTTTTTACTTGACGGTTGTAACGTCTCTGCCGAACCACTTTGTGGATATCTCGGCCAGCTTGCCTTCTGCCTTGAGTTCACCGAGGATCTTCTGTACCTCGTCACGGAGCGCCTGATCGTTCTTTCTGAAACCGATAGCGTATTCTTCCGCTTCAAGGTTGCCGGGGAGTATAACATAATCCTTGCTGTTCTCTGTGATGAAGTAGTTCGCAACGATGGAATCGAGGAACACAGCATCGGAGAAGCCGAGTTCCATCTGGTTGAGGAGAGTTACGTTGTCTTCAAGAGCCGTTACGGTGATGTCCTTGTAGAGATCGGCAGCCACAAGTATCTCCTCTGCGGAGGAACCGGACTGTACGCCTACGGTCTTGCCCTTGAGGTCGTCCATTGTCTTTACAGTGCTGTTTCCGGGTACTACGAAGATCATCTCGTTGTTCATGTAGGGTTCGGAAAGGTTCATTGCCTTCTGTCTCGACTCGTTTATGGACATTCCGTTCCAAACGCAGTCGATCTTGCCGACATTGAGGTCCTCTTCCTTGTTGTCCCATACGATAGGCTGCTTTACCAGCGTGATGCCCATTTTGTCGCATACCGCCTGAGCCACGTCGATATCGAAGCCCACGATCTCGTTTGCCTCGTTTGTGAAGCCCATGGGCGGGAAGCTTGCGTCAAGTCCGAGAACGAGCTGCTTTGCGTCCATTACCTTCTTCAGCGAATCATCGGCCGAAGCTGCGGGTGTGCCTGCGGCGGCGGTCGTTGTCTGCGCGCTGCCGCCGTTGCCGCAGCTTCCTGCCGCAGCGATCATCGCGAATGCAGCGAGACCTGCTGTTATTCTTGCTATAAATGTTTTTTTCATAACTTTTTCCTTTCTTTTCATGTTCCTGGAAGTTTCAACTAAATCAATATATCACATTACCCGGAATTTGTAAAGAGCGCGGGGCGGAATTTCGGAAGTTGATACAAATTAACGCTTTACCGCAGCCCTTATTTAGTGATGTTTTATGGCGGATTACCGCGGCAATCGGTAAATATGACATAAAACGCGCGCACCGTCATTCAATTATTGTGCAATACAAATATCCGATATTCTATTGCATTTTCGGACAAATTGAGTTATAATAAATAAGTATGTAAAGTTAAAAGCGCAGGGACTTCCCTATGTTTTCCCTGCACGGCATATACCGGAGGTATAACCGGAAGAAAGGAAGAAAAGTCATGAAAAAAACAAGACCACTCGCGGCACTGCTTGCCGCTGCCGTAGTATGCATCTCGTCCTGCGGAGCCGCCGCCGTTCCCGCAAACACCGTAAACAGCGCCGATGACCTCAAGGGCAAGACCATAGGCACACAGCTCGGCACCACCGGATATATCCTTGCCGGCGACATCGAGAACGCCAAGGTCGAGGGCTACAACAAGGGTGCGGACGCCATACAGGCGCTCAAACAGGCAAAGACCGACGCTGTCATCATCGACATGGAGACTGCAAAGGCTTTCGTGAACAAGAACCCCGACCTCAGGATCCTCGACGAGCCTTTCGATAATGAAGAATATTCCATCTGCTACCGCATAGGCGACGATGAACTGGGCAAGAAGCTCAACGAAGCTCTTGCGGCTATTAAGGCCGACGGAACCCTTGACGGCATCATTTCCCACTGGATAGGCGACGAGGCCGATCACGCTCCTTATGTTGCAGACAGTTCCATAACAAGAACAGGCACTATAACCATGGCTACAAACGCCGAATTCCCGCCTTATGAGAGCATGGAGAACAACGAGATCGTCGGCATAGATGTTGACATGATGAGAGCTATCTGCGACAAGCTCGGCATGGAGCTGGCTATCGAGAACATGGCATTCGATTCCATAATCACAGCCGTTACCTCCGGCAAGGCCGACGTTGGCGTTGCTGGTATGTCCGTTACAGAGGACAGACTCAAGAACGTAAACTTCACCGACGGCTACGCTACCTCGATGCAGGCAATCGTCGTAAGAGCCAAGTAGCGCGGAGCAGAAAACCGTAAAACAAGAAAATAACTGAATTTAGGGGGACAGACCCTTGGACGATCTTTTACAGAAGCTGTACGATACCTTCATCTACGATAACAGGTATATGTACCTCGTGAACGGACTCAAGACCACGCTCATCATAACATTCTTCGCAGTGCTGCTGGGCATGGTCATTGGTTTCCTCGTTGCTATAGTCCGTGCAACACACGATAAAACAGGCAAGCTTAAAATACTGAATTTCATATCGAAGATATATCTGACGGTGATAAGAGGAACGCCTGTAATGGTGCAGCTCCTCATCATCTACTATGTCATCTTCGCTTCCGTGAGGATAGACAAGGTCTTCGTCGGTGTGCTTGCATTCGGTATAAACTCCGGAGCATACGTCGCGGAGATCGTGCGCTCGGGCATCATGTCGGTGGACGGCGGACAGTTCGAGGCCGGCGCAAGCCTCGGTCTCAGCTACTCAAAGACCATGATGTACATAATTCTTCCCCAGGCGTTCAAGAATGTCCTGCCCGCACTTGCCAATGAGTGCATCGTACTGCTGAAGGAAACATCCGTCGCTGGATATATCGCCCTCGAAGACCTCACCAAGGGCGGAGACATAATCAGAAGCGTCACTTATGAGGCATTCCTGCCGCTTATCGCAGTCGCGCTGATCTACCTTATCATAGTCGTAGGACTCAGCGCTCTGGTCGGAAAGCTCGAAAGGAGGCTCAAGAAGAGTGATCGAGGTTAAAGGACTTAAAAAGAGCTTCGGTGATCTTGAGATACTCAAGGGCATCGACACGAAGATAGAAAAGAACGAAAAGGTCGTTATCATAGGGCCCTCCGGCTCGGGCAAAAGCACATTCCTGCGCTGTCTGAACCGCCTTGAACAGCCTACCGGCGGCACTATACTGTTTGACGGCACCGACCTTACCGCCGCGTCGGAGAAGCAGCTCCACAAGGTGCGCGAGAAAATGGGCATGGTGTTCCAGCATTTCCACCTGTTCCCGCATCTGACTATACGCGGCAATCTCACCCTCGCTCCAGTAAAGCTGAAACTGATGACCAAAGACGAGGCCAACGCAAGAGCCGAAGAGCTCCTGCGGAAAGTCGGGCTCTTCGACAAGGCCGACAGCTACCCGAATATGCTCTCCGGCGGTCAGAAACAGCGTATCGCCATAGCGAGGGCTCTCGTCATGAACCCGGAAGTCATGCTGTTCGACGAACCGACTTCCGCACTTGACCCCGAAATGGTGGGCGAGGTGCTGGGGCTGATGAAGCAGCTTGCCGAAGAGGGCATGACCATGGTGGTAGTTACCCACGAAATGGGTTTCGCACGCGAAGTGGCTTCACGCGTCCTGTTCATGGAGGGCGGCGTGATAATGGAAGAAAACGAACCGGGCGAATTCTTCTCAAACCCGAAAAGCCCGAGACTCAGGGAATTCCTGTCCAAAGTCCTGTAATGAAGCAGCATAAGCTCCGCGGCAGCATCATGCTGCTGATAACCGCGGCGATATGGGGTCTGGCTTTCGTCGCGCAGAGCGACGGCATGAACTATGTCGGGCCGTTCACCTACAACGCCTGCCGCACGCTTATCGGCGGGTTTGTGCTTATTCCTGTGATCGGACTGCTCAGGCTCCTGCCGGACAAGTCCCCTGAGAAGCGGGAAAAGGCTCCCCTCAGGACTACCGTCACGGGCGGTGTCATCTGCGGCCTGATATTCACGGTGGCGGGTATGCTCCAGCAGTACGGCATAAGCATGACTACTGCCGGTAAAGCGGGCTTCGTCACCGCACTGTACATAATCATAGTGCCCATATTCGGCTTCGTGATATACCGCAGGACCTCGCTGAAAGCGTGGATATGCTGCCTTGTCGCAATAGCGGGTTTCTACCTGCTGTGCATAAACGAAGGCTTCACCGTTTCCCCCGGCGACCTGCTGGTGCTGGCCTGCGCATTCTTCTTTGCGGCGCACATCATGATCATCGACCGTTTCAACGCGAAAAACGCCGACGGAACACTGATGTCCTGCATACAGTTCTTCACCGCAGGCACTATAATGCTTGTCTGTATGTTCATTTTCGAGCAGCCGTCATTTGATGCGATACTCGCGGCATGGCTGCCGATACTCTACGGAGGCGTGATGTCCTGCGGAGTGGCCTACACTCTCCAGATAATCGGACAGCGCTACACCGACCCCACTGCCGCTACCCTGCTGATGAGCCTTGAATCCGTATTCGCGGCGCTCTCAGGCTGGCTTCTGCTGAACGAGACCCTCAGCATAAAGGAGCTCGCGGGCTGTACTCTGGTATTTATCGCGGTCGTTGCCGCTCAGATAAATATTAACAAAAAGAAAAAAGGAGGGAATGATCTCAATGAAAAAGTATCTCAGTAAGATCATTTTCGCACTTATCGTTGTGGTATTCATTATATGCTGTGCTGTCAGCGCACCGATAACCGAAGCTGTCGGCACGCTCTGGTCGCTTCTGCCTCCGGTAGTCGCGATAGGACTTGCGCTGATAACGAAGGAAGTCTACTCCTCCCTGTTCCTCGGAATACTGACGGGCGGCTTCCTGTATGCCGTTTCGACGAACACACCGCTCCCGGAAGACCCCGAAGCACCTGTACTCACGGGCTTCCCGAAATTTATGGACGCTGTGGTCAACAAAGGCATCATAGCCAACATCGCCGATTCGTACAATGTCGGAATACTCGTATTCCTCGTTGTGCTTGGAACTATTGTAGTCATGATGAACAGAGCGGGCGGAAGCCGTGCTTACGGTGAATGGGCTTCGGCACACATCAAGACCCGCAAGGGCGCAAGCATCGCAACATTCCTGCTGGGCGCACTGATATTCGTGGACGACTACTTCAACTGCCTTACCGTCGGCTCGGTAATGCGCCCCGTTACGGACAAGCACAGAATATCCCGTGCAAAGCTCGCTTACCTCATCGACGCGACAGCCGCTCCTATCTGCATTATCGCCCCGATATCATCGTGGGCAGCCGCAGTTGCCGGAACGGTTGACGGCGTCAACGGCATACAGCTCTTCATCGACACCATTCCCTACAACCTCTACGCTCTGCTCACGATCGTCATGGTAATCTTCATAGCGCTCAGCGACACGGACTTCGGTCCCATGAGGCACCATGAGGACAACGCAAGGAACGGTGACCTCTTCACCACGAAGAATACCGCTTATCCTCCGGACGACAAGCCCGTTCACACAAAGGGCAAGGTCATCGACCTCATTCTCCCCGTTGTGATACTCATAGTTATGTGCGTACTCGGTATGGTATATACCGGCGGCCTGTTCTCGGGAGCCGACCTCATCACGGCATTCTCGGACTGTGACGCTTCCTATGGTCTCGCCCTCGGTTCCATAGGCGCTCTTATCCTTGTTATACTCTACTTCCTGTGCAGACGCGTTCTCACCTTCACAAGCTGCATGGATTCCATCGTGGCGGGCTTCAAGCAGATGGTACCGGCTATACTGATACTCTGCTTCGCATGGGCGCTCAAGTCCATTACTTCCATGCTCGAAGCCGGTCCGTATGTATCCGGCATCGTTGAAAGCGCACACGCGATTCAGATACTCCTGCCGCTGATACTCTTCGCAGTTGCTATCGGTCTTTCCTTCGCGACAGGTACTTCATGGGGTACATTCGGTATCCTTATCCCGATAGTTACAGGCGTATTCTCCGGTGACCTCGCTTCCACAGCCGAGACCGGCGTAATTCCCGAAATGGTCATCATCTGCATCGCGGCTTGCCTCGCGGGTGCCGTATGCGGCGACCACTGCTCGCCTATATCGGATACCACCATCATGGCCTCCACGGGTGCACAGTGCGACCACGTCAACCATGTTTCCACACAGCTCCCATACGCCTTCACAACCGCAGGCGTATGCGCGGTGGGCTACCTGATCTCCGGCTTCATACAGAACGTATTCGTGGTGCTCGGCATCTCGATAGTCCTGATGATAGCGGTACTCTTCACCATAAAGCTGCTCTCAAAGAAAAAAGCGGCACCGGAACAGTCATAACGGCAGACAATAGCTCCAGAGCCGTATTCAGCCAATGAATACGGCTTTATTCTACGAAAAGGAGGGATAACGATGCGCGGCAGAAAAGAATTTAACAGCGTGACCGAACAGCTCTGGTCATATATCCTGAACCTGCTGAATGTTGCGTGCATCACTGTACCCTTCGCCCTGTGCTGGTACTGGTGCTATGCCGACACTATCCATGTACCTTTCTTCCACTGGGGAAATGTTGTGCTTATACTGCTGTACGCGTTCATCTACTTCACGGTATGCAAGCTGTATTCCGGCTTCAGCGTGTCGATAGTGAGGATCTCGGAGCTCGTTTACAGCCAGCTCCTTTCAATCCTTGTGACCGACGCGATAACGTACGTTATCATATTCCTGCTTTCCTACCGCCTCGCTTCGGCATGGGAGCTGGCAGTCCTGTTCCTTGTACAGGCTGCGCTGGCGGTGTTCTGGTCGCTTTTCGCGAACAAGAGCTTCTTCCGGAACAACAAACCTATGCGCACCGCCGTGATCTGGGACGTGAGACAGAGCATCGAAGCCCTGATAAAGGAGTATAAACTTGACAAGCGCTTTGAAGTCGCAAAGACTCTGCGCGTGGAAGAATGTATTGCGGACATACCCTCGGCGCTGAAAAACACCGACGCCGTGTTCCTCTGCGGCATACACAGCAGCGAACGCAACCTCATCATCAAGTACTGCATAGAGTCGGATATCCGGGTGTTCGCGATCCCCGGCATCGGAGATGTCATAATGAGCAGCTCCGAGCCGCTGCATATACTGCATCTTCCCATAGTCGCCATTGAGCGTTACAATCCGTCCTTCGAGTATCTGTTCATAAAGCGCGCCGCGGATATCATCATCTCCGGCATAGCGCTGCTCCTGCTCTCGCCGCTGATGCTCGTCACCGCCATACTGATAAAGCGTGACGGCGGCACGGTATTCTACAAACAGAAACGCCTGACAAAGAACCGCAGGGAATTCAACATCATCAAATTCCGCACAATGCGTATGGACGCGGAAAAGGACGGCATCGCGAGACTATCCACCGGAGCTTCCGATGACCGCGTCACTAAAGTAGGCCGCGTGCTGCGCAAGTTCCGCATCGACGAGATACCGCAGCTGATCTGCGTGCTGAACGGCTCCATGTCGCTTGTGGGCCCGCGTCCCGAGCGCCCCGAGATCGCCGAGCAGTATGAGAACGAAACTCCGGAGTTCGCGTTCCGGTTACAGGCGAAAGCAGGCCTCACGGGCTTCGCGCAGGTCTACGGCAAGTACAACACCGCGCCGTATGACAAGCTCCTCATGGATCTCCAGTACATAGCGCGCCCCAGTCTCACCGAAGATATAAAGCTGCTTTTCGCGACGATAAAGATACTGTTCATGCCCGAAAGCACCGACGGAGTAGCCGAGGGGCAGATCACCGCGTCGGAAAACAAGCCCGGAAAGTGATATGAAAAAGATCGTTATAATAGCATCGGCTGTGTTCCTGCTGACGGGAGCGGTGATATATGCCTGTATCGCGTTCTTCGGCGGATCACACGGGCGCACTGCCGAGATAAGAGTCGAGGGCAGGCTGATACGCACGGTCGATCTCGACAACGCACCTGACGAGACTTTCACAGTTGACAGCGATTACGGCACCAACACAGTCCGCATCGAAAACGGCGAAATAAGCATCACCGAAGCGAGCTGTCCCGACAAGATATGCGTGAAGCACGGTCCTCTGAGATCGGATTTTCTTCCCATAATCTGCCTGCCGAACAAGCTGGAAATAATCCTGAAACAGACCCGCAGCCCCATTCTCCGCTGAGAGAATGGAGCTGCTTCTTTATTCTTTCTCCGCAAGTTCCCTGTACTTGCGCTTCGTGGCCATACCTCCGCGGATATGGCGTTCTTCCTTGTTGCGGTCGAGCACTTCCCTCACCTGCCTGTGCAGCTCGGGATTGACCCGCGCCAGCCGTGCCGTGATGTCCTGATGAACTGTACTTTTGCTTATCCCAAACGCTTTTCCTGCATTTCTTACCGTCGAACCGCTGTCGATTATGTATTGTGCGAGGCTTACACATCTTTCCTGTTTTGTTCCGCTTACAGATGACTCTGTTGATCTTATCCGTGACATGGATACGCCTCCTCCGAAAATTTTGTTCTGACCAATTTATATGCGGGGGGCGGCGGCATTATGAACGCGGCGTTTCTCTTGTGCATTGTTACCATATCGGCCGCTGCAAAAAATGCGTCAGGCAGGCAGTATCAACAACATTCCGGCAGGTATCTTGATTATTGCGCGGATTTGGTTTATAATAAATATGTATTGTGTTTTAAAGAAAGGAGATCGTTTCATGCCGACAGTTGAGAGATCGACCGACAAGGAAATAGTAAGCCCCAGGGATAACGAAAAGAAGATACTTGAGGAGCTTTATGAAAATAATCTGAGCAAGGGGACCATAGACCTGTCGCTGTACGTTGAATACGATGTCAAGCGCGGTCTGCGCGACAGCAGCGGCAAGGGCGTTCTCGCCGGCCTCACGGAGATATCAGACGTGGTGTCCTACGACATCGTTGACGGAAAGAAGATCCCCTGCGACGGCAGACTGTTCTATCACAACTACAACATAGTCGACCTGGTGAAGGGCGCGGAAGGCAGACGCCACAACTTTGAGGAAGCCACATACCTGCTTCTTTTCGGCAAGCTCCCGAACTCCGAGCAGCTGGCGCAGTTCGACAGCCTCATCAGTACATACCAGAGCCTGTCCAACAACTTCACCCGCGACGTTATCATGAAAGCGCCCAGCTCAAATATCATGAACGCTCTCCAGAAGAGCATACTGACTCTCTACTCCTACGACGACGACCCCGAGGATATCTCCGCGGAGAACGTGCTGCGCCAGTCGATACAGATCATCGCGAAGATGCCGCTTATATCCGTTTACGCCTACTGCGCGTACAAGCACTTCAAGCTGCATGAGAGCCTTATGATACGCAACCCTAAACCCGAATACTCCACAGCGGAGAACATACTCTATATGCTGCGCGAAACGGGTGAATTCACGCCGCTTGAGGCAAGCGTTCTCGATGTGGCTCTGGTCATCCACGCGGAACACGGCGGCGGCAACAACTCGACCTTCACTACCCATGTGGTCACTTCCTCCGGCACCGACACCTATTCGGCGGTTGCTGCGGCAATTGCTTCGCTGAAAGGCTTCCGTCACGGCGGCGCGAACCTGAAAGCCAAGCATATGCTTGAAGATATAAAACTGCACGTCCTGGACTGGAACAACGAGAACGCCATACGCGAATATGTCACGAAGATAGTGGACAAGCAGGCCTTCGACAAGACCGGCCTTGTCTACGGCATCGGACACGCCGTATATACACGCTCCGACCCGAGAGAGCTGATACTCAAGGATTACGCCAAGAAGCTCGCCGAAGAAAAGGGCAGGATAGCGGAATACAAGTTCTACAACCGCGTCGAGCGTATAGCAAAGGAAGTCATAGCCGAGAAGAGACACCTCTTCAAGCCGATATGCGCGAACGTCGATTTTTACAGCGGCTTCGTTTACGATATGCTGCGCATACCCGAGGAGCTGTTCACCCCAATATTCGCCATTTCGAGAATATCCGGCTGGTCTGCGCACAGACTTGAAGAGATAATAAACAACGGCAAGATAATACGCCCCGCATACAAATACGTCGCGGAGCATCTCGATTATATACCGCTCGAAGAAAGAGAATAAGAAAGTAAGAATGAAGAAGATAATATTCGACCTCGAATGGAACCAGCCCACGAATTCTCCGGCTTCAAAGCTGCTGCCCCACGGGGAGATAATCCAGATAGGCTTCATCGTCACCGATGAGGAGAACAGGATAACGGACAGGACGGAGCTTATGATACGCCCGGTCTGCTACAGGAAAATGAATCCCTACGTCAGCTCCCTCACCGGCATCAAGCAGGCCGACATAGACAAGGGCATGACCTTCGCGGAGGCCGTCGGCATCATGGCGGCGCATTTCACCCCTGACACCGTGCTTATAACGTGGGGGGACGACGATATGCCGATAATGCGTGACAATCTCGCGTTCCACGGCATAACGGGCGTGGCTCTGCCTGTGCATTACAACCTCCAGCGCATCTACTCCGCGCAGACAGGCTCTCAGCAGGCGCAGATAGGACTTAAAACGGCGCTGGAGAATTTCCGCATCACCGATGAGATAAAAGCGCATGACGCGCTGAACGACGCATATATGACCTATCTTATCGCGGAGAAGCTCGACCTTGAAAAGGGCATCGCTGAATATTCCAAGCGCATTGTAGTCAAGCCCTCAAAGACCGTAGTTCAGCCTTGGGAGAAGTACACGCCAATATGCACTGCCAACGTTGAAACGAATATAAAACCCGCAGGGCTTGCCGACCTGTGCAGGAAGACCCACATCTGCTGCCCCGTATGCGGCATAGAGTACTCCGGCGCGGAGCTTGTGCGGCATGGCAAATGCTCATTTGTAGCAGCGGCGGGCTGTGAGGACTTCGGGTCGGTGTTCATAAGATACGAGCTGAAAAGCGGGCTGCTTTCGGTATCCTGCTTTGAGATGAACGAAGAATTCGAGAAGATATACAGGAACCGCCTTCGCATAAAAGCACGGAACGCCCGCATACGCGAGAGCCACAAGAAAGCAGCAGGCAGCACAAATGACTGATATATGCGGCCTCACGCTGAAAAAGCTGGCAGAGCGGCTCGCGGAACTCGGCGAGAAGCCCTCCCGCGCCGGCATCATCTTCCCTGCCGTTTACGGTGAGCTGGCCGACAGCTTTGACGGACTGCCGCTGAAGCAGGAAACATTAAAGACGCTGAACGAGAACTTTACATTCGGCAGACCGGAATGTCTGCAAAAACTGACTTCCGACGCTGCCGACAAGTATCTGTTCAGGCTGGCGGACGGCAACACCATAGAATCGGTGCTGATGAAGCATGAATTCGGGTACAATGTCTGCGTATCGACGCAGGTTGGCTGCAATATGGGATGCAGATTCTGCGCCAGCGGCAGGCTGAAAAAGGTGCGCGACCTGACAGTTTCTGAGCTGGTGGGTCAGCTGATGTATATCCGGCGCGATATCGGTCAGAAGCTCAACGGCATATCGATAATGGGGATAGGAGAGCCACTGGAGAATCTCGCGAACGTACTTGACTTCATTGACATAGCGCAGTATCCCAGGGGCTTCGATATCGGGCTAAAACATATCACGCTGTCTACCTGCGGACTTGTGCCGAAAATATACGAGCTTGCGGACAGCGCCGCTCCCGTGAATCTCGCAATAAGCCTGCACGCTCCGGAGGACGGGCTCCGCAGAACGATCATGCCCTCCGCGAACAAGTACCCGCTGGCGGAAATAATCAGGGCGGCGCGGTATTATTCGGAGAAGAACAACCGCCGCATAACGTTTGAATATGTGATGCTGAACGGCGTAAACGACAGTGACGACTGTGCCGGAAAGCTCTCTTCCCTGCTGTCCGGCTTCAACTGTTATGTGAATATCATCAGATACAATGCCACCGGAGATTCGCCGTTCTCATGCAGCCCCCACGAACGCATAATGAGTTTCTACGATGTGCTGAAGAAACACGGCATCGGCGTCACCATGAGGCGTGAACTCGGAGCCTCCGTAAACGCCGCCTGCGGACAGCTCAGAGCTTCTTCACTCGTAGATTAGTCGCTCCGCTCGAGACTGGGGGAAACTTTTTTGAAAAAAAGTTTCCCCCAGACCCCCTTCAAAAAACTTTCAACCGCTCCGCTATTAAACTCAAAAGAAATCTGCCCCTTTTGGAAGTCAAAAGGAGCAGATATTTTTGTTATTTTAGTACCTTTTACCCTCAAAAGGGGTACTGCTTACCGAGTTTGCAAGGCGAAGCGATTGAAAAGTTTTTGCCCAGCTTTTTTCAAAAAGCTGGCCGCCGGAGGCAACTCGAGCGGAGCGACCTCTTGCTCCCGTTCTCGAGCGTCAGCGACCTCTCAAGCGGAGCGACCACTCAAAAAGAGTGCTGACTATTCCAGATAAAGCCCCTCGGTAGGCGAGCTTTCATAATAAAGCCCGTCAATTCCCAGCGCCAGCGAACGCCCGGCCTCCTGCTCTGTCACAGGAACAGCCGAAATTATGTTCATATCGGGGTCGGTGAGATAAAGCGTTTCCCCGACGCTCAGACTGAAATTCGTCTGATGCTTCATCAGCGCCGATGTCTCCGAGTTGTTCTTCGTTACTATGGTCACTACCCCGCCCGCAGGTATCTCAACGGACGGCAGCGTATATCTGTCAGGCTGCGTGAGCTTGTCGGACAGGTGCCAGCCTTTGAGATTCACAGGCTCCGGAGTCGGGTTGTATATCTCTATCCAGTCTCCGGCGTCCGCAGTGTACAGCTCGCTTACGCAGATGCCGCCGGTCTTTTCCGTGCGCGTAAGATACAGAGAAATAACGACATTGCGGGTATCGTCCGCCATTGAAAGATCTATGTGCAGCTTCGGGTCGGTATAGGAAACTCCGTTTATATCCCAGTGGTCGAACATGAAGCCGTCATACGGGAACGCCTCGATATCCGCGCCGGTCTCGATGAAGTAATCAACGCTGAAGCTGTCCGCACCCGTGAGTGTCTGCGAGCCTATCACGGTCTTTGCCCCGTTGGGGTTACGGAAGGATACGTTGTAGGTCTCCCCGGAATAACCGAACTGAGACATAATGTTCTTTCTGATGATGACAGGGCGGTAATTCGCGAAGTCGCGTATCTGCTGCCTGCTGTCATTGAACGTCCACTCGTTCGCCCATGTGGAAGTATAGCCGTTGCTGAGCGCGTACATCTGCTCAGGATCGCTCTCCGCGATAAGTTTATCTAAAGTCCCGATAACATGATCCGGCGAGAACGCACCGCAGTACAGCTCGCACATAACAGCGGCGAACTTCCGCTTCATATCGTCACGGTACAGCAGCCCGCGCAGTATGTGGGACGCACCCTGCATATGCTTTCCGGTGAGTACGGCTTTCAGGGTATTGTCGTTGTAGCCTGCGCCGTACAGTCCCCAGGCGAACTCCGCGTCAAACAGCAGGAAATGCCACTTCCCGTCAAGATACGGACTTGTGACCTGTTCACCGGGTGACGGGTAATAGCGCCATACCTTGAAGTTGTTGCCCGGCCAGTCCTTGTTGTCTATGTAGACCTGTATCGCGTAGTAGAGCATCAGCTCGTCGATATCCACCAGCTCGCAGAACCGCGCGAAATAGAGATCAACGGTAAGGTCGTTCTCCGCGAGAGCCAGCAGCTTGTTCCAGTCGGCAAGCGCCTGTGCGTCGTCTTCATCGTCGCTTGTCATTTCCAGCTCCTTGGCGCCGAGGATACGGTAATTGTCCTTGTTGCCGCCGTACATCATTTCGAGGTAGTCATCGGTGAATGCCTCATGCAGCCACGCGAAGCCGTAATACTTGCCGTTCAGGAACACCGCTGCGGGGCGCACGTTCTGCGCATCCTTGATGCCTGCGTCGAAGGAAAGCGTCATAGTCAGCTCGTCGCGCACTCCGGCAAATTCGCGGTCATTGGCGCCGTCGCGCAGAGTTATGGTATCGTAGCGGGTCAGTATATTTCCGTAAGCATCGCGGTCCATACCGAAGAACGGGTACTTGAACTTTCCGTTTTCGGGGTCATAGACACTGCGCGCGAAAAGCCGGAAGGATTTCTGGTCGTTGGCACGGGAATAACCGCCCACGACACGGGCTCCGGCTGATTGGGAGATAAGCTGTTCGCCCTTGCTGTTGTAGACCTCGACATACATCTCGCGCTCACTGGCGCGTCCGCCGATATTGTAATTCGCGGGGTCAGTCGGGTTTATCTCTCCGCCGGTATATTCCTCACGCAGCCACTTGTCGCGCAGATAGCCCTCAACAGCTATGCCGTTGTAGTAATCATAGAGATTATACTCGTCGGTGGAAAGCACGAACACCAGCGTATCATCGGAGAAGCGCTCGTTCACGTTCTTGCCCACGACATAGCTTTTCAGCGCGATATCGGACTTTTTCTCACCGTTGACCGCTATCGCCTTTATCGTAGTTGCAGCGGTATCGTTCTTCGCGCCTATCGACAGGGGCTTGGTGTATCGTCTCGACTCCTCAGTCGGGTCGTTGCCGTCGGTGGTGTAGTATATCACCGCATCGGAGACCGGGCATGAAAGCTCCACTTCGATGCTGTGGTCGTAGAACGTCTTCTGCTGTGAAAACGACACGAGAAGCTCCGCGGGCTTCGTTTCGGCGGGAACGTATTCCTTGCCCGAAGCCTCGTCCGTAGCGCGCTCGTAGCTCTGCGGCAGCGCCACCTGCAGGTCAGCGTGGTTTTCCAGCATATAGATGCTCGCGGCACCGGCCGCAAGCAGGATAACAAGAAGAATAAGAAGTTTTTTCATAAGCAGTTGTATTCAGCCGTCTATCATTTCCATGAGCTCCTGCTCGCTTATCACTTTAACGCCCAGCTCTTCGGCCTTGGTCAGCTTGCTGCCCGCGGCCTCGCCCGCCACGACGTAATCGGTCTTTTTCGACACCGAGCCGGAGCATTTGCCGCCCAGGCTCTCTATCATTTCTTTAGCCTGCTCGCGTTTCAGGGTGGGGAGCGTTCCGGTGAGCACGAATGTCAGGCCTTCAAATTTATCGTCGCCGGCCGCCTTGTCATAGTCGAATTTCAGTCCGTGTTCACGGAGCTTTTCCACAAGCTCCCGCATCTGTTCGTCCCTGAATGCCTCGGCAACGTTCTTCGCCAGCACATCGCCGAACTTGTCTATGGTAAGGATATCCTCGGCCGCGGCATTCATCACGCCGTCGATGCTGCCGAATTTCTTCAGCAGCAGCTCCGCCGAGCGTCTGCCTATGCCGCGTATCCCGAGAGCGAAAAGCAGTCTGTCTGGCTGTTCCTGCTTTGAACCTTCTATGGCTTTCAGCAGATTGGCAGCCGATTTTTCCTTATACCCCGGCAGTCCCATTATGTCCTGTATATTGAGGTCATATATATCAGCCGGAGACTTCACCAGCCCGCCGTCGCAGAGCAGTTTAACTGCCGCTTCACCGAGGCCTTCGATGTTCATGGCCTCGCGCGATGCGAAATGCTCGATGCTGCGCAGGAGCTGTGCCGGGCAGTTCGGGTTCACGCAGCGCACCGCGGCTTCCTCGCCGCTGCGTTCTGTCGTGTGGCCGCAGACCGGGCATCTGTCGGGCAGTCTGAACGTATCGCCGCCCTCATGCTTCACGACCCGCACTACCTCGGGGATTATCTCCCCCGCCTTGCGCACTGCAATGGTGTCACCCGCGGCGATACCCAGCCTGTCCATAATATCCTGATTGTGGAGAGATGCGCGTGACACGGTAGTTCCCGCCAGCAGCACGGGGTCAAATACTGCCACCGGAGTAAGAGCGCCTGTTCTGCCGACATTGACCTCAATCTCCCGCAGCACGGTCTCCTTTTCCTCGGGCGGGTACTTGAACGCCACAGCCCATTTCGGCACCTTCGTCGTCGAGCCTATGATATCACGCTGCGCAAGGCTGTCCACCTTGATGACGGCGCCGTCCGTGTCGTAGGCGTAACCGTGTTTTTCGGTGCCTATCTCCCGTATGCGCGCCACAGCCTCGTCTATCGTGGCGCAGACCTTGTGGTCTACCGTGCGGAAGCCCTGCTCCCGCAGATAGTCCAGGGACTCACTGTGTGTCTCAAATGTGATGCCTTCGGCCTGCTGTATATTGAAGATGAAGATATCGAGGGAACGCTTCGCCGTAACGGAGCTGTCCTTCTGCCGGAGCGAGCCGGCAGCCGCGTTGCGCGGGTTCTTCGCGGGCGTTTCACCGTTCTCCTCCTGCTGCGCCACCAGAGCCGCGAAGCTGCTGCGGGGCATATATACCTCACCACGCACTTCTAAGAAAGGCAGCTTGTCCGGCAGCCGCATGGGTATGCTTTTTATGGTGCGGAGATTTTCGGTTATGTCCTCGCCCACAAATCCGTCACCGCGTGTCGAACCGCGGACGAAAATGCCGCCGCGGTATTCGAGGGACACCGAAAGGCCGTCTATCTTCGGCTCCACGGAATAAACAGGCTCTACCTCCGCGCGGACTCTCGCGTCGAAGGCGTAGAGCTCGTCCTCGCCAAACACGTCCTGCAATGACCCCATCTGCACTGTATGGGTGACTTTCTCGAATGTGGACAGCGCCAGACCGCCGACGCGGCGCGTTGGCGAATAATCGGTCACGAGCCCGGGGTACTGCGCCTCAAGCTCCTTCACCTCGCGCATCAGCGCGTCGTATTCGTCGTCCTCGACAGTAGGCGCATCAAGGACGTAGTAGTTGTAATTATGCTTTTCTATTACCGTGTAAAGCTCATTGAGCCGTTTTGCGGCTTCATTCTCGTTCATGGGGCTGTCACCTCATATATCTATATTCGCAAGTTCGCTCATATTCTCGCTGTCAAGTACGATGTAGGAATAATTCTCCGGAACTCTGCCGACTATCACGGACTCCGCGAGGAGCAGGCCGTAGGAGATGTCCACCGTCCCGGAAAAGCCCGGCATCATCGGCGACAGCTCGGCCTTTATCTCCAGCGTGATGCTGTGGACGGTCTGATTTATCCCGGCGCTGCGGAAGCCGCTTATCAGCCGGGTCTCCGCACTGCCCTTCGGCTCGATACGGAAATCCAGCGAAGCTCCCGCGCCGTACAGCAGGCTTATGCCCGTAAGCGTCCCGGCGCTAATGCTCACACACTCGCCGCCGAGACTGTCTATGCCGTCGTTCACCGCGTCGCTGAGCAGAGATCTTAAACTGTTTATCCTGCGCTGGTCGGTAGTCAGCGCCGCGACGCTGCCGTCCGTGTCGTATTCGAGCTTCACAAGGGAGCAGAGATCTTCCCTGCCGTTCAGACGCTCGAATACCGCGTCACTGATGATGCGTTCCGCAGCTGTGCGGCACTTGTAGTCAAGCAGTCTTTTCAGCGTGGGACGAATGAACAGCTCTATACCCGTAAGTATCAGCGCCGTCAGTACTCCCGCCGCTATCAGCACCGTTCCGGCGATGCGGGCGGCACGCCGCTTTCCCTTTCCTGCGCAGGTCATATTTACTCCCCCATAATCATTTTTCCGGCCCGTTTATCATAAAACAGGGCTTTTTTATTATATGTTTATGGAGAGTTCCGTGATATTAGGACAGCTTTTCAGCCCTTGAAAAATGCCTTGAAAGCCTTGTATGCCATATAAACGTCGTTCTTCGCGGTGAGCTCGAAAGGTGCGTGCATGGAGAGCACCGGCACACCGAGATCAACGGTATCGACGTCGAGATTCGCTATATACATGGCGACAGTTCCTCCGCCGCCGTGATCCACCTTGCCGAGCTCACCGGTCTGCCAGATAACACCTGCCGCGTCGAATATGCGGCGCACTTCGCTGACGTACTCCGCCGAAGCGTCGTTGGTGCCGGACTTGCCGCGGGCGCCGGTGTACTTCGTGAGCACCACGCCTCTGCCGCAGTAGGAAGCGTTCAGCTTCTCGAAGGGCTCGGAGAATGTGGGGTCAAAGCCCGCGTTCACATCGGCGGAAAGGCACTTCGAGCGGGAAAGTACATCTCTGCCCTTCACGCCGAAGCAGTCGCCAAGGTCATATAAGAAATTCTTCAGATAAGCGGAGCGCAGACCCGTGCTGCCCTCGCTGCCGATCTCTTCCTTATCGGTGAGTATGGTCACGGCAGTCCTGTCCGGAGCGCCCTTCACCGCGAGTATCGCGGCAAGAGCCGTGTATGCGCAGACCCTGTCGTCCTGTCCGTAGGCACCCACCATGCTCCTGTCGAAGCCCACATCCTTCGCCTTGTAGGCGGGAACGCACTCCAGCTCCGCGGAGATGAAATCGCTCTCCGTTATGCCGTACTTCTCGTTGAGTATGCACATGATGTTCAGCTTCACGGCTTCGCTGGCCTTGTCGTCACGGAACGGCCGGGACCCTATGAGAACGTTGAGCTCCTCGCCCTGTATGAGCTTCGGAGCCGGGCGCTTGTACTGTTCGTCCGCAAGGTGCGGCAGGATATCGGTGATGACGAATACGGGGTCATCCGCGTCCTCGCCGATCTTCACGTCAACGCGCTCACCGTCAGCCTTATAGATAACACCGTGCAGCGCCAGCGGAATAACCGGCCACTGATACTTCTTTATACCGCCGTAGTAATGAGTCTTGAAAAAAGCAATGCCCTCGTTCTCATAGAGCGGGTTCTGCTTCAGGTCAAGGCGGGGCGAGTCGATATGCGCGGCGGCGAGGTTCACGCCGCAGGCTGCGGGCTCCCTGCCTATCACGGCAAGTATTATCGCCTTTCCGCGGTTGCAGACATATACCTTGTCTCCGGCCTTGTAGGAAGCCGTCCTGTCGAAAGGTACAAAGCCCGCCTTCTCCGCCAGCCTTACAGCTTCGGCGCAGGCTTCGCGTTCGGTCTTGCCGGTATCGAGGAAGTCCTTGTAGCCCTCGCAGAACTTGTCCGCCTTCGCGGTCTCGCTCTCCGTCATTTCGAGGCCTGTGTTCTTACGCTTCATGAAGAGCTTTTCTTTCAGCTCCGCTGTCTCGGTCTTCTTGTCTTTTTCCTTCTTTGCCATTACTTTCTGTTCCTTTCCGGCGCATAGAGTTTCAGATAAACTCCGTAAGCGTCATTGATCTTATTTACATAATGTGCGGCATTGCGGCTCGGTATCCTGTCGAGATGCACTCCGTCGGAAGAATACTCGCTGTTCTCCAGCCAGTCTCCGACTTCGCCGACTCCCGAGAAATATGCCGCCGCCGCAGTGTCGATGTCTTCGTATTTCTTCATCAGGAAACCCACGAGGTAAGCTCCGTACCGGATATTCGTCTCCGGGTCGAACATATCGTCGTAGGTGATCTCGTCGCCGTCCCCGAGCCGGAACTTCACCCAGTCAAAGGTGATCTCCATGAGCTGCATGAGCCCCCGTGCTCCGGTACCCGAGACCGCTTCGGGGTCGAAACCGCTCTCGGTCTTTATGAACGCGTACACAAGATATTTGTCCAGGCCGTATTCGTCGGCGTAGCGCTCGACATATTCCTGATATTTTATCGGGTGTTCGGAGGCGATATAGCTGTCGTAGACATTCTTTCCCCCGAAATAGGCGCCTGCCGCCAATGCCGCGGTTATCAGCACAACGGCGAGTATAACCGGCACCGCTTTATTTTTTTTCTTCAAATCTCTCTCCTGTGCGCCCGGCAAGTATGCGGGCGGTCTCCGACACCTTTGCGGCGAATTCCGCTTCTGTGCCGTTATTTTCTATGCAGAATTCCGAACGCTCACGGTAGAAGTCCGCTCCGTGCTGTGACGAAAGGCGCTGCTCCGCCTGTTCCGGGGTCAGTCCGTCGCGCCCGATGATGCGTTCCTTACAGGAAGCGATATCGCCGACGACGCTCACCACCGTGTCGCACAGCCTGTCGGCGCCGCTCTCGAACAGCGTCGGGGCATCAAGCATTATGACCCTGTCTCCCCTGTCGGCGCACTCCCGTATCATGCGGATTATCTCAAACGTGATGTACGGATATATCAGGCCGTTCAGTCTGTCCAGCTTCGCCCGGTCCGCAAACACTATGCCGCCCAGCTTCTTTCTGTTCAGCTCTCCCTCCGGCGTGAGTATGCTTCCGGTGAACTCCGCGGCTATCTCACGGAGGGCGGGTCTGCCCTTCTCAACGACTATCCGCGCCACCTTGTCGCAGTCGATGACCGCGATGCCGTTCTCCGCGAATATCCGCGCGGCAGTGGATTTTCCGGCGCCTGACATTCCCGTGAGGCCGGCTATGTAAACATTGTCGTCAACGTACAGCATCGGAGCCTCCGTCCGCTTCTATGACCCTGAAAGCCGCAGCTCTCAGCAGCCTGTTGTACACTGCGAGTCCAAGCCCCGCAGTATCGGGCATTCTTACATACACCTGTGTGCAGCCCGCGGCATCTGCCGCACGAAGGCTCGCGAAAAGATTCTCCGCCTGCTCCTCCGCGGTTCTGCCGTAGGGGAACACAGTAACGTTTCCGGGTATCTCCTCATCTCCGAAGCCGAGAAATCCCGTTCCGTTCCTGTTTTCCGTTTTCAGGAAACGCGATACTGTATCCGCGTCTCCCTTCAATATATATACTTCCGCAGCCGGGGAATAATGCTTGTATTTCATACCCGGTGACAGCACCTTCGCGCTGGGGTCAGTCTTTTCCAGAACGCCGCTGTCCACCGCGACATGGGCGTATTCCCGCAGCATCTCGGGAGTCACCGCGCCCGGGCGCAGTATGCGGACCGCATCTTCGCCCTCGAAGCAGATAACGGTGCTCTCCACACCGAAGCGGCACTCGCCGCCGTCGATGACCAGCGGAATCTTCCCGTCCATGTCCGCCATGACGTGGGCGGCACCCGTCGGGCTTGGGAGCCCGGAGGTATTGGCGGAAGGCGCTGCGATCGGGAACCCGCAGCGTTCGATAAGTTTCAGGGTGAAAGCGTTGTTCGGCATACGGACTGCTGCCGTATCGAGGCCTCCGCAGGTCTCTGCGGGAACGTGGGGCTTCCTCGGGAATATCATTGTCAGCGGACCCGGCCAGAAGTTCTCCGCGAGCTTCAGAGCCAGCGGCTGCACGCTCTCCGCTATGTCATAGAGCATATCCGTCGAGCTGATGTGCAGTATCAGCGGATTATCCTGCGGCCTGCCCTTCGCCCTGAACACAGAGCGCACGGCTTCTACGTCGTAGGCGTTGGCCGCCAGTCCGTAGACCGTTTCCGTAGGTATCGCCGCTATGCTGCCGTTTTTCAGTATCTCTGCGGCTTCGTCCAGCACGCTGTCCGAGGCTTTTACAAGTTTTGTCTTCATTATTGTTCCTGCCGTTTTATATAAATGAACATCAGTCTCCGCTGCCTGCCAACTTTGCGGCTGTATCCGCTATGGCAAGGGCGTCGAAAACCTCGTCGCAGGCGCCGTTCATAAACTGTTCCAGCTTATACAGAGTAAGGTTTATGCGGTGATCCGTGACGCGGCTCTGGGGGAAATTGTACGTTCTAATGCGCTCGGAGCGGTCGCCTGTGCCTACCTGCGTCCTGCGTTCGGCGGCAATGCGGCTGTTCTGCTCATTGAGCTTTGCTTCGTAGAGCTTGGAATAGAGCATCTTCATCGCCTTGTCCTTGTTCTTGTACTGGCTGCGCTCTTCCTGACACTCTACTATCGTACCCGTAGGCTTGTGTATTATGCGTATCGCGGACTCGGTCTTATTGATGTGCTGGCCGCCCGCGCCGCTGGAGCGGTAAGTCTGGTATTCAAGATCGGCGGGATTGATCTCCACGTCCACAGCTTCCATTTCCGGAAGCACCGCCACCGTTACCGCCGAGGTCTGTATCCTGCCCTGCGACTCGGTCTCGGGGACTCGCTGGACGCGGTGCGCTCCGCTCTCGTATTTCAGCTTCGCGTAAGCTCCGTCGCCCTCTATGGAAAAACTGATCTCCTTGTAGCCGCCCAGCTCCGTGGGGTTCGAGCCGATGACCTCGGTCTTCCAGCCCTTGGACTGTGCGTACATGGTGTACATCCTGAACAGGGAGTTGGCAAACAGCGCGGCTTCTTCTCCGCCGGTGCCTGCGCGTATCTCCATGATAACGTTCTTGTCGTCGTTGGGGTCTTTCGGCAGTAGCATCACCTTGAGCTCTTCCGTGTACTTCTCTATGAGCTCACGGCTCTCGTCGTACTGGAGCTGTGCCATTTCTCGCAGTTCCTTGTCCGTGCCGCTCTCGTCCAGCATAGCCTTCGCCTCGGCAAAATCGCTCTCTGCCTTCCTGTACTCACGGAACTTCTCCACCAGCGGAGTCAGGCTCTTATATTCCTTCATCAGTTTCTTATACTGTTCCTGATCGCTTATAACTGCGGTATCGGACAGCTTTTCGCCTATTTCTTCGTAGCGTTTTTCGGCTTCGCTGAGCTTTTCGGTCATGCACTCACCTCCTGCGCGGAGTCCGCGCTGCTCCGTCATCGGATGCTTTAATATATTATTATACCATATAAAGAAGAAAAAATCAATGGGAGAAGAAAATAAAAAGCAAACAAAGCTGTCCGGGACAATATAGGGTGCGCGGGCTCCGCGCTTATACCATATAAAAATGAAAAATGCAATGGGAGAACGTCACTAAAATGAAAAATAAACCTGGCTGTCATTCATCGGGGTCTGTGTTTTTTCCGCAGTGCGGGCATCTTGCGATGCTGTACAGTTTAAGATGCAGCAAGGCGCCGCAGTGAGGGCATCTTACCTTCATTATCATCCATACGAACGAACCTGCGATAAGAAGGGCGGCGATCACATAAAATATAATCTTCAGGATATCTCCGCATACCGTACCGGCGATCACAAATCCGAAGCCTATGAACAGCACGATATAGCCTATGATCCTGTTGATTTTCGGGTCATTCATATTTCTCCTATCCTTTCTGCTGTGGCCGCGAACACGGAAAGCGGCTCGGCTGCCTCGGCATCGCCCAGTGAGTATATCTGCGACAGCAGGAGCCTTTTCAGCTTCGCGGGCATATCCTTCTGCTCGCTTATCTTGCGCGGGAACATATCCTTGACTATGTCTATCTCCCACATCGCGTCCTGCACATCGTAGGCCTCTATGCTCTCCTCGGAGGTAATGTCCCAGCCGCAGGCGAGCATGGCGTTCTCGATCTCATGCGGGTAGAACAGTGTCTTTATATTGAAATGGTCGGAAATGTGGTAGGCTTCACAGACTGCCTGAATGTTGGCCGACATGAAGTGCCGGTACTGTCCTATGGTATTGACGCGCGGGTCCCATTCCGCGATACAGAGCCGCGGAGCCCATTTGCGCACCTTGAACAGGATATCCCGCAGTTCCTCCTGCGATGACAGATACCAGAGACAGTGAGAGAGGACCACATAGCCGAAGGAATTGGGCTCAAAATCGAAGGAGCGGTCAAGGATATTCACGCCGAGTTCGATGTTTATACGGTCGCCGAGATGCGAGAACATAAGCCTTTCACGGGCAGTCCCGAGGTTCTCGGGCGAGCCGTAATCCTCATTGGCAAGGTCAACCGCAAAGACGAAGCCACCCTCGCCCACAGTGTAGGCCAGAGCCGCGGTGGTCTCACCCTGCCCGCAGCCTATCTCAAGTATGCGGCTGCCGTAGAATATCTTCCAGCTGTCGGTCAGGCGGAGCCTGTGCTCTATCCTCGAACGGGTGATATCTCCCGTGAAGCCCGACAGATGCATGACTTCCTTTGCGCGTTCGTCTATCGACTTCTGCAAAATCCTCACCTTCTCCACAAAAACAAACTGCCCTCTGAAACCAGAGGGCTTATGCTGTTTCTTCAGTTCGTGTCTTCGATCACGGGTATAAGCGCCGATTACTGTGCGCGCTGTACCTTACCCGAACGCAGGCATCTTGTGCATACGTTAACTCTGCACGGTGTTCCGTTCACGAGCGCCTTAACCTTCTGTACATTGGGCTTAAAGGTCCTGTTTGTGCGTCTGTGAGAGTGGGAAACCGCAATACCGAAAGTGACACCCTTGCCGCAGATCTCGCATTTTGCCATGGGTCAGCACCTCCCTTTGATTTGCGTTTTGATGTTCTTTATTACATTTATCTGTAATACATTGATACTATGATATTTTAGCAGATATTACCGCGTTTGTCAAGTGTTTTTTCAAATTTTTTATCTGAATTTTTAACGGCACAGTCAGTATTGACTTTTTTATCAGCAGATGCTATACTTATTAATTGGAACAAAATACTACCGAAAGGACATCTATTATGAAAAAGAAGTTAACTCTCATACTGATAACGGCAGCTCTGCTCGTTTCGGCGGCTTCCTGCGGAAACAACTCTCCCGCGGCTTCGTCCGGTGCCGCCACAACAACTGCGGCTGCTTCCGCGGCAGCCGGCACCTCCGCAGCCGGAACCACCGCTGCCGTCACCGATGCGGCTCCCGAGACCACAACTGCGGCCAAGGCCGAAAAAACCATACCCGCAGACAGCGAATATGTCATCGAAAACGGCATAACCGACAGAATGAAGGCACTGTCCGTGCTCAACGAAGGCAACCGCGCAAGACTCGCAAAGGCAATGAAAAAGGCGCTTAACGGCGAGCCTCTCACAGTGGCGTACTTCGGAGGCTCCATAACACAGGGCTCTTCGGCAGGCAACGACCTCTGCTATGCGAGACTTACCACAAACTGGTTTGAAAAGACCTTCCCCGATTCAAAGATCACCTACGTCAACGCGGGCATCGGCGCAACGGGCTCCTATATCGGCGTTTACCGTGCCGACCGCGATGTGACCTGCCATGACCCCGACATCGTGTTCGTGGATTTCTCTGTCAACGACACCACCGAACACACTCAGCGCAATACTGATTCCTACGACGGAGTAATGAGAAAGCTCTGGTTCTCGGACTCGAAGCCCGCTATCGTCACCATTGCCATGACCATGGAGGACGGCACCAGCTTCCAGAAATACCACAGCCAGGTGACCGAAGCCTACGATATTCCCATGATCTCCTATCACGATGCCATACTTGACGTGATAGACAACGGGCATATCGTCTGGGACGACATCTCCGACGACAATATCCACCCCAATGTCCCAGGTCATGCGGTACTGACAGAGATGATCACATCCTACCTGCAAAGCGTGCTCGACGATATCGGCAATATCGACACCGAAGCCGAGAGCGACCTCTCCGTGCCGTTCAGCAGCGACAAGTATTCCACAGCTTCTCTCGTCGTTCCCGGCAGTCCCGAGAATACAAACAGCACGGGCTGGGACGTCAAGCAGGAGAATTTCGGCAATTTCGGTGACTGCTGGCGCATAATGTCAAAGGACGGCAATTTCGACGGCATAGAGCCCCTCGCGTTCGAAGTCGAAGCCAAGTCAATAGGCGTGTTCTATGGGAAAATGACCGCGAAAGGCGGCACATTCGACGTTTATGTGGACAGCAAGCTCATAAAGACCATAAACTCCGACTTCAAAGGCGGCTGGGGCAATTACGTTGAGGCCGAGGAAATCATTGACTTCGACGAATGCGGTAAACATTTCGTCGATATCGTGCCTCATACCGGCGAAAAAAGCGTGTTCACCATATCCGCGCTTGCAATTACGAAGTAAATTTCAGGGGAGAAGGAATTGCGGTTCCTCCTCCCCTTTTCCGCGAATGACCGGCCAGATGCCGCTGTCCGCAGTACCTGACACGGAATAATAAAAAATTCTCAAAAAGGTATTGACAAACTCTGATTTGTGTAGTATAATATTAGAGCAGTCAGGAAATCTGATTGTTGTCTGGGTGTGGCGCAGTTGGTAGCGCGCTACCTTGGGGTGGTAGAGGCCGTGGGTTCAAGTCCCGTCACTCAGACCAAATTTTTGGCTTAACCAAGCCGTTTGTCCAATCCGGCTAAATAGGTTGAGCGTTTAACATC
>JAEEGL013592132.1_pt1 | contig 52750 bp, 47 predicted proteins | sample 9134231 | NCBI WGS metagenome assembly JAEEGL01 (sample SAMN16246548, study PRJNA631951) | gut metagenome | biome: gut microbiome; feature: rumen; material: fiber-attached | host: Bos | place: Iran: Karaj | collected 2018-10 | reverse complement strand
CCGTCAGCCTGCGGGATGTGTTCCCACTCATAGTAGGCAGACGCGGGCAGAAGGCATCTGCGGCTCTCCCAGGAGGGACTGAACGTAGGCCGTCGCGAAGCCGTTTCTGTCCTTGCATTGATGAGCATTCCGCTTTTTCCGCCTGTGAATCCCCACGCCATGGGGAACAGCTTCTTCTCTCTGCGGCGATTCAGAGCCAGTGCGGCTGTCGCAAGTCCGGGTTTCATTTCGCCCCTTGCGATGAAATCGGTCCGGCTTCGGACTTTTTCCATCAGAGGCATCTCCCAGAGTTCTTCATACAGGGGAGATTTCTCCAGAAAAGGCGATACTTCATAACGTCCGCACATCACTGTCCTCCCTATCTGCATCTCCCGTCAGAAACTGAAGTGCGTTTTTACGGTCTCTGTTCAGCTGACGCGCAAGTTCATCACCTGACTCGAATCTTGTCTGTCCTCTCAAAAAGCACACAGGCGCAACTTCCATTTTCTTTCCGTACAGATCCCCTTCAAAGCCTATCAGATGAGCCTCTACCGTAGCCGGCCCTTCCGGGAACGTCGGATGCCTGCCTACGTTTACGATACACGGAAAGCGCTGACCTTCCGTCTCTGCCCAGCATGCCCATACCCCTTCCAGCTCCTCATCAAAGGCGAGATCCGTGATAATATTGGCTGTCGGGAATCCGATCGTCCGACCTAATTCCTTACCGTGACCTACCGTTCCCTCGATCTTTCTTTCCATCTTCCACCTCTCGGCTCATTCTACTCGGAAAGAAAGACTTTGGCAATAGAAAAAGCCTCCGGGTATTGTTCACCCGGAGGTCTCACATTATACTGATCAGGGTTTCTTCCTGTCTTCGGTTTTTCGGATCAGATTGACGTTCGCTTTCTCCGTCGCGGAAAGCTTCCCGACGGTGAAGGAAGGATCTTTCTTATACCAGCTGCGTGCCTCAAAATAAACGGCAAGCTTGGGATCCTTGAACACATATCCGTGACGTGCATAGATCTCATTACGCGCGTAGACCAGCTGCATGAAGCTCAGGTCTTTCAGATCATCGTCCGTCAGGACTTTCGTGTCACTGTCTGGGATCAGGTATTCACCGCTGATCGGGGATACGGCAGGCGTCGCCGCCGGCGACGGAGTCGGCTTCGGCGTTGCTGTGACGGCTGGTTTCTCTGTAGGTGCTTCGGTGGGGCTCGGCGTGGGGGTGACCACAGGCACAGGAGTCGGTGTCGGAGCGGGCGTTTCTGTCGGAACGGGCGTCAGCGTCTCTGAAGGCGATTCCGTTGGAACAGGCGTCTGCACTGATTCAGGCGTTTCGGCAGGCTCCTCTGTCAATACAGGCACTGTCGTTTCCACGGGCTGTGCGGCCGACGTTTCTTCCGGTTCCAGTACAGGAGCCGGTGTCTCGGGCTCAGCGGAAGCTTTCGGTGTTTCGATCGTGATGATCTTTGCAGGAGGCTGCGTCTCGGATGACTGTCCGTCCACCACAGAAGCAATCAGGGTCCCGATGCCGAAGCCGACACCAACGATCAGAACGACAATCCCCAGGAGGATCAGCCATCCCAGATAACGGGGATGCCTGCGCACGGCAGTATGGCGCATGCCGCTCAGGCCCATGCTGCCGTCCGTGTCCAGGGTCTCGCGCATATAAGCCCCGCAATGGGGGCAGAACAACGTGGAGATATCCACGTTTTTATGGCATCTGGGGCACTGCATCGCATTCCTCCGTGCAGAAGATTTCACACTTCAGTATACCATCATCACCCGAAATTGACAACATCGGGGGCGTCACAGACGCCCCCGATGTACATCCACATTCAGAAACCTGCTCACCGTCAGGTATTCAGGCAGATCCTGAGGCCCATCACACTGGACCCGGGAATGCTGACCGACGCGGTTCCATCCGATGTTTCGACGTTCACCGCAACGGGAACGATCTTCATGTCAGGACCACCGACGAACCCAAGGCTGTTCCTTGCCTTCAGATCATCACTGTGCAGTACTTCTCCTTCCAGTATGCCATCCGGCAGGCCTTTGATCGTGAGACTCAGTGCCTGATCCGACGTGTTGACGATCTTGCAGTACAGATATTCACTGTCCTCCGTCACGGACTCATAGAGCTTTTTCGGGAAATCTTCTTCCGTATCCACGCCTAAAGGCCCATAGTACGTCGCGAAAAGCTGCTGGACAAAATAGTTTGCAGACGGCATGACCTCGGAAGGATTGAAATCGATCAGGTTGGAGAACCAGTTCCGGCTGTCGACCAGGTTCAGAAGAGGCGCGTAGGAAGACATCTCGACCACATCGCCGTTTCTTTCCATACCTGTCATGAACACAGCTTCGCCTAGAGCGGACTCCCAGACATTGCAGGTCTCGAGCGTCGGCTTCTGTCCGGCCATAAGGCCATTGGCTGAATACTCTCCCATGTAGACCTTTGCTGAATTCCGCAGGTATCTGTCGTATCTGTGGAACTGTTTCTCAAACCACTGTGCCGAGTGATAGGAATGCTCATCCACAGCGATATCTTTGTATATCGTCCGAGCGACCTTCCAGGCACCGCGGACCGCGATGCGGAAAGGCAGGAAGCCCGCACAGCGAACGCAGTGGATATAGGGATACTTCTCATGGATCACGTCATAGATCGCATGGAATTTCTTTTCATAATCCCCGCCGAAGTTCTCATTGCCGATCCCGATCATAGTCAGTCCGAAAGGCTCGGGATGTCCCATGTCTCTCCGGAGAGCTGCCCATTCGTTCGTGTCCGGATCGCCGTTCGCAAACTCGATCAGATCCACATAATTCGAAACAATGTACTCTCTGAATTCTGCACTGTCGATCGGATAATCCGCATCCTTGACCCTGTACTGCATCTTCCGGATCTGACAGTTCAGGCCGGCATTCAGAGTGGGCAGCGGCATCATATGCAGATCTTCGCACAGGCAGAAGTATTCATAGAAACCGATCTGATAGGACTGACAGTAACCTCCGTCCGGAACCTTTTCCGCCCACAGATTGAAATTCGGTTTTCTCTCCCAAAGCTGCCCTACCGTATCCTTCCAGTTATATTCATTTCCGCGGCGCACACCCTCGACGATGCATCCGCCCGGAAAACGCAGGAAGCGCGGATGGAGAGCCTGAAGCGTCTCCACCAGATCTTTTCTAAGCTTTCCGTGAGCCCATTTGGGATCATCAGCGTTCCAAAAATCTCTTCCGTAGAGCTCCAGACAATCCAGATCGACAGATCCGCTTCCCGCAAAGCTGATCCGCAGCTTGCCGTATCCGTCAGCACATCCGGTCAGATATACGTAACCGCGGCTCCACTCTCTGCTGTCCGCAATGAAAACAGCTTCGTTCGTCAGGAACTTTCCTTCGTCATCCAGTACACAGACAGAAACGGTTCCTTCAAAATCCACGTTCCGGATCCATCCGCTGAAGACGTACATGGTATCCTTGCGGATGCTGACAGCACAGCGTTCACCCAGATAGCCGCCATCATAGCCCAGATTCTCCAGTACGGCACTTCCATTGACACGAACACGGGCATAACGGCTGTTTCCCGACAGCGCTCCGTCATCCTGTGATTCGAAAGACTCTCCTCCGAATTTCCAGTACCGAAGAGGATCTTTGACTTCCGTGTGCTTCTCCGGATCCATGAACACGCCGTCAAAACTGTAGTTACGGATCATATTGGCATTGAGACCGCCGTCCACTCCGAAGCCGATATCCTCCAGAAAAATACCGAACAGGTGATCGCTGATCTCCTTTGTCCGATCCCTCCGGATCCTGAGTTCTGCCATAGCTGTACCTCTCTTTCTATGCTGGTTTCTAGTCTTTTTTCATGAAGCTGTCGGCACTGCATCAGTCTGTCAGTCCGTTTTCTTATACCAGACAGTCACTCCCCTGCTGTCAAAGCCTGTCATGACCAGTGTCTGGCGATGTGCCTGCCAGTCCCATGCGGGAAGAACCGTGAGTTTTTCCTCCAATCCTGCCAGCGTCACATGCACCGTATTGGTTCCGGGCCGGCGCCAGGAACCCAGAAGGCAGCCCGTGCGCATCGTACCGTCCGGCCGAAGGATAACGGGAGCAGATGAACTGACTGTCTGGGGCAGCATGGGCTGCAGCGAGATACGTTCATAGTGCCCGAGCAGAGATGTGACCGGAATCTCCTGGATCTTCTCGCCTGCATACCGTTCGGGGCTCACAGCGGGCCATCCATCCTCTGTCCAGACCAATCTTCGGAGATGCAGAAGTGTATAATTCTGACTCCCTTCCGGTCTTCCGTGATGCGAAAGGAACCATTCGTCACCCGCCTGCACCACATGAGCGGCTCCAACTGCCTTCCATCCCTTGTCAGTGCCGAAACGGTAAGGCGCCAGAAGGATCGTACCGATCCATGCGGGTGAAGCGTCAGGATCCGTCTGTTCGATCCCGTTGCAGTCCTTATAAGGCCCTCGAACATTCCGGCTTCTCGCCACTCTTACATGATAATCGAACGCCAGCCCGCCGCAGGACATGAAAAGATAATAGTACCCGTCATGCCAGCAAAGGCTGGCCCCTTCGACGGAGCCATGCACTACAGAGCCGCGGCTGGCAAGGCATGTCCCGAACCCTGTCTCCGAGGGAGATCCTGTTTCCGGGTCAAGTTCCAGGATATGGATGCCGTTCCAGTACGATCCATAGGTCATATACATCTTGTTGTCTGTCGGATCTCTGAATACGGACGGACCGATCGCATTGACCGGATCGCCTTCCTCCGAAGCCAGCACGGTCTGTCTGAAGACGAACGGACCGTCCGGGCTTTCCGATACAGCCATGAGGATCCTGGATACCTGGGAGCCGAAGCTCGTTGCCGCACAGTAAAGTCTGTATTCCCCTCCCTGTTTCACGATGCTCGGAGTCCAGAGATTGATAGCTCCCGTGTCGGAAGCGGCGGCAGGATCCACTCCTTCAGGGATCGCCTGCCCAACAAATTCCCACGCAACAAGATCTTCTGAACGGCGTATCTGGATTCCGGGCTTCACGCCCTGCCGCACACCCATATCCGTAGAGTACACATACCAGAGCCCGCTGTCCTCATCCCGGAACAGAGCAGGATCATGTGTGAAATAAGGTCCCCAGAGCCTCGGATTGGCCGTAAGTTCAACTGAATAAGACTGCACTGACGGAGGAGGAGACGGATACTGTACAGGTTTCATCATCGGCCTCCAAACGGTTTCCCTATGTGGGAAAAAACCGGTTCTTCCGTGATCGTTTCCCGGTAACGGTAACGGTCTCCCTTCCCGCCTATGGCATTATACCAGTTTCCGGTGATCTCATTGACGGTATACAGTCTGTCGTTCTTTTCTTCCATCTCGAAGAGGAGCATTCTCTTTTCGGCAGGTGTGTTCGGGCAGTGAAGCGACATGACAAGCTGTCCCTCAAAAGTCATGAACAGCATGCTGTGAGCTCCATCCATCGCATAAACAGGGTCAGGATCCTGGATCCATGGGCCCTGGATCTCTCCCGAGAGGCTTCTGGCGCATCCGACCGTATAACCGCCATCCGAAGAAAAACTGCTCCACTGCATGAGAAGCGTACCGAGCTTCGTACGATAGAGCCAGGGACCGTCCGTCACGATACCGGCCGCATCCTTTCGCCACGGGGCATCCGTTGCTCTGAACAGAATGATCGGATCGCCGACGGCTTCGCCCAGATCGTCGGAGAGAGGGATCGCGCAGACCTGTCCGTCGCCGACCTGCAGCCATTCATGACAGAAAACCATCCATGGTCTGTCCTTTTTGTCCACATACAGCGTCCCATCGAGGCAGTGCCACCCTTCCGGAGTAACAGGTTCGTTCCTGACCGGTGCAAACGGCCCTCTGGGTGAATCAGACACAAGAGCCTGACATCTGCGGTACTTTCCCGCAGCTCGGAAAGAAGAGAAAATGTAGTATTTCCCTTTATATGCATGCATCTCCGGCGCCCAGTAATCAAGATCCGCCCAGAAGTCCGCAGGCTTTTCGAAGATTCTGTACGGACGGCTCCAGTGGATCAGGTCGGGACTTTCCATCGCATAGAAGTACGGGCCTCTCTCCACTTCGGGAAATCGGTTGGGATCAAACTGGCGGGCGCAGATGAAGTAACGTCCGAGTTCAGGCACAGGAAGCACACAGGGATCGCTGATGCGTATATCTCTGACAGAAACCGGGAACTCATTCTGAACATCCATGGTACGGCACATCCTTTCTTTATTGACTTTCATTTCGACAGAAACACGCGTGAATCCTGCATGAAGCACCTTGCAGCCGATTCGGTATACAAAAAAGTCTCGGGACGAGCCCGAGACGTTCTTCGATCGCTGTTTCTTCAGCCTTCCTCGATCCCCATATGATAGAAATCGAAGTCAGCGCAACCCCCTGCTTCCTCAGTGGCAAAAGCAAAGAGTGCGAAACGGTATCCCATGAAGTGATCCAGTGTATAAAGCATATGCAGCGTCTCTCCGAGAGGCTTGTAGACGTCCCCGTTCTTGTAATAGAAACGGGCCAGATCCACATTGTCCCTGAAATCGCATTCCACTCGCAGCGTGATCTCTTTTCCCGTGATCGGGATCCTGCCGTGTTCGATGCCGGGATCGGGATCATAACGCAGAGGTCTTCCGTTTTCTCCGGTCTTCTGTTCACTGCGGCCCATCTGCACAAGATAGTATCCGTCTTTCTCGCGGGTCACGGCAAGGATGCCGTAATGGCTCTGGATCACGCCTATACCGGCATAGTCCCCGACTTTGAGTCCGGAGAAATCCAGAACGGTCTCTGCCCAGGAACACGGTCCGAACGTGCGCTGTGTCAGCGTGTTTTTAGCCTGTACGAAATTGCGGACGACATGGGTCGTAGTCAGGCGCAGGAATCCGGGCCTCTGTGTGAAACTGAATCCGGAAGGATCGGGGATATGGTTCCACTGCCAGACAGCGGACAGTTTCTCGCCTTCTCCGTACTCGAATTCATCGTTCCCGACGATCGGGGCGTATTCATACCCCGGACGCGTGCTTTTGACCGTCAGTTCATGAGGCACTTTTCCGTTCTCGTCCCCAAGGACAGGGAAATCGTTTTCCCAGTGCATGGGCACAAGCACGGGGATGCGTCCTACTGCGCCGTGGTCCTGGAAAAGCATGGCGTACCAGTCGCCTTCCGGTGTGTCCACTATGCCGCCCTGTGCTACGCCGGCGTTATGATATCCCATGTCGTCATCCAGAACGTTGCGGCCTTTGTAGATCCCATCCACCCGATCCGCTACGAACGCCGCTTCCACACGGCGCTTTGTGCCTTCGTTTCTCCAGTGGATAAGGAAAACATAATACTTCCCGTTGATCTTGTAGAAATGACTTCCCTCATAACGGAGCGTCACAATATCATTGTCCATAATGATGACTTTGTCGATCCCTCCGGGCTTGGGACCTGACAGATCAGGAAGCAGTTCTGTAAGATGGATCTCTCCGTTGCCATAGATCACATAGACACGGCCGTCGTCATCGAAAAGAACGGAGCAGTCATGATAGAAAGCGTCGATCAGATGTCTTGTCCACGGCCCTTCGATCCTGTCCGCGGAATAGACATAAGTCTGCCGTGTATCATTGGCGATGAAAAAGCAGTAGAATCGGCCGTTATGATAGCGCAGGCTTGCGGCCCACATGCCAGCGGAGTACATGCCTTTCCCGTCTTCCAGACGCTGTGCGGGTGTTCCGTCCAGGATGTCGTACATATAGACGGCAACCTCCCAATGCGCCAGATCATAAGAGCGGAAAATCACGCCTCCGGGCATGGAATGCATGGTCGTCGAGACCATATAATACGTATCTTCCACACGAATCACATCTACATCCGGGATATCTGCCCATATGATGGGATTGCGTACAGTCAGCATATCGTTCATCTCCATGATGATTCCTCCTCGGTTCGAAATGTTTCCATCGAGAAAAGTCTAGCACTTTATGGGGCGGAAGGCAATAAAAAGGCCCGCCCTCAAAGGCAGGCCATGATCGGAGGATTCACTCGTTCGCCACAAGTTTTGCTCTGCGAAGCGCTTCGATGATCGGGGGAATGAGAACGAACTGCAGAACGATTGCCGGCCATGCGTTGATGAACGCTCCCGCCCAAAAGGCAGCCATCGTGAAGCCCTGTCCGTTCAGACCCAGTGTGATCCAGCGGGCAACGCCCCATACTGCACGTCCGCAGAGCATCGCAATTGCGAGTTCTATATAGAGCCAGCCGAGTTTCTTGGGAAACACCTTGTACAGGATGCCGCAGACTGCTCCGTAGGTCGCCAGTTCAAAGGCCATGGGAATGGCGTTGAGGATAGGCGGCATGCTCAGCGTAAGAGAACGAAGCAGCGGAGCGATGAAGCCGACGGCGACGCCATAAGGCCATCCGCAAAGGAATCCGAGGATCATTACAGGCAGATGCATGGGACTGAGCATATTCCCGACAGCCGGGATATTACCGGTCACAAAAGGCAGTACAAAGCACAGTGCCAGCGCCATGGCAGAAAAAGTCAGTTTGCGGATATTTTTGTTCATGTTGTCTCCTTTTTCAAAAAAGCGCAGTCCCCCGACGGAGACCGCGCACTTCGGTACGTAGGTATCTGATCCCGATACGGCGCTTCTGCGCCTGAGCCGCTTCCTGCGACAGACTTATTCTATCTGTCACTGCCGTCTTTGTCAATAGCGGGGGGATCTTCCTTTTCAGGCAGATCTCCTCGGCGGATCCGCATAGCCTCCACGGCGCGTTTCCAACCGCCACAGTAATAATAAAATGCAATGGCTGCACAGCGCAGAGCCGAAGCGATGGCCATCGCATAGAAGATGCCCATATAATCACCTCTGCGTACTCCGAGGAAATATGCGAGCGGGATCCGGGAAAAAGCCCCGAACTGAGCCGTCACCATGGGAACAACCGATTTCCCGGCTCCTCTCATAGCGTTAACGAGACAGCGGTCAATTCCATGATATGCAGATGCAGCAGCCATGACCATCAGTCCGCGTGAAGCTATCTCCGCAACATGCCTGTCCTGGGTGAACAGCAAAGGCAGTACATTCCTCAGCAGGATCATGCCCACACCCATAAGGCAGCCTACGCCCACACAGACGAGGATGCTGTCATTGATCCCCTTCCGGATCCGTTCCATTTTGAAGCGGCCGATGTTCTGTCCCACGAAAGTACAGAGTGCGGTGGACAGGGCAACAACGGGGATATACGCAAAATTCTCCATTTTCGTCACAATGGAATTTGCAGCAATGAACGTGCTCCCGAAAAAGTTGGCGCTGGACTGTACGCACATAGCTGCAAGAGAATTTCCGATATTCTGGATTCCTGCCGGAAGACCGATGAGCGCAACAGCCTTTCCTTCCTTTCGATCGTAGCGGATATCACGTATCTTCAGGCTGACCCCGTAATCGCCTCTGTTCAGACGGGCCAGAATCCCGATACCCGAAACCAGTTGTGACAGTGATGTTGCCACAGCCACCCCGACTACGCCCCATCCGAGGAGGGCGACAGCAACCAGATCGAGAACGACATTCAGGCCGGAACAGAGAAGCAGGAAATAAAAAGGCCAGGTGGAGTCACCCATGCCGCGCAGAGCTCCTGACCCCATATTGTATACAAGATTGCCTGTGACTCCCAGAAAGATGACGAAAAGATAGGCATGGGCATCCGAGATAATATTGTCAGGCGTTCCGAGAAGATTCAGAAGCGGGCGGCTGACACAAAGGCCCACGATCGTGATAAAAGCCGAAAAGGAAAGCGTGAGGACGGCAACGGTTCCGACAGCTTTTTGGAGTGCTTTTCCGTCTCCCGCTCCAACCCGCTGGGCGATGACTACATTGCTGCCTGAAGAAAGCCCGATCAGGAACATGTTGATGATCGTCATGACGGGAGCCCCTGCGGAAACGGCAGCGAGCGCGTCCGCTCCGATGAACTGGCCTACGACGACGGAGTCCGCCACATGATACAGTTCGGTCACGATGCTGCCCAACAGGATCGGGATACTGAACAACAGCAGGCCTTTCAAAATCGGGCCTTCCGTCAGCTGCGTCTTCATGTTGCGAGCCAAAGCACATCCTCCGTTGCAGTCTTTCTATGCACAAAAGCATATCACTTTTCAGAAAAAAAGGAAAGTCTGCCGCGATGCAGCAGACTTTCTGTCAGATGCTGTTTTACAGTTCGATGCCGTTGCCCTTTAGGAGTTCTCTGGCAGATTCGATGCTGTCTACGCCCGTCGGGTTCTTGATAGGCGCAAATTCTTTTTCGCGCTTCACCTCAAAAGAGAGACAGGAATCCATCATATGGACCATATCGAGGACCAGAAGCTCAAATTTATATCCGTTCGGTTCAGACGGTTTGAAAGCCGTTCCGTCAGCGGTGATATAAGGGATCTTTTTATCTACGATATGAACGGGCATCGCCTTGCTGACGATGTTTTCCAGCGCATCCCGGCGGAACAGATAGTTCAGAATCACACCGAAAGCATAGGAGAGTTCTCCATCGGGTCTGCGGCTGTGGATCATCTCATCGGTCATCTCATAGTATTCCGCGATGGAAGGACGCCCGTCTTCTAGGCAAAGGACACCGACACGCTCCATGGGATCTGCCTTGCGCACGACTTTTGCACCGGACGTGCATCCGGAAAGAAGGGTCGCGCCGACAAAAACAGGATCGGCGATCCGCTGGAGGACATTATCCACCGCAAAGACGTTCAGCCATTCCACGCCCCGCTTGTCCATATCCTCTTTCAGTCCGGCCTTGAGCATGGATGCGAACCATCCGCCGTTCCCATTCGGAGACAGAGACAGCTGATCCGGTCCCTCCAGGAGCAGGCGTCCCTCAAAGTCGACGGAGGGGGTCATGTCCTGACGGAAGAACACTACGTCCTCTTTGGGATATCCGAAGAAATCATGTTCTTTTAAGAAAGCGACGGTCTCCTCGTGATTCTTGTCGCTCGTCATGATGTAAAAAGGAAGCTTTGCACCTGTGGCGCGCACAACCTCCAGCGTGTTCTCGAAGAGTCGCTGGAAGATATACACGGGTTTCGTGATACCGATATCCACGACGCCTTTCGGACCCGAACAGCCGAGACGAGTTCCCTGGCCGCCCGCAAGAAGGACAGCAGCGATTTTGCCTTCACGCAGGGCTTCTGCACCTGCCGAGAAATAGCTGTCCCTGTTCTGTGCGATCACATCCAGCGTTACGGCGTCCAAAGGTTCGAAATGCCCGCGGGGCTCCGTCTTGTTCTCTTCGCGCACACGGTCGATCAGGCTGTAATCCACGGCTTCGACCTGGGCGGAAAGCTTATCCTTTCCAGCCTGATCCAGACGGTCGTAGAAATCCAGAACGTGTTCCTGACCATGCAGGGCAAGAAACTGGGCAAACTGATTACGATCCATGATAACCTCCTAAGGTTCAATCTTTCGGCTCGAACCTGTTTTTGAATTCTTCATCGACCGCGGCCACGAAAGCCGGGTCGGCATCTTCTCTTTCATATTCCGACGCCGTCGCTTTCTCCCTTGCGAACGCGCCGAAGATCCAGATAGCGGCCAGCCCTGCGGCAACGGGATAGAAAGCCGTCCACCTGATCAGGGCCAACACGACGCATATAACCGCCATTAATGCGAGATACCAGGTATGCAGCAGATGATAGAAGACTCCGCTGACAAACAGCTGAACTGGGTATTTCCGCATTTCAGCCCTCCAGGATCTTCACATAGCATTTCCGCGTCCGCGGTCCGTCAAATTCGCAGAAATACAGTCCCTGCCACGTGCCAAGAAGGAGTTTCCCATCTTCAATGATCACGGTCTCTGATGCCCCGACACAGGATGATTTCAGATGCGCATGGGAATTGCCTTCCATATGGACGAATTCAGGGCGGTCCGGAAAAGCCGCGTCCAGTCCCAGGATCAGATCATCCCTTACGTCCGGATCGGCGTTTTCGTTTATGGTCACGGCCGAGGTGGTATGGGGAGTGAACACCACACAGATACCGTCTCTGATACCGCTTTTATCCACAAAAGCCTGCACGACCCGTGTGATGGGGATCAGCCCTTCCCGGGGAGTAGACAGCGTGAAAAAATCCGTATGGCTCATGAGTCCCTCCTTCTGAATGTTAGTATACCACAAACGATGACGGCTCGAAAGACAATCCTTATCCTTCCCGGGAAAGGAGACGTTTCAGTGTTTTCCTGACGGCGCCTTTTCCTCCGAGTTCTTCCCGCAGCAGTTCCTCGATCTTTTCGCCGATCCCGGCTTCGTACAGGTCCAGTCCGAACAGCGCCGCATTGGACAGAACAGGACGCAGCTGATCCTTCAGAGAATCAGGATCATCCCAGCAAATTCCGTTCAGGTGTGAAAGGAGTTCAGGAATCATGGGATCCGGAGACAGTTCAAAAGGTTCTCCGCTGTCGTCTCTGCCAAGAAGATAACGCATCCAGCCTGCGATCGCCAGAGGGATCCCTATGAGTTTTTCGCTTTCGCCCCGTTCCATATATGCTCGGACGGTCTCACCGAAACGGAAGGCAACTCCCTGCGAAATATCCACGCAGATTCTCTGGCTCGTATCGCCCAGATAAGCGTTGGGAAAACGCTCCTGCATGACTTCGTCCAGGAAAGCTTTGGGAGAAAGGATCCCGGGATCTTCCACAACAGGAAGACCTTCCGAATATCCCACCACACACGCCAAAGCGCTCAGTTCAGCATCCTTCATCCCGTCAGCGAACAACTGATAGCCCAGCATCCTGTCATACGGAGCAAGAGCCGTGTGGATCGGATTGAGGCAGGCGGTGACCTTCATCCGTTCACAGAGATTGACCGTATGCCTGTCAGTCATATAGACCCCGGCTTTTTCCAGAGGCGGCCTTCCGTTGGGAAAGCTGTCCTCGATCACCAGATACTCTGGTCCTTCAGCGTTCGCAAAGGGGGCGATACGGGTGTGCTTTTCCGTCTCGATCGCTTCCATTCCCTCCACGCCGAGCTCTGCCAGCATCTTCGCCGTATCGGGAGTCGGTCCGGGTGTGATCTTGTCGATCATGGTCCAGGGGAAAGCGATCCTGTTCTTATCCTCAAGATATGCAGTGAAATCTACAGGGGCCAGTCCTTTCTCCGTCCAGTACTGGGCGATCTCCAACACGGATGAGGAGAGTTTCTCCCCGTTTCTGGACACATTGTCCATGCTGACGAGCGCCAGAGGCCATCCGCCCGCAGAGAAGCGTTCCAGAAGCAGTGCTGTGATGATCCCCATGGCGCCTTTCACATGATCCGGTCCGTTTTCCAGATCCCAGAGCGCCTGCTTTGTGTATTCTCCCGCGCTGTTCCTGAGAGCATAACCTTTTTCAGTAATGGTGAACGAAACCATCTGAAGACCCGGAACCCGGAACACCTCTTTGGCTCTCTCCCATCCTGATCCCGATTCCGGTACGGTGAAAACCGCCTCAGCGAAAGGGGCAAGCACCCTCTTCTCATTCGACCCATCTGTTTTCAGCGTGACAGCCAGCACGAGATTGTCGTGAGGGCCATAGATCATGTCCGGGATCTCTCTGTCATAGGCCTCCATACAGATGATCCCCCTGTCCATGGCTGTCTGTGACAGAAGGCGGTCCGCGATCCCGCCGATGAAGATCCGGAATATGTTGCCGATACCGAAATGGACCCACCGGGGATCTGATCTTCCCGTCTCCGAGACTCTCTCACAGTCATAAGACGGCAGCCTTATCCCCGCCTGCTCCCAGGACGTCCTGTTTTTCAGATCTTCCAGATTCAGTTTCAAAGTTCGCCCCTCCCTGAATGTCTGTTTCCTCTACCGGTTTTATTATGTTACTTTTTTCTTTCCCAGTCAATCACGCACATGTCCGGCGCATGCGGGCCTTCATAGACAAAACACGGTCCTCTCACGTATAATGGAGGAAAAAGGATCATCTCACACAAGGAGGTACCTACATGATCTTTCATGTCTCTGTCAACGGATGCGACAGCTGGTGCGGTTCTCAGGAAAAACCTTTCCGCACGATCTCCAAGGCTGCGTCCATTGCCTTGCCCGGCGATACCGTCAGGGTCCATGCCGGCGTTTACCGCGAATGGGTCCGTCCTGCGCACGGAGGAACCGAAGAACACCGGATCGTATATGAGGCCGCTGGAGACGGCGAAACAGTGATAAGCGGCGCCGAAATCGTATCCGAGTGGAACGACGAAGGAGACGGTGTCTGGAGCACCCGCGTCCCGAACACGATATTCACGTATCGCAATCCTTTCGATACTCCCGTATACGGAGATTGGCTCTTCAAGGAACTGCCCCCCTGCCATCTCGGACAGGTCTATCTGAATGGAAAATCTCTTTATGAACGGCCCTCACTGGAAGACGTCCGCAAACCGGAACCCTGGAAAGAAGCCAAGTATCCAGAGCAGTCCCTTCTGGCATGGTATGCCGAAGTCGACAGCGTCTACACAAAAATCTGGGCCAATTTCGGTGGGATCGATCCCCGCGGGGAAAAAGTGGAGATCAACGTACGGCCCTTCTGCTTCTGGCCGGAAGAAACAGGACGGGACTATATCACGGTTCGCGGATTCACACTGACCCAGGCTTCTCCCCAATGGGCTCCTCCGACAGCACTCCAGGAAGGACTGATCGGACCGCACTGGAGCAAGGGCTGGATCATCGAAAACAACAGGATCAGCGAATCGACTTGTTCAGGCATCAGCCTGGGCAAAGACATCTCGACCGGACAGAACGAGTGGTCAGACCTGAAATTCAAATTCGGCACCCAGAGAGAACAGGAAGTCATCTTCCGTGCACTGCACGGCAATTGGAACAAGGATCATATCGGCAGCCATATCGTCCGTTACAACGATATATCCGAATGCGAGCAGTGCGGGATCGTAGGTCATCTCGGTGCGGTGTTCAGCGAGATTTACGGCAACCGCATCCACCACATCCATCACAAGATGACTTATCACGGCGCGGAAGTATCAGGCATCAAGCTTCATGCATCCCTGGATGTGAACATTCATCACAATGTATTCTACAGCTGCTACAGGGCCGTATGGTTCGACTGGCAGGCTCAGGGAACCCACCTGCATCACAATCTCTGCTTCGACAGCCGTTCTGAGGATCTCTTCGTCGAAGTCTGCCATGGTCCCTATATGGTGGATCACAATCTCTTCCTTTCCGCCATGAACTTCCGGAACGTTTCCCAGGGCGGAGCCTTCGTCCACAATCTTTTCGCAGGTCACATCGTGATCAATCCCGACCGCGGGCGCATGACACCTTATCATTTCCCGCATGAAACAGCCGTAGCTGGCTACACCAACATTATCGGCGGAGACGACCGTTATATCCAGAACGTGTTTCTCAGAGACGAGGATCCCAATGACGAACCTGTTCCCATGGGATTCTTCGAACACCTGCCTCTTCCCGAACGCACACCTGAAGAGATCGAGGCGGACAAACAGGCCAAAATGGATGGCCTTCCCACAAAGAACAACGCTATGCTGTATCCGGTGGGACTCCGTTCCTATGATGAGTATCCCGGACCGGAAAACAGGTTCTGGGAACAGTCCTTAGGTCGCAGGATGATGACCGCGCACCTTCCCTGCTTCATCCGAAACAATCTGTATCTGAACAGCGCACGGCCCTCCCTCATCGACGAGGGTTCTCAGAGCAGGGCGGATACGGGGATCATCTTCGAGACGGATCCTGCCGATGGCAAGGTCAGGATCACGGTCGATCCCAAAGTCCTGCGCGGTCTTTCCACAGTCATCATCACGAGTGATCTGCTCGGAAAGAGCTATCATGCGGAGGAACGTTTTGAAGAGCCGGATGGAGCCGAGTACCGTCTGGACCGCGATTACTTCGGCACACAGCGTCCGGAAAAAGATCCCATGCCCGGACCTTTCGAAATCGCCGGCAACGATACCGTGACATTCAATCTGTAATCGGCCATATACGAAAAACCCGGGATGACACCATCCCGGGTTTTTCATATCCTCGTCTTCCCGTCACCATTCGTTGACGTTCGGTCTGCGTATTCTCCACCACTGTTCAAAATCCTGCGTATAGGCAGATGCGATCTTCCTGAAATCTGTCGGCTTTTCATAAGTCGTAATGGAAAAGAAGTAATCGGAAAAAGCCTGCTCGTCCTCATCCGACAGAGAAACGGCCAGTTTTTTTCCCAATTCGACAAGGCGGGCCGTGTCACTGTTGATTCCCGCCACAGTGTCTTCCAGTCTTCTGTTGCAGGGGAAGAGGATTTCATGCTCCTGCAGCGTGATCCGGTACAGACTGTACAGGATCTCGTTGATGGCATGCACCCTTGCATAGCCCTCTGCCTTGCAGGCTCTGAGGAAGTAGCCGTGATTGTATGCGTAATCCGCATAGAAAGAAAGGCACTTGGCTTCCTTCTCCTGTTTTTGGAATACGGGGATCCTGGCAACGATGTCCGGGATCTCCGGATCGTCACTGAACAGTACTCTTGATTTCACAAAGGAATTGCGCGTCGGTTCGCTTCCTTTGTCGGCCGCATCCATTAGGAAAGACTTCGTCATATACTTGACGTCGAAATATCCGCCTTCATATGTGCACAGCCCGTGGATCGTTTCGGCAGTTTTCCCTTCCGCGAGACGATAAGCATAGTTCTCCTCGGAAACGATAACCATACCGTCCAGATCGGAGTCAATCCTCTCGTTGCCTTTTGCGACCGATCCTCCGAAAACGAGCGCAATCACGCCTTCCTGTTTCCGGAAATAATCCTTCATGATCTGAAGAGATTCCTCATGATGCCTGTACATCCTGTCCTCCTACTGTCCTTCCGCCAGATCACAGTAGAAACAGCGGTATTGTCCGTGCTCTGTCCTGTAGAACAGATGAGGCAGTTCCTGTTCCGTAGACACGATGCACCGGGGGTTTCTGCAGATGTGTTCTCCTCGGATAAGATCTTTAGGTTCGGGAGAAGGCAGATGATCCCATGCGCTCTCCTCCAGCAGTTTCAGGATCAGGGCCATGCGCATGTATTTCCCGTTCAGCGCCTGTTCGAAATACTTGGCTCTCGGATCCGCGTCCACTGCGACCGATATCTCGTTCACGCGGGGGAGAGGATGCAGGATACGCATTTCTTCCTTCGCATACTTCAGTTTGTCGGGCGTCAGGATATAACTGTCTTTGAGCGCCTCGTAACGCGACAGGTCTTCGAACCGTTCTCTCTGGATACGGGTCATATACAGGATATCGAGTTCAGGGATCGCCTTTTCCAGGTCCTCGGTCTCTTCGAAAGGAACCGGATAGGGATCGAGGCTATCTTCCCTTACGTATTCCGGCACTTTGAGTTCTTCCGGGGAGATGAGGATGAACCGGTTCCCGGGATATCTCGAGAGAGCCGCAATCAGGCTGTGCACTGTTCTGCCGTACTTGAGATCCCCGCAGAGTCCCACCGTCAGATGATCGAACCTTCCGTGCTCGCGGTAGATCGTCAGCAGATCCGCAAGCGTCTGGGTGGGATGGTGATGTCCCCCGTCTCCCGCATTGATCACGGGAATGGAAGCGCTTCGGCTCGCTACATAAGGCGCTCCCGCCATGGGATGCCGCATAGCCATGATATCCGCGTAACAGGAGATCATCCTCGCCGTATCGGATACACTTTCCCCTTTCGCAGCCGATGAACTTGAAGGTTCGGAAAAGCCGAGCACCTGACCTCCGAGTTCCAGCATGGCCGCTTCAAAACTCAGGCGGGTCCGTGTCGAAGGCTCATAAAACAGCGTCGCCAGTTTCTTTCCGTGACATCTGTCTGCATAGGCCAAAGGGAACTGGATGATCTGCATCGCGGTATCGACCAGATCCTGCAGCTCCTCCACGGAAAAATCGAGAATGTCGATCAGACTTTTCAAGAACGGGCCTCCCCTATCCAGGACTCATCGGACGGATTGTTGCGGAACGCGATCAGGCGCTTTACGTCATCGGGACGGATATAGCCCTCTTCCGCCGCCACTTCGGCGATCACGTCGAAATTGGTCAGAGAGGTGTTCTCTACACCTGCGGCCGCGAGACGGTCCAGTCCTTTTTTCATGTTGTAGGTGAAAATCGATACGATGCCCAGCACCTCGGCACCCGCTTCACGCAGGACGTTTACGACTTCCAGGACACTGCCTCCCGTGGATATCAGATCTTCCACAACGACCGTCTTCTGTCCGGGTTCCAGTCTTCCTTCGATCTGGTTCTGTCTGCCGTGATCCTTCGCGCCGGACCGGACATAACCCATAGGAAGCCCGAGGATATGACCGGTAATCGCGGCATGGGCGATGCCCGCGGTCGAAGTGCCCATGAGCACTTCACAGTCCGGATACTTCGTACGGATGAGTTCGGCAAGGCCGTTCTCCACGTCATTGCGGACCTCAGGCGCGGTGAGTGTCAGTCTGTTGTCACAGTATACAGGGCTTTTGATCCCCGATGCCCATGTGAAGGGCTCTTCGGGACGGAAAAAGACAGCCTTGATTTTCAGAAGGTCTTTTGCGATTCGCTTTTCCATCATTTTGTCTCCTCGTCACAGAATTCACGCACACAGCGCTCATATGCAGCTACCGGATCCGCCGCCGCCGTTATGGGGCGGCCCACGACAATATAATCCGAACCGATCTTTCTGGCTTCTTCAGGCGTCATAACCCGTTTCTGATCGCCTTTGTCTCCATCTGCAAATCGCACCCCGGGCGTCACGGTCAGGAATCCGGAACCACAGCAGCGGTGCACGGCCTCAGCCTCCAGCGGAGAACAGACGACTCCGTCCAGGCCTGCTTTTTTCGCGTTTTCAGCATAATGCATGACGACCTTTTCCATGGGTTCATGAATCCAGAGGTCTTCTTCCAGATGCGTCTGATCCGTGGAAGTGAGTTGGGTCACAGCGATAAGCAGCGGCCGTGTCCCGTCATCTCGGGTGAGGCCCTCCAAAGCCGCCTGCATCATGGGAACTGTTCCGGACGCATGCAGGTTGCAGATGTCCACGTCCAGACGGGAGAGGACATTCATCGCCTTTTTCACTGTATTCGGGATATCATGGAGTTTCAGATCCAGAAAGATCTTATGGCCTCTTGCCTTGATCTCTCTTACGATCTCCGGCCCTTCCGCGTAAAAGAGTTCCATGCCGATCTTTACGAACGGCTTGCGTCCCGTAAACATATCCAGAAAACGATAAGTCGCTTCCGCGCTGGAAAAGTCACAGGCTACGATCACATCTTTTCCCATCAGCATACTCCTCCTATGATCTCGTTGAGCGTTGCGATCCCGTAACGGTCCATCGTTTCGGGAAGTCCATCGATAATGCGTTTGCACGCCATGGGATCCACCAGGTTCGCAGCGCCGATCTGGACCGCAGTAGCACCTGCCAGCATCATTTCGATCACGTTCTCAGGACTGGATACACCGCCCATGCCCACGACGGGCACGGAGACCGCGTGCGCTACCTGATACACCATGCGCAGAGCTACAGGGAATACAGCGCTTCCTGAGAATCCCCCCATTTTGTTGGCGATCACCGGTCTGCGTGTCTTCAGATCGATTCGCATGCCAAGCAGCGTGTTGATCAGACTGATGCCGTCAGCGCCTCCGTCGACGGCCGCTTTGGCGATAGACACGATATCCGTGACATTGGGAGAAAGCTTCAGAAGCACCGGTTTGGTCGCAACCGATTTGACGGCCTCCGTTACACGCCGCACGGCATCCGGATCCGTTCCGAAAGCCATGCCTCCCCCGTGCACGTTCGGGCATGACACGTTCACCTCCAGCCAGCCCACCTGAGGCTGTGCATCCAGCAAGCGGCATGTCTCCCGGTATTCATCGAGAGAGAAACCGGAAACATTGGCCATGACGGGCTTGCGGAAGACCTTCGCCATCTCGGGGAGCTCATGCTCGATGACAGCTTTGACACCCGGATTCTGCAGACCCACCGCATTGATCATACCCGCCGTGCATTCCGCGATGCGCGGCGTAGGGTTGCCGAAACGAGGCTCGAGAGTGGTCCCTTTGAAGGAGAAGGTACCGAGCACATTGATGTCATACCACTCCGCGAATTCATATCCGTAACCGAATGTGCCGGATGCGGGGATCACCGGGTTGTCCAGTTCGATCCCGCAGAGATTCACGCTCAGTCTTCCCATAGGATCTCCTCCTTCATCAGGACCGGTCCTTCCCGGCATATCCTTTTGTATCCTGTGATCGTCCTGCAGGAACAGCCCATGCAGGCTCCGAATCCGCATCCCATACGTTCCTCGAATGAGAACTGTCCCGACGTAACCGTCGAACGGTAAACGGCTCTGAGCATAGGTTCAGGTCCGCAGGTATAAAAGACATCATAACGTTCCCTGTCCAGCCCGTTCGTTACAAAGCCTTTCTCTCCCGCGCTTCCGTCCACTGTGAACACGGTGACCTCGCATCCAAGAGCACGGAACTCATTTTCGAAAAAGATCTCGTCCGCATGGTTGAAGCCGAGACGCACACAGACTGTTTTACCCTGTGCCAGGAGCCTTTTCGCCAGAAGATACAGAGGCGGGATCCCGACGCCTCCGCCAAGCAGGAGCACACGTTCCGCAGGAAGCGTCAGATCGTATCCGTTGCCCAGACCGGTCAGGAGATCAAGGGCCTCCCCCGAGACCATCCCGGCCATCTGAGCTGTTCCTTTCCCTACCACTTTGTATACAAGGGTCAGTTCCTGTCCGTTCAGATCGCAGACAGAAATAGGTCTGCGAAGGAATAGGCCGTCGAGCCGAATGTTGACGAACTGACCGGCTGCCGTAATGTCTCCGGTGTCGCCTGACAAACGCATCAGGTAGACCGTATCCGTAAGAGGACGGTTCTCGATGATCGTAAAAAGCGTTTCTTTCATTTCTTATGCATCGATCGTGGAGATCGTGAGGGTCGTTTCTTCCAGAACGTCCAGAAGTACTCGGACGGTGTCCAGAGCCGTGAAGATCGTCACGTTGTTGTCCGTGGCGAAACGCCGGATTTGATAACCGTCGCTCATCTGATGGAAGGAACCGATGTCGCGCGTATTGATCACGTACGCGATATAGCCGGACCGGAGCGCTTCCCCGATCTCATCACTGTGTCCGAGTTTCTGCAGGACATGAGTGCGGATCCCATGAGCTTTCAGGAATTCAGCAGTTCCCTCCGTCGCCTGGATATTGAAACCGAGGTTGTAGAAGCGGCGGATCAGAGGTAGAGCTTCTTCCTTGTCTTTATCCGCGATCGTCGCGAATACGGTTCCGTAATTCTGAAGATGCATTCCTGAAGCCTGAAGCGCTTTGTACAGTGCACGGTTCAGTTTGTCGTCATAGCCGATCGCTTCCCCGGTCGACTTCATCTCAGGAGACAGATAAGCATCCAGACCGCGGATCTTGTTGAACGAGAAGACGGGCACCTTCACATACCAGCGTTTTTTCTCCTCAGGATAGATGTCGAAGATTCCCTGCTCCTTCAGAGACTTTCCGAGGATCACATTCGTCGCGATGTCCGCAAGGCTGTATCCGGTAGCTTTGGAAAGGAAAGGAACAGTACGTGAAGACCGGGGATTGACTTCGATGATATAGACCCTGTCCTGCCCGTCCACGATGAACTGGATGTTGAAGAGTCCCACAATCCCGATTCCGAGTCCCAGTTTTTTGGCGTACTGCAGGATCATGCCTTTGACCTTGTTGGAGATGGAGAACGTCGGGTAGACAGAGATGGAGTCGCCGCTGTGGACACCTGTTCTTTCCACCAGTTCCATGATCCCGGGCACGAACACATCCCTGCCGTCGCAGATCGCATCGACTTCGACTTCTTTGCCCTGGATGTACTTGTCCACGAGGACCGGTTTGTCCTGATCCATGGCGACCGCATTCTTCAGATAATAGCGCAGCTGTTCCTCAGTCCCAACGATCTGCATCGCTCTGCCGCCCAGTACGTAGCTGGGACGCACAAGCACGGGGTATCCGATCTCGGCTGCAGCGGCAAGTCCTTCCTCGATATCCGTCACGGCACGGCCCTGAGGCTGCGGGATCCTGAGTTCCTCCAGGACCTTTTCGAAGCTGTCGCGGTTCTCCGCGCGGTTGATCGCATCCACGTCGGTGCCGATGATCTTTACGCCCCGCTCCATGAGGGACTCCGCGAGGTTGATGGCAGTCTGTCCGCCGAGAGAAGCGATCACACCCTCGGGTTTCTCGAACTCAATGATGTTCATCACATCTTCCGGGGTCAGAGGCTCAAAATAGAGCTTGTCAGCGGTCGTGTAATCCGTGGATACCGTTTCCGGGTTGTTGTTGATGATGATGGCCTCATAGCCGTTCTCGCGGATCGTCTTGACTGCATGAACGGTGGAATAGTCGAATTCCACGCCCTGGCCGATTCGAATAGGGCCTGCGCCGAGCACCACAATCTTCTTTCTGTCCGTCAGAACGGATTCGTTCTTGCCCTGATAGGAAGAATAGAAGTACGGGATATAGGCGTTCGTATGGCAGGTATCCACCATGCGGTAGACGGGGAACAGCCGCATGGCTTGGCGGGTATGATAGATATCCAGCTCGGACACTTTCCACAGTTTCGCGATATAGCGGTCGGAGAATCCCATTTTCTTGGCCTGGAACAGGATTTCCGCATCACCTTTGGCCGCGGCGAGTTTCTTCTCCATGGCAACGATCCTTTCGATCGCTTCCAGGAAATAGGACGTAATCTGCGTGATCTCATGCAGGCGCTCTACGCTCACACCGCGGCGAAGCAGCTCAGCGATCGCGAAAATATTGTCGTCCCGGTATTCAGAAATATAAGTTTCGAGTTCTTCCGTGGAAGGCCCGTCGAATTTGGGAAGATAGAAGTGCGTCGCCCCGATCTCCAGTGAACGGACGGATTTCAGAAGGCATTCTTCCAGCGTGGAGCCGATCCCCATGACTTCGCCCGTCGCCTTCATCTGAGTTGACAGAGTATTCGGAGCCGTATCGAACTTGTCGAAAGGGAAACGCGGCAGCTTTCCGACGACATAATCCAGAGAAGGCTCGAAAGCCGCGTTCGTATTGGCAATGGAAATCTCCTCAAGCGTCATGCCAACGGCGATCTTGGCGGTTACGCGTGCAATGGGATACCCGCTGGCCTTGCTTGCCAGAGCCGAAGAGCGGGAAACACGGGGATTGACCTCGATCAGGAAATACTCACTTGTTTCGGGATGGAGCGCGAACTGCACGTTGCATCCGCCTTCGATCTGGAGCTCACGAATGATCTTGATGGCTGAATCATTGAGCATCTTCAGATCGTGATCGTTCAGGGTCATGATCGGAGCAACGACGATGGAGTCACCGGTGTGGACACCTACGGGGTCCACGTTCTCCATCCCGCAGATCGTGATCGCATGATCGGCGGAATCCCGCATGACCTCGAACTCGATCTCCTTATAGCCCTTCACGCTCTTCTCCACGAGAACCTGGTGAACAGGAGAAAGCTTGAAGGCATTGATCCCGATATCGTTCAGTTCTTCTTCGTTATTGGCAAAGCCGCCGCCGGTGCCGCCAAGCGTGAATGCGGGACGGAGCACGACGGGATATCCGATACGCAGGGCCGCTTCCCGTGCTTCCTCGATGCAGTAGGTGATCTCAGAAGGAATCGTGGGTTCACCGATGGACTGACACATCTCCTTGAACAGCTCGCGGTCCTCTGCTCTTTCAATGCTGCGGGAATTTGTGCCCAGGAGCTCTACTTCGCATTCGCGGAGCACGCCTTTTTTCTCCAGCTGCATCGCAAGGTTCAATCCCGTCTGTCCGCCGATCCCGGGAACGATCGCATCAGGTCTCTCGTACCGAAGGATCTTGGCGACATATTCCAGCGTAAGAGGTTCCATATACACTTTGTCCGCAATCGTCGTATCCGTCATGATGGTCGCGGGGTTGGAATTGACCAGAATGACCTCATACCCCTCTTCTTTCAGAGCCAGGCATGCCTGCGTTCCGGCATAATCGAATTCAGCCGCCTGTCCGATGACGATGGGGCCCGATCCGATGATCAGGATCTTCCTGATATCCGTTCTTTTGCTCATCTGTTTCTCCTTTGCTGTCCGGATGTCTTCAGATAATATTGTATACATCCTGTCCGCCGCAGACGGTCAGGAGGCATTTACCTGTTACAGTCATGCCGGCAAACGGCGTGGCTTTTCCCATTGAAAGGAATTCCGAGGGATCAATCACGGATTCACATCCAAGATCCCAGAGAGTGAAATCGTTATCCCACGGCAGCCGGAACCGTCTGCGGGGAGCGGCCGTCAGAAGCCAGGCCATCCGTTCCAGATCCATCAGTCCCGTTTTCACGAAATGCGTGTACAGAAGCGGAAATGCGGTCTCGAGCCCTACGATCCCCATTGCACTTTTTTCGAGGCCTCGGCTCTTTTCTTCCGCACTGTGAGGCGCATGATCGGTCGCGATCATATCGATCGTCCCGTCAAGAAGGCCTTCGATCATAGCTTCACGGTCTTTCGGGCTTCGGAGAGGAGGATTCATTTTGAATCTTCCGTCTTCCTGCAGGCAGGAATCGTCCAGGATCAGATAGTGAGGGCCTGTCTCACACGTCACATCCACACCTGAAGCTTTCGCCTCTCGGATCACTCTCACGCTTTCCTTCGTGGAGATGTGGCAGACATGGTAGGCACATCCGGTCTCAGCGGCCAGTTCCAGATCCCGTGCGATCTGGGCATACTCGCTTTCGGAAGAGATGCCCCTGTGTCCGTGCGTCTCAGCATACTCGCCAGCATGGATGTAGCCTCCATTCAGGAGACTATTGTCCTCACAGTGTGCCACGATGAGGCGTCCAAGATCTTTGGCGCGTCTCATTGCTTCTTTCATCATGTTCTTGTCCTGGACGCCGTGCCCGTCGTCCGAGAACGCGACCACAAGGTCAGCCATTCCTTCCAGATCCGACAGCGTTTCCCCTTTTTCACCCACTGTGATCGCACCATACGGATAAACGCGGATGAACGCACCATTGCGGATCGCATCGAGTTCAACTTTCAGGTGTTCGGGCGAATCAGGGACAGGATCGAGGTTGGGCATGGCGCAGACGGCCGTATAACCGCCTCTGGCTGCCGCGGCGCTGCCGCTTGCCATCGTTTCCTTATAAGAAAACCCCGGTTCGCGGAAGTGTACGTGCACATCGCAGAAACCGGGGAAGAGAACACAGGGACCGTGACCGGAAAGATCGAGACCACGGGAACGGAGAAAACTGGATGCAGCCGCCGCAAAACCGACGTCCTGTCCGGGATTGATCACCTTGATTTCCGTCATTGAATTTCCTTTCCGGACGGGTGATCGATCGGGCATGGTCAAACAGGGCATACAGCCCCTGACCGCAATCTTGCCGACCTCTCAGGATCGTCCTTAAAGATTGATCTGTGAAACTATAGCATAAGCAGGATGCTTTGTCAACCGTCACCAGGGAATTGCTCTGCTTCCTGTAGCTCTTTCCCCAAGCCTGTTTGCGGAATTCTCCGGATAACGGGATGAATACAGAACACCTCGTTCCCCGTAGCTTTTTCTTTTCCGCTCGAAGCGCCGGCACCAAAGGACCGAAGGCAGTCCGACGGCCGGAAGATACAGCGGGCCCATCATGCAGGACTGGATCGTATGTCCGTACTCGTGCACAAGAGTCATCGGCTTTACCGTATCGTGAAGCGATCCCGACAGAAAGATGAACACACCCAGGGTGAAGCATCCGAGCCACGACAAAGAAGGACGGTCCGTGACGTCCACGGTTACCGCATGATAGAACCTTCCCCACTTCGGACGGAGGCACAGAGCAAGAAGGAGTCCCGCAAGATTCTGGGGAAGCCCCCATGTCCACTGTACAAGCCAGAAAAACAAATGTCTCATTCTTTCAACAAAAGCCCGGAAGACCGGGCTCATCGTTTATTCGTCGATTCTCGCGTTCGTCACGACGATGGCGTTCTTGCGCCATTTGCCGGACTGGAAATACACATATACGATCAGGAAGGAGATGATGTTGGAGATGACCATGGACCAGAACAGTCCATACTGCCATCTCGGCTGCACTGCCATGAAATAAGCGATGGGGATACGCACGAAAGCGCCGACCAGGCTCGAAATCATAGGCATGACGGCTGCACCCGCGCCTCGCAGTGCGCCGGAGAAGCTTTGATTCAGTCCCATGAAGAGATAGAAGAAAGCAAGGATCCGGATACCGTTGATTCCCAATTCAAGGACGTGAGGTTCGGCTCCGAAAGCCAGCATCAGGTATTTGGCGAAGAACCAGAGGATCACACCCAGAACAAGGCCGAAACCGATGATGATCCACATGGAATAATTGATGCCTTTACGGGCTCTCTCTACCTGACCTGCTCCGATGTTCTGTCCCACGAAAGTGGAAAGAGCCATCGAATAGCCCATCATAGGCAGCACTGCGAATCCGTCCACTTTCATGACGATCGCGTTTCCGGCGATGAAATCCGCGCCGAAGCTGTTGGAGAAACTCTGGATCACGACGGCACCCAGAGAAACTGCAACGTTCTGCAGTGCGGTAGGAAGTCCGAGACGGATGATGGACTGCACGTGGAACTTGTCCATCAGGAACTTGTGCAGACGCACCTGTACCGGATATCCTCCCTTGACCATACGGGTCAGCGTCAGGATCGCCGAGATGAGCTGGCAGGTGATCGTAGCCAGCGCAGCGCCGATGACCCCCATATGCAGGAACGCGACGAGCACGATGTCAAGGATGACGTTCAGTCCGGCCGAAATGCAGAGGAATACAAGGGGCCATTTGGAATCGCCCATGCCGCGGAGGATTCCCGCGCCCATGTTATAGACCATATTGAACAGGAAGCCGGCATAAATGATGCGCAGATAGGCGGAAGAGTCACTGATGATTTCTCCCGGGGTCTGCAGCAGCTGCAGCAGCGGCGTGGACAAAGTCAGGCCGATCAGGGTGATGGCCGCTCCAACGATCAGGCACAGCGTAAAGGACGTATCGACTGCCTTCTGCAGATTCTCCTGATCTTTTGCACCGTAAAACTGGGAAATGATAATGCCTGCTCCGGTAGCCAGTCCCATGAACATGGCGTTGAACAGCATCATGATCGGGAAGCTGGCGGATACGGCAGCAAGGCCGTTTGTGCCATATGTGTTCGACACGATCAACGAGTCTGCCAGATTGTAAAACTGGAAAACGAGGTTGCCTAGGATCATGGGAACAGAGAACCTGAGCATTTTGGGAATGATCGGCCCCTGCGTCAAGTCACCGCGGTATGTTGTCTTTTTCTCTTCAGCCTGTGACATCTCGCACCTCACTGTCGCATGTTGTCAGTATCAGTATATAAACCGGGAACGGATAATGTCAATGAAAAAGGAAACCGTTCAGACAGGTTTGGGAAATATCCTAAACTCGCTGTTCAACTCTACAGACGATATCCTAAGGATTCGGATGCAGAAAATGGAACGTCCCTATCGCTGCAGCAACAGCCACATTCAGGCTGTCCACATCCTTCGTCTGCGGAATGCGCACGCACTGTCCCAAAGAGGCGTATTCGGAATCCAGTCCATGCGATTCATTCCCAAACAGGAGCGAAAACGGCCTGTCCTGCGGTGCTTTTGCATCTAGAAGGCTCACTGATGAATCCAGCATAAAGGGGAACAGAGCATGTTCCGGGAACTCTGACCGATAACTGGCGAAGTCAGGGTAGCGCCGTACTCTCATGGAGAACAGCGCGCCCATGGACGCACGTATACAGCGCGGATGAAACAAATCCGCACAGGGCTCAATCAAGGCGCAGTCCCGTATCCCCAGTCCCAGAAGAGTCCGGAGGATCGTCCCGACGTTTCCCATATCCGACAGCTGTACCAGGACTACATGCGGCGTCTCAGGAGAAAGTGTCTCCCGGAACACACGGAACTGAGCTGCCGCGAGGCAGATCTCTTTTTCCGCGATCCGGTCCAGTGTTGCGGAGTCCCACATGACGGGGATCCCCGCGGCATGGGCCGCTTCTTCGAATTCGGCGCCTGCCTTGAAATCGGGATGCAGAACGACCTTTTCTGCGTATTCCGGTTTCTTCCGGATCAGTTCCATCGTGGGAAAGGGCCCCAGCGCATAACTGCTCCCCTCACCCTTTTTATACTTGGAAATCCAGATCTTTTTAGCCATCTTGCATGCCTCCCGAAAAAGTATATCATAAGACCCGTTAAATGCCTAGTTAGAGGCCTGCTCTGATACGTTACCAGGTTATGTACGGCACAGACGCTGCCCAGGAAACGTACCGTAGGGCGGCGCCGGAAGTCCGATACGGTCTCATGATCATGCCGTCCCGGAAACGGCCGGATCCCTGACATCAAAGAGAAGAAGGAACAGCCCTTGAATGAAAGGCTGTTCCTGTTTTCTCCGTTTCGGGATCACTTGAATGTCCCGGCCGTCAGGGCTCTTCTTCCTGATACTTTTCCACGGTTTTGAGGAATGTATCCATCGCCGTTGTACGGAAAGCGTCGACATCACGTCTGCTGAACAGCAGTTCCGTCTGTCCCTGGATCTCCGCGGCATAGAATCCTATATCGTATTCCAGAAAACGCACCAGCATCGTCTGTCCCTCCCGGGTCAGGCGCACAGACAGCGCGCTTACCGCATTATCCGGCACTTCACGTTCTGTCCATCCTTGAGGCGCCAGAGCCGACAGAGCTGCATAGAGCGCATTGAAATCCGTGTTCTCCATCTCGCTCCCGTTCAGATACCACTGATCTTCGGATCTGCTCATCTCCATCGCGGTGCCTGAAAAAACCAGATTCAGACCGGTCAGATCGTCGGCCGGGATGTGGATCCATTCCATCGGCCAGAACTCCGCAGCGTCCTTCTTCAGATCGTTCATGAGGCTTACGGCGTCCGTACTGTAGATCCCCTTGCAGTCATTGAACCGCAGAGCCAGCTTTCCCGAGTCTTCCTTCCCCAGCATGAGCGTGAGAACGGGGCCTCTGGAAGTCTCGACAACAACGATCAGCTGCGGAACGTCCAGTCCATACCTGGAGAGGAGGGATTCGTCACTGTAGTAACTGAGACAGTCTTTGAGTTCCACAGACAGGCATTTTCTGACCAGCGTCTCAATACCTTCTGTATCGGCCGCATGTTCCCTGCCATCCTGGGAGACATACCACAGATAAGACTGGCTGAAATCATCTTTCCTGGCGGCTTCCAGATGATCGATCCGAAGGATCTCTTTCCCTTCCGAATCCATGACAGTCATACGGCGTATGTCATCCAGTTCGACCGACGGCATGGATTCCATATATGTCAGATCCGAAAGGCTGACATCCAGGTTCGCAAGTTCATCCGCTGCCGCAGTGTAAACGGTTCCGTCCGACCACAGAATGTATCTGTCGCCTGTCACGGGATTTTCATCTCCCAAGCAGATCGTTTCGGACTGTGTCGGACTGGATGCTCTGACTGTGACCACAGGTTCGGAAAGGCCGTACGGTTTCAGATCCGAAGGGTTTTTCTCAATCAACCGTTTGATGGTAAGCGTGCCGAGCGCATACGTCACCTTTGCCATTTTCGAGGGATCCATAGGCCGTTCAGGCTCCGATTTCAGGATCCATGTCCCGTCTATCAGATCGAGCACGAACTCACCGTCTCCGCGCGTGATCTCGATGTGCTGGATTGTTGCAGCGGGAATACGTTCAACTACGGGAGAGGAAGCCGTCTGGGACGGTTCGCCCGTATCCCGTGTTCCTTTTCTCGTCAGAACGTAGTATACGGTCAAAAGCAGAACAAAAGCCAGGAGAGCTGCAGCCAGTCCGATCCACCGGCGTCCTTTTTTCGGTGCAGCCATTATTTTCTTCTCCTGCGAATCCAGATCACGAGTCCGGCTGCCAGAGCCGCCAGAGGGATCACAATCGCAACGATTCCTGCAAAGATCAGTGCCGTTCCCGAATTCATGCTCAGATACTGACGCGAGAAATCTTTGGTTCGTACAGTCACCGCGGATTCATGCTCGCAGACCCAGCCCAAAGCATTCAGCACGAAATTGGCGTCAGCTCCGCCGGTATAGCTGGAGAAGCTGTCTTCCAACACGCTCGTCGTCGTGATCCAGACGATCCTGGTCGTTCCGCCCTCAAAGGTTTCCTCCACCGCAACAGCCACGTCAAAGGGGCCGGCGATGTCATCAGGTTCTTGTTCCCAGGTCTCGATGGACAGTCCGCCGATCTTAGAATAAGCTTCCGGGGATGTCTTGAGAAGCGGCGTCACCTGTACGCTGCTGCGTGAAGCTCCCTTCTCCTCGATGCCTCGGGGCAGAGATATCATGACGGGCAGACGAGCGGATATCAGAGGATCCGTGACCGCATGGGATTCCAGATCGGGGAGCAGATAATAAGGTGTCTGGTTTGCGGTATGGGACAGATCTCCCTCCACGATGAAGCCATCCGTGACGGAAAGGCCGTAGGCTTCCATGATCGACGAGAAGTTCGGGGTCTGTGCTTCGATATAATCCGTGAAGAGGAGCAGGGATCCTCCGTTATAGAGATACTCCTTCACGGCTTCCGCTTCTTCCGGTGTATAGTCGGACGTAGGACTGCAGATCCAAAGCACGTCACAGTTTTCCGGCACCTTGCCTGCCGACAGGAGATTGACCTCGTCCCACTCCACGTTTTCCTGACGCAGATAGTTCTGCCAGGTCTCCTGGATGGCAGCTTCGCCATGCCCCGTGATCTGATACAGATGCGGAAGCTTCTCGCTCGTCACATAGTCCAGAGCGGAAGTCAGTTCCGATTCGCCCGCGAAATCCACCTGGTAGTCGGACGTCATGCCATACAGGTACGCATAATAGCTGTTCTCGTCATACTTGTACAGATCGCTTTTCGGAATGATTTTGTGGCGGCGGGATCCTTCCACGATGATGTCTCCCGATCCGATCGTCTCCGTGAATCCCTGAACGAACGACGGATTCATATCCGGATCCACGTTCCTCACCTTCAGGTGATCTGACAGTCCCTCGTAACGGTCAAGATATTCAAGGACCGTTTCATCTTCGCTGCCCGCCTGGACAAGATAGGTCAGCGTCACGTCTTCATTGAGTCCGCGAACGAGCCGCACCGTCTGTTCATCCAGTGTATACAGCTTTTCCATCGTCGTATCCAGATGGATCACGGAAGCAGGAAGCGCTCCCGCAACAAGATTGATCACGACGGCGATCGCAAGCGCGACCGCACAAGCCAGGAAACTGAATCCGCCGCGCCGGAAGACTCTGTTCCCGAAGATCCTGCCGAGATCCGGCATCCTGCTTTTGTTTTCGCTCATGCCGTCCTCCTATTTCCAGCGCCGTGCTTCCACGGACTGGACCGTGAAAAACAGGAACAGTGCAGACACGCTCAGATCGTAGACCAGAGCAGAGACATCGAACAGTCCGTAGGCAAAGCTGTCGACTTTAGCAAAAGGCGCGATGGCCTTCAGGCCGGCCGTCACCGCGCCTTCCAGAACAGAAGGATCCGTCAGGAACACGACGATCAGGACAGCTTCGAGGACGATGCCTATGACGAGTCCCACGACGGTGTTCCCGGTCATGCGCCAGGAAACCGCGGCGACCGCGAGGATCAGGATCGTAAGAGCAATCATGCTGAAGGCGGACGTCGTGGGAAGGAATCCGGCAAGGTCGTTGAGCCAGTACAGTACGAGCATAATTGCCAGTGTGATAACGGCGCAGATCACGGGATTGTCCGTCAGGGATGAAATGAATGTACCGACCGCAAGAAGCACCATCCCGAGTCCGAAGATGGAAAGCGCTGTTCCGTAGACAGTTCCAAGGCTCACGGCACCGAACTGGGCCAGGATCAGGGGATAGATGCACACGATGACCATGGGGATCGCGAGCAGAGCAAGCATTGCCAGATACTTTCCGAGAACGATCTCGGTCACGGAAAGCGGCGAAGTCAGCAGGAACTGATCCGTCCTGGCACGGCGCTCTCCGGCCAGCGTGTTCATCGTCATGAGGGGAACGAGGATCAAAAACACGAAGCGCATGCTGGCAAGCGCGAACTCATAGTTCACAAGGCCCTGGAAGAAATTGTAGACTACGGTATAGATCCCCGTTATGAACAGGACAAAGGCTATATAGACCCATCCGATCATAGACCGCACGGAACTCTGTAGTTCTTTGGCGAATACCTCAAACACCGCTGCCCTCCTCCTTTTCTTCTTCGTTTCCGGCATCCGGAACAGGATCTTCCGCTCTCGCGGGTTCCTCTTCCTTCGGATCCCCTTCCGTCAGCGCGAGGAAGATCTCCTCCAGGCTGAGTGTCTTTTGCTGCATGGAAAGGACGGGCAGTCCTTGCGATGCGAGCGCCATGGAAATCTCCGCACGACGGTCTTCATCACCTTCCAACGTCAGACGGAAGGCCGTTGAACCTGCCTCCTGTCCGGGAAGATAAGTGATCTCCCCGAGATCCGCAAGGCTGCCGAGTGCACGCTGCACGGCGCTACGGCTGCCCTGAACGAAAATCTCAAGAGACTGGGATCTCTGCAGATTCCTGGCCAGCTGTTCCGGTCTGTCCGCTGCAACAAGACGGCCGTGTGAAATGATATAGACATAGTCACAGACTTCCGCGACTTCCGACAGGATATGAGATGAAAGGATCACCGTATGATCACGTCCGAGATCGCGAATGATGTTCCTGACCTCGATAACCTGCTGCGGATCGAGTCCAACGGTCGGTTCATCCAGGATGACGACGTGGGGATGGCCAAGGATCGCCTGCGCAAGTCCTACGCGTTGACGGAAACCTTTCGACAGATTTCGGATCATACGGTTCAAGACCGGCTCAAGACCTACCTGTTCCGCAACGCGGGTCACTTCTTCCTCCCGTTCTTTCCGGGGAACCCCCTTGATCCCGGCAGCATACATCAGGTATTCTTCCGTGGTCATATCCGTATACAGCGGAGGCTGTTCGGGAAGATATCCGATCAGCGCTTTGGCTTCCCTTGATTCTTCCACGATATCGTGCCCGTCTATCGTCACCGTTCCGTCTGTTGCCGCAAGATATCCCGTCATGATGTTCATGGTCGTGGATTTACCGGCTCCATTGGGTCCGAGGAGTCCGTATACACGCCCTTCTTTCATCGTGAAGGATACATCGTCAAGCGCAAGGGTCTCCCCGTAACGTTTCGTAAGGTGTTTGACTTCGATCAAAGCTTCGTTTCCTCCTTCATGCGCTCGAAATCATGCTGCAGATCCAGAATGAATCCTTTGTCCATTCCCCGGACAGCGTCCCAGGTGATGCGGATCTCCCATTGCCCGGAGGGTATACCGGGGCGGTTCATACGTGTGTCGGTGCCCCAGCCGAACAGATCCTGGAAAGTCGTGATGACCAGCTCAGCCGGGCAGCCCCACAGCAGTCTCTGCATGGCGCGCACGCCGGGTGCTTCTTTCCCGCCCCGGCCCCAGTCTTCGGTCAGGCCGGAATAGCGCAGAAACTTGGCGCGTTCTTCCGGACCCGCTTCATACAGGTACCCGAGCGTCGTGTTGTTGTCATGTGTTCCGCTGTATGCGACACAATGCTGTGGGATCCTGTGAGGAAGATGCTCCTCGGCACCGGCTTGAAAACCGAATTGGAGCACACGCATGCCCGGATAGCCCGATGAATCCCGGAGCGCGTACACATCTTCATCCAGTATGCCCAAGTCTTCCGCTATGATCCGGTTCTCCGGGTAAAGCTCTCTGACTCTGCCCATCAGGTCCATGCCCGGCCCTTTTTCCCAGTGTCCTTCCCTTGCGGTAGAAGCGTCTGCCGGTATCTCCCAGAACGCTGAAAAGCCTCTGAAATGGTCCAAACGCATCCGGTCAAAGACAGAGAACGAACGTTTAAGCCGCTCCATGAACCAAGCGTAGTTCTCGTTTTTCATGGCATCCCAGTCGTAGAGCGGATTGCCCCACAGCTGACCGTCTGACGTGAAAGCGTCAGGAGGCGCCCCGGCGACTTTTACGGGGAGTCCTTCCTTCAGAGCAAACAGTTCAGGATGAGCCCACGTATCTGCGGACTCCAATGCTACAAACATGGGCATGTCGCCGATGATTTCGATGCCCAGTTCCCGGGCTTTCACATGCACCTCACGCCACTGGGCATCCCAGATCCACTGCGTGAAGCACACGAACTCGTATTCTTTTTTCAGTTCACGCTTTGCATCCGCCAATGCACTGACGTCCCGTCTGCGAAGCGCTTCCGGCCACTCGGCCCATTTCTTCGTCCCCAGTCTGGAAGACAGAGCTGTGAACAGAGCATAATCGGGAAGCCAAGCCTTCTGTTCATCCTCGAAAGCTTCCCATTGCGGACGGGACGCTTCTCCCGAACGCGCATATGCGGCGCGAAGAAGTTCTTCCGTCTTTTTCCGGACTTCTTCATAGTCCACGCGGAAGCTGCCTTGGGGGATCTCTCTTGCTTTTGCTTCCTGGAGCGTCACGAGCCCCTGACCATACAGTTTCCCGGCGTCGATCAGGCAGGGATTCCCCGCAAAGGCGGAATCGCCGCTGTAGGGGCTGTTCCCGGTCTGCGGCGGCGAGAGCGGAAGAACCTGCCAGGAGGAGAACCCGAGCTCTGACAGCCATTCCAGGATACCGGACGTGTCTTTTCCCATTGTGCCGATCCCGTACGGTCCCGGCATGGCCGTTACGGGCAGGAGCACACCTGAAGCCCGCTTCATTGCGGATCCAGGACGAGCTTGATGATCTTGGCCGAAGCGATCGTCCTGGCCTCGTCTCTGTACTGGATTCGTCCGATCTCCAGCTGAACAGACGCACCCTCGGGAAGATCCTTCGCTTCGATTGTGCTTCCCCATCGATCCTGCAGTACGGATGCACTGCTGACCTGGGCATACAGCTGTTTCATGGACAGCGCTTCATCCTGCGCGCCTTCGTTCCATGTCAGATCGACTACGCGGATCCCTCTTCCATCCTGTTCCACAGACAGGACCGACCCGGTCACGGTCTGGGTGAATTCCGCTTCTCTCATAGGCGCCGTAAGATAGCCCATAGCCATCAGTACGGTACTGCCGATCATGACGATGCAGATGACCGCAAAGAGCCACAGGGTCTGTGTGCGTCCGAGTTTCCATTTGTTCATTGATCAGACGGCTCCTTGTAAGAAAGGGTATAGCTTCCGGCTCCGAGCAAAATACGGGTGTTTCCTTCACCGGGGATGGTAAGGATATCTCCCGCTTCCACGCTTTCAGGAGGCACGGGAAGGTCGAGTTCCGCTGTCGTATTCCAGGGAACGATGATCCTGACAGTGATGAAGCCGTCATCCCGCTTCCAGCCGCATGCCGCCTTGCCGAAAGGCGTGCGGATCCAGGCTTCCACCCGATCCAGGCCTTCACAGGGTGTAGGACGGAACATCAGATGCTTGTAGCCCGGGTAATTTTCGTCCCCGTCGATACCGGCAAGGAATCGGAACATCCACTCAGCAATGCATCCGTAGGCGTAGTGATTATAGGAATTCATATCCCGGCTCCAGAACGTTCCGTCAGGACGGATCCCATCCCAATGTTCCCAGATCGTCGTCGCACCTTTGGAGACGGGATAGAGCCAGGAAGGATAATCACGCTTGAGGAAAAGCCTGGCAGCCAGGTCCTTCCTTCCGTTCTCGCTCAGGACCCTGCACAGGAGCGGTGTTCCGATGAAACCGGTCGTCAGGCTTACCCCTGCCTTTTCAATCAGCTCGACAAGAGTATCGACAGTACGTGCCCGGTGTTCCTTTTTGACAAGGTCGAAAGCAAGTGCCAGAAGACACGCCGTCTGGGTTCGAACCGCAAGACGTCCGGTCTTCGTCACATATTCCCTGCGGAAAGCCTTCAGGATGTCCTTGTGCAGTTTTTCATATTCTTTTTCTTCTGCTTTCATTCCAAGGATCCCCGCAGTCCTGGCAAGGAGATCTGTCGAATGAGCATAATAGGCTGTCGCGATATAGTCCAGATCCGTCGCACCTTTATAGGTCCCAAAGGGGACGTCCAGAGCAAGCCAGTCTCCGAAATGGCTGTCTGTTCCCACATTCCACTGAGTGCCGTCCCCTCCGTACCGGCGGACCTATTCCACCCACGCCTTCATGGAAGGATACTGCTCTTCCAGGATCGACGGATCACCATAAACCTGATACAGATTCCAGGGAACGATCACTGCTGCATCCGCCCACGCCGCCGAAGCGTTCGCTTTGCCTCCAAGCACGTCCGGGATGACATGAGGAACCGCACCGTTTTCCAGCTGATCCGCCGACAGATCGCGAAGCCATTTTGTCAGAAACAGTTTTGAATCCATAAGCGTGGCTGCCGTACGGGAGAAAACCTCGATATCACCGGTCCAGCCGAGACGTTCATCTCTCTGCGGGCAATCCGTCGGCACTTCCAGGAAATTGCCTTTCTGTCCCCAGACGATATTGCGGAACAGCTGGTTCACCTGCTCGTCGCTCGTCTCAAAGCCTGCTGTCACTTCCATATCTGAATAGACTGCTACGGCACGCAGGCATTCAGAGGGATCCGCTTCGGGGAAAGCGTCCAGACGGATATACCGGAAACCGTAATAACTGAAATCGGGCCTGAAGATCTCTTCGCCTTGACCACGGCACACATAATGCATCTTAGCTTCGGCGCTCCGATAGTTGTCCGTATAGAAATTCCCGTCTCTGTCCAGGACTTCCGCATGAGAGAACTCCACCCAGTCTCCGGTCTTTGCACTGATCTTCAGTTCGACCCAACCGACAAGGTTCTGACCGAAATCGACCACGCGCTCCCCTTTGGGAGTGGTGAACACAGAAACAGGTGTGAAGATCTCCTTTCTGCGAGGCGGGATGTTCTCCTGTGCGGTGATCCCCGTCTCTGTGACCGGGCGCGTCACAACGGTGCCCCATCCTTCTCCGCTGCCAGACACGTCGTTCCAGAGAGGATCGTTCCGGGTCGCGTCGAAAGCCAGTCCATGATAGAAACCGGCATAGTCATAGGGAGCCTGTATGGATTCCCATTCCCTGTCCGTCTGCAGATCCAGTCCGTCCATGACGAAACGGCCGAGGAATTCCAGACGGTCACCGTAGATGTCACGCTTCGTGACCCATCCCAGGGGACCTCTGTACCATCCTTCCGCCACCTCCGCAGCGATGCAGTTCTCTCCCACGTGCAGATACTCCGTGATATCGTAAGTCTGATACTGAAGTCTCGTGTTATAGGAGGTCCATCCGGGCGTGAATTCGTCCTGGCCCACACGGCAGCCGTTCACGTACAGATGATAGATCCCATGTGCCGTGACATAGGCACGGGCACGCTTAGGTTCTTCTTCCAGAGTGAACTTGCGGCGCAGACGCCAGACGGATTCATCCGGCTGTTCCGTCTCCGGGCTGATCCATTCTCCCAGGAATCCCCTTACGTGCATCAGGCCGGTCTCAAAAGACGCTTCCTCGGACTCAACGGCATTCCCCTTTTCGTCCCATATGGTCACCTGCCAGGTATAGCGGCTGCGGGGCAGAAGCGCCATTCCCCTGTAAGGGATCAGCATATTGCTGTCGGATTCGATCTTTCCGCTGTCCCACACGCAGTGTCCGTACGCATCCCAGGCCACGATCTGATAAGCCGTCTGCCGGCGGCCGATGTCCTCTCCTTCCAGGATCCATGAAAACCTGGGAGAAATCTGATCCAGTCCCATGGGATTTGCCCTGTCTTCGGTCCGCAAGAATAGTTGTGCCATGGATTGCCTCCTCTGTACCGACATTTCAAAAGTATGAATCAAGTATACTACAAAAAGGCCCCTGTCTCAATCCGGACAGGAGCCCGCTTTCACAGATGAGAGCCCGTGATCGTCACGATGGCGCATAGCCGTTCATCCGATGAGACTCTGACTTCATAGAAGCACAGGCTGCGACCGTCTTTTTGACATCTCGCTTCAGCTGTGAGCCTTTTTCCTTTTGCGGGCGAGAGGTACTGGATCGATGAATGCACGTTGACAGTGGGCCGCCCTCCCAGATTGGAGCCTACCGCAAATGCCAGATCTGCGATCGTGAAATACACGCCGCCCATGACGCCGCCCATCGCGTTCCTGTGCCGTTCATCCAGTTCGACCGAACAAAGGGCATACCCCGGCCTGGCGTCCTCGATCATCATGCCGGCGTCCGAAGCAAAGCGATCATTGGAAAAAAACACGCGGATCTCATCCAGAGACATCGATTCATTCAGTTCCATATACACACCTCAATCTGATCATCGGTTCACATCGCCCTGACGATAAGCCGCCCATACGGTCTCGAACCATCCTCCCGATTCGGGCAAAGGGCGTACGGAAGCGATGCGGCTTTCTTCTTCGTCCTTCTTGACCATTGTCATGATCTTGAGAGAACGGGCAGCTGTCTCATCCATCGGCTCGCATCCATCCGTACACAGATGCCCTGCCGATGTGTTCATACGTTCTCCGTGGCAGATCATGGATGACAGTACGGCTCTGGCCGCATACAGGCAATCCCTCAGGAGAAGAGCGCTTTCAAAGCTGCCGGCTCCTTCTTCCAACAGGATCTGCCACTCACGCACACGGGAGAGCAGCTCCCGCATACTTTTCAGATTCCTTACGTGGCCGGCACAGAGCGTCATGGATGCCTGCAGTTCGGACAGCGTTTTATTCTTATCCAGCCTGTTTTTGCGGGAAAGCCATGAGATCTCTTCCACCAGCTGAACAGCACATTCCTCTCCTGCTTCCGGGATGAGTTTGAGATCCGCTGCGATATGTCTGGCAGCTCTCGTCGAACCGACCTGCGTCTCGTTCAGAGCTGATCCTCCGGGCCTGTACGCACCGAAAGCTCCGGCGCCTTCTCCCGCGGCATACAGTCCGGATAAGGTCGTTTCCCACCAACGATCGACGGCCAGTCCTCCGTTCATATGCTGTGCGCATACCGCGACTTCGAGTGCTTCGGTCTTAAGATCGATCCCGAAAGAACGGTACAGTTCGATCGCTGCGGGATTCATATGTTCCAGCCGAAGATACGGGCTGTTCTGATCACAACCGCAGTTTTCCAGGTAGTTCCGGGCTTCGTCCCCCAGTTCCCTTATCCAGTTCCGTACGTCTTCAGGCCGGAAATTCATGTAGATCCTATGTCCATCCGCACAGGCTCTGTGGATCGCCATATCGACTCGCGAAGATCCATCGGTCTTCCGAGAATCGAAGGGCCACTGATATCCTTTGAGGAAGATCATGTCCTGCTTCTCTCTCAATGTGGAAAAAGCATCCTGAAGAACATCGCGGTCCTTCTCATCCACATAACGCGGCAGAACCTGCTGATAGGAACCGGACACGTTCCAGCGGTGTTTGACGGAAGCAAGGCCATACTGCCAGCTCCACAGATTCTGTCCTTCCGCCCCTGCACGGAGAGCCGCGCCGAGCGCGCCTCTCTGCGGCAGCGGGAATACGGAGTCTTTATAGAGCATCGCTGCGCCTCCGGTACAGGCGATCGCCTGTCCGCAGAGGACGACCCGGAGCCCTTGGCTTTCATCGTCCTTCTCCGAAGCATCATAAAGAAGCGCTCCGCAGAGCCTTTCTTCCTGGATCAGATACCGAACGACCGTGCCACGCAGGCGGCGTACATGTCTGCGCTCAACCTCGCGATCCAGGCATTCCGCCATGTAGCGTGACGTCAGAGGGCCCGCGGAAGTCGCACGGTTCCTCGGATCATGATCCGTCCGATATCCTACGTATTCGCCCCACTCATTATGGGGAAAGGGCACACCGATCTGAACAAGTTTCAGGAAAGCTTCGGCTGATCCCGCAGCCAGAGCCAGTGCGGTATCACCGTCCATGTGCCCGCCTTCCAGATAGGTCAGCGCCAGTTCATCCACACTGTCGGCTCCTCCCGAGAGAGAAAGCTTGTAATAGGTCTGCTTATCCGATCCGCCGTTACGGGAGGTCCCGCCGGCAAAATCGTCAGCCGCCAGAAGCACATCGATGCCCCGTTTGGCCAACTCGTCTGCAGCATTCAGTCCTGCGGCGCCCGCTCCCAGAATGAGAACGGAAGCGCGGTACAGGGGGATAACCATCCCGCAAATCCTGATCGTATCCATTTACAGCCTCGGCAGATGCATGCCGCCGTCCAGGTTGAGAACATCTCCTGTCATATAGGGCAGTTTTCCCTCAGCCAGAAGTGTGACCGCATGCCCGATATCTTCCGGTGTTCCCCAGCGGGGGATCGGAAGGAGTCCGTCTCCGATCAGCCTGTCATATTTTTCATGGACACCTGCCGTCATAGACGTTTCGATGATGCCGGGACGGATCTCATAGACCGGGATTCCCAGGGGAGCCAGCCGTACGGCAAACAGCTTCGTGGCCATGGAGGCCCCTGCCTTGCTCATGCAGTATTCGCCACGATTGACAGACACGACTTCAGCAGAACAGGAGGTGATGTTGATGATGCAGCCCGACTTCTGCCGTTCCATCTGTCTGGCAACGGTCTGCGTCAGGAAGAACATCCCCTTCAGGTTCACCCCGACCACATAATCGAACGATTCCGGGGTCATCTCGAGAAGATCTGCACGCACGCGGGGAGCCACACCGGCATTGTTCACCAGAAGGTCAATATGTCCGTATTTGTCAAGAATGCCTGCCAGCACCCTGTCCGTATCAGCCTGAGACGTCACGTCCGCCTGCACATACTCCACACCTCCGACAGGTTCGGAAGGAGCGTTTCTGGAACTGCCGATCACCTGCCAGCCCTCATCCGTGAGAGCCTGTGCGATCCCCGCTCCGATCCCGCGGGCCGCTCCGGTCACCCAAGCTGTTTTTTTCATGCTTTTTCCCTCCTGATCTCGTCCAGATAAGGCCGGTACTGCGCTGCGTCTCTCACAGGACATCCGGCATGTTTTCCGTTTCGCATCAGATAAGTGCACAGGCCACAGGTCACACAGGATCTGCTCTTCTCCATAGCCCCTTTTTCCAGAATGTCCCTGGCAAAATCCGGATAAGCAAAACTCTGACGTCCGAATCCGAAAGCCCTGGCCAGCCCGGCCTGCGCCATACCGGCAGCCGCATATGGCGCCAGATGCTGCAGGTAGGAGAATCCAGTAGCCACACAGACGGTATCAGGACAGCTCTGCTGCACCATGGAGCAGGCTGTCAGAAGCCTCTTCACTCCTCGGATCGGCGGTTCGGGCTGAGGATAACCCTCTCCTTTGGGAAAAGATGCATATGGCCTGTTGATATGCGGATTATAATAGGGAGTCCCAAGCGTGACATTGAGAATCGTCACCCCGCGTTCGGTCAATTCCCGGGCGAGCAGAAGAGACTCTTCGTATTTAGGTTCCAGTTCCGCGTCCGTATCGAATCCGCCGGTCATGCAGTCGGCCCCGTTCATACGGGACGCGTACACGTAATCATCCCCGCAGGCTTTTTTCACCTTCTCCAACGTTTCCAGCGTCATGCGGAAACGGCGGTCTCTGGTACCTCCGAAAGCGCCTTCCCTGCCGTACGCACCAAGAAGTTCGGAGAACAGATACAGGTGGCAGCACTTGACGTCTACGCCGTCAAAACCAGCTTCCCTGCACAGCTTTGCCGCGTTGACATAGGCATCCTGCAGTTTCAGGAGCTCCTCATCAGAGATGACGGGATGTCCAGGCTCCAGTCCCTGATGGGGATCCATAACGGAATGCTGGGTCGCAGGCACCCTTCCCAAGGTGGAATTTCGTCCTGCATGCGTAAGCTGCGCGATGAACAGCGGGCGCGGATTCCCGGCTTCTTCCGCGGCGCGATGAACCGTTTGGACAAGTTTCCGGAAGGACTCAAGGTTTTCGGGATGGATCCACAGATGCCTGGGGTTCCCCCTTCCCTCGGGCACAACCGCAATCGCTTCCGCCCAGATGAGCCCCGTTCCTCCCGCGGCAAACCTCGCGTAACGGCGGAAGCTCAGTTCCGTAGGCGACCCGTCAGGATCAGCATCACAGCCTTCCATAGGCTGATTGACCAGAGGATTCGGCAGAAGAAAGTTCGCACCGGCCACGCTTCTTTTCAGGATCGACAGATCCCCGGAAACGGGAAGAGGCGCAAGCGCCTTTCTAAGGTCATCGATGTTCCGCAAAGAAAACTGCATGACAGTGTCCTCGCCTTCATAGTATTTGTTTCATTATACATCGTATGGGCTCATTGCCACAAGGCTGAAAAAGAATTACAATAGTATCATAGACGAGACAATCTTCCAAGGAGCATACCATGAGGACAACTGGAATCGTAAGCGTGACATTTCGCGCTCTTTCTCCGGATGAGATCATCGAACTCACCAGAAAAGCCGGTCTGACCGGCATAGAATGGGGCGCAGACATCCACGTCCCTTTCGGTGAGCTTCACAATGCGCGCATGGTAGGCGAACGCACCAGGGATGCCGGACTACGTGTACTGTCTTATGGTTCATATTACCGCGCCGGCCAACATGTCGAATCTTTTTCCGAGATTCTGCAGACCGCCAAAGCTCTTGGAGCTCCCCACATCCGGATATGGGCAGGAGCAAAAGGCTCTTCCGAGACGACATCCGAGGAAAGACGTTCTGTAACTGAAGACTGCCGCCGCATCGTACAAATGGCACAGGATCAGGGCATAGCCGTATCAACGGAATTCCACGGAGGAACTCTGACGGATACGCCGGCGTCCGCACTGCAGCTGATCGAAGAATCCGGTATCCATACCTACTGGCAGCCGAACCAGTTCCGGGATCTTGCTTACAATGAAGGCGCACTGCGCACGGTCCTTCCTCATGTGACAGGCGTGCATGTGTTCTACTGGAAAGGGGATACATGGCTGCCTTTAGGTGAGGGTCAGGCGGACTGGAGTGTTTACAGGACTATTCTTTCAGCCAGACAGGACGTGCCTTTTATGATGGAATTCGTGCCCGGCCACTCCCCCAAACGGTTTGCAAAAGACGCTGCAACGCTTTTGTCCTGGGTCCGGGCAGATGATGATCCTTCTCAGAACGGCCAAGGCTGATGTCTTTTTCAAACGTCAGCCGAGGAGATGAAAGGAGAATGAATTGAGCGAAATCACTATGATTCCGGGCGAAGCTTCTTTTCGGGATACGGTCCTTGCATTCCAAAACAATGCTTCCGCTGTTTCCATTTCCGATTTCTTCGATGCGGTCAGCGAAAACCTGCTTCCCATCCGCAATATGTATGCGGACTATCAGTGTGCAGCCATGGAAGTCGAAACCAAATTTCGTGTACTGGATACTCGCTTTTCGGTCGAATATGATCACAACCCAATCGAGACCATCAAAATGCGTCTGAAATCTCCGGAAAGCATCATCCGCAAGATGGAAGACCGCGGATATCCTATGACGATGGAATCCATGCTCGAGAACGTCAGGGATATTGCCGGCGTCCGAGTCATCTGTTCATTCATCGATGACATCTACCGGCTTGCCGACTGTCTTCTCGAACAGGACGACATCACACTGGTCCAGCGGAAAGATTATATCCAGAAACCGAAGCCGAACGGCTACAGAAGCCTTCATCTGCTCGTCCAGGTCCCGATTTTTACGGAAGACGGCAAGAAGATGATGTATGTAGAGGTCCAGCTTCGGACGATCGCCATGGATTTCTGGGCAAGTCTGGAGCACAAGCTTCGTTACAAAAAAACAGTTCCGGAAGAAGAACTGCAGTATCTTTCTTCAGAACTGGAAGCCTGTGCGCAGACCAGCGCGGAATTGGATGCACGCATGCAGAAAATCCGAAGCCGGCTGAGCAGCGTCTGACGCTGTCCGCGGATTCTGGCTATAAAATCGGACGGTATCCCGAAATCTCCATCGGGATACCGTTTTTGCTTCTGTGATTCAGCTCAGCCGTCAAGTTCCTCCGTGTCATCCTCATCGCCTTCACGCACTGCATCCAGGTAATAGTCAGATTCGATCGTTTTTGCAGTCTGCCAGGCTCCGCGCATGACGGTGCCGACGCTTCCGCCTCCTCCCGTGTACTGACCTGCCAGATACAGTCCTCGAATCCCTTCCAGCGTATGCGGAAGTGTGTCTGTCCCCGCATCCGGCGCAAGACCTCCTACACATCCGGACGCATCTCCCATCAGGGCATAGTCTTCCGGTGTTTCTATCACGCGCTCCTCGATCATCGTGCTGATTCCGGGAAACTGTCTCTCCGCAAGTCTTATCAGTTCATCCGCCAAACGATCCCGGTCATGATTCCAGTCGATCCCGGCTGCGTGTCTGGGTGCAAAAGCAAGGATGGAAAGGCTGCTTTTTCCTTCCGGAGCCCTCATTCCCCATGCTGATGACGAATACAGGATGTATCCCTGATGCTCAGGATCGAAACTGCCATCGCGCAGACTGCGTGCTGTCGTCTCGGCAGAATCTATGTATACATGAGTCACTTTGTTGCCGCATCCAAGGTCTCCAGTCAGGCCAAGATGTACAGCGAATGCGCTCGGACGCAGTTTCTGTCCCTCCAGCGTCTCCAGAGTGTCAGGCGGAAGATGTTCTTTCCCCACCGTTTTGAGGAGATTTTCTCTGGGATCTCCCGTTATAACGACGGCAAGTGCCTCTCCTTCGTCCGCCTTATCTTCCGTTCCGTCTTCCAGAACGACCCTTTTCACAGAGTTTTTTCCAATCTCCACGTGACGGACTGCTTTCCCTGTCAGGATGGTCCCGCCTTTGGCAAGGATCGTATCAGACAGTGCCCGGATCAGTTTTTCACTACCGCCTTCAATATGACAGATCCCGGTTTCCTGCAGTTCATCAGAGCGTTCCAGCGTTTCTTCAGAGTCGAACAGGCTTTCACTCCAAAGCAGAGGAAGTCCGATCCCGGAAAAATCACCGGGTTCAACTCCCTTTTCGATCAGGACAGACAGAAGGATCTTCTTCAGTTCTTCATCTCTGAAGAACTTGTCTATCAGAGCATCCGCCCTCAGATCCACATACCGGCTGATGAAAAGATAATTCCAAATCACGGAACGTTTCAGAGCGACGCTTTGACTGAATTCGATCTTCTCCTGAGCAGAAGCGATCGTACGCATCCACCTGCAGAATGAAGAAAAACGTTTCAGACCTCTTCTTTCTTTCGGAAACCGTTCCTCCAAGAGTCTATCCAGCCATCCCGGCGCTGCTCCGTCAGGTTTTGCTATTGTGAATTCCGGAAAGCAATAGCGCTGTTCAATACGTACAGCAGGGACCGAACACCCGAGTTCGTCCATCCAGCGAGCAAAAAACTGGCCCGGAAGGAATCGCTGCAGACTGTATGGTCTGCTCCACTCAAACTTTTCCCCAAGCACAGGAGCTAAGACGCCGCCTGCTGCCGCATTTTTCTCATAGACTGTAACCCGTGCACCCATTTTGGCAAGGCTCGCTGCTGCCGCAAGGCCTGAAGCGCCGGCTCCGATCACGATCACTTTCATGGCACATCTCCTTTCCCACAAAATACCATGATTCCAAGGAAAAGACAAGACGCCTGCAGCAACGTAAGCTCCTGAGCTGAAAGGCTGCATGCTTTCCTTCAAAAGCATTCTATGATATAATCTGAACGATATCCAAGAAAGGAAGACAATCAGATGAAAATCGTTTTGCTCGAGCCCCTGTCCGTCTCTGACGAACTGATCAAAGAACTCTCAGCTCCCTGGGTTGCTGCCGGTCACACATTCAAGGCCTATTCCACCAAAGACACAAATGTCGAAGAGATCCATCGCCGCTGCGCGGATGCTGATATCGTTATCGAAGGCAATCAGCCTCTCCCCCGCGAAGCTCTCCTGGGCATGAAGCAGCTGAAGTACCTCTCCGTCGGTTTCTCCGGCATCGATCATGTGGATGCCGTCACTGCCCGCGAGATGGGAATCACTGTGAGCAATTCTGCCGGATATGCGGATGATTCTGTTGCTGAACTGGCCGTCTGCATGGTGCTTTCGCTCCTGCGCAACGTGTTCCCCGTGGATGCTGCCTGCAAGGCAGGCGGTACGAAAGACGGTCTCGTAGGAAATGAACTCCTTGGCAAGACCGTCGGTATCATCGGTATGGGTGCCTGCGGATGCCGGCTTGCAGAAATCTTGAAAGCATTCCGCTGTGAGATCCTCTTCAGCACACCGCATCCCTCCGAACGCGCTCTTGCTCTGGGTACCGCCGCAAGTCTGGAAGAGATCTTTGCCAAGTGTGATATCGTATCACTGCACTGTCCGTTGAACGATTCAACCCGGGGGCTGGTCAACGCAGACATGATCGGCAGAATGAAGCCCACTGCACTTCTCATCAACTGTGCCCGCGGTCCTATCGTTGACAGCCAGGCTCTTGCAGATGCACTGAACAGTGGCCGGATTGCCGGCGCCGGTGTGGACGTCTATGAAATGGAGCCCCCTGTTCCGACGGATCATCCTCTGCTGAACGCAAAGCATATCATCACGACGCCCCATGTCGCGTTCGCAACGAAAGAGTCCATGGTCAAAAGAGCCAAGATTGCTTTCGGCAATGTGGATGCCTATCTGGAAGGAAACCCCAGGAACGTCAAGATCAGCTGATCGCATCCACCAGATATTCCACAGGTTTTGAATCGGTTTCCGATGCAGTCTGCTGAAAACCTCAGATAACTGAACAGCTCAGAGAACAGTGTTTCTCTGAGCTGTTTCTTTACGAAGCGATTCCGATCCAGGTCTTTCCATCGCACATAACAGCAGGGAAATGCTACGCTTCCGCACGGGGTTCTGAAGGCCGGAAAAAGTTCAGGCTTGTCTGCGGAAGAGACATGTGCTATTCTGTCGCTGCAGAGGTCTCTCAGGCAAACCATTTTGTACAATATACCGCCTGGAGATTGCTGTGTATCGTTACCAAGTCATCCCATACGCGAACATCGGCCAACAAAGGAGTCCTCAATGAACCCTGTCATCCTGACTAACATGTGTATGCTTCAGAAAAATGACGGCAGGATCCTGGCACTGCACAAGAACTCACCGGATTATCCGGGCGTCACTTTCCCCGGCGGACATATTGAACCGGGAGAAAGCCTGATCGAATCGGTCCGACGCGAAGTATATGAAGAAACAGGGCTTCATATAGGAAAAGCCATGATTCGAGGCATCTATGACTGGTCGCTTCCCGAGAACGGGCGCTATATCGTTTTCCTTTTTTCCAGTACCGATTTCAGCGGAACGCTCTGCGCATCCGACGAAGGAAGCCTTGAATGGGTCACGGAAGAAGAATTCCTTTCTCTGCCCCTGGCTCAGGGAATGGAAACCGTAGTGCGAATGATGCACGATCCACAGCTTTCAGAATGCTTCTATGATCCGGATAACGGAACAGAGACTCTGTTATAGCCTGTAATCTCAATAAAACTGCCCCTGAAACCTTTCATGCTTCAAGGGCAGTTTTGATTCGTGTCCGGATTGATTACTCTTCGGAATCCATGATCTTGTAAAGCAGCCGATACAATTCCTTGGACTCTTCCTCATCAAGGCCTGAAAGGGTGGCAAACTTGGCCGGCATGGGAAGCGCCTTATCGCGAAGAGACATGCCTTCTTTCGTGATGGTCACGATGAGATTTCTCTCGTCCTTCTTGGAACGGGCACGCTCCACAAAGCCTTTGGCTTCCAGCTTCTTCAGGAGGGGCGTAAGGGTTCCTGAATCCAGATACAGTTTAGCACTCATCTCCTTGACGGTCATGGACTTTTTCTCCCACAGTACGACCATGGCGATAAACTGCGTATAGGTCAAATCGAGAGGTTCAAGAATACGGGAATACTTCTTGATCAATTCACGAGAACCGGCATACAGAGGAAAACACAGCTGGTTTTCCAGTTTCAGAACCTCATACTTATTCGTAGGCATTCTGACCTCCTTGTTTTTTTCCGAAGAAAAATTACGTATGTATATTACCATGAATGACAATGTTATTCAAGTTACTGTTGTGGTAAATTAGTTACTTTCTTTAAACTCAAATCTTGATTCCACGCTCTATTCTTTTCACCGTCTGCATTGAGTCTGTTCGCTTATTCTCATGAATAGACACCATGATTCTATATGTCTTCTTTCACAGTATTCTTCTCTGCCCGCTTGAGCCCGGAAAGGCAATGCATGAAACAGGATTCATGTTTTTCCCCTATTTCAGGGAAATACCAGCATCTTTTCGTTAGCGTCTCGTGTGAATTCTGTTATAGACTTTCCAATTCTGATCCATACATCTCGATGAATCATTTATAACCCAATATCCGATTGCTGTAAATCATAGTTAACAGTATTGCATGTTAATTCCTGAAATCGACAATTCATGGATTGTTGTCCAAAAAAGTCACATGAATTTTCTATCTCTTGAAAAGACATATATTCTTTGATACAATCTATCCATGGATATGAACCATCTGTCTTCCAGGATCAGGCCGCCCTCTTCTCTTCAGAAGGCGGTTGCACACGAGGCTGCAGAATACTGCATGTCTCATACAGATCGTCATGTCACGATTCCTGAACTGGCCAGAACTTTCCACATCTCCCCTACACATCTGAAATCTGCATTTCAAGCGGTTTTCGGTACTTCTCTGTACCGTTATATCCGCGGATCCAAAATGCAGTGGGCTGCCCGTCAGCTGACAGAAACTCGAATGCCGATCCTTGCAATCGCCAACAGTTGCGGATATGAGAATGCCAGCAAGTTCTCACATGCCTTCCGTCTGCACTGGGGCACGAGTCCGATACAGTACCGCAAAGGTTTTCGCTCATCAGACAACTGACCTCTTTCATGATGAAGGCAGGATGAAGAAAAGGCGCATACGAGCTTTGTCCGTATGCGCCTTTCTGTTATATGAAGCTGTTACAGGTTCAGTGTCAGTCAAAATCTTTCCAGGGAATAGCTTTCTGCCATTTCTTTGACTCATCGCTATTCCACCATGCCTCCAGATCCAGAAGGCCAAGGCCAAGGCCGCCGCCGTCTGTATGAGGATTGCTCATCATGAATACAAGCATTTTCCCATCGGGGCTTACATTGGAATTACGAGCAGACCAGGGCATGGGAAGACGCGTCAGGGGTATCAGATCTCCGCTGCCGTCCAGTTTGACCATGTACATGTCTTTATTGCGCAGACCGGGATCCGAACTTTTGAAAGACTCCAGGCAGCAGTACTTTTCGTCCGGAAATATCCCTTCGCACTCGTTGTGTACTCCGTTCTCACGAATAATCATTTTAACGTTACCCGTCAGAGTATCCACGATCTTGGTAGACGTATACCAGTTTTCCGGAGCTACGTCGGGAAGATTATCATAATACTCTGCCATAAGCACCTGAGTATCATTCGCGAGAAAATCCTGCGGTTCGGGATTGAATCCGCCGAAAGTTCGATAAAACACCCGGTCTTTTCCGAAATACGGTCCATCCGGTCCGTATTCGATTTCAGTAATGTGACATTCGTATGCATCCGGTGCCCCGATTTCCGGATACTGTTCACCGTTGATGGCGTATGTGATACGGTTGGCGATCTTGGACACACCGATGCCTTCAAAAATACGCAGTCCGAGAGGACGGGGCGGATTCTTGGCATCCTTGTCCATCCACCACAGTTCATTTTCCACACGTCGGCTGACATAGGTGTCCTTGAATTCCTTCGGTCCTATTAAGATATAATCGTTGTTCGGAAGATACAGGACACGCCAGAATGAGTGGTGCTCACCAAGGTCTTTGGTGAGGTTTCTGATTTCACGGGTCTCCATGTCGATCTCGCAGACATCTCCATAACGATGATCGATAAAGGCGATCTTTTTACCGTCTGGGGACCAGTAAGGTCTCTCACCGTAATCAGTAAGCTTTGAATGAAAAGGAGGCGGATTGTCCAATGGATTAGGATATCTGCTGAAGAAATACTCGTCATTCAGCTTGTCACACAGTTCAGGACTGAACTCCTTGTTTGTCCATACTCTCTTCCTGTAGGGGATATGCGGTTCTCTTCCCAGTTTGATGGATGGATCCTTAACCATCGTACAGCCTCCATTCGTTTTCTTTTTTCGGATCTGGCGCGTTTGATGTCCCGGACAGATTCTGTCAGCGCAATGCGTTACGATTCCTTTGACTGCAAATACAGAACAGATCCGCTTTGTCTGATCCGCCATTCGGCGCGTCCAACCTGTATATGAAATCATACGATCACTGTGGATATACCTGACCGCAACCATACGGAAAACGGATTGACGCCCGGAATGCACATGCAAACAAATCTATATGTTCATTATACATGAGAACGTTTCAAATGGAAAGCATATAAAAAGAACGCCTGTCGTATCATAACAAGCGTTCTGTATTGGATAGAAACTATTGTCTCAATACAATGTGACCATGGTCACAGCTTTGACGAAGTAATGTGACCAAGCCCGGGAAAATGTGACCCAACATCAATGATTACACGCTGCAGCCATAGTCACATTTTCCTCTCTTCGGTCACAAAACCTTATTCAAAGAAGGTGTCGACTTCAACATTCGTCAAAAGAGCAAGCTTGGATCATCCGTCATCTCTGCTATCCTCATTTCCTGACGTTTCTTCATTTGCAGGCGATGTAGACATCCATGCTTTTTCCATCTGTTTCAAAACATGGTAGCGTACTGAAAAAAACAACTCATATACGATGGCGGCTACTGCCATACGATACTCGGTTACTGGCATACGATCTTAATTTCATCGTATACCAGTAGCCCATGGGGAGCAGAGGATATGAGACTATGGTGCGTATCTTAAAGTGTCTACTCGATACGATGCTTTCCTGGAAACGCCGTGAAATCAACGCCTAAAGCCAAAAAAGTCACAACCCCAATCTCGTATCAAGATTAGGGTTGTTCTGTGGTGCCGGTGGTGGGACTCGGACCCACACGGATGATTAGTCCAACGGATTTTGAGTCCGTCACGTCTGCCAATTCCATCACACCGGCGAATATTGAAAGTATATCGCCGAACCTCATTCATGTCAAGGTGAAACAAGATCAGCCTTCTTTGAGTTTACCGAATCCTTTCAATCCGGGAAACCCCAGCTGCCTGAGTGCTTCATAAGCAACTACTGCAACAGCATTGCTGAGATTAAGGCTTCGGGCATCTTCGATCATAGGTATCCTGAAACAGTGTTCCAGATCGCTCTTAAGCAGATCTTCAGGCAGACCTTTCGTTTCCTTTCCGAAAACAAGATAGTCGCCATCCCGAAAAGATGCATCTGTATATGTCTGTCCGGCTTTCGTTGACAGGTACATGTATCTTCCGGGGTTTTTCGCAGTGAAATCGCCCCAATTCGAGTATCGCATGACTTCCACCAGATGCCAGTAGTCCAGCCCTGCTCTTTTCAGTGTTCTGTCCGAAATCTCAAACCCCAGAGGTTCCACCAGATGAAGCCGGCAGCCGGTCGCCGCACAGGTCCGTGCGATATTTCCGGTGTTCTGAGGAATCTCAGGTTCAACCAGTACGATATTCAGCATGTTTTCCCCCGATCTGCTGTGTCCAAGCATATGACTAGAAGTATATATGATTCTGTCTTTATGTCAAGACGAGAAAAGCCCCACATATCGTGGGGCCCTGCTTTCACTGTTCTCCGTCCGGGGAGTATTCAAGTATGTCACCTGGTTGGCAGCTGAGCGCTTCGCAGATCGCTTCCAGTGTTGAAAACCGGATTGCAGAGATCTTACCGGTTTTCATTTTGGACAGGTTCACATTGCTTACCCCTACCCTGTCAGACAGTTCTTTCAGACTCATCTTCCTGTCCGCCATCACACGGTCGAGACGCAGTATGATATGTCCCATGGAAACCTCCTTACAATGTTTCGTCTGATTCCTGCTGCAGCACCGCACCATACTGGAAAATGTAGGCCAATCCCAGTACGATAAGAATGATGCATGCAACACTCAGATCAATCGTGAAGTTGTGTGTACCCGTGTATGGAAGAGTGATGAGTTCCTGCATCCAGTCGATGATGACCCAGGGGATCAATGAATACGCAAGTGCTTTTATTCCTCGAATCACCGAGCCGTCAAAAGGTGAGCCGCAGTCCCGTATGGATCTGCAAAGCAAGCCGGCAAACACAGTCGTGATCAGCGTTAATATGAGAATCACAATAGGCGAAAGCAAAAGCCTTCTGAGATCCCGAAGATTGTAAGTGTAGCTCTCGATTGTACCTTTGAGAGCGACACCTCCAGGTCTAATCTCAGCATCTTTCATCTGCATCTTCATTCCGCCGAGGTCAATCTGCAGACCATCTTTCATTTTTGCAAAGGCTTTTTCGATATCTTTTTCATTCAGGGTTTCGACATCGGTGTTCAGTACTGTTGCGCTCCCAGGCATACCAGTCACATCGATTACGATATTTCCTCCTCCCTCAAATGTAAAGTTCACGAGATTCGCAGGAAGAACTGATAACACAATCAGAGAGATGACAAGCATAAGTATGCTGAAAGCTTCCAGTACTCCTATGATCCATGCAGAAATATAACCGACTTTTCCCATCGTCCGGATCTTAGCGATGGCACTCTCCTTATTCATCATTGCGCCTCCTATCAATACTTGGAGATTCCCGCCGCGCGCTGACGTTCATCTTCCGGATGATTTCATTATAATCATGCGTTCTATGCATGTCAATAATATTTTTATGTTTTTCATTAATTTTTTTATGTTTTCATTTCCGCGTTATCATCAAAAAAACCGGAGCACCATTTCTAGTGCTCCGGCAAATGGGATCCGGCAGCGTCCTATTTTCCCGACCCGTCTCCAGGTAAGTATCGTCGGCTCTGCGCAGCTTAACTTCTGTGTTCGGAATGGGAACAGGTGGTTCCTGCGCGAT
>JAEEGL015384705.1_pt1 | contig 52753 bp, 55 predicted proteins | sample 9134231 | NCBI WGS metagenome assembly JAEEGL01 (sample SAMN16246548, study PRJNA631951) | gut metagenome | biome: gut microbiome; feature: rumen; material: fiber-attached | host: Bos | place: Iran: Karaj | collected 2018-10 | reverse complement strand
TTCAATCCCGCATTCGATGTGACGCCTGCTTCGCTCATCACGGCAATCATCACAGAGCACGGCATCCTGCGCCCGCCCTATGACATGCGCAGAGCCTGATCTTCGGACGGAGGTGCGCATATGGCACTGAACGGCATCGTATACATGCTGCTGCCGGTTCTCGCGTTCCTGTGGCTGCGGCGATACCGTGCCGCACGGGTGTATCCCGCTGTGACCGGCGCGGTGATCTATTTTGTCACGACAAGGCTCAGTGACCTGCTTGCGCATCTGGTCGGCTTTTCGGCGGATTACGGCACGAAGGCTGCGATTGCGTCTGAGATCGTCTGCGTCTTTGAGGAGGCGGGGCGGTATCTTGCGATGCGTTATCCCGTCACGGATATCCGAAAGCCGAATGCCGCGGTCTGTTACGGCATCGGGCACGGCGGTCTGGAATGCTGGATCCGCGGCGTGCAGACCCTTTCCCTGATCGGGAGCGCGGAGAAGGCAGCCCCGCTTGCACTGCTGGATGCGGCAGAGAGCACCGTGCTTTTCTGCGTGCAGATCGCATTCTCACTGCTTATTTTCCGGCGGATACAGGCGGGCTTCCCGGCATGGCGCGCAATGCTCCCTGCGGTTTTGCTGCACTACGCAGTCAACGGTTCCGGGTGGCTCATCTCCTTCACGGGGAATGCGTATCTCTCTGCGGTGACAGGAATTGCCGCCGGGCTTGCCGTGATCTTTGCGGCAGACAGAATTGCAGATCTGCGGGAGAGCCTCCGGGAGATTCTCTACCCGCTTGATGATGAGACATGACAGCAAAGGAGCACATCATGAAAGAGAACAGAAAACCGCGCAGGCGCAGGCTGCTGCTGCTTCTGCCGGGCATACTGCTGCTCGGCTGGCTGATGCTGTTTGTCAGCAGCCGCATCCGTGCAAAGCGCGATCTCACATTTCTGCGGGACGAGGGCTATGAACAGCTTGTTTCTGCGGGAGACTATTCTGTCAATGTGATCCGCTGCGGCAATGAAAACGGGCAGCACCGCATCATTGCGATGGCGGGCTTCGGCATCCCGGACTGCTGCATTACCATGCGCCGGATGACCGCGCATCTGGAACAGGAAAACCAGGTGATCTTTGTTGACCGCGCAGGATACGGCATGAGCGATGACACCGACACGGAGATGACGGTCGAGCAGATTGTCGGGGCTTACCGCACGGCGCTGCAAAACGCCGGCATCCCGGCGCCGTATGTGCTGATGCCGCATTCAATCGGCGGCGTCTATGCGACATACTGGGAGAGCAGATATCCCGATGAGGTGGAAGCAGTCGCGATCATTGACGGCACGGAGCTGGAAGCGATTCCGCCGGAGCATCAGCCGACAAAGCCCGAGGGAGAAGTGCGGCTGTTCTATGCGCTCGACAGGGCAGGTCTCGGCGGCGCGGGCAATCTGCCGCTGAAAGCGTTTCTGCCGCCGAAGGCGTACCTGAGTGAGAACGAACAGCGCGCGGAATATGCAATGACGCTGATGACCTATGATTCCAAAGCGCTCCTTTCGGAGAGTGCGCTCGAGTGCCGCAATGTCAACACCGCATGGGAAGCGGCCGTCACCAATGAGATCCCGAAAATCTATATCACCACGGCGTATCTGACGGAGGACGCGCTCCGGGCAGACGGCGCCTCTGAGGAAACGGTCACGGAAATCATGCGCGAGACAAGCGCCTATCTGCACAATGTGCTGAACCCTTATCTTGAACGGCTCGGAAACTGCGAGCTGATCTCCCTGCCCGGCGACCATCTGATCTATGAAACGGAGCCCGATGCCTGCGGTGAGATCATCCGGGCATTCATCGCCCGGCTGAACTGATTATCTACGGAGAAAGGAATACAAATATGAAACTCCTGCTTGTTGACGGCAACAGCATCCTGAACCGCGCCTATTACGGCGTCAAGCCCCTCTCGAACCGGAAGGGCGTCTATACCAATGCGATCTACGGCTTTTTCAATATCCTGCTGAAAGCCGCAGACGATGTGAAGCCCGATGCGATTGCCGCGGCCTTTGACTGCAAGGCAAAGACCTTCCGCCACAAGGCAGTCGCAAGCTATAAGGCAAACCGCAAGGGGATGCCCGAGGAGCTCGCCATGCAGCTCCCGCTCACAAAGGAGATCCTCACGGCGATGGGCTACCCGGTCGTGACCTGTGAGGGCTGGGAGGCAGATGACATTCTCGGCACGGTTTCCGCGGCAATGGCGGCCTCGGGGAACGACTGCGTGCTGCTCACGGGCGACCGCGACAATTTGCAGCTCATCGGCGGGCATGTGACCGTGCGGCTTGCGACCAACCGGGAGCCGATCCTCTACACTGAGGAGAAATTCCGCGCAGATTACGGCTTTGCTCCGAAGTCACTCATCGACCTGAAAGCGCTGATGGGCGATTCCTCCGACAACATCTCCGGCGTGGCGGGCATCGGCGAGAAGACCGCCTCCGCGCTCATTCAGGAATACGGCAGCATCGAAGCGCTCTATGCGGCGCTCCCCGAGGCAAAGCTCACACCCTCCGTGCGGAAAAAGCTCGAGGGCGGCAAAGCGGATGCAGAGCAGAGCAAGTGGCTCGCGACCATCGTGACCGATGCACCTGTGCCGACCGCGCCTGCGGACTATGCGCAGAAGCCGCGTGATGAGGCGGCGCTCTCTGCGCTGCTCACCGATCTGGAGCTCTACAAGCTGATGGAACGCCTGCATATCACGCCCTCTGCCGTTTCGGAAGCGGACACGCAGACGGATGCTGCGCCTGAAAAGGCATTCACAGCCGTCACGCTCGATGCAGCAGCCTTTGACCGCCTGCTCACCGGTGAGGAGACCGTCGATTTCCTGCTGAAAGGCAATGTGATGTATCTTGCCTGGGGCAGCAGCGTCTCGCGCATCACAGACCCCGCGCAGATCATGAAGCTGCTGACCTCGGATGTGAAGAAGCGCACCTTTGCCGCAAAGCCTCTATACCGCATGTGCATGGAAGCGGGCGATACGGTTCACAATCTCACGCTGGACACCGAGCTCTGCGCCTATCTGCTGAATCCCTCGACGCCGGAGTATACGGTTGAGAAGCTCTGCATGGGCGAGGGCATTGCATACCGGGAAACGCTTGGGGACCTCGCGGAAATCGCCGCGTTCTCGCAGCTCTCCGACCGCCTTGCGGCACAGGTCACGGAGCAGGGCATGGACACGCTCCTCAGAGAGATTGAGCTCCCGCTGACAGAGGTGCTGGCAGAGATGGAGCATGTCGGTGTGCGCATTGATGCGGCGGGCGTGGAACGGTTCGGCGAAATGCTCTCCCGCGAGATCACTTCGCTTGAGCAGGAGATCTATGCACAGGCAGGGCATGCGTTCAACATCCTCTCACCGAAGCAGCTCGGCGTATTGCTCTTTGAGGAGCTGGCGCTCCCCGCCGGCAAGAAGACAAAGACCGGCTGGTCTACAAACGCAGAGGTGCTTGAGGGGCTCCGCGACAAGCATCCGATCGTCGATCTTGTGCTGCAATACCGCCGCTATACAAAGCTGCAATCGACCTATGTGGAAGGCTTGCTGAAAGCGGTCGCACCCGACGGCAGAATCCACACCTGCTATCGCCAGACGGAGACCCGCACCGGCAGAATCTCCTCCACTGAGCCGAATCTCCAGAATATCCCCGTGCGGACAGAGCTCGGGCGCGAGATGCGCAAATTCTTCATTGCGGCGGAGGGCGAGACTTTGCTCGATGCCGATTACAGCCAGATTGAGCTCAGGCTGGTCGCACATCTCTGCGGCGACGAAAACATGCGCCGCGTCTTTGCCGAAAATCAGGATATCCACCGCATGACCGCCGCGCAGGTGTTCAATATGCCCGAGGAGATGGTCACAAAGGACATGCGCAGTGCGGCGAAGGCGGTCAATTTCGGCATCCTGTACGGCATCGGCGCCTTCTCGCTCTCGAAGGATATCGGCGTGTCGGTCGCGAAGGCTGACAAATATATCAAGGACTATCTGCATGCCTTCCCGCGTGTCGGGCAGTTCATGAATGAGACCGTGGAGCAGGCGAAGGAAAAGGGCTATGTCACGACGCTTTTCCACAGAAAGCGCTTTGTCCCCGAGCTGCGTGCGTCCAATAAGATGGTGCAGGCAGCGGGCAGACGCATTGCGATGAATACCCCCGTGCAGGGCACTGCCGCCGACATCATCAAGGCGGCGATGGTGCGCGTCTGGCGGCGGCTGAAAGCAGAAGCACCCGAGGCACATCTGATTTTGCAGATTCATGACGAACTGATCGTGGAGGCGCCCGCATCGGCGGCGGACAAGGCTGCCGAGATCCTGCACACCGAGATGGAGCAGGCATGCAGGCTCTCCGTGCCGCTGACGGCAGATGTGCAGAGAGGAAAGAGCTGGTATGATGCAAAGGGCTGACAGGACAATTCTCCCGATGACGGAGGAGACCGTGCATGCGGCGGCAGAGATGCTGAAGCAGTGCTTCAAAGCGCCGTGGAGCGAGTCGGTCTATCGGCGCGACCTTGCCGACCCGCAGAGCACGGCGCTGCTCTGCATGGAAAACGGCGCTGTGATCGGGTTTCTCCATTGCAGCTATGTGCTCGATGAGCTGACGCTCAACACGCTTGCCGTGCTGCCGGAATACCGCAGGCAGGGGATCGCCCGTGCGCTCTGGGCGGCGATGTGCGGGCAGATGCGCGGCATCTGTACGGTCTGTTATCTGGAGGTGCGCGAGAGCAATTTCCCCGCCCGCACGCTCTATGAATCGCTGGGCTTTTATCAGAACGGCTGCCGCCCCCGCTATTACAGCGACCCCGAGGAAGCCGCTGTGCTGATGCAGACAACGCTTTAGGCAATTCACGCAGCTGAATCTCTCCCTGAAAAAATTTTTTCCCCCGCGTGTCACAAATTGCCCCGCTCAGTTGTGTTCCTTATGAAAGCCGGTGATCAAACCACAGCCGGAGGAGGGATATGACAATGGATATCACCCTTGCCCGTTCGCGGGCAATCGGAAAGGAGGCTGCCGGGATGGAGCGCGCTGAAATGGCAGCAGTCTATCAGAAATGGAAGAATACGGTCTACCGCACAGCGCTTGCCTATTGCCGCAATGTGCAGGACGCAGAGGACATCACGCATGATGTCTTTCTCGCACGCTTTCAGGAGACAAAGCCCTTCGCAGACAGCGAAGCGGAAAAGGCCTGGATGCTCCGTGTGACAATCAATCACTGCAAGAATCTGCTGAAATCCTTTCGCAGAAAGACGAGCGTCCCGCTCACGGAGGCAGAGCAGATTGCGGCGGCATCCATGTCGCCGGAGGAACGCGCCGTGCTCGACGCGGTGACAGCACTCCCGGCAAAATACCGCATTGCCGTACATCTCTTCTATTATGAAGGCTATTCGACACGCGAGATCAGTGAAATCACAAAGACAGGCGAGGCAGCCGTCCGCAAGCAGTTACAGCGGGCGCGGGAGCTGCTGAGGAAAGAACTCGGGGAGGTGTTCTCAATATGAGCAGCATGAAGGATTATAAGCGCGCAGTCGATCATTTCAATGTGCCCGACCGCGTTGAGGAAGTGCTCTTTGCAGAGCAGAAAACAGGTACGGCAGAGCGCCGCATCGAAAAGCATTCCGCATGGCAGAAGCCGGCAATGGCAGCAGCCGTCGCGGCAGTCGTCGGACTCAATGTGTTCGCCGTGATGAAGATTCGTCAGGAAACACCGAAGCTCAATCCCGGCGCAGAAGGCTCCGGTCAGAGCGAGACACAGAAAGCGGATCTGCCTGATCTCTCGGCATTCGGCATCGACACTTCCGCCTTTGCCTTCCGCGGCAGCGTGACGGTCGGGCAGGAGGGCGAGTGGCTCTATCAGGATGAGATGCCGAAGTATAAATGGCAATCCTACCGCACCGAAGGTGACACAGCAGAGATCATGCTCGATGAAACCGGCAGATTCCTGAGCTACCAGCGGCTGGATGTGACGGAAGACACCAAAATTGATGACAGCGAAATGATGGACAGCGAAGCCGCAAAGGAACGCAGCATCGAACTCGTGAAGGCAGTTTCCGGCAAGGAGCCGGAGGAGATGCTCCGCTCCGAGCCGAACGAAGGCAGCGCGGCGGGATTTGATTCCTATTACTACGATTATGCGTATCATCTGGCGGATGCAGACTGCCCGACCGATACCGTACAGGCTGTGCTGGCAAAGGACGGCACTGTGCAGCTGGTCGCGATCGACTACACCTGCACGCCTGCCGACACAGCCCCCTTTGATGCGGAGGCATTGCGGCTTTACACAGCGCTTTACCCGGAGGCGGCAGCCGCTTCGTTCTCGGAGTCTCCGGTCATCGACAAGACCTTCCATGAGGTAAACGGCACGGTGCTCGGCTCCTATCTCATGCAGGCAATGGACAAACCGAACGAAGGCGCGATGCTCCTTGTGCGGGCAGAGGGCGGCGATCTTCTCACAGAGCCCGTGCAGAGCGATGAACCCGCACAGACCGACACGCCGGACTTCTCCGCGCTCAGCAGCAATGTGTTCTTTAAGCTCGGCGAGCAGGAAGCTGTGCCGATCCGCGGCATCTGGCCGTATGACACGGAGCGCCCTGCCGCATATTGCGATGCCTATGTGTCCGATGCAGGCGAGAAGATCCTGACGAATGAATGGGGCGATCTGATCAGCTATCAGGCGCCTGAGAATATGGCGGTCTCGGCAGATCATCCTTACGATGACAATGAACTGTATCAGAAAGCATATGACCGTGTGCAGCCGTTCGCTGTCGGTGCAAGCAAGCTGATCCTTCAGGAAAAGGCGCACATGGAAGGCTATGATGTGTTCCGTTTCTTCGGCGAGGGCTACGACGGTGTCACTGTCTGCGAGGTGCTGTATGAGCAGTACACGGAGGGCACGCCGAAGTCGCTCACAGTCGATTATGCAGACTTTGCTTATACAGGCGTTGAGGATCATCAGGCGGATCTGTTCCAGCAGGAGGCGGAGCGCCTTGTCGCAGCGGGCAAATTTGCAAACGCAAACTACTGCTGGTATGTCAGCTGGGGCGGCAAGCTCTATGCAAAGTATCTGACAGAGATGGACGGAACGGGCAAGCGTGACAGAGATGACTGCCTGATCGTTTACTCCGAAGAGGGACAGTACGCCAATCAGATTGAGAACACCGAAAGCACGAACCTCCCGCCGTTTGACAGCTTTGTGAATACCCTGACAGATCTGGGGATCTGCACCGCCGATGATACCTTCACCGCGAGCGCAGAACCGTATACCGGCGGCGACTTCGGCTGCATCTTTGATCAGCAGATCTGGGGCTATTGGTTCTATGACAGGGAGTATCCGCACGAGGACTGGACCGCATACACCACCGACAGCGGCATGACGATCGTGACCGATACATACGGCAATGTCCGCAGATACTGCGGCCCGCGCAAGCCCGGCGATCCTGATAAGGTCTACAACGAGGAAGAGGCTGAGCGTCTTTCGGAATTCTTCCGTCAGACAGCAGATGCCAATGCGTATACCGCAAAGCAGCTCCTTGCAGCGGCATATCCCGGCACCGAATGGTCCGTGAAGCCCGGCGACTCGCACTTCTACAACATGGTGAATGATCTCTGGGAGATGGTCTTCACCCGCACGGAGAACGGCGTCGAAACACTTGACAAAGCATATTTCTACTTTGACAAGGAAGGCGACCTTGACACCTTTGCATGCAATATGATCGTCGGTGCGCCGGTTCCGGAAAACGCAGCTGAGCAGTTTGATGCGGAAGCTGCGCGTATCCTGAGCGAAACGCCCAACTTCAGCGCAGCGGATCCCTTCAGAGGATACTTCGATGTGTTCGGCGGCAAGACCTACGGCTTCTATCACTTCACCGATTCGGCAGGCTCTCCCTGCATGCTGATCGTGGATCTTGACGGAGCAGCACAGGAAGCACAGTCTGAATAATTGTGCAGCAGAATCAAAAGCAGCCCCCGGTACAGGAAATGTACCGGGGGCTTGCTTGCGCTGTCAAGAAAGTTATGGTATAATAGATGCGGAGCGCTTCCTGAGAAGAAGCTCTGCGGCAAGGCAGGGCAGGATGCCGGCCGTGTAGCAGATGAGGTCGCTGACGGAAAAGCCTGTGCCGATGATGATGCGCAGCAGGCGGTTTGTGATGTGCAGCCGGTCACAGAAGCCCCAGAGCTGTAAGAATTCCACGCCGAACGCAAAGAGGAGGATCGCCGCCGGAAGCAGCATGCCGTATCGCGGCTTTGCGGGCGACACCGTGCGGCAGAGCGTCCAGAGCAAAATCACAACCAGAATGTCGCCGAGGGAATTGCGCACCCATCCGTGTGCAAGCATGCCGATCAGGATCTCGCTCCCGAGCAGGAGCACTGCGCAGAGGAGCATTGTGCGGCGGAGCTTTCGCGTATCCATCGCGTTACTCCGTCACAGTGATGATGCACTCGGCTTCGCGCGCTTCCGCGCCGGTCGCCTGCACCCAGACAAAGAGCTTGCCGGTTTTGTCGCCGATCCGCAGTGTCTCGCCGTTCTCGCTGATGCTGAGATCATCATATGTGCCGTCGCTCCATTTTGCCTCCAGAATGCGCTTGGAGACAAACGCGCCTTTCTTCTGCACGGTGATCTCCGCGAGGTCATATGCCGTGACTTCGCTGCCCTTTGCAAAGGAGAGCCCCTCATAGGGCGTGATCTGCGGGACGCGGTGTGTGTAATCAAGCATGCCGTGCAGGCAGAGCGCACCGAATGCAATGACGAGCGCGGCTGCAATCAGCAGGATGTTTCTGAGCGTGTGTGTTTTCTTCTGTGTTTCCATGATGATACTCCTTTTGTTCAGTTGTTGTACTGTGTGAATGAGATGAAGAGATAATGCGCGGCGAGCGCGATCTCTGCGATCGCCGGCAGGAACACGGCAAGGCGGGGGAGCAGCTTCTCCTTTTTGAAGATGAAGAAAAAGCCGAGGGTGTTTGCAGTCAGCATCGGGAGGATGCCGAGCACGAGCAGAAAGCCGCTGCCGTCCCAGCGCTCCGCCGGGATCATGGCGTCGGGGTTTGCGACATAGGTGTCGTGCATGAGATAGGGCACTGCGAGATAAATGAGGCATGCGATCGCTGCAAGATTCAGCAGGATCATGCAGACCGCGAGCGGTTTCCTGTGATACATATTGCTGTTTCCTTTCTGATTACCATCGGAATGTCACGCGCTTCAGATCACCCTCATCTTTGACTGTCACGAAGTACCGTCTGCCGTGCTCATATTCGTAGTACTCCGAATACGGCTCGGAAGGGGCAATCGTCATATAGGGGACTGCTTCGGGGTCATCGGGGTCATCCTCTGCGCACCATACCTGCCCGTTCAGCGTGTATTTTGTAATCGTACCGCTGCCGTGCGTTTCCAGCATTTCGCGGACATCGCCCGTGCAGGTGAGCGTCAGGAAGTAATTGGAGCCGTCTGGTCCGCCGAAGCTGACCTGATAGTGCGTAAAGCGCACGCCGCCGCCGTCGGTGATGCCGTATTGCTCCTCGATCACTGCCTTCCGGCTGTCTGTGAAGATGTACCAGTTGTGCGTCATGAAGAGCGAGAAGAGAAATGCGAGTGCGCCGAGATAAAACATCGCGATGCCGCCGAGCACGCTGATAACGGGATAGAGCCCGCCGTATCCCTTGCCCGCGCTGAGCCGCTTCCGCTTCCAGCGGCGCATGAGACGGATATAGCACCAGAGCACGACAAGATACATGATAAAATACTGCGGAGACATGAGATGCACCTCCTGCCCGGAGCCCGGGCCTGCATTTTCCTCCGGGCGTCCGACCGAAGGCGCCGCTGTTCGCGGCTTTTCAAAGATTCCCTCTCCCCGCAGTTCCGTTCACTGCGGCATTTCAAGGGCATGATGCAGCAGCCATTGTGCCGATGCGTTCCAGGTTTCATCGCGGCTTTCTGTGTAGCTGTCAAGGCGTGCGCGGAGCTGCTTTGTGAAGAACGCCTGCTGCGATTCGTTCAGTGCATCGAAATGCTGCACGATGACGACATAGGCATCATCGGAGAGATCGGTCAGCGCATCGAGATCGAGCTCCGGGAGCGTGTGCTGTTCATAGCGCGTGAGATTGTATTCCGCGATCCGCGCATCGGGGCGCGAGAAGCAGAGCCCGCCGAACATCACGAGGAAGACTGCGGTCAGCACGGCAGCGGTCGGGAACTTCCGCACAAACTGCCGCACGATCAGCACAAGGAACACCACCGCCAGCAGCACCATGAACCATGCGGTGTAAAGGCGCAGGCGCGTGAGACCGTAGGCGTCGATATAGAGCAGCATTTTTGCAAGCGCCGTCGCGATGATGAACAGCGTGAAGCAGCAGAGCAGCGTGACATAGAAGCTGAGCGCCTTCGGGCGTTCCCTGCCGCCCTTTTTCGCGCAGGCGTTCATGACGAGCAGCACCGCGAGATTGATGACCGCGATTGCGCAGAGCTCAAAGAAGCCGCGGCGCGCATATTCGGAATAGATCATATCCCCGGGGAGCTTCCCCGCAAAGGCAGAGAAGAAATAACTTGTCTGCGTGCAGACATAGAGCAGATACAGGAGACAGATCGGCGTGACACCCGCATAGAGACCGAGATTCGGGATGAAGCGCAGCGCGGAGAGCCGTTCTGCATGTGTGCCGTCATCCGGCATTGGATTGTCACGGCGGTCAGCACCCGAGCGGCATGCACCGAAAAGCAGGAACGCCGCCGGAATGCCGAATGCGATTTCCGCGATGATCGTCACAATGTCATCGGTGATCAGCTCGCCGAGCTGTGTGAAGATCTCCTCCACGGCGGAGTCTGCGCTTGCCAGCAGCACCCCGACGATCACGGTCAGCGGCACGGTCACCAGCAGCCCGAGCAGCACCGTGCGCACGGTCTTTGCCGATTCCGATTTCTTCACGGAAGCCGAGATTGCGGCGGGGGCTGCACCCATCTCACGGAAGGGCTGCACCAGCAGTGCGTCCCCGAGATCGAGCGCGAAATAGCGTGTGACGAACGGCACTTTGCCGCCGACTGCCTGCATCCACCAGACGAACGCCGCGAGCAGAAAGAGAAAGCAGAGCCCGTGCAGCAGAGCGCTTGCCGTCAGCGAGAAGACTGCCGTGAATGCGCAGATGACTGCGCCGCTGAGCCACTGCCCCGCAGTGGGCTTGCAGCCGTTCTTCAGAAGATACGCGGCACCGAGCGCAAAGAGCAGCAGGAAGACGCCGGTTGTGACAAAGCCGTCCGCATAGACGACGATATAGCGCAGAAAGAGGAATCCGAGCGGGATCATGAGCCATGCAAAGAGCCCGTCATAAGGCTTTACGGTGTGCGGCGGTTTTGTGATGCGCTGTGCGTAATAAGGCATGGCGCTCGGCGGAACCGGCTGCCCGTATGGGGGCTGCACCGGCGGGGTATATGCCGGCTGCTCTGTGTTCTGTGTCTCAGGATTGATCATCGCTTTGTCTCCTTTACAAGCATGTTATTTCCATCTGAACTTCTTTGCAAGCACACAGGAAAAACGGATTGTCAGATATATCAGCAGCAGCGCACTGACGATTCCGGCGCCCGCTGCAAATGTTTCATTTGCCCAGAGCTTTGGTTATTCTGTATAGCTTACAAGATCGGCTTTGTATCTGCCGTCCTCTGCCGTGAATCTAATGCGCAGGATCAGGCGGTCATCCTGATACGCGAGACACGTGTAGACCGCGGAAGAACCGTCCGGCGTTTCGTCCGAGTATATGATTTCGCCGAAGAAGCACTGCTCCATGAATGCGTGATAATCGCTGACATAGAACACGAAGCGGTCGCGGGTATCCTGTGCGAGCGACGGGATCCAGTATCGCTCCGGGTCTGCATCGCGGAGATTCATGTGATACTCTGCTTCCAGCTGTTCTATGCGCTTCTTTGTGAAGATGCGCCAGTCGGTCGGCACCAGTGCGTGCATCACGAGCCACACAAACAGCGCTGCTGCACCGAACACTGCGAGGATGCAGCCTGTCGGCGATTTCTGCCGCGGCGGGCGCGTGTCCTGTTCATCGTATACAGTGAAATTGTAGTTTTCCATTATTCCTCCTTTACATATTCGAGGACATCGCCCGGCTGACAGTCGAGTTCGCGGCAGATCGCTTCCAGTGTCGAGAAGCGCACCGCCTTTGCCTTGTTGTTTTTGAGGATGGAAAGATTCGCGGGCGTGATATCCACACGCTCGGCAAGCTCTCCCGCGGAGATCTTCCGCTTTGCCATCATCACATCGAGATTGACCATGATCGGCATATTCTCCGCTCCTTTCAGATGGTGTAGTCGTTTTCTTCGCGCAGCGTGATGCCCATTTCCAGCAGATTCTTCACCACGCGCACGACCAGCCCGCCAAACGCCGCAATGAACGCCACAAAGAACGCGAGCGGCCGGCGGAAGGCAAGCACGATCCAGATTGCCGCGACCGCGAAGCAGCACCACGAGATCAGGCGCAGACAAAATGCGTTCTGATTTACAAAGACCTGCTGCTTTGCGATGTTGTCGAGCATTTTCAGCAGGCCGAGCAGCGCCGCAATGCCGAGAAATGCGCTGAGATACAGGCAGACTGTCAGCATCATGCGGATGGGCTCATGCCCGGAGACCGCGTCATACCATTCGGTCATCACGGGGATGCAGAAGAGCGCCGCGCCTGCGAGCACAAGTGTCACGAGCGTGAGGATGCGGGTGAGTGTCAGAGATTTTTTTGCAGTCCATTTGATATTCATACGGGATCGCTCCTTTTCTGATTTGCTTTCTGAGACCAGTATAGCACACTTCTTTCCGTTTGTCAATAGTTTTTTATCGAAAAACGATATATTTTTCTTGAAATTCGAGAATTTGTATCCGGGAGGTGTATTGCCGTGCAGCAAAAATCCGCGCAGATGCGCAGAAAGCAGCAGATCATGCTGCTCTGCGTGCTGCCCTTTGCCGCGGCAGGGATTCTGCTTGCCGTGCGGTATGTCTATGAGATTTACCTGATGCCGCATATGTACCCGTGCATTCTGCGGACGCTGACGGGGAAGCTCTGCCCTGCCTGCGGGATGACGCACAGCGTCTTTGCACTTTGCCGCGGCGACCTTGCGGGGGCGGTGCGGGAGAATGCGGTGATCCCGGCATGTGTGCTGCTGGCGCTGCTTTGGTATGCGGAGCGCTGGTGCAAAGCACTCGGGAAGCGCGTGACGCTGCTGCCGCGGAAGGTGTGGTTCTGGATCGCGCTGCTTGCCTTGTGGCTCCTCTATGCGCTGCTGCGGAATGTTCTGTAAATCAGAATATAACCCCTCAGTCAGCTTCGCTGACAGCTCCCCTTTCAGGGGAGCCAAGAACGCAGAATTCCAGCCTTTGAAGAGCACTTTACCTTGCCTCCCCTGAAAGGGGAGGGGGACCGCCGCCAACGGCGGTGGTGGGGTTGCTCCCGGCAAACTCTGATTTACAGAGGGATCGACAACAGGCGCGGGGGCTCCCCGCCGCTTGCAAAAATCGCTGAGATGTGGTATACTCTATACATACACCAACATTGGGAGGTTACTCACTATGAATCAAGCCGAAACCATCCTGCGGAATGCAGAAGCCGCGCTCGGCATGCCCGCTGCAAAGGCGGAGGTTCACGCGCTGCACAACGCCCTCGGCGATGCCGTCTGCAAAGAGATCGCGCCGCGCTGGAATGCCTGCCGCGCTGAGCATTTTGCAGGACGCCGCGTCATGTATCTTTCGATGGAATTCCTGATGGGCAGAGCGGTATATAACAACCTCTACTGCCTCGGTCTGCTCGGCGATATGGAGCAGGCAATGCGGAATGCCGGCACGACGCTCTCTGTCTTTGAGGAGATCGAGGATGCTGCACTCGGAAACGGCGGTCTCGGACGCCTTGCTGCCTGCTTCCTTGACAGCGCCGCGACGCTCGCCCTGCCCGTGGACGGCTACGGCATCCGCTACAAATACGGTCTTTTTAAGCAGGGCATCGAAAACGGCAGACAGACCGAGACCGGCGATGACTGGCAGGCGTTCGGCGACCCGTGGAGCGTGCGCTGTGAGGCAGAATCGGTGCTTGTCCGCTTCAAGGGACAGACCGTGCGCGCTGTGCCCTATGACATGCCGATCATCGGCTACCCGAAGACCCCGGGCGCAGAGCCGCATATCGGCACGCTGCGTCTCTGGCAGTCAGAGCCCGTGCAGGCGTTTGACTTCGCGGCATTCAATGCACAGGACTACACCGCCGCTTCCGCAGAGACCGTCGCTGCGGAGGATATTTCCCGCTGCCTCTATCCGAATGACGATACCCGTGCGGGCAAGGCGCTGCGCCTCAAACAGCAGTATTTCTTCTGTGCCGCATCCCTCGCGGATGCCCTCGCAAAGCATAAGGCACAGTTCGGCACGCTGGACACCCTGCCGGAGCATCTTGCCGTGCAGCTCAATGACACGCACCCGGTCATCTCCATCCCTGAGCTGATCCGTCTGCTCAGAGCCGAGGGTTACAGCTTCACACAGGCGCTCGGGATGGCGAAAAAGATCTTCTCCTACACGAACCACACGATCATGCAGGAGGCGCTCGAAAAATGGGACTGCTCGCTGATCGAGGAGCTTCTGCCGGAGGTCTACGCGATCATTCTGCAAATCTCCGAGCAGCTTCTTGAGGAGCTCTACGCGAAGGACACCCCCGCAGAACAGATTGCGGCAGTGCGCATCATCAAGAACGGTCAGGTGCATATGGCAGACCTTGCGATGTATGCCGGCACCTATGTCAACGGCGTTGCGGCGATCCACACGGAGCTGCTGAAAACAACCGTGCTCAAGGAGTGGTATGCCCTCGCGCCGGAGAAATTCCAGAACAAGACGAACGGCATCACGCAGCGGCGCTGGCTCGGCGTCTGCAATCCTGAGCTGACTGCCCTCTTTGCGGAGCTGCTCGGCTCGGCAGCCTTCCTCACCGATCTGCCGCAGCTTTCGGCACTTGCAAAATATGCGGATGACGCGGATGTGATGGCACGCTTCAAGGCGGTCAAGCAGGAGAAAAAGCAGCAGCTCGCAGACTATATCAGGCAGGCAGAGGGCATCGAAATCGACCCGAGCTCCTGCTTCGATATTCAGATCAAGCGCCTGCATGAATACAAGCGGCAGCTCCTCAATGCCTTCTCGATCCTCTGGATCTACTTCGGCATCAAGGACGGCAGCATCAAGGATTTCAAGCCGACAACCTTCATCTTCGGTGCAAAATCCGCACCGGGCTACCGCCGTGCAAAGGCAATCATCAAGTATATCAATGAGATCGCAAAGCTGATCGCCGCCGACCCCGATGTGAAGGATCTCATGAGGGTTGTGTTCGTGCAGAATTACAATGTCTCCTATGCAGAAAAGCTCGTCGCGGCCTGCGACATCTCCGAGCAGATTTCGACGGCGGGCACCGAGGCTTCCGGCACGGGCAACATGAAGATGATGCTGAACGGCGCAGTCACGCTCGGCACGCTGGACGGTGCAAATATCGAAATCGCGGAGGAAGCGGGCGCAGAGAATGAGTATATCTTCGGCGCGACCGTTGAGGAGCTCGAAAAGCTCGGGAACTATTGCAGCCGTGCGGTCATGGCGAAGGATCCCCGCATTGCGCGTGTGGTGAAGACACTGATCGACGGCACGGTCTCCGATGACGGCACGGGCGAATTCCGCGAGCTCTATTTTGCACTGCTCGACGGCGCAAGCTGGCATCAGCCGGATCACTATTATCTGCTGCTGGATCTCCCGTCCTACGCGGAGACCAAGCTGCGGGCGCTCTCTGATTACGCGAACGATCCCGCATTCGTGCAGAAGCAGTGGCGCAATGCCTGCGCTGCGGGCAAATTCAGCTCCGACCGCACGATCGCACAGTATGCGGCGGAGTGCTGGCACATCTGAATCGCACCGGGAAACCGGTCGAACATAAACGAAAGGAATCAATATCATGGTAGTTATCACAATGGAAAACGGCAAGCAGATCAAGCTCAGACTGCGTCCGGACTGCGCACCGATCTCGTGCGCAAACTTCGAGAAGCTCGTGAAGCAGGGCTTTTACAACGGGCTGATCTTCCACAGAGTCATCCCGGGCTTCATGATCCAGGGCGGCTGCCCGGACGGCACCGGCATGGGCGGTCCCGGCTGGGAGATCAAGGGTGAATTCGCTGCAAACGGCGTCAACAACCCGCTGAAGCACACCCGCGGTGTGCTGAGCATGGCACGCGCACAGCATCCTGACAGTGCAGGCTCGCAGTTCTTCATCATGCATGCAGATGCGCCGTATCTGGACGGCAATTACGCGGCATTCGGCGAGGTGGTCGAAGGCATTGAGACGGTCGATGAGATCGCCGCAGTGCAGACCGATTTCAATGACAGACCGCGTACCCCGCAGGTCATGAAGACGGTGGAGATCATCCCCGACTGAGATCAGACTGATACAGAAAACGCCTTCGGTACACAGATCGTGCCGGAGGCGTTTTTGTCAGAAATCGGATGCCAAATATAAGCACAATGCACAAAACTGCGCAATATGGTAGAAATATATCAGCAAAGACTTGCGCATTTCAGCTGGATATGGTATAATGAAAAAAACTGTCTTCATGCCGGAAAAGGAGGGATCCCATATGCGTGTACCCGGACAGCATGCAGAGAGCGGGCGCGATCAGACTGCGCTGACCTTTGTGCGGCTGGCGCTTGCGCTGGCGAATGACTACCAGATCGTGTATGTGATCCGCATTGCAGATGACAGCTATGTGGAATATGCCGCGGAGGGCTCCGATAAAACGCTGGTGCGCCGCTCTGCGGGTGAGGATTTCTATCGGGATACCGTTCTGAACGGCAGGATTCAGGTTATGCCGGAGGATCAGGCGCGGTTTCTCACGACACTCAGAAAAGAAAATGTGCTGGCAGCCGTGCAGGACGGCGCGACCTTTACGCTGCAGTACCGCCTCATCAACTCCGGGAAGCCGCTCTGGCATTCGCTGAAGGCGGTGCGCGGCGCAGGAGAAGACAGTCAGTATGTCATCATCGGCGTGCGCAATATCGACGCGGAAAAACGGCGCACGCTTGCCGCCGAAGCGGAGCGGCAGCGGTTTGCGGAGATTGCCCTCGCTCTGGCAGGACGCTATGAGGCCATCTATCATGTCGATCTTGAGACGGGCGCTTATACGGAATACAGCGCGAGCGCAGAGTATGCGGAGCTGCACTGCGGCAACGGCGGCACGGATTTCTTCGGCGACACTCAGCGCAATCTGCCGCTCCAGATCTATGAAGAGGATCTCCCGATGATGCAGCATGCGATGCAGCGGGAGGAGCTGCTCAGTCATTTGCAGGAGAACGGCTCGACGATGCTGAATTACCGTCTGCTGCTGGACGGCAGACCGCAGTATGTCACGCTGTTTGCGATCCGCCCGAAGGAGGATTCCGCGCATATTATCATTGCCGTTGCGAATGTCGATGCGGCGGTGCGCAGAGAGCAGGAATACCGCGCGGCACTCGGCACGGCGATTGACATGGCGCGGCGGGATGCGCTGACCGGCGTCAAGAACAAGCATGCGTATACCCTTGCGGCTGAGGAGCTTGACCAGCAGATTGCCGACGGGAGCAATCCGCCGTTTGCGGTCATTGTCTGCGACATCAACGGGCTCAAGGAGGTCAACGACACGCAGGGACACAGCGCCGGAGATGCGTTTATTCAGGCGGCATGCAGGCTCATCTGCGTGATCTTCAAGCACAGCCCGGTGTATCGCATCGGCGGCGATGAATTTGCCGTGCTGCTCAAAGGGGAGGATTATGAGAACCGTGCGGCACTGATCGCACAGCTCACGGAGACCGTCAAGGAAAACAGCCGTTGCGGCGGTGTGACGGTCGCGCAGGGCATCTCCCTCTGGGAAAGCGGAAAGGACAGCTGCATGCAGGATGTGTTTGAACGCGCCGATGCTGCGATGTATGAGGACAAGCGGGAATACAAGCAGCGCACAGCGGCGGCATCTGCTCCGCGGAAAACAGAATGAAACAATCAGCCGGCGGCTCCCAAAAAACGGAGCCGCCGGCTTTTTTGCACAGGATACAGCGATTACTGCATCTTGTATGCGTCGATCATCTTCTTGACCATCTGACCGCCGATCGAGCCTGCCTGACGGGAGGTCAGGTCGCCGTTGTACCCCTTATTGAGGGTCACGCCGACTTCGCTTGCGGACTCCATCTTGAAACGGTCGAGGGCCTCTCTGCCCTTCTGTGTCATTTCACCCTTCATGGCTGTTATCTCCTTTTCTCGCGCTGAGCGCGTCTCAAAGCGGCATGTGTGGTTCCGGCTGCCGTGTGCAGCGCGTTCTGTTTTTCTGCCGCAAACATAGTATAAGCAGCTTTTTTGTTTTCATCAGCGGAAAGTTATGGATGCTGTTTTTGATCATGTGTTCGTTTTGATTTTCTGAGAAATGCGCGCAGTGCATCCGACCCTTCCGGAAACCTGATCTGCTTTGACCGGACGGATCTCTCTGTGGTGTATGTTGACACAGAGATGCTGGAAGGCGATCGGACCGCGAACAGCTTTGATGCGTTCATGGAGTGCTTGTATTGATGTGACGGGAAGATCCTTCATTGCGGGGGATCTTCCTGTTTTTTGAGAGAAATTCAAAAAAGCACTTGACAGATTCCGCAGAATATGATATCATGTATTTAGACGGTGATCGAAATACCGTCTTTTTCTCCGCTTTATATTTTGATGATCATCTAAATACAACGGAAAGGAGCGGCGCTGTGAAAGATGTCTGGAACGCAATGGCTGACCCGACACGCAGAGAGATTCTCAATATGCTGCAAAAACGGGATATGACTGCGGGCGAGATCGCAGAGCAGTTTGAAACTTCTGCCGCAACTGTCTCGCATCATCTGAAAATCTTACGGGAATCAGGGCTCGTCCTCTCCGAAAAGGAAAAGCAGACGATCACCTACAGCCTCAATACAACGGTGTTTCAGGACTTCCTGAAAGGCATCGCTGAACTCTTCGGAACGAAAGGAGCGCCGCATGAACATGAAACAGAATAACTATCTGAAACTCACAGCCGTTTACACCGGCATTGCGCTGGCTGGCCTGATCGCCGTGTTCTGCGTGCTCCGGCGGCTGCCCGACCCGCTCTGGTTTCTCGGCATCAAGCTGCCGCACTGGTTTTTCCTCGGTTTTGCATTTCTGATCGTGCTTTATTTCCCGTTGGTGCTGCGGCGTGTCGGAAAGGGCGTGAATGCGGACAAAAATTATCCGATGATCTCCCGTGCCATGCGGTTTTTCCTGCCGCTGATGCTGTTCGTTCTCTGGGCGGTGCTGCTTTCTGCCGGGCCGGAGCCGAAACCGTCAGCCGGCGCAGCAGGCGTTTGCCGGAGCCTGGCACTCGCGGAGAGCATTGTCATGATTCTGATCAGCAACGAGCTGCCGCGGCTCCGCCCGAACGGGATCCTCGGTCTGCGTGACCCGTGGACGGTCAGAAACGGGCTCTGCTGGGCGCGGACGCACCGCTTCGCGGGGAAGCTCTATGTCTGCACCGGCATCACGGCGGCAGCTGCCCTGCTGCTCCTGAAGCTGACCGGCCATACGGAACTGGTATACACTGCCTGCATTTTGCTCGCGGTATCCTGTGTTCTCCTGATTCCGCCCCATGTATATGCCTATTTTCACAGAAACGATGCCGAATGAAAGGAGTATCCGCATGTCTGTAGAAAACACCCTCGGGCAGATCACTGTCAATATGCACAGCAGTATCCGCATCGGCGGCGATACCGTGATCTATGTCGATCCGATCGGAATAGCCGATGCGCCGCATGACGCAGATCTTGTGCTCATCACACACCCGCACTTCGATCATCTCTCGCCGAAGGATATCAAAAAGGTCATGAAGGACGATACGGTCATTGCATGCCCGAAAATCTCCGCAGGGCTTTGCAGACTGCTGACCGGGAAGAAGCCGGTCACCGTCAGTCCGGGGCAGAGCCTCTCGCTCTGCGGTGTGCCGGTCGAGACCGTTGCCGCGTACAACAAAATCAAGCCGATGCACGCAAAGTTTTTCCGCTTTGTCGGCTATGTGCTGACGGTGGACGGTACCCGCGTGTATATCTCCGGCGACACGGACTATACGCCGGAGGCATCTGCCGTGGAGTGCGAGATCGCGCTGATCCCGATCGGGGGCACCTATACGGTGAACCCCGTACAGGCTGCCGCACTTGTCAATCAGATTGCGCCGCGGGTTGTCATCCCCGTGCATTACGGCCTGATGCTCGGCGGAAAGGATGCGCCCGAAGCATTCCGTACACGGCTGCAGCCCGGCATTCAGGCGGATATCCGCCCGGCAGTTTACAGCAATGTCATGCTCCGGGTGATGCCCCTGCTGATCGCGGCGGCGGTGCTCCTGATCTTTCTCGCGGTGCGGATCATATAAGCAAAGAGGGAGCCGGAGCGGCTCCCTCTTTCTGCAACAAAAACGGGCAGATAAAATCATACAGGACCGTCATGCAGGTTCGGGCGCAGCGCGATTCACATGGACAGAGCCTTGACAGCAGCGCGTTCGTATGCTATGATATATATGCGAAACTCTGCCAAAAGGAGGAGTCTGTATGAGCGCAACTGTCCTGAAAATCATTGCGGTCATCTGCATGACGCTTGATCACCTGAGCACATTTCTCGGCGCTCCGCTGCCGCTTCGGTATGTCGGCCGGATTGCTGCGGTCATCTTCTTTTTCTGCGCCGCGGAAAGTGCTGTTCACACGCATGACCGCAGGAAATATTTGCTGCGGCTCTATAAAATGTCGCTGCTCATGACGGCGCTGTCTGTCCTGATCCCGTTTATTCTGACCGGCTGGTTCCCGGGCAGGAGCTTTCGGCCGCCGGAAAACAACATCTTCACGGAGCTTCTGCCCGGCGTGTGGATCATTGATATTCTGGAGAGCACAAGACAGGATCCGGCGCGGCGGAAAAAACGGCTCCGCAGTTTTATTCTGTATCAGCTTGCGACGATTCCGATCGGACTGGCACTGAGCATGCTGATCGGCGATAAGCTGCATGTGCCGGATCAGGTGTTGCTCTGGCCGCTCGGTTCTCTTTTCATATCAGAGGGCAGCCTTTGGCTGACACTGATGATCCCGCTGTTTTATGCTCTGCGCGGCAGCAAAAAGAAGCTGACAATCGGGTATACAGTCTACTGCGCTCTGTATGCAGCGATCACCGTGCCGCAGCTGCCGGCGCGGTTCTTCCGATTCGTCACTGCGCGTATGCCGCTGTTATCCGATGCGATGATGAACATGATCGGCCTGCTCGGATTCGACCCGTTACAGCGGAATCTTTCGCTGTCTGAATCACTGCTGCAATACAATTTCCAGTGCTTCATGATTCTGGCGCTCCCGCTTCTGCTGCTCTATAACGGCGAGCGCGGCAAGGGATACAAGCGTTTCTTTTACATCTACTACCCCGCGCATATCTATGTGCTGTATATCCTTTCCCATTTCCTTCAGATCTGAAAACACCCCCGCAGGGTGCGCCTGTCGAGGGCGAGATGCGGGATTACGGCGATGTGTATTATCAGACCGTTTCCGAAAGCGGACAGTTCTTTGTATATCTGGACGGCTGGAAGGATCTGACCGACAGCGGCATTCAGCAGGTGCTGCACACGGATTTTGCGCCGAACAACTGCTGCATCAAGGCGCTGATGACAGAGTGACAAATACAAAAAACAGGCGGGTGCCCCGAACCGGGACACCCGCAGTTTTTATCTTACAATACAATCAGTCTTTCTGTGACGGCATGATCCCGCTCTGCGCGGTCACAGCACCGCGTTTCTCGCCGCTTCCCTTTCAATATGCGTTTCCAGATCGGCAAGGCGTGTGGGGAGCGGGATGTGGCTCTCTTTGTCCGTCAGCTGCATGGCAAGCGCGCAGGCGGTGTCAAGCGAAATGTAATTCCCGACGGAGATGAAAACGGGCTTGATATGCTTTTGTGTGCGCAGCGCTCTGCCGTAAACCTCGCCGCCGATCACAATATCGGTATAGCTGCCCGCTTCGTCTGCCGGCTCGGTGTAGTCGGTTTTCTGATCGACGCGGAAATAGGTCTTTGCAATGCCGACCGTCGGCTTGTGCAGAGAAAACGATGCGTGCGTCGCGATGCCCATGTGCCGCGGGTGCAGATAGCCGTTGCCGTCGAATATGAAAATATCGGGGGAGGTTTCGAGCAGCGCCGCGGTTTTCAGGATCAGCGGCAGCTCGCGGAAGGCAAGAAATCCCGGCATATACGGCACCTCGATCTTTCCGCTGACATGCTGCTTTTCAAGGACTGCATGCGTCTCAAAGTCGATCACGACAATGCAGCACACCGCATATTCATCCTCGCCCTGTTTCCAGTATGCGAGGTCAACGCCCGCGACCCGCTTCACATCGCCGATCGCCAATCTGTCTGCCTGTTCGATTTTGTCACGCAGTTCATTTTGCTGCCGCAGGAATGCTTCCTGCATTTCCTCTGTGTGTGAAATCTCAGTCATACGGCGCTCCTTTCGTCCGGTCAGTCAAAAATGCATTTTGCTGTATATTCATTATACCCGATCTGCGGAGCGTTGTCAATTATGAAAAATGCGCTGAGAGACACGCAGCGTAACCGCAGCGCAGCTCATTGATAGGCACTTTCTGTATTTTGTCACGAGATCATTACAGGCAAGCATCGCAAGAAGCATGCCGGCAAGTATCGGCACGCCTCTGATCTGCACAGAAAATGTGAGGGATCTGCCGGCTTCTGATATGATATAATTGCACAGTTCATCATACAGCGCAGGATGCAGGAGAAAAGTGCAGTGCCGGATTTTTAAGGATGATCAGTATTTGATGAATGCGAAAACTGACGCATGTGCGACGGTTTCGGCAGCTCTTTTTCAATGCTGCCTGCTTTATTGTGCTGAATCGGTATCAGATCAAAGACAGATCATCTTGCAGTATTTGCAGATTATCTGTCATTGAAAAGTAAGTGTAAAGTTGCTATGATAAAAATGCAAATTGGAAAAACTCCCTCTCGATTGTATGAATGACACAGGCGGTTCCGCCCCCTCAGAGCTGCCTGCGTCACACCTTTTTGCAAGACAAAAACCGTGCGGAACCGCATCCTGAAACGGAAGCTGTGCCGCATGTGATAAATACTGTTCCCGAGGAGAAAGCAGACATGCAGACAGCATCAGACAGCGTGCGGATCACGCCGCAGGAGCGTCTTTCAGAGACACTGCGGACGGTATCTCCCGGCACATGTATCCTGCTGGAGCCGGGAATTTACCGTGAAAAAATTGAAATCACTGTTCCGGGAATCCGGCTGATCGGGCATTCTCCGCAGGATACGAAAATCGTGTTCGGCGATTATGCGGAAAAGCGCGATGAGACCGGCACCGCATACAATACCTTCCGCACCTACACGGCAGCCGTGCTTGCGCCGCATGTTTCATTCTGCGGGCTCACGGTCGAAAACGATGCACTGGAGCCGGAAATCAACGGGCAGGAGGTTGCGCTCTCTGTCATTGCGGATGATTTCATCGCAGAAAACTGTGTGTTCCGTTCCACGCAGGATACAGTCTTCTGCGGACCGCTGCCGGAGGATCTGATCCGGCGCTATGACGGCTTTCTGAAGCCCGCGCTCCGCAGAGGCGGCAGCATGCGGCAGGTGTTCCGGGACTGTCTCATTGCCGGAAATGTCGATTTTATTTTCGGCTGCGGCGATGCGCTTTTCTCCGGCTGTGAGATCCGTTCGGTCGCGGATGTGCGCGGCGGCGGATATGCTGCGGCACCTGCACATGCGGCAGAGCAGCAGATCGGATTTGTCTTTGCGGACTGCCGCTTCACCTGTGACGGTGCAGTCGCCGATGAATCGGTATTCCTCGCACGCCCCTGGCGCGATTACGGAAAATGCAGCTTCATTGCCTGCACCTACGGAAGACATATCACGCCGGAAGGCTTCAACAAATGGAACGATACGGCACGCGACCGGACTGCGCGTTTTTCAGAATTCGGCGAGATCCCGCCGGGCAGAGTGCCGTGGAGCAGGCGGCTCACGCCCGCAGAAAAGGATGCGCTCCTGCGCTTTTTTGACTGATCACGGAAAGAAGGTGGATTATGAACAACAGCATTGTCTACGCCGGCAAGCACCTCATCACCTATTCGACAAAGCAGCATACGCACAGCGAATGGGAGCTTGTCTACTGCACGAGCGGAAAGGGACAGTTTGAATTCGGCGGTCTCACGCTGAAATACGGTGTGGGCGATCTGGTGATCATTCCGCCGCATGTGCAGCATGCGAATGTCAGCGACGAGGGCTTCACGAATGTGCATCTGAACATTGCCGATGCAGCCTTCCGCTTCCGCGAGCCGCAGCTCCTTCCCGATGACGGCGACGGCCATATCCTCAAGGCGTTCAATGATTCTTTTTTCTTTTTCAACAGTAATCTCGATACAAAGAATCTTCTGACAGATGCACTCGGAAATCTGATTGTCAACTATGTTTCCGCATTCCGGCATCTCAAGCCGCTGCCCGGCGTGGTCGATGACATCAAGGGCACAATCCTCCGCAATTTTACGGACTGCGGCTTTGAACTGGACAAATATCTGGAAACCGTGCCGTTTACCTATGATTATCTGCGCAAGCTCTGCAAGCGCGAAATGGGCATCACGCCGCATGCGTTTCTGACAAGCCTGCGGATGCAGATGGCGGAAAAGCTGCTCTGCTCCTCCGGGCTGATCGAACTGAACATCTCCGAGATCGCCTATAACTGCGGATATTCCGATGCGCTGTATTTTTCGAGAGTGTTCAAAAAGACATACGGCTGCTCGCCGAAGCAATATGCGCTTTCGCACAGAAAGGAAACCGTGAGAGCGTTCTGAGAAAGAGAGGACATCATGGCGTTCAGTATCATCAATGAGGCGCGCCGCTGCCTGAACTGTAAAAATCCCTCCTGCACAAAAGGCTGTCCGATCAGCACACCGATTCCGGATGTGATCCGTACATTCCTGGAGGGCGACATCGACAAGGCAGGTGCTATGCTCTTTGAAAACAATCCGCTGAGCATGATCTGTTCGCTGATCTGCAATCAGGAGAAGCAGTGTGAAGGACACTGTGTGCTTGCGCGGAAAGGCTCGCCGGTGATTTTCAGCAATATTGAGAATTACATCAGCGACGCATATTTCGATAAAATTGATTTTGGCAGCATTGAGAAAAAAGGCGTGAAGGTCGGCGTCATCGGCGGCGGACCGGCAGGCATTACAATCGCGATTCTGCTGGCACGCAAGGGCTATGACATCACAATCTTTGAATCCCGCGAGAAAATCGGCGGTGTGCTGCGGTACGGCATCCCGGAATTCCGGCTGCCGAAGCAGAATATTGAGCGCTACAAGAACATGATGCTTTCGCTTGGAATCAGGATCCGCCCGAATACTTCCATCGGTATCACAATCACCGTGGACGACCTGTTCCGCGACGGCTACCGTGCAATTTTCATCGGCACAGGCGTCTGGAGACCGAAGACGCTGGGCATCAAGGGCGAGAGCCTCGGAAATGTGCATTTCGCGATCAACTATCTGACGAACCCGGATGTTTATATGCTCGGCGACAGCCTGAATGTGATCGGCGCGGGCAATTCCGCAATGGATGTTGCGCGCACGGCGCTGCGGCACGGCTGCCGGAAGGTGACGGTGTTTGCACGGTCGGAGCATATCGCCGCCAGCGTCTCCGAAGTGGAGTACGCAAAGATCGACGGCGTCAAGTTTGTGACCGGCGTTGAGCCCCTTGAGATCACCGATGAAGGCGTGATCTTTGTGCAGGTCGAGCGCGGGGAAGACGGCAGCCGGCACAGAGTCGCGGGAACGGAAAAGCTCTATCCTGCGGCATCGACGATCATTGCAGTCTCGCAGGGGCCGCGTGACAGAATTGTGTCGTCAACCACCGGCATTGATGTGACGGACAGAGGTCTGCTGGTGACAAACACCTACGGAAAAACAACACGCGACGGAATATTTGCGGCAGGAGATGTTGTGCTCGGTGCCAGAACCGTTGTGGAAGCGGTCAATTATTCCAAGCAGGTCGCAGAGGCGATGGATGAATATTTGTGCAGCTTAAAAAAACAGGAAGTCTGATGTGTAAAAATGACCGTTTTTGTCAGGCAAAGGAAGCGGTTATTTGTGTGCGGTGAGTTCTGATTTTTGAATCAGGTATGCTGCGGACCGTACAAACGGAAAAATCACATCGGAGCATTATATTTTTTTGAACGCCGCGGCATTTTGCTGCGGCGTTTTTCGTTTTGAAAAGACTTGAAAATCCATGCGGTCTGCATGGATCATTTTTTTGCAGAATGTCCGAAATGTGCATAAACAGTCTGCTATTTGAAATGTACTGTTATGCTGTTTTTGGGTACAATAAATATAAAGAGATGAGCAGCGTCTGCGAATGGTTCAAAGCCTGCTTGTCAAACATCAAAGGAATGAACAGAATGAACCTGACACTGAAACAATACCGGGCGGTCGATCTCAGCATTCTGCTGTTCGTACTGGCCGCTGCGGAGGCACTCATTTCGGTGGCTGCCGGGAAATGGTTTCCGGGTGAGCTCTATGTGCTTTCGCCGACAGTCGCGGTGACTGCGATCGTGATGATGCGCTGGGGTGCATACGCTGCGCTGCATGCGTTCGGCGGCGGTCTTGCATACTGCATCGCATCCGGCGCGAGCCCGAAGCAGTTTGCAGTCTACTGCCTCGGCAACTGCTTTGCACTGGCGGCGCTTCCGCTGCTGCTGAAGCTGAAAAAAGAGAGGGTGCGCTCCGGCGCGCTGCTCACGGCGCTGTATACAGCCGCGGTATTCTGCGCGGTGCAGATCGGAAGATGGCTCATCGGGCTCTGCTTCGGCGGAACGGCGGGCGACATCGTTTCGCTGTTTGCCGCGGATTCGCTTTCGCTGGTGTTTGCACTGGTAACAGTGCAGATTGCGAGAAGAACAGACGGGCTGTTTGAAGATCAGATCGCCTATCTGATCCGCACGCAGGCAGAGCGCAGAAAGGCGGATCTGCCCGACGGCGGAGATACGGAATACGGAAACATCTGATATTCTGACAGACAAAAATATAAGGGAGGATGAAAAATGGACATCAAAGCTGCCGATTATCTCATATTTGATGAGGAAAGCGGCACCTACATCGAAAACCCTGAGCAGATTGTCCGGGATGATGTGGAAAAGCACTACTGGCGGAATGTGGCAAAGACTGTGATCAAGGACTGGCGGCTCTATCTGATGCTTGTGCCGATGATCGCGGTGTTCCTGCTGTGGCGCTATCTGCCGATGTATGAACTGCTCGGCTGCTTCAAGCAGACGGAGGATGCAAAAACAGTCGCGGAGCAGTATTACTCCGGCTTCTCCTATTTCCGCACGCTTCTCTTCGGAACCGGCAATGCCGAGCTTTCCATGCAGTTCATGCGCGCATTCCGCAACACATTCCTGCTGAGCTTTTACGGTCTTGTGTTCGGCTTCCCGGTGCCGATTCTCATTGCACTGTTTTTCAATGAGATCCGCTCGAACATCACGCGCAGCATTTATCAGGTTCTGACCTATCTGCCGAAGTTCATGTCAACGGTTGTCATGACCTCGCTGGTGATCATGCTGGTCAAGCAGGGCTCCGATACATCCGGCATGCAGCCGGGCGTCATCTCGCAGATGCTTTCCCATCTCGGGCTGATTTCCACCGAAGCTGCCTACGGCGGCCTGCTGAACAATCCCGCGTTCTTCCGCGCCATCTATCAGATCAGCGGCATCTGGGAGGGTGCGGGCTATGACAGCATTGTGTTCTTTGCTGCGATCATCGCGATCTCGCCGACCAGCTATGAAGCGGCGCAGATCGACGGTGCGGGCAAGCTCTCGCAGATGCGGTATGTTGTGCTGCCGATGATCTTCTCGACCATCGTCATCATGCTGATCACCCGCATCGGCTCGCTGCTCAATGTCGGCTATGAAAAGGTGCTGCTGCTTTACAATGCGAATACCTATGTCACTGCCGATGTTGTATCGACCTTTGCACAGCGCAACGGCATCGCGGGCGCCCTGAAGGGCATGGCTTCCGCTGCGGAGATGCTGAGCAATATCATCGGAATGCTGCTGGTGATCGGTGCGAACACCATCGCCCGCAAGGCTTCGGATGTATCCCTGTATTAAAGAGGTAGGCTCATGAGAAGAAAACTTGAAATGTCCGAGCTGATTTTCAGGCTCCTGAGCTATCTGCTGCTGACGATGTTTGCAGTCGCATGTCTCTATCCGTTTGTGTATACTTTGTCCTCTGCGGTCAGCGGCTACAACGAGGTGCGTGATTCCACGATTGTTCTGCTCCCGAAGAATGTGCAGTTTGACGCATTCCGGGATGTGTTCAATGACAATGTGTTCTGGAACGCATACACAAACACATTGTTCCTGACCTTCTACGGCACGATCTGGGAGATGATCCTCTCGGTGCTCGGCGCATATGCGCTCTCCAAGAAGCGTCTGCTCTTCCGCAAGACCTTCAACTTCTTCCTTGTGTTCACGATGTGGTTCAGCGCGGGCCTTGTTCCGCAGTATCTGAATTATCTCGCGACAAAGCGTGCGTTTCAGGGCATCGGCATCATGGACGACAAGTGGCTGGTCGTCATTGCGATGGGCATGCAGGCAATGAACATCATCCTGCTGCGCAACGCCTTTGAGAAGGTTCCGTCTGAAATTGAAGAGGCGGCGATCGTGGACGGTGCAACCGAAATGCAGGTGCTCTCCAAGGTGTATCTGCCGATGAGCAAATCCATTCTGGCGACCGTTGCGCTGTTCTTCGGCATCTCGCGCTGGAACGGTTACTTCTGGGCAAGACAGATGATCTCCAGCGCCAACGAGCAGCCGCTTCAGGTCTACATGAGACTCAGGCTGGAGGAATACTCCGACCCGGAGCTGACGACAAACTGGCAGCTCAGTCACAGCTACGCACCCGATTCCGTGATCTATGCACTGATTATCTGCTCGATCATCCCGATCCTTGTCATTTATCCCTTCATTCAGAAATACTTTGCCAAGGGCGTCAATGTCGGCGGCGTGAAGGAATAACGCATTCATCCAGTTATCAGCCGCGATGCAGAGTGCCGCGGTGATATAAGCAGAAAAGAGATCTCAAGAAAAACAGGAGGACCACCATGAAAGCAAAATCCATCTCAGCAATGCTGCTGGCTGTGGTTATGACGGCAACAGCATTCACCGGCTGCGGCGTGCAGCCGGAATCGAGTACCTCTGAGAGCAAGGCGGAGTCATCCGCTGCGGGCGATTCGTCCGGCTCCGAGGCTTCGACGGCGGAAAATTCGTCGGCGGAAGATCAGCTGACCTATGCAGACGGCACCGTGCTGCGCATGGCATGCGGCTACAACAGCGATAAGACCGGCATGAGCTTCACTGCCGATCTTGCCGGCGAGGGCATTACCCTTGCAGACGGAAAGACCTACAACTCCGGCGACCTGAAGCCCACATGGCAGGCGGTCGAGGAGCTGCTCAAGATCAAGATCGAGGACAAGTATCAGGGCAACAAGGCAGCCGATGAGTATCAGTACTGGGATGCACAGCTCGATCAGGTTGATATGCTCAGCGGCACAGCAACGCTCCTTTCGGAGAACGGTCAGCAGGGCAAGCTCGTCAATCTCGCAGAGTACATTGACAAGATGCCGAATTTCAAGGCGTATCTCGCGGAGAACCCGATTGTCCGTCTGTCCATCACCGGCGCGGCAGCGGGTCCGAATTCCGGCGCAATCTATTTCTCGCCCTATTTTGACGGCGTCAACGACATCGAGCGTATGCCGCTGATGAGAACTGACTGGGTCGAGAAGCTGCTCAACGGCTCCGGCGAATTTACCGCGGACGCAAGCAACAAGACCGCAGCGCCTGTCTGTCAGCCCTATATGCCGACCTCCGGCAGCATCGACATCGAGGTTGTCAAGGCAGACGGCTCCGCAGTCGAGACCGTCAAGAAGAATTATGATGCTTACGGCAACATCGTAGACAAGATGAATGCAGCCGGTTCGATGGACGGCGCCGCGGCAGTCAACATGTTCCGCGAGTACATCGACAAGACCTACGACGGCTACTACGGCGAAAACCGCGCTGACCTGTTCATCGGTCAGAATGCGGCATGGGATGCAGATGAGCTGGTCGCACTGCTCCGCTGCGTCGTCGCAAACCCGCAGACACTGAACGGCACGGACAGCGTGCAGGGTCTGTTCAGCCGCGAGGATGCAAACACCCAGAGACGCGTCGATATGTACCGTCTGGCAGGCACCCTGTACGGCATCCGCGGCATGGAGTCCAGACTGGATTATCTCTATGTCGGCACGGACGGCGAGCTGCACGATTGCCGCAGCGAAGCCGGAACTTATGAGGCACTTTCCAGAATGCACGATATGGTCACGGAGGGTCTGATCTCCAGCGCATTCGTGAATCAGGAAGATGTCAAGACCGAGAAGTATCTCTCCGATGACAGCGGCTTCATGCACTATGACTACAACCAGACCCAGACTGCTTACAACGCAACTGCGCTGGACAACGCTTCCGGCGAAAAGTACATGGCAGTCATGGTTCCGGTCGCACGCTGGAATGACGGCTCTGAGAAGTACATGAGATTCACTGAGTCCTGGCGTTCTGTCAAGACCGACGGCTGGGGCATCTCCGCTGCCGGTGTCAAGGACAACGCTGACAAGCTGAACGCCTGCCTGAAGCTCATCGACTATGCTTACAGCCCCGAGGGACAGGTGATGATGTCCTACGGTCCTGACGCATTTGTCAAGCACGATGCTTCCGGCAATGTCGAAACCTTCACCTTCAACGGCAAGGAGTGGCCGGTCATCTCCGAAAAGTCCTATGAGGATCTCTGGAAGCTCCAGAACGGCAACTACACCAACTACGCCCGCTACTACATCGGCTCCACCCTCAGCTTCGTGAAGAGCCAGGCGTTTGAGTATCAGTGCACACACGAAGTCGGCAAGGAGGGCGCAGGCAAGATCTCCAAGGCCATCGCACTCGGCACGATCAAGCATCCGGAGCTTGCCATCGCAGAAAACTCCTGGTACACCTCCGTTCCGACGGTTCTTCCGCAGGAAGTCGCAGAGATCAACGCAATCAATGAGCTGACCTCCCTGAGCGGCTCCGGCCAGTTCGGCGTGAACAAGGAAACGGTCAACATTTTTGTTGACATCATCTGCAAGGGCTTCACGGGTGAAGCAGGCGCAGACGCAGCCGCAACCGCAGAAAAGGTCTCCAAGGATGTCGCAGACGGCGGCTGGGGCGGCAATACATATCTCGCACGCAGAAACGAAGCATGGCAGAGACTTCTGACCTTCTACAAATCCGTCAACGGCTGATCGCGACAGACGAAACCCTCGGTATCACTTGCAAATTGCCGTGCGAACAGAACAACATCTTTCGCACGGCAATATGCTTATCAAGGCAGCCGCGGCTGACCTGAACAGAGCGCTGCTTTCGGGCTCGCCTGAGAAAAGGAAGGATCTTATGTATAAGAAACAGATGACATATCAAAAGATCGTGTGCATACTTGCTCTGATCGCATCGGCACTGGTATTTTTCGGTTCTCTCGGGCTTTCGACCGATCTGTATGACGCACTGTCAAGAACAATACTCTATCCCGATTTTGATCTGGACGCAACATCGGTTCCCGGGTCAAGAGTCTATTATGATATGTTCGGCTTCAATTCCGCCTTTACAAAGGCTTCGATCGGCCTGATCCTGATCACGCTGATCCTGTTCATCACCAATACGCACACACGCAGAAAGTATTACATCGGAAATTATATCGCAGTCGGCCTTACAGCGGCTGCTGCGATCGGAATATCGGTCTGGAGCATCCCGCAGATCGCAGGCTTCAAATCGCGCTTTCAGAATGAGGTCGATTTTGAAGCGCTCAAGGCATATGCAAAGGACTGGGGCACGCTGTATATCGGCAGAGAGGACACCTTCTGGTTTGATCTGAACTATGTCATTCTGGGGATCCTGCTGCTGACGACCGTGCTGCTGATCCTGAATGTCTGGTTCAAAACGGTTGTGATGAAGGCAGAAAAACGCGCTGTCGGATGCAGAAAGGATGAGATCCATGTCACAGTATAATGCTGCGGATATCAAAAAGGACCGGCTCAGATTCACGAAAAACAAGCAGTCTTCCGGGCTGATCCTGCTGTCGATCGCTGCAAATGCACTTTATTTTGTCAGCATTTACAGCTCGGATGTCGGCGGGTACTATTACAGATTTTTCATCGTGCTTTCGATCGTCTACAATCTGATTTTCATGCTCACGGCGTTTCTCGCCTCAGAGGGCGTCAAGAATTACAAGCTCTCCTACGCATACACCGCGATTGTGCTGGGCGCTTTGCAGGTCGCACGGATCTTTTTCATTCCGATGCGGGCACACCGCGAGCCGAATCCTGTTGTGGGCGCAGAGACCCTGACGGTGATGTCCGGCGGACAGTTCCGGTATGTCACGGCATGTCTGCTGATTTCGGCGGCGCTGCTGATCTGTGCCGGCGTGATCGGCATCCGGAAATCAACGGTGCTCAGCAAATATCAGGCGGAGCTCCGACAGATGAATCGAGAGGGATGAACCATGAGCGATCTGAAATTACGGCATCTTGAGAAGATCTACGACAACAATGTGCAGGCAGTCTATGACTTTAATCTGGATATCAGGCACGGAGAGCTGATCGTTCTTGTCGGTCCCTCCGGCTGCGGCAAATCGACCACGCTCCGCATGGTTGCGGGGCTTGAGGATATTTCGGCAGGCAATCTCATCATCGACGGCAGAGATGTCACGCAGATGCCGCCGAAGGACCGCGACATCGCGATGGTATTCCAGAATTATGCGCTCTACGGTCACATGACCGTCTATGAGAACATGGCGTTTTCGCTGATGCTCCGCAAGGAGGATCAGAACGAGATCCACCGCAAGGTGCTGGCGGCTGCCGAGATCCTCGATCTGACCGAGCAGCTCAACAAAAAGCCCAGCCAGCTTTCGGGCGGTCAGCGGCAGAGAGTCGCAATGGGCAGAGCAATCGTGCGCACACCGAAGGTCTTTCTCTTTGACGAGCCGCTCTCGAATCTCGACGCGAAGCTCAGAAGCTCGACCAGACGCGAGATCCTGATGCTGCACAAGCGGCTGGATGCGACCATGATCTATGTCACGCATGACCAGACCGAAGCGCTGACGCTTGCGGACAGAATCGTCTGCATGTCGATGGGGCATGTGCAGCAGATCGGCACGCCGATCGAGTTGTATGATTCGCCGGCGAATCTTTTTGTTGCAGGCTTTATCGGTCTGCCGCCGATGAATCTCTATGATGTCCTGATCAAGGACGGCACTGCGAGCTGCGATGATTTCATGACGCCGCTGACTGCGGAGGACTGCTGGCAGCTGATGCAGTATGAGGGCAAGGTCGTGACAATGGGCGTGCGCCCGGAGAATGTTGTGCCGGGCGGCACCATCACGGTCAATGTGATGCAGAATGAAAATCTCGGGCAGAACACGCTGGTCAGCGGCACGGTCGGCAGGCAGAAGATCACCTGCAAATTCCGCGACTGGTGTACCTATCAAACAGGCGATCAGGTCAGGGTCAGCTTCCAGAAAAAGCATTTCTTCGACAAGCAGACCACAAAGGCGATCAGACGGTAAAGGAGGAAAAGCGGATGGCAAATTTGAAAGCCGAAGGAAGCGGGAGACGCGGGTTCAGGGAGACGATCCGCAAATCAATCGTCTCGCTGAAGCGTTCTCCGCAGAGCATTCCGCTCCTGACGCTGGCTGCGGCATTTCTGGTTTTCTCGCTGAATCTTTCTGCGATCGCAAACACAACAGCCAGAATCAACGGTGCCAATATGGGACAGTGCGAGTTTGTCGGAATGCTGTTTTCGATTCTCGCGTTTGTCGTGTTCCTGCGGTCATTCCCGCGCCGCAAGCCGCCGGTCAGACCGATGATTGTGCTGCTTTACGTTATGCTGGCGCTGCTTGAAGCCGCAGATACGCTCTATCTCGTGCGCATTCTCAGCGCTGTCAACCGTGCGGAAAACCGCATCGTTGTGGACGCGCAGACCATGTATATCAGCACGGCATATAATGTGATCGTCGCGCACATGATCCTGATCGGCGCAACGGCGGTGCTGTTTGCGCTGCTCCCGGTCTACGCGAAGGCGATCCGAAAGATCAACACCTCGATCGAAGTAGACACGATGGGTGACATGCAGGCGATTGATATTTCCGGCGAAGATTGAAAAACAGGTGAGGCACAATGAAAAACACAGCGAAACAGGACCGGACGGCAGAAGCCTATTACAATGTGAAAACAGATGCGGCCGATCGGCTCCTGAGCACAGAGAAAGCACCGTCTGTTCCCGATACAGAGCTGCGGAAATACACCAAAAAGCGCAGATTTCAGATTCCTGCGCCGGTGAAGATCATCGGGCTGAAATTCTGGTTTGCGGGTGCCGCATGCTACTTCTTCCTCTGGGGACTGGGTCTGTATGTTCACGGGCTTGACATGCTCTTTGTGCTGGCGGTCGGGCTCGGGCTGGTGACCGATCTTATGGTCAACAGAATTCTGCGAAATATGGAGCCGGAGGAGCGGGCTTACGACAAATGGATGATGGTCACCGCAAGGTCGTTCTGGTCGGTGTTTCTCAATGTCGTCTATGCCGGCGTGATCCTGTTCTTCGTGTTTCAGGTCTACGGCATCTTCAATTATGCACTGGGCGTGAATGCTGCTGCAAGCGGAACAGAGCAAGCCGCGATGATCGGCGTCGAACCGTTCCTGTTCGGCATTCTGTATCTGGTGTTTGACCTGCTGCTGATCGGATTCAGAAATATGTTTTTGCGGGTCATCCGCGATGCGGGCGAGAAGGTGTCCGCAGACGGAAGATAAGATTGGAGTTCAGATGATTAGGTCATTGTTCATCAGCTCAACAAGCGCATGCTTCGAGCTGGAAAATCAGAATGCGTTCTATGCAGACAGCGAATACACGGTTTCGGTGTCGGGCAGGGAGCTGTTCAAATCGAATACGAATGTGTTTTCTGTTTTCGGCCTGAACCCCTCCAGCGAATATGTGCTGGAGGTCACAGGAGAACCGCCGCTTGTTTTCCGCACAAGACAGGAGACCTGCGCAGTCAGCGTCCGGGATTTCAGTGCAAAGGGCGACGGCGTGACAGATGATACCGCCGCGATCCAGACAGCGCTCAACTGCCTGCCTGCCGGCGGCAGACTGTTCTTTCCCGCAGGCACCTACTGCACGGCACCGCTCGCACTGAAAAGCCACATCACGCTGGAGCTTGCAGAGGATGCTGTGCTGCTCGGCAGCACCGACACAGAGCAGTACCCGGTCATTCCCGGAGAGATTCCGGATCTGGTGACGGGCAAGCCTGTGCCGTTCGGCACCTGGGAAGGCGATGCCTCGCCGATGCATCAGGCGCTCCTCTTCGCAGAATATGCCGAGGATATCCGCATCATCGGGCGCGGCACGGTTGACGGAAATGCACAGAACAGCACATGGTGGATCAACGCACGCGACAGAAAGATCCCGCGTCCGCGGCTGATCTTCCTGAACCGCTGCAAGGATATCACGGTTCACGGCATCACGGCGCAGAATGCTGCATCCTGGCAGCTTCACCCCTATTTTTCAGAGGGACTGCGCTTCCTCGATCTTTCGGTCAATGCGCCGAAGGACAGCCCGAACACCGATGCGCTGGACCCGGAATCCTGCGATCAGGTCAGCATCATCGGCTGCCGCTTCAGTGTCGGCGATGACTGCATCGCGATCAAATCCGGCAAGATCGACATCGGCAGAAGATACCGCAAACCGGCGAGCCGCTGCATCATCCGCAACTGCCTGATGATGCACGGACACGGCGCTGTGACGCTCGGCAGCGAGACCGCCGGCGGCGTCAGAGACCTGACGGTCGAGCGCTGCATCTTCCGGGAGACCGACCGCGGTCTCCGCATCAAAACGCGCCGCGGCAGAGGCAAGGATGCCGTCATCGACGGCGTGCTGTTCGAGAATATCCGCATGGACGGCGTGCTGACGCCGATCGTGATCAATATGTGGTATAACTGCTGCGACCCGGACCGCTATTCGGAATACAACACCACGCGGGAAAAGCTCCCTGTGGATGACAGAACACCGTATCTCGGAAAGTTTACATTCCGCAGCATGGAATGCCTGAACTGTCAGATCGCCGCCTGCTACTGCGACGGCCTTCCCGAACAGCCGATCGGGGAAATCGTGCTTGAGAACATCCGGTTCACATTTGACCCTGATGCAAAGCCCGGCTTCCCTGCGATGCGCAACAATGCAGAGGAAATGTGCAGAGCCGGCATGTATTTTGACAATGTCGGCAAGCTGACCGTGCGGAATACCGAACTGACCGGCTGCGACGGCGATGAGCTTCTGGTGCATCATGTCGGTGCGCTCGATAGGAGGTAGACGATGTATTCAAGAATCGACAAGTATATCGAAAGTCTGATTGAGGGCTCGACGCCCTATAAGCCGCTGTGGAATATTGAAAACATACTCTACGGGAAGGCGTGCAAATGGAATTACATCGACGGCTGCATGATCACCGCGCTGCTGAGCATTGCCGAGATCCGGAATGACAGACGCTATCTGGAATTCTCCGAGCAGTTCATCGGTCATTATATCGACGAAGAAGGTGCGATTCTCGGCTATTCCGCGGATGCCTATAATCTTGACGATGTGAACGAAGGCCGCGTGCTGTTTGACCTGTATCAGAGCTCCGGCAAGGAGAAATACAAGAAGGCGATCCTCCGGCTGCGGGAGCAGCTTGCAGAGCAGCCGCGCAATGAAAAGGGCAGCTTCTGGCACAAGCTGATCTATCCGGATCAGGTCTGGCTCGACGGCATCTATATGGCGCAGGTGTTCTATGTGCGCTTCCAGCAGGAATTCAGCAGCGGGGACATCAGCGACACAATGGCACAGATCCGCAATGTCCGCCGCTATATGTTCGATGAAGAAAAGCAGCTCTACTGCCACGGCTTCGACTGCTCGAAAAAAGCATTCTGGTCGGATCCCGAAACCGGCAGATCCCGCTCGTTCTGGCTCAGAGCGATGGGCTGGTATACCGTCGCGCTGGCAGACATCATCGGCTATCTGGAGCCGGGCAGCGACAGAGAGGAGCTTGCCGGACTGCTCCGTGAAGCAATCAGCGGCATTGCGCAGTATGCAGACCCGGAGACCGGCATGTATTACCAGGTCGTCGATCAGGGCGGCAGAGAAGACAATTACCTTGAAACCAGCGGCAGCAGCATGATCGCCTACGCGATGATGAAAGGCGCAAGACTCGGCGTGCTGGATGAAACATATGCAGCAGCCGGAAAGAAGACCTTTGACGGCATCTGCGGCAAGTATCTGAGCGTCAATGCGCACGGCAGGCTGAATCTCGGCGGCATCTGCCTGATGGCAGGGCTGGGTCCCGAGAACAACCGCCGCCGCGACGGTTCGTATGAATATTACATCTCCGAGCCGGTTGTCGAAAACGACGCAAAGGGCGTTGCACCGTTCCTGCTGTGCTACACAGAGCTGCTGCGCGCACAGCAGAAGCAGAAAGCGAACAGCGAAGATGAAACAGATTAAAATTGCATATATCGGGGGCGGCTCCAAGGCGTGGGCAAGGGTCTTCATGACAGACCTCGCGCTGGCTGACGATCTCAGCGGAGAGATCGCCCTGTATGATATTGATACCGCCGCCGCCGTGCGCAATCAGCAAATCGGCGGACATATCAATGAAGCGCCGCAGACAAAGTCTGTGTGGAATTACACAGTCTGTGCGGAACTGGGGCAGGCGCTGGACGGCGCGGATTTTGTGATCTGCTCCATTCTCCCCGGCACATTCGACGAAATGGAAAGCGACGTGCATCTCCCGGAGGAATACGGCATCTTCCAGCCGGTCGGCGATACCGTCGGACCGGGCGGCGTGCTCCGTGCGATGCGCACCGTGCCGATCTATGAGGGCTTTGCGCGTGCCGTCAAAGCGCACTGCCCGGAGGCATGGGTCATCAATCTGACCAATCCGATGACGGCCTGCACCAAAACGCTGTTTGACGTGTTCCCGGAGATCAAGGCGTTCGGCTGCTGCCATGAGGTGTTTCACGCGCAGGATTTCCTGTGCTGTGCGGCAAAGGAGATGCTCGGCATCCCGCGCCCGGACAGGCATGAGCTGGTGACGGATGTCTGCGGCATCAACCACTTCACATGGATCACCGAAGCGAATTACAGAGGCATTGATCTTCTGAAGCTGCTGCCGGATTTCATCAGCCGGTATTACGGGAGCGGCTACTGCTCGCGCAAGGGTGCGGCGCCGGATGATTTTCGCGGCGACCCGTTCCAGTGCGGCAACAAGGTCAAGATGGACCTGTTCCGGCGGTTCGGTGTGCTGGCGGCGGCCGGTGACCGCCACCTCGCGGAATTCATGAGCCGCCCGTGGTATCTCGGGGACCGGGGCGCCGCCGAAAGATGGCTGTTCCACCTGACCTCCGTTGCATACCGCAAAAAGGACTGCGCAGAAAAGATTGCCGCGTCCATGCGTCTTGCATCCGGTGAGATGCAGCCGCATGTTGTACACAGCGATGAGGAGATCGTTGAGCTGATGAGAGCGCTGCTCGGGATGATCCCGCCGACCGTTTCCAATGCGAATGTGATCAATGTCGGGCAGATGCCGGACTTGCCGCTCGGATCGGTGACGGAGACCAACTGTGTGTTCTCCTGCAACAGCCTGAAGCCGGTCACGGCAAAGCGGCTGCCGGGCGAGGTGAACGCGCTTGTGCTGCGGAATGCGGTCAACATTGAGAATCTGTGCCGCGGCATCCGGGCGCGGGATATGAGAGTGATCTTTGAGGCGTTTGTCAATCAGCCGCTCTGTGACGGCCTTTCGACCGCGCAGGCAGAAGCGCTCTTTGGCAGGATGACAGCCGCCACGGAGCCGTATCTGACGGCATATTACCCGTCGCTCAGCCTGTAACCGCATGGATGCACTGATCTTTTCCGCGAATGCCGTGCTGCCGATCATTTTTCTGATCGTGCTGGGCTATCTGCTGAAGCGTGCGGGCGTGCTCCCGAAGGCATTTCTCGATGCCGGAAACCGGCTGACCTTCCGCGTGCTGCTGCCCGTCATGCTGTTTCTCAATGTTTACCGGATCGAGCGCATCTCGGATGTGAACCCGGCGTTTATCATCTACGGCATCGGCGCGGTGCTGGTGATCTTTGCGCTTGCAGTATTTGTCTGCTGTGCGTTCACAAAGGATCCTGCGAAGCGCGGTGCGCTGATTCAGGGCGTGTTCCGCTCCAATTACGCAATCATCGGCATTCCGCTTGCGACCGCGCTGTTCGGCGAGCAGGGCGCCTCCGCAGCGGGTGTGATGTCGGCGTTCTGTGCCCCGGTCTTCAATATACTCGGGGTCATCACACTGACCGTATTTGCCCCGGAGACGGGCAGACAGCGCCTTGACCTCAGAAAAATGCTGCGCGGGGTGCTGACGAATCCGCTGATCATCGGAACGGTCTCAGGGCTTGCGGTGCTCCTGATCCGGGAGCTCTTCACGGCGGCCGGCATCGGCTTCCGCTTACAGGATCTGAAACCGCTGTTTTCCGCGGCGGAGCAGGTGAAATCCCTCTGCACGCCGTTTGCGCTGATTGTGCTCGGCGGCAGATTTGAATTTTCGGCAGCCGCGAGACTGCGCCGCGAGATTATCTTCGGCACAGTGCTGCGGACGGCTGCCGTCCCGTTGACAGGTCTTCTGGGCGCCTATTTCCTGCGCGGTCCGCTCGGGCTTTCCGGCGAACATTTTGCCGTCTATGTCGGCGTCTTTGCAACACCTGTTGCGGTCGCATCCGCGATCATGGCGAAGGAGATGGGCTCCGATGAGGAGCTTGCAGGGCAGCTGGTCATCTGGACGAGCCTTGTCAGCACAGTGACGGTGTTTGTCTATGTGACCGTGCTGAAGGCGGCGGGTCTGCTTTAATCGAAATAAATCAATATTCGGAGGTATTATCATGATTCTGGATCAGTTCAGTTTGGAAGGAAAGGTCGCGGTCGTGACCGGCAGCGATACAGGGCTCGGGCAGGGCATCGCAAAGGCATTTGCAGAAGCCGGCGCAAAGGTTCTGGGTGTATCAAGGTCGCCCAGCACCGAGACCGAGCGTCTGATCGGCAGCGACCGCTTCCGTTATATCACGGCAGATCTTTCGTCTCTGGAGCCGGTCAGTGAGATCATTGAAACGGCAGTCAGAGAATTCGGCAGACTGGATATTCTCGTCAACAATGCCGGCATCATCAGGCGCGAAGACAGCATCGACTTCTCCGTTGAAAACTGGGATCTTGTGATGAATGTCAACTGCCGCACGCTGTTCTTCCTTTCACAGGCAGCCGCAAGACAGTTCATCCGTCAGGGCGAAGGCGGAAAGATCATTTCCGTTGCGAGCATGCTCTCCTATCAGGGCGGCATCCGCGTGCCGAGCTACACCGCAAGCAAATCCGCGGTGCGCGGCATCACTATGACGATGGCAAATGAATGGGCAAAATACGGCATCAATGTCAATGCGATCGCGCCGGGCTATATGGCGACCAACAACACGCAGGCGCTCCGTGCGGACAGCGAACGCAGTGCCGCGATTCTTGAGCGCATCCCTGCCGGAAGATGGGGCACGCCGGACGATCTGATGGGTGCGGCGGTGTTCCTCGCATCCTCCGCAAGTGACTATGTGAACGGCTTTACGCTTGCGGTTGACGGCGGCTGGCTTGCACGATAATTGATTTTGGGAGGAAGCAGAACATGGACAGTCAAAAGTTTCTGGAGCAGCTCGAATGCACCGGCATTGTACCGGTCATCAAGCTGGAGAATACCGCGGACGCGGCAGCGCTTGCAAAGGCGCTCTATGACGGCGGCATCCGCTGCGCAGAGGTGACCTTCCGCGCAGAGGGCGCAGACAAGGTCATCGCGGATATGGTGAAGGCATACCCGGATATGCTGGTCGGTGCAGGCACTGTGCTGACGGTCGAGCAGTGTGACCGTGCGATCGACGCAGGCGCGAAATTCTGTGTGGCGCCGGGGCTCAATCCGAAGGTTGTGCAGCATTGCCTTGAAAGAGGCATTCCGTTCGTGCCCGGTGTCGCAAACGGCTCGCAGATCGAGCAGGCGATCGAGCTGGGGCTTGATTTCGTCAAGTTCTTCCCCGCAGAGCAGGCGGGCGGTCTGCCGTATATCAAGGCAATCTCCGCACCGTATTCCTCGATGAAATTCATGCCGACGGGCGGCGTCAACGAGAACAATCTCAACGCTTATCTTTCGTTCAAAAAGATCGTCTGCTGCGGCGGAAGCTGGATTGTGCCGGACAAGCTCGTCAAGGCGGGCAAGTGGGATGAGATCACCGCGCTGTGCCGCTCGGCGGTCAACAAAATGCTCGGCTTCTCTGTTGCACATATCGGCATCAACTGCGAAGACGAAGCAGAGGCACTCGAAGCCGCGGCACAGTTCTCGTCGATGTTCGGCTGGGAGCAGAAGCCCGGGCGGAGCAGCGTTTTTGCAGATTCCCTGATCGAGTGCATGAAGTCGCCGTTCAAGGGCGCAAAGGGGCATATCGCAGTCTCCTGCAACAATGTGCGCCGTGCGGTCTATCAGCTTGGCAATCAGGGCTTTGAAGCGGATATGTCCACAGCGAAGTATGACAGCGACGGCAGGCTCACGGTAGTTTATCTGAAACATGAGGTCGCGGGCTTTGCGATCCATCTGACTGAGAGAACATAACGGAGGATACGGAAAATGGCAAAAATCGTTACCATGGGCGAGATCATGCTGCGGCTTTCGACCCCGGGCAATCAGCGTTTCATTCAGGCGGACGAATTCGACGTCCATTACGGCGGCGGCGAAGCAAATGTTGCAGTCTCGCTTGCGAATTACGGACACGATGCGGAATTCGTGACAGCAGTGCCGGACAATGCGATCGGCAGCTGTGTGGTCGCGACACTGCGCAAATACGGCGTCAGCACGGCACATATCGCAAGATGCGGCGATCGGCTCGGCATTTATTTCCTGGAGACCGGCGCTGCGATGCGTGCGTCTCAGGTCGTCTATGACCGTGCAGGCTCCTCAATCGCGACTGCCGATGCGTCCGTATTCGATTTCGATGCGATCTTCCGCGATGCGGACTGGTTCCATTTCACCGGCATCACCCCGGCGATCTCCGACAGCGCCGCAGCGCTCACTGAGGCAGCGCTGAAGGCCGCGAAAAAGCACGGTGTGACAGTCTCCGTTGACCTCAATTTCCGCAAGAAGCTCTGGAGCTCCGAGAAGGCGCAGAAGGTCATGACTCACCTGATGCAGTATGTTGACATCTGCATCGGCAACGAGGAGGATGCAGAGAAGGTGCTCGGCTTCAAGCCCGGCAGCACCGATGTGACAAAGGGCGACCTGGAGCTTGCGGGCTATGTCGATATCTTCAACCGCATGATCGACACCTTCGGCTTCAAATATGTGATCTCCTCCCTGCGCGAGAGCCATTCCGCTTCGGACAACGGCTGGTCCGCCTGCATCATGGACGGCGCATCGAGAGAATTCTATCACTCGCGCAAATACCGCATTGCCCCGATCGTTGACCGCGTCGGCGGCGGCGATTCCTTTGCAGGCGGTCTGATCTGCGGTCTGCTGGACGGCAAGGATTTCAAGGCAGCGCTTGAATTTGCAGTTGCTGCATCCGCGCTCAAGCACACAATCCCCGGCGACATCAATCTTGTGACCCGCGCAGAGGTTGAAAACCTCGCAGGCGGCGACGCCTCCGGGCGCGTGCAGCGATGATGAAGCTGTTTATCCGCGCACATGATCTCGGCGTCAGAAACGAGGACAGCATCATCGGAAAGCTCGATGCCTACGGCCTTGACGGCGTGCAGCTTGTTGCGTATAAATGTCTGGACGGAGTGGCATATACCCCCGGCTCGGTGACTGCGGCGCGTGCAGAACAGTTCCGGCAGAAATTTGCGGCTGCCGGGAAAAGCATTCCGCTGATCGGCGCGTATTTCAATCCCGTGCATCCCGAAACGCAGAAAACGGAAAACGGCATTGCCGTGTTCAAGGATTATCTGCGGCTGGCGGGCGCGTTCGGCGGCTGCATTGTCGGCTCGGAGACAGGCTCCTATAACGGCGACAGGTGGACCTATCACCCGATGAACCGCACGGAGGAAGCGTACAGCCGCGTGGAGCGTGTCTTCTCGGAGCTGTGCGGCTATGCCGCGGAATGCGGTGTGCAGGTCGGCATGGAGGGTGCGTTCGGGCATGTCTGCTGGAATGTGAAAACGCTGGCAGAGGTTGTCAGGCGCATCGGCGCGGACAATATCCGCATTATTTTCGATCTTTACAATTATCTGGACGGCTCCAATATCGGCAGCATGTATGACATCCTGCGGGAGGGGCTGCAAATCTTCGGCGACCGCATCTGCGTGTTCCACATCAAAGACTGCACCGTGCAGGCAGACGGCACGCTCCGGCAGTGCGGCGTCGGGCAGGGCATGTTCGATTATGCACGCATCATCGCGGAGATCCGCAAGGTCTGCCCGGATGCGGCACTTGTGCTGGAGGGCACGGTCGGCGAAGACATTGCACCGGCCGTCGCCCATCTCAGACAATTTATTTGAATGGAGAGATTTCTTATGACTTTGGATATCAGATACAGCAATCATCCCGATGATTCCCGGAACTATGATACAGAGGCTCTGCGCAGAAATTACCTGATCGAGAAGGTGTTTGTCGCAGATGAGATTGCACTGACCTATTCGCATCAGGACAGAATGATCGCAGGCGGCGCGATGCCGGTCAAGGGTGCGCTGAAGCTCGGCAGCACCAGAGAGCTCGGCACGGAGTATTTCCTCGAGCGCCGCGAAATGGGCATCATCAATGTCGGCGGCAGCGGCACAGTCGTGCTCGACGGCAAGGAGTATCAGCTCGGCTATAAGGACGGTCTCTATGTCGGCATGGGCACGGAGGAGATCATCTTCCGCTCGGATGACGCGCAGGCTCCCGCAAAATTCTACATCAATTCCTGCCCCGCGCATCAGACCTATCCCACTGTGTTCATCACAAAGGAAAAGGCAAATCACATCGCGCTCGGCAGTCCCGAAAATCTCAACAAGCGCGTGGTCAATCAGTACATTCATCCGGCTGTCTGCAAATCCTGTCAGCTTTCGATGGGCATGACCGAGCTTGACCGCACAAGCTCCTGGAACACCATGCCGGCGCACACGCACGAGCGCAGAATGGAAGTGTATTTCTATTTTGAGGTTGAGGGCGACAATGTTGTCTTCCACATGATGGGGCAGCCGCAGGAGACCCGTCACATCATCATGCACAATGAGCAGGCTGTCATCAGCCCGAGCTGGTCGATTCACAGCGGCACCGCAACCAGCAGCTATACATTCATCTGGGGCATGTGCGGCGAGAATCAGACCTATGACGATATGGATACCGTCAGCAATCTGGATCTGCGATAAACGGAAACCGAAGTAAAGTGTGGGATTGAGTTATGGCATATTTGAGTTTGCGGGGGATCAACAAGATCTACCCGAACGGCTTTCACGCCGTGCACGATTTTAATCTGGAGATCGAAAAGGGCGAGTTCATCGTGTTTGTCGGCTCCTCCGGATGCGGCAAATCCACGACCCTGCGCATGATTGCGGGGCTGGAGAATATCAGCAAGGGCGATTTCTGTATCGACGGCGTGAAGGCGAATGATATGGGACCCCGCGAGCGCGGCGTTGCGATGGTGTTCCAGAGCTATGCGCTCTATCCGCACATGACGGTCTATGACAATCTCGCATTCGGGCTGACGCTGCAGGGAGTTGACGATGATACGATCGAGGAGCGTGTGCATGCGACCGCGAAGATCCTCGGTCTGACGGATTATCTCGACCGGCTTCCCCGCGAGCTTTCGGGCGGTCAGCGGCAGAGAGTTGCTGTCGGCCGTGCGATCATCCGCAAGGTCGATATCTTTCTGATGGATGAGCCGCTTTCCAATCTGGACGCGAAGCAGCGTGTGACGATGCGTTCTGAAATCTCGCAGATCCACCGGGAGACCGGCGCCACGACGATTTATGTCACGCATGACCAGACCGAGGCCATGACGATGGCAGACCGCATTGTTGTGATGCGGAACGGCTATATCCAGCAGGTCGGCACACCGTATGACCTGTATTTCAACCCGGTCAATCTGTTTGTTGCGGGCTTTATCGGGGAGCCGCCGATGAATTTCATCGAAGCGCGCATCACCGGCGGCTGCATCGTGCTGCCGGAGAATCTCATTGATCTCAGGCTTTCCGTTGACGCGGAGGTTCTGGAGCAGTATGAGGGGCAGGAGGTTGTCTTCGGCTTCCGCCCGGAGGCAGTGCGCCTCAAGGAGCAAGACGATGTGAGCGCGGCTTACAGAATGCAGTGCGAGGTCGAGCTGGTCGAGCTGCTCGGCGACAATACGAATATTTACGCCGATCTTTCCGGCGTCAAGACGATCGTCAAGGTGGATCCGCATGTTTCGCCGGAGATCGGCGGGCAGTTTGAATTCTATATTCCGCACAGCAGCATTTATCTGTTTGACAAGCAGACGACAAGACGCATCAAAACAAGAGTGAGCTGAGGTTTCATTATGAAAAACTTGAACAGAGCCAATTTCCCGGCGGCACCGAGACCGATCCGCATTCTGCAATTCGGCGCGGGCAATTTTATGCGTGCATTTGTGGACTGGATCGTGCAGGATCTCAACAAAGCGGGCGTCATGAATGCAGGCGCCGTTGTGGTGCAGCCGACGCCGAGCGGCAGGGCAAAGGAGCTTGCGGCGCAGGACGGTCTGTATACGGTCTGCCTTGAGGGCATCGAAAACGGGGAGCGCGTGCAAAAGCGTGAAATCATCGACGTGCTTCAGGATTTTGTCGTGCCCTATACGGAATATGAAAAGTTCCTTTCCTACGCAAAAAGTGCGGAGCTTCAGGTCGTGGTCTCCAACACGACGGAAGCGGGCATTGCGCTTGACGAGACCGACACCGATTTTTCGGTCTGCCCGAAAAGCTACCCGGGCAAGCTGCTTGCGTTTCTGCATGCGCGATACGAATATTTCGGCGGCGCGCCCGACAAGGGTCTTGCGATCATTCCCTGCGAGCTGATTGATTATAACGGAACCGAGCTGAAGCGCATTCTGACGGAGCTGGCGAAACTGAGCGGCATGAGCGATGCGTTCATCGAATGGCTCACAACCGCAAACCATTTCACCAACACGCTGGTGGACCGCATCGTGCCCGGCTATCCGCGTGAGACGGCGCCGGCAATCTGCGAGGAGACCGGCTATCAGGATCAGAACATTGTCAAGGGCGAGATCTTCCATCTCTGGGTGATCGAGAAGGAGCCGTTCGTCTATGAGCGGTTTCCGGCAGACAAATCCGGGCTGAATGTGATCTTCGCCGATGACATTACACCGTATAAGCAGCGCAAGGTCAAGATCCTGAACGGCGCGCATACGGCAATGGTGCCGGTCGCGTATCTCTGCGGCATCGACACCGTGCGCGAGGCGATGACCGACACCGAGATCGGCGCGTTCATCCGCGGACTGATCAACAGCGAGATCAAGCCGACGGTCAGGCTCCCGAAGGCAGAGCTGGACCGCTTTGCGGGCGATGTGATCGAGCGGTTCCTGAATCCCTATATGCGGCATGAGCTCATGTCGATCGCACTGAATTCAACCACGAAATTCAGAACGCGCCTTCTGCCGACCTATAACGATTACCGCAGGAAAAACGGGCGCTCTCCGCGGCATATCCTGTTTGCGCTCGCCTCGATGATCGTGTTTTTCCGCGGCAGACGCGGCGAGGAGGAGATCCGTCTGGCAGATGATGCGGCGTATCTGGAGTTCTGGCGCAGTCTCTGGGAGCTGACGGATTTCTGCGCAATCGCTGAGAAAGCACTCTCTGCCGCGGAGCTCTGGGGACAGGATCTCAGGGATGATGACAACACCTGCGTGGTCGCGGGCTATATCGAGCATATCGTCCATGACGGCGAGCGTGCGGCGCTGCGCGATTTTCTCGGTGAATGACATGGCACAGAAAACGATTGTGATTTCGCCGTGCGATTCCGTTGCCGTGGCGCTGTGTGCGCTGCAAAAAGGGGAATCGGCAGAGGGCGTGACGCTTTGCGAGGATATCGCAAAGGGGCATAAATTTGCGCTCCGCCCGATCAGAGCGGGAGAGCAGATCATCAAGTACGGCGCCGTGATCGGGCATGCGACCGAAGACATCGCGGCGGGCAGCCATGTGCACAGCCACAATATGGCGACCTGTCTCAGCGGTACGCTCGAATATACCTATCACCCGAAGGAGATCCCGCAGCTCCCGCAGCCGGACACACGCACTGTGCAGGTCTATGAACGGAAAAGCGGGGAGGTCGGCATCCGGAATGAGCTCTGGGTCATCCCGACGGTCGGCTGTGTGAATGCGCAGGCAAGAGCCATTGCAGACGCTTTCAACCGCAGTCATCCCGCGCCCGAAGGCATTGACGGCTGTTTTGCGTTCACGCATCCCTACGGCTGCTCGCAGATCGGTGAGGATCACGCACGCACCCGCATGATTTTGCAGCGGATGGTAAAGCATCCGAACTGCGGCGGCGTGCTGGTGCTGGGGCTTGGCTGCGAAAACAACCGCATGGATGTTTTCCGGGAAACGCTCGGCGATTATGACGAAAGCCGCACCGCATTCCTGATTGCACAGGAGGCGGAGGATGAGGTCGCCGAGGGAGCTGCGGTGCTCGAAGCGCTCTATGAGAAAGCACGGCATGACCGCCGTGTGCCGCGGGACATTTCCTGCCTGAAGATCGGCCTGAAATGCGGCGGCTCTGACGGGCTGTCCGGCATCACGGCAAATCCGCTCGTCGGCAGATTTTCCGATTACATGACGGCAGCGGGCGGCACGACCGTTCTGACAGAGGTGCCGGAGATGTTCGGTGCGGAGCAGCTTCTGATGGACCGCGCAGCAGACGAAACGGTCTTCCGGAAGATCGTGCGGCTCATCAACGGCTTCAAGGAATATTATCAGCGGCACGATCAGCCGGTCTATGAAAATCCTTCTCCCGGAAACAAGGCGGGCGGCATCACAACGCTGGAGGATAAATCGCTCGGCTGCACGCAGAAATCCGGCAGCGGCAAGGTCTGCGATGTGCTGTTTGACGGCGATGCCCTGCAAACGAGCGGGCTGAATCTGCTGAACGGACCGGGCAATGACATGGTCGCCGTGACGAATCTTGCGAGCGCCGGGTGTCATATGGTGCTCTTTACAACGGGCAGAGGCACGCCGTTCGGCGGCTTTGTCCCGACGCTCAAGATCTCGACCAATTCGGAGCTTGCGGCAAGGAAGCCGAACTGGATCGACTTTGATGCAGGCAGCATCGCAGCGGGCGAACCGTTTGCGCAGAGGCTCAGCGCGCTGATTGATCTGGTCGCTGAGACTGCAAGCGGGCGGCAGACTGTCAATGAGCGGTACAATTCCCGCGATATTGCGATTTTCAAAACAGGCGTGACACTGTGAGAGGAGATATTATGAAGGAATTTATGACGCAGGATTTTGTCCTGGATAATGAAACGGCGAAGACGCTCTATGAGAAATACGCAAAGGACATGCCGATCTTTGATTATCACTGCCACCTGAGCGTGGAGGATATCTACGCGGACAGACGCTTTGTTTCGATCACGGAGTGCTGGCTCGGCGGCGACCACTACAAGTGGCGCCTGATGCGCGAGATGGGCGTGGACGAAAGCTACATCACCGGCAACAAGAGCCGGCAGGAAAAATACATGAAGTACGCAGAGGTTATCCCGTATGCGATCGGCAACCCGATCTATCACTGGACGCATCTGGAGCTGAGCCGCTATTTCGGCATTGAGGAGACGCTCTGCCCCGAATCCGCCGAGCGCATTTTTGAGCAGTGCAACGAACGGCTCAAGACCCTGACTGCGCGGAAGCTGATCGTCATGAGCAATGTGAAGACGCTGTTCACAACGGATGATCCGACCGATGATCTGCATTATCATAAGCTGCTGGCAGAGGACAAATCCTTTCCTGTGGATGTCCGCCCGGCATTCAGACCCGATATGGCGGTCAACATCGAGCGGCCGACCTTCGGGCGCTATATCGAAAAGCTCGCATCTGTTGCCGGCATGGAGATCAACGGCATCGACAGCCTGTGCGAAGCGCTCACAAAACGCATTGAATATTTTGACAGCGTCGGCTGCGTCTGCTCCGATCACGCACTGGATGTGGTCATGTTCCTGCCCGCCGACAGGGAGACCGTTGACGGGATCCTGCGGAAGGCGCTGAACGGCGGAATTCTGACCCGCGAGGAGATCGAGCAGTACAAGGGCTATGTGCTGGTGCATCTCGGCAGACAGTACGCACGGCTGCATTGGGTGCAGCAGTATCACATCGGTGCGCTGCGCAACAATTCGCAGAGAAATCTTGAGCGCCTGGGCCCCGATACAGGCTTTGATGCGATCGAGGATCAGTCCTTTGCAAAGAAGCTCGCCATGCTGATGGATACGCTTGACAGCACGGACGAGCTGCCGAAAACGATCCTCTACTGCCTGAATCCGCGTGACAATGAGGTGCTTGCGGCACTGATGAACTGCTTCCAGCGGGGCGGCATTGTCGGAAAGATCCAGTTCGGCTCTGCGTGGTGGTTCAACGATCAGAAGGAGGGCATGGAGCGGCAGCTTTCCTGCCTTGCACAGTTCGGGCTGATTTCCAAGTTTGTCGGCATGCTGACAGACAGCCGCAGCTTCCTTTCCTATACACGGCATGAGTATTTCAGAAGAATTCTCTGCAATTACTTCGGCAAGCTGATTGAGAACGGCGAATATCCGGCGAACATTGAATTTGTCGGCAAGATCGTGCAGGATATTTGCTATCACAACGCAGTTGCCTACTTCACAAAATGAGCAGATTTATCACGATCGGTGAGATCCTGCTCCGGCTGACGCCCCCGAATTACGAGAAGATCCGCACAGCGACATGCTTCTCTGCAAGCTACGGCGGGAGCGAAGCGAATATTGCGCTTTCGCTTGCAAATCTTGGCGTGGACAGCACATTTTTCAGTGTTGTGCCCGATAACAGCATCGGAAAGAGTGCAGTGCGCATGCTGCGCAGCAATGATGTGCACTGCAACCCCATGATCCTCAGCACCCCCGCGGATACGCCGACGCACCGCATGGGCAGTTACTATCTGGAGACCGGCTACGGCATCCGCCCGAGCAAGGTGACGTATGACAGAAAGCACAGTGCGTTTTCTGAGTATGATTACAGCCGCGTCGATCTGCATGAATTGCTGAAAGATTATTCATGGCTGCATCTGAGCGGCATCACACCGGCGCTTTCACCGAGCTGCCGCGAACTGGTGCGCAGGAGCCTGCTGACCGCCAGAGAGCTGGGGCTGACCGTAAGCTTTGACGGCAACTTCCGCAGCACGCTCTGGAGCTGGGAAGAAGCACGCGATGTCTGCACCGAATATCTGCCCTATGTGGATGTGCTGCTCGGCATCGAGCCCTATCATCTCTGGCGTGACGAATCCGATCACACAAAGGGCGATGAGAAGGACGGCATCCCGCTTCAGCCGGACTATGCGGCGCAGGATGCTGTGTTCCGCCGTTTCGCTGCACGCTGGCCGAATATCCGATGTATCGGCAGGCATGTGCGCTATGTGCACAGCGGCAGCGAAAACAGCCTGAAAGCCTATCTCTGGTATGAAGGGCAGACCTACGAAAGCCGGCTCTTTACCTTCAATATCCTTGACCGTGTCGGCGGCGGCGATGCGTTTGCAAGCGGTCTGATCTATGCGATGCTGCACGGATTTCAGCCGGAGGATCTCGTGAATTTTGCCGTGGCATGTAGCGTGATCAAGCACACGATCCACGGAGACGCCAATATCACGGATGATGTCGGCACGATCCGCAGCATCATGGAAATGAACTGCGATATCAGACGATAACAACATTCCCCCTTCTGTGAAACACGCACGCGGTTATTTTCTGCGTGCGTGTTTTGTATGATGCTGTTTTGGGGTGAATAATCCCCGGATGCGATGGGCAGCCGGGGTTTGATCATATGTGCGTTCATTATTTTCTGAGATATGCCAGCAGCGCGTCGAGATTGTCAAAAATAAATTGCTGTGCTTCCGGCGTATACAGATTTCGGTATGCGGGGCGGTTCAGGTTGTCATAATAGAGCTCCGAGGAAATGCCGAGCGCTTTTCCGGCGGCGGATGCCTTTTTCGCAGGCGTCTTTCTGCCGAGATCCTCCGTCTCCAGAAATCCGAGCGAGAGGAGCCATTCATTCATTTTCTGCGGAGGGATTCCGCGGCAGCCGTTATCTTCGGCGGCACTGTTCAGAAGCGCGGCAATGTCGCGAATATAGATCGGGTGATCGGCAGGTACAAGCGTTGTGCGCTGTGCTTCTGTGATCGTAAATTTCGGACGCGGAGGCTTTCGTTCCCGCGTGCGCCGTTCGGGTGCGGAGAAATCCGGCTGCTCTGCCGTGCCGCCGTTTTCGAGCACGGTGCTCAGAATATCGGCAGTATAGCGCAGGCAGTTTGCGATATGCGGGTCGCGGACGAGATCGTCCTCCGAGACCGGCACATGCGTGAGTGGATTCTGTCCCGCTGCCATTTCCGTGAGATATCGGATCGCATAGAGGATCCTCTGCTGTTCCGTCATCGTGCGCCCTCCCTTCCGAGAAGCCATGCAATGCCCTTTGCCGTTCGCTGTGCGGCATGCTTTGTGTGGCCGCCGGGATTCAGCTCAAATACCGTATCTGCGTGCAGCTCCTGCATGCGGCGGTATACCCGTTCCGTGTTCTCCTGCACGGCGGAGAGCAGCGGATGCCTTGTGCGGCATTCGCGGTCGCCGAGGGAAAGATAGACCTGCTCCGGCACACGGCACGGCGCATGGCTGCACACATACTCCGCAAAGCCCGGGTACCACATCGAGCCGGAGATGCTTGCGGCTGCGTCAAAGCGGTCGGTCTGCCAGAATGCCCAGACTGCGAAAAGCCCTGCGAGGGAGTAGCCCGCGAGGAGATTGCGCCGCGGCGAAAGACCGCATGCCGCGCTGACCTCCGGCATGATCGTATCCGTCAGCAGATGCAGATAGTCCGGCGCGTTCCCGGGGAACGGTTCACTGTCCGGCGAGAGCGCCTCTGCCCGCCAGGGCGACAGCGCCGCATCCCAGTCGGGCACATCGACGGTCACGAGCGTGAAGCCGCCGATGCCGCTTTCTGTGAGCTTTGCGCGGAGCCCCGCGCTTTCCTCCGCGAAGGCGTTGAACCAGATGACGGTATCGCCCGTGCCGGAGACTGTGATATTTCTGTCGGAGACCTGAAGATCAGTCATGCCGCAACGCTCCCTTCTGTTTTCCCTATTATACTGCGTCTGCCGCGCTCTGTCAAGCGGGGAGCCCCCGCGGGCGAATTTCTCAAGCCGCACAGTCATCCCGTTCTGTTTTTCCAATACCGCACGGCGCTTGACGCGCCTTCTGACAGGAACTGTAATCAGTGATGCCGGTGCAGCCAAAAGCTGCGAACAGCAGCGTCATAGTTAAGCTGCTGAACGCTCTCTGTCAGTTGCCCGGACGGCAAAACGCCTGCACGGGCTCCGTGC